>Ga0209096_1003486_pt1 | contig 13645 bp, 9 predicted proteins | sample AD_UKC034_MetaG_FD_184407 | JGI IMG/M metagenome (GOLD analysis project Ga0209096, IMG submission 184407) | Active sludge microbial communities of municipal wastewater-treating anaerobic digesters from USA - AD_UKC034_MetaG (SPAdes) (version 2) | ecosystem: Engineered > Bioreactor > Anaerobic >... | reverse complement strand
TCATCCGCCTCTCCCACCTGGGCCGTGACATGGCCCGCCTCGATCGCCTGGGCCTCCGGGAGGTCCCCGAAGGGGGCCCGGACGGCCGCATGGTCATGACCCGCATCGGCGAAATCGTCCGTAAAGCCTATGAAAAAGACCTCCCGGAAACCTTCGAGAAAATCGGCATCGACGTTCTTCGGGCCCCGGCGACCTTTATCGACGACCATCACGTGACTGCCGGGGGCCGGACGCTTTCCGCCGGCCGGTTCATCATCGCCACGGGAACGGTCCCCTTCATCCCGCCCGTCGAAGGAATAGCCGGCGTCGACTACCTGACCAACGAAACCCTTTACCGGCTCGAGGATCTTCCCGAGTCGCTCCTCATCCTGGGGGGAGGCGTGGACGGCCTCGAGTACGGCTCCGCCTTTCTCAGGCTGGGCGTGAAGGTCACCATCGTCGAGATGGCGACCCGCCTTCTCCCCGCAGCGGACAGCGAACTCGTGGACCTTCTTCTGGAAACGCTCCGGGATGAGGGACTGCGGATCATGACAGGCGCGAAAGCCGCCACGGTTCGCCGGGAGGACGGCGGCGTCACCCTCGGGGTTGTAGGGACCGACGGTCGTCGCGATGAGATCCGGGCCGCCCGTCTCCTTGTCGCCGTGGGCCGGAAACCGGACCTGGAGGGGCTCGCCCCCGAAAAAGCGGGAGTGCTTGCCAATGCCCGGGGTATCGTGACCGACGACCACCTTCGAACGACGGCGCGAAACATCTTCGCCTGCGGCGACGTCACCGGGCCCTACCAGCTCGCCTCGACGGCGGAAGCCCAGGGCATCCTCGCGGCGACCAATGCCTTTCTCCCCGTAAAGCGGAAGATCGATTACCGTAACAATGTCTACGTAATTTTCACGGATCCCCCCCTGGCCTATCTCGGCCTCACGGAAGACGAGGCCCGGAAAAAAATCGGTAAAAAAGCCGACGTCTACCGCTTCGACTACGGGACCATGCGCCGGGCCCTCATCGACGGTCATGAGACAGGGCTGGCGAAGGTGGTCTGCGACGGCCGCGGCCGGGTTGCCGGCGCCCACATCCTGGGAGAGGGAGCCCCGGAAGTTATTCACGAGTTTCAGGTCCTCAAGGCCCTGAAGAAACCCCTTCAGAAGCTTCAAGGGGTTACCCACGCTTACCCCACGTACGCTCAGGCCCTGGTGGGACGGGCGAGCCAGCTCGCCTTTCTGGACAGGATGTCGCGGAATTTTTTCGTCAACGCCGCCCTGACGGTCCTGCCCGGGTTCTCGAACCGTCTCCACCTGGCCCGGGAGCGGCTGGCCGAGTCGCCGGCACCGTCCGTGCCGCCCGGTGAGGCGGGAGCCGCCTCGGAGCCGTTTCCGTCCCGGGCCGTGGAATGGGAAGAGGAAACCGATGCCGGTATGGCCGGTGACTGCACCGTCGAATCCCGGACCGCCCGGGGAACCTTCCTGGTCCTGGACATGAGAGGGAAACTGAACGCCTCGGCGGCGGGCATTTTCTCCCGGGCCTTCGGGGAAGCCCAGGCGAATTCGAGGCACGTTCTCCTGAATTTCAAGAACATCGATCACATGGACACGGAAGGGGCGGGGCTTCTCGTCGTCCATGCCGCCCGGGCGGCCCGGAAAAACCTGGCCGTCGCGGCCATCGGCCTGACGGAGGCCTTCCGGGAGGTGTTTCGCGTCACCGGGCTGGAAGCCATGATCTCTCTTTACGACAAGGAAGAGGACGCTCTCTGCTGCCCGCACTTTCCGTCGAGAGAACCGGATTCACGGGGTGCCGCGCCGCCTTTCCAGGGTCTGCCCCTTCCCGGGTGGACCCGTTCCGTCGGTCTTCTTTCCCTGGGCCGTCTCCCCAGGGAAGCCATGAATCTCAACGTCCACGGGCGGGAAGCCGTCGGGCCCGCCGCCGGGTTCGGCTGCCTCTGGGACAAAAAATACCGCCTCGTCATTCCCGGCGGAAGCACCGCCCCGGAAGACATCGCCGCCCTCTGGCGGGACGAGTTCCCCCGGTTCTGGCCGGCCGGCAACCGGCTGTATACCTCCGGTGGGGCGCCCATCGCCCCCGGAACGGCGGCGGTCCTCAACCTGAGGCTTCCCGGCGGTCTCACCCTGGCGACGGGCATCCTCGTCATCTATGTGGACGACACCTCTTTCTGCTTCATGACCGTCCGGGGCCACATGCTCACGGGATGGATCACCTTCAGCAGCTTCCGGGAAAAAGAGTCGGTGGTCGTCCAGGTCCACCCCCTCTTCCGAACCGCCGACCCCCTCATGGAAGCCGGCTTCCGTCTCGGCGCGGCCGGGGAGGAAGACCGGTTCTGGCACGAAACCCTGGAAAATCTCTGCCGGCGACTCGGTACCAGGGGTCACATCGAACAGAGGGACGAACGGGTCGATCCCGGCCGCCAGTGGAAAAATTGGGCGAACATCCGGTACAGCGCGGCCATCCGTTCCTCCCTCTATATGCCTTTTTATCTCTTCCGGCGTCTCTTACCCTTCCGGTGACGCACGGCGTGGGGGTCGAAAAGGTCATGACGAAGGGGGACGCATACGATGCCGTCGTCGTGGGGGGAGGACCCAACGGCCTCGCCGCGGCGATCACGCTCCAGGAAAAATTCGGGTCCGTTCTTCTCGTGGAGGGGAAAGACACCATCGGCGGCGGCTGCCGCTCCGCCGGACTGACCCTTCCCGGGTTCGTTCACGACATCTGTGCCGCCGTCCACCCCCTCGGGGTTGCCTCCCCCTTTTTCCGAAAAATAGATCTTTCCCGGCACGGACTCCGCTGGGTCCAGCCGGACCTTCCCCTGGCCCACCCCTTCGAGGACGGGTCCGCCCTGTTTCTGCACCGCTCCCTGGAAAACACCGGCACCGTTCTGGGTACCGACGGCGATGCCTACCGGGAACTGGTGGCGCCCTTCGTGGACGGCCACGAAGACCTTCTCGCCGACATCCTCGCCCCGCCCCGGTTTCCCCGCCATCCCCGCCTGACCGGCCGGTTCGCCCTGAAAGCCTGGCGTTCCTGCCGGCACCTGGCGAAAAAAACGTTCCGGGATGCCCGGACCCGGGCCCTTTTCGCGGGCCTTTCCGCCCACGCCATGGTTCCCCTGGACAGCCCCGCCACGGCGGCCTTCGGCATCGTTCTGGCCGTCCTGGCCCACGCCGTGGGCTGGCCTTTTGTCGAAGGGGGGTCGCAGCGCCTGGCCTACGCCCTGGCGTCCCGTTTCCGGGAAAAAGGTGGGAAGATCGTCACCGGCCGGCCCGTCGCCGGTCTCGACGACCTTCCGGCGGCGCAGGCTTATTTTTTCGACGTGACGCCCCGCCAGCTCCTGGACATGGCGGGAACGTCCTTCCCGGTGTCTTACCGCCGGCGACTCGGCCGTTTTCGCTACGGCCCGGGAGTGTGCAAGGCGGACTGGGCCCTCCGGGAACCCATACCGTGGAAAGCCGAGGCCTGCCGGCGGGCCGGTACCGTTCATCTTGGTGAAACGCTGGAGGAAATCGATGGGGCGGTCCGTCAAGCCCACGGCGGCGGAATCTCCCCGACCCCTTACGTGATTCTGACCCAGCCGAGCCTTTTCGACCCCTCCCGGGCCCCCCGGGGCCGCCACACCGCCTGGGCCTACTGCCATGCCCCCCATGGATCGCGGGAAGACGCGGCCGATCTCATGGAAAAGAGGATCGATCGGTATGCCCCGGGCTTCCGCGACATCGTACTGGAAAGGAGCACACTGACCCCGGCGGACATGGAGCGGTACAACCCGAACTACATCGGCGGCGACATCAACGGCGGCCTCCAGGATCTCTTTCAGATCCTCGCCCGTCCCGTGTTCTCTTTCCACCCTTACCGGACAGCGGCGGAAAGAATCTTTCTGTGTTCCTCCTCCACCCCCCCCGGCGGCGGGGTCCACGGTCTCTGCGGTTTTCACGCGGCCCGCTGCCTGCTGGGAAAATCCGGATGACCCGGGGAAGACACGCTTCTCATTAAAAAATCATGCAACAACAGCCGTTGACAGGGCCGCCCGGTGCGGATATGATCAACCCGTTCATCAGAAAAACCCCATCGAAATGAAAGAACAAGGAGGGACCATGGAAAGGCTGTACAGAAAAAAGTATCGTTGTGTGTTCGTTTTCGTTTTGGCTGTCCTGACGGCGCTGACCCTCGCCGGACCGGCCCGGGCCACCGAGAGCGGCGGAGGCGCCTACCCCAACGGCGCCGAGGATTTCATGACCGGGGCCCTGCCGCCCCCGGGGACATACTTCATCAACTATCTCACCTGGTATACGGCGACTGAATTCAAGGACAAGGACGGCAAAGACATGATCCCTGACTTCAGTCTCGACGTGGTGGCCAACGTGTTCCGCTTCGTCCATGTGACCAATGTTCGGTTTCTCGGGGCGAGCTGGGGCATGCACGCCTTTCTGCCCGTCGTCCGGGTCGACGTGGATTTCCCCGGCATGGGGGACCACCGGTGGGGCCTTGGTGACATCATCGTCGATCCCTTCATTCTCGGGTGGCACTGGGACAACTTCCACGTCACGGCGGGCCTCGACATCTACCTGCCCGTGGGCGCCTACGACGAGGACCGCCTCGCCAACCCGGGAAGGAACTACTGGACGTTCGAGCCCGTCCTCGCCGCCACGTACCGCTGTCCCGGTGGTTTCGAAGTTTCGGCCAAGTTCATGTACGACTTCAACACGAAGAATTCGGACACGGACTACGAATCGGGACAGGAATTCCACTTCGACTACACCCTGGGATACCACGTGGGAAACTGGGCCCTCGGTGTCGGCGGGTACGTCTATTATCAGACCACGGATGACGAGGTGGACGGCGTGAAGGTGGAACCGGACGGATTCAAGGGCCAGGTGTACGCCATCGGCCCCCAGGTGAGCTACAGCTACAAGAATATGAGCTTCGCCCTCAAGTGGCAGACCGAATTCGAGGCGGAAAACCGTCCGGAGGGCGACAAGTTCTGGTTTAAGTTCATGTACGCCTTTTAGGGCCTGATATCTTCATTCGCTGAAAACAGCAGGATCACAAGGGAGAACGGGGGTGAGCCTTTCGTTTCGCAAGGATTTGTCAAGGGGTCAAGGCCATGCGGGAAGCCCCCTCCGGTGACGGGGCGATTCTCCGGCAGGATCACGAAAGGGCCATATGATCTCATTTCTTGAAGAGATTCGGGACCGTCTGCCCCCGTCGCTGGATCCAATGGCCGCCCTCGCCGATTCCCTGATGAGAAGGCTGAGCATTCTTTTCAGGCTTTTTCGTGGTTCGGCGTATGAGTTGAAAGGTCCGGAGAAGCACGGCGGTCACGACCTGACCGCCGTCTTCATGGGAAGCCGAGCGTCCCGAGCCTACCTGTCCAACCTTCTCTTTCGTGGAAACCCCGCCGTGAGAGCGCTCGGCCGTTTTTCCCGCCGGAAAATCGTCTCTCTCCTGGACGAAACGCACCCCCGTGCCGACCTGATCTTCCTCGAATCACCCCCGCTCCTGTCTTCGCTCTTCCGGAAAAGGGGGTGTCTCATCATTCCCCAGTGGGTCGGCACGCGCCTGGAAACGACAGGACCGGGCGAATCCATCCTGAAAGCCACGGGGAGCAAACCACTGCGGGAAGACCTCCGGCGCATCCGCAGGCAGAAATACCGGTACCGGGTCTCCCGGAACCACGAAGACTTCGATTTTTACTATCACCGCATGCATGTTCCCTATGTTTCGCATCGCTTCGATGACCTCACCCTTCTGACCCGATACGAAGTCATGAAGCGGCTCTGGCAAAAAGGCTTCCTGGTTCTCGTTTGGGAAGAGGGGCGTGAACAGGAGGTTTCTGGCGGTCTTTGCTTCATCCGGGACGACACGTTTTATCTCAGAACCATCGGGGTTCTGGACGGCCGGAAGGAATTCGTTTCGCAAGGGGCTCTTGCCGCCGTGAAATATTTCGCCCTCCGGCTGGCGGCGGAAGCCGGTTGCGGCTTTTTCGACTTCGGACTTTCCCGGCCCTTTCTTCGGGACGGCGTTCTCGTTTACAAGAAGAAATGGGGGGGGCGCCTCATCCCGAGCCCCCGGAACCCCGGAATGTGGGCCTTCAAGGTCCTCCGCTTCCACGGGGGGACGCTCTCTTTCCTGGAACACAACCCCCTCATCTTCGACGCCCTGGGGGAACCGGCCGGGCTGGTTTTTCATGCGGGGGGTCCCCTTTCCCCGACGGATATTTCTGTGATGAAAAAGACTTTTTTCCACCGGGGCATGAAGGCCCTGTGGATCCTGTCTCCCTCCGGGTTCGACCCGTCCGCCGCGGACGGGCAAACAGGAGGGGCGGCTGCAAGGATTCACCTCGTCGCTGAAGACCCTTCGCGCCTTTTTCAGGAAAGCTTCCGGTTATCGACCGTTTCCGTCGAGGTTGACCGATGAGAAGGACGCCCTCCAGCTTTTGGTTTCACCGTATCCTGAAGCAGGCATTTCATGGAGACGGCAAAAATCTCGCCATGAAAATTCTGGCTTTCACCCTGCCCCGGATACCCGGTGTTCGAACAGGCGGCCCGGCCATGGTCACCGTGGAGGTGACGAACGAATGCCCCTTCACGTGCGTCACCTGTCCGAGGGAGGCGATCCCCTGTGAAAGGGGATATATCTCTTACGATCTTTTTCGAAAGATCTGCGAGGAGTGCGGAGACAATCCCTTCGTCGCCGAATTGACCTTCAGCGGCATGGGGGAACCGCTTCTTCACCGGGACGTGATTTCCATGGCAGCCCTGGCGAAAAAACAGGGCATTCCGAAAGTCCGCCTTTTGACGAACGGGCTTCTCCTGGACCGTTACCGAACGGGGGAGATTCTCGAACGGGGGGACATCGATGAAATCGGCGTCTCCCTGGACGCCCTGACGGAGAACACCTTTTTCCGCGTCAAGGGAAGCCGGGGCTTCCGGACCATCGAGGAAAACCTGCGACATTTCCTCAAGGAAAGAAGAAAAAGAAGAACCTTTCGCCCCTTCGTCAGCCTCCACATGCTTCAGACCCGGGAGGCGGCCGCGGAAACAGGGGATTTCATCCGCAAATGGGAGCCCGAGCTCGGCCGGGGAGACAAGATTCTCATTAAAGACGCACACTCTTTTGCCGGCCAGGTCCCCGGGATGGCCCCGGCGAAAAAAGCAGAAGCCGAACGCCTGCCCTGCCGGCAGCTGTGGGAGTACCTGTACATCTCCTGGGACGGTGATGTCATGCCCTGCTGCATGGACGTTTTCAGAAAGATGCGCCTGGGGAACCTTCAGACGCAGACCCTTCGGGAAATATGGAAAGGCGGGAAGCTCGCGGGCCTGAGGCGGATCCACCGGGAAGGCGGCTGGAACCGGCTGCCCCTGTGCGAGACCTGCGATACCTGGTGGTATCTCCGCCCCATGGCCCTGGACGACAGGAAGACACGGCGAACGCCACCGGGCCGGAACAAGAAAGTCGCATCGGCCCACGGTCTTTGCACAATGGACCTTGATCAATGATTTCGACGAATACGGACCTCTGGCGAAATTTCATGAGAGCCCCTTTTGTCTCTCCCCGGAAGACAGAGGAACGCCAGATGACCCAGTTTCGGCGCCTGATCAGGCATTGTTACGAGAACGTCCCCTTCTACCGTAAGCGGCTGGTCGAAAACGGATTGACACCCGACGACTTCCACTTTCCCGATGACATCGCCCGGATACCCGTCCTGAACAAGGACGAATACAAGGAAAACATGGTCGATTTTTTCCCCGGGGGAACGAGGAGGGATCGCCTGGTCCCCTTTCGATCCACCGGCTCCACGGGAGAGCCGACCCTGTTTTACGCGAGCCGGGAATACGAGATCCTCCGGGGATTCATCCACCTTCGCTGCCTTCTCCTCGCCGGAGTCGGCCTCCTGGACCGGCAGCTTCGATTCCTGGCGGAACCCCGGGTTAAAAACAGAACGGACCTCTTTCAGAAGCTGGGCATCTACGAGGTGCGAAACCTTTCGGCGGGCGCAGATTTGTCCCGCGTTCTGTCCGAGATTCGGGCCTATCGGCCCCACGTGATCCTGCTGACCCCGAGCTACCTGGAGATGCTGTGCGACAGTCTCGACCCGGCGGAAACAGACCGGGTCCGGCGCTCCCTGAAGCGCGTCATCACCCGCTCCGAGGTTCTTTATCCCGATGTTCGTGAAATAGCCGAATCCCGCCTGGGCGTTCCCGTCCGTGATTTCTACGGTCTATCAGAGTTCGGCTTCGTCGCCGCCGAGGCCGACGATAGCCACGGCTATCACATCGCCGAGGATGTCAATATCGTCGAAATAGCCGAAGCGACCCTTCCCGACGGCACCGTGGAGGAAAAAGACATCATCGTCACCGCCCTTTACAATTTCGCGATGCCGCTCATCCGCTACAACACGCGGGACAAGGCGGAACTTTCCACGGCCTCGGACGGAAAGATGCGCTTCCGCCGGATGCAAAAGATTCTCGGGCGATCCGACGACTTCATCCTTCTGCCCGATGGGTCGCGGGTCAACCCTCTTCTTGTGACGGATGCTCTCGTTGAAATTCCCGGCATGGTCCGTTTCAGGATCTTCCAGGAATCAGCCCGCCTGACCATCACGATACAGATGAAAGAGAACCAGCGCCTCGGGGAATTCGAGACCCGGCTCCGTAAAAATCTGGGGGAACTCACGAAGGGTCATCTTCAGATGGACATCCAGTGCGTTTCTCATCTCGACATCGACAAAACCGGCAAACATCGCAGAATACACCGGAAAAGCTGATGAGGGACGTCCTTAAATATTTCAATTGCCGTCTTGACCTTCCGCCGTCTTCAGGGACAACCTGCCCTCGGCGCTGAAGGGAACCGATGGTGCCAGGGCCTTCCCGTCGTCGAGACGGAGCTTTCCCCGGAGGCGGTATTCCAGGCTCTGCCGCTGCGGCAACCCCATGGCTTCCCTCAACAGGCTCAGGTTCGACGAATAAAGGAGAACCTCGACGGTTTCCGTGCCAAAGGAAGGGACGGTAACGTCCAGGGGGGAAACGCCCGTTGCGAAGGGCTCCCCGTTGAGATCGAGGTCGCAGGAAATCCCCTTCACGCGGATGGCGGCGTCACCGGGGTTCAGAATCCGGATGACGGCCCGGCAGGACGTCTCCAGAAGGCTGACCTCTTCGACCCGCAAGTCCACCAGGCTTACCCGGGGCGAATCCGGGCGCGTCATGACGCCGGAGCATCCCGCCCATAAAAGCAGCATCACAAAAATCGGTAAGGCGCTTTTTCCGTTTTTCATCGTCTCAACCCGGGCCTGCCATAACACAGGCCTTTTTATTGTTTTTTCATCAGGTCCTTCAGGAGCGTCTTCACCGGCTCCTCGATCTGTTTGATCTCTTCCTTTTCAAGAAGCTTTTTCACCGGTTCCTTCTCCAGCAACCCCTTGTCGATCTCCCGCTGGAGCAGGGACTTGAGATCGGGCATAAAAACGGGTTTCTCGAACGTGCCGGAAACGAGGATGGGCACCAGGAGGCCGGACCGGGCCACGTCGTCCCCCTGCCCCTTGATGGTCGCCACAGCCTTTGGAACCACCCTGAAATCAAGGGTTTCATCCACCAGGTTCGCTTTTCCCGCGGCCTCGAGACGAATAAAAGGGGCTTTCATGGCGGCACCGGACACGTTGACCAGCCCGTCGGTGACGGTAAAGGGAACGGTGACCTCGGCAAAGTCGGTGCGGGGCCTCGGTCCCCCCGGGGCCTCCATGCCGAAGGCCGTTTTGACGTTTCGCGCCATGGCGGCCAGGTCGATGCCCTTCACGGCCCCGTCATTGAATTTCACCGACCCCTCACCATTCAGGGATTTCTTGATCTGCGCCGCCGTCATCCCCGTCAGGGACATCTCCAGATCAGCCGTCGCCAACCCTTCCAGAAAATCCTTCTTCAGGACGTCCTCGAGAAGGGGCCCCGCCTGGAGACCTCTCACGGAAAGGCGGGCCGCCGCCTTGGGGACCCTGCCTCGAACATCGACGGTCTTTTCCCCCGACACGTTTCCGCCGTAGAGGCTCACCTGCATGGGGTCGGCGTTGAACACCCCGTTGTTGCCTCGGATCCTGACGAGAAGGTCCTCCATCCGGGCGCCTGCAACCTTGTACGCATCGACCCTGAGCTGTCCGTCCAGGACCAGGCGGCGAAGGGGACCGTAGTCGATGTCGGGTTCGCCAGCGGGAACGGGTTCCTTCGATTCCTGCGCTTTGCCGGAGCCGGCTTCGGGCTTGGGCGGCAGATAACGATCCAGGTCGATCTTGTCGACGTGAAAGTCAAACGTGACATCGGGGCGTGAAAATTCCCGGGCCTTCAGGGAAAAGTTCACCGTCGTGTCGTCGAGGACGATCGTCCCGCCGGAGACGTCGACGGAGGCGGGACTTCCCTGGACCGTCGCCGTGAAGGAGGCGCCGCTGAGGACCCCGGGATCCGCCGTGTTGACCGGAAACGGCTTACCCAGGGCCTCGAACACCCTGCGGGGGGAAAACCTGTCCCCGTTCAGGGCGAGACGAAACCGGGGATCGGCGGCGGTACTTTCGATTTCCCCTTTCACGGCCACATGGATCTCATCGAGCAGGGCGAGGACGATATCCACAGGGATCGTCCCGGTCCCCGTCCCCGGGCCGACGGGGCCAACGGTTCCTTTCAGGGAGACGGGGTTACCGTCGACGCGGGCGGACAGGCTGACGCCGATCGCCTTGTCCAGGGAAAGATTTTCCAGAACCAGCCCGATGTCGGTGACTTCTTTTTCCAGGCCGCTCGTGTGGTCCGCCAGGAGGACGGTTCCGTTTTCGATGTCAAACGCGCCGACCTCCAGTGATTTAATGGGCAGGCCGATCTCGCCGGCCTCTTCCGGCGGTGCCCCTTTCGCCGGCTCCCCGGTTTTTTCCCTGGGGAATTCCCAGTTTCCGTGACCCTCCCTGTTTCTCACGAGAACGATCCGGGGTTTCTTGAGGATGAAACGCTGAACCTCTATCTCCCGGAACAGGAGCGGGAGGAGTTTGACCCTGGCGTCAAAGGAACCGACCGTCACAAAATCGCTTTCGGCAAAGCCCGGCGGGTTTCCCAGCCTCAAATCCGAGAAGGACAGACCCGCCCACGGGAAAAGGCTGAATCGAAGATCTTCCCCGATGGTGAAGGAACGCCCCGTCGCCTTCGACACCTGTTTCTCGATGAGCGGCCGGTAGTGTTTCACATCGATGAAGTGCGGAACGATGAGCAGGACGGCCACGATAAGAACAAGCAGGACGACGGTGACCGCTGCCGTCCATTTCAGTATCCCTTTCATTGGTGTCCCCCTTTTCTTGTCTCCTCAAGTGTGTCAGCCTTGTCATCCTTATCGAGATCCATGAACACGTTCACCGTCGCGAACCTCCGACATAAGGAAACGGGAGGAAATACCCCGTGAAAAAGATAGTTCATTCAATCAACGCAACGATTTGCAATTTCTGTGACATCCACTTTAGAAAAAAGTGCCGGTCTTCAGTCAGATATCAGAACATGCGAACATGCTAAGACAATTAAGGCAGGAGGTCAAGGGCGCCTCGCAGGGAATGTCTCACCCTGAGGAGACAAGAAAGATTTCAACGGTGTCGCGCCTGTGGGACAACGGTAACGGGATTTCAAAGGAAGGAAAGCAAAAAAAGGCACCCCTCCGTGTGAAGGGGTGCCTTTTTTTCGATTCAGTGTCTTCTTAGATGGCCTTTACGTTGGCTGCCGCCGGGCCTTTCTTGCCCGCTACGACTTCAAAGGACACGCGCTGGTTTTCGTGCAGCACCTTGAACCCGTCGCCCTGAATGGCGCTGTAGTGGACGAAAACGTCCTTGCCCTCATCACTGGTGATGAACCCGAAGCCCTTGGCCTCGTTGAACCATTTGACGGTACCTTGCTCCATTTCGGTACTCCTCCTTTACTGGTTTCTTAAAGTTGGATCTTGGACAAACAGGAAGAATACGAAATGCTGAAAATCAAAAGGTTTTCTTCGTACTTCGTGGTGTTTGTATCCAAACTTTACAGCGCCCCGCCGGCTTTCTGCCGCATGAGCGCCTTTTCTGAGGCGACTATATATTCTTTTTTCGATAAGTCAAGTTGTTTTTTGGAAAAAAAGGGGACAGATTTATTTTTCGATCTCCGCAAGGCTAAATGCTTATCCCCTCTTTCTACCCGAAAAAATCACCACGGAATTCAGGTAAGAGCCATCAGGGCGTCGACGACGACCGGAACGGGTCCGTCCAGGATCACGGGATTCAGGTCGATTTCCTTCACATCGCCGATTTCGATGCCGATTTCCGCGACCCGCATGAGCATCTCCGCCAGCATTTCCCGGTCCGCCGCCGCCATTCCCCGGGCCGCCCCGAGGATCTCGCGGCCCCGGATCTCCTCCATCATTTCAAGGGCGTCCCTTCTCTCAAGAGGCGCCTTCCGGAAGACCACATCCCGGAGGATTTCCGTGAAAATGCCGCCCAGGCCGAACATGACGCAGGGACCGAACTGGGCGTCCCGGGTCATGCCCATGACAAGTTCTCTCCGTCCCCGCACCATCTGTTGAACCAGAACCCCGCCCGAGTCCCCGTCCATGGCCCTGACGATTTCATCGAAGGCGGCCAGGGCTTCGCCGGCGGTCCGGATGTCCGTGCGGATCAGTCCTTTTTCCGTCTTGTGGGCGACCCGCCAGGAACAGCCCTTCATGACAAGGGGATACCCGATTTCGTCGGCGGCCCGGGGAACCTCTTTTTTCCCCGTGACCAGGATTTCCCGGGTCACCGGGATGCCATAGCAGGCGAGCACCTCCTTGGATTCGTGTTCGGAGAGTGTCTCCCGCCCCGCGTCACGGGCTTTCCTGACAATTTCGACGGCCATTTCCCGGTTCATTCGTCCCAGCCTTGACCACGCCTCGTGTAGTAGGCATTCACGTGAGCCAGCGCCCTCAGAGCGTCCCGGGTTTCCTCGAACACGGGCACACCCCGGTCAAGAAAGGCCTGCCTGGCTTTTTCGGTCGTTTCCACGAGATCCAGATCCTCGAGTCCTCTTTTGGCGTTGGAGAGAACCGCCACGACGGGCTTACCCGTTTCCTTCGCCGCGTCCTCCAGGGCCTCGGCGAATTCCCGAAAGGGAATAGTTTCACCGACAGGCCGGCCGGCGGTCCGGGCAATCTGCCTGAAATGGTGAAAGAGAAAGATCATGATCTGCAGATCGATACGGTCATCCCCGGCGGCCAGGCGCAGGATTCCGTTGACCGTCTCCGGAGGCGTGTACGGGTTGGCCACGTCGACGGGGTTGGCGGCACTGGCTCCCGACCTGGGCAGGAGATTCTCGATATTTTTTTTCAGATCCGCCGGAAAGGAGGGGATATCGATCCCGAAGAACTCGGCAAAATCGCAGGCGGCGATGCCCAGGGCCCCGCCTCCGCCGATGACGGAAAGCCCCTTGCAGGCCCTCGGCGGCAACATGGAAAAGGCCAGGCAGGCTTGAGCCATTTCGTTCAAATCCTCCACCTGGACGGCCCCGGCCTGTTTGAGAATGGATTTCCAGATGACCCTGTCCCCGCCTAGGGAGGCCGTGTGGCTGATCAGGGCCCGACCGCCGGCCCTTGAAAGGCCCCCCTTCAGGACAACGACCGGCTTTTTCCG
>Ga0209096_1003485_pt1 | contig 13646 bp, 6 predicted proteins | sample AD_UKC034_MetaG_FD_184407 | JGI IMG/M metagenome (GOLD analysis project Ga0209096, IMG submission 184407) | Active sludge microbial communities of municipal wastewater-treating anaerobic digesters from USA - AD_UKC034_MetaG (SPAdes) (version 2) | ecosystem: Engineered > Bioreactor > Anaerobic >... | reverse complement strand
CGACTTCGTTGACGAAGCGCATGGCGTTGCTGTGATCCTCGGTCAGGATGCCGTCGGAATGGGCGGTGCTGTGCTGGGCGATGTGCTCCATGGCCTCCTCCAGGCCGCTGACCACCTTGACCCCCAACACCAGGCGCATCCATTCCTGATCGAAATCCTCCGGCCCGGCCGGGACAACCGGCGATTGCTGACCGTCGGCCGGCCGGTCGTGGTTCGTCGGGAGCAGGGCGCGCTCCAGAATCAGCAGCGCGGTGGGGTCTGCCCGCAGTTCCACGCCGTCGGCAGCCAGCCGTTCCGCCATTCTGGGCAGGAACTGGGCCGCCGCGTCGCGGTGTACCAGCACGGTATCCAGCGCGTTGCAGACGCTGGGCCGCTGCGTCTTGGCGTTGTGGATGATCTCGACCGCCTTGGCCTGGTCGGCCGAGGCGTCCACGAACAGGTGGCAGATGCCCAGGCCGCCGGTCATCACCGGCACCGTGGCCTGTTCACGGCAGAGCTTGTGCAGCGCCGCGCCGCCGCGCGGGATGATCATGTCCACGTAGCGGTCAAGGCGCAGCAGCTCTGTGATCAGGCTGCGGTCGATGCTGTCGATGTAGAGCACCGCATCGGCCGGCAGGCCGCTGGCCTCCAGCGCGCTCTGGATCACCTCGACCATGGCCAGGTTGCTGCGCAGGGTTTCCTTGCCGCCGCGCAGGATGGCCGCGTTGCCGGTCTTGAGGCTCAGCGCTGCGATGTCGATGGTCACGTTGGGCCGCGCCTCGTAGATCACCCCCAGCACCCCCAGCGGGGTGCGGCGGCGGGCGATGCGCAGGCCGTTGGGCAGTACGCGGCCATCGAATTCCTGGCCAACCGGGTCGGGCAGAGCTGCCACCGAGCGGGTGTCGGCCGCGATGCCGGCCAGTCGTCGCTCGTCCAGCAGCAGGCGGTCCAGCAGGGCCGGGGAGAGGCCGGCCGCCTGGCCATCGGCCACGTCCAGCCCGTTGGCGGCCAGAATCTTCGCCTGGTCCCGCTCCAGGCCGTCGGCGATGGCGTGCAGCGCGGCGTTCTTCTGCGCAGTGGAGGCGCGGGCCAGCAGGCGGCTGGCAGCCTTGGCCCGTTGGCCCAGAGAGTCGAGACTAGAGTCGGTCATAGGTCACTTCCGCCAGGGGGCATCGCATCAGAAACCGGGTTTTGCCGCGCAGACGAAGGGCATGGCGTCATGCAAGGCATTCACGAGGCCATGGACTATCTCCGCGCCGGAAAAACCCGGTCTGCGGTATGCGTGACGCGCGCCATGCTGAGATGGCGACGACGTTCGAAATTAAACGTCAGATATCCATGCGCTGGGCGCACAGCTGTTGATGGAAATGGCGGGCTCGGTCAGGAGACCGGCCCGAGCGGCCATTTCCCGTCATGGCGGGCTCGGTCAGGAGACCGGCCCGAGCGGCCATTTCCCGTCATGGCGGGCTCGGTCAGGAGACCGGCCCGAGCGGCTGTTTATTCGTCAGCGCAGCCGGCCCAGCACTTCATCCTTCACCAGGTGCGTCGCGCCCTGCACGCCCCAGAGCAGGCCTCGCTTCTCCAGGTTGATCACGCGCTTGACGGTTCCCTGAATCGCACCGGCCACCGGCTCCAGGCGCTGACGGGCGGAGGCGCCGCGCGTCAGCTTGAGCATGGCCTTGCCCAGCTCGTAGTTGCCCGGGGAGCGCATGATGGTGGCCACGTCGAAGGCCGGCGGCGGCTGGCCCACCGCGTAGGCGTAGGGCCGGGTGAACTGGACCACCCCCTCTTTGCCGTGGATGCGTCCGTAGCCGGAGTGCTTGATGCCGCCGAAGGGCAGCATGGGGACGGCAAACTGCGTGATGGTGTCGTTGATGATCACCGAGGAAGCCTCGATCTGGCGCGCGACCTTCCAGGCGTGCTGCAAGTTGCGGCTCCAGACCGATGCGCCCAGCCCTAGCTTGCTGTCGTTGGCCAGCGCAATGGCCTCGGCCTCGCTGGCCACCTTGACGATGGGCATCAACGGCCCGAAGGTCTCCTCATTCATCAGCTTCATGTCATGGGTGACATCCACCAGCACGGTGGGGCTGACAAAATTGCCGTTCATCTCGCCGCCGACCAGCACGCGCGCGCCGCGGGCATGGGCGTCCGCCAGATGGGCGGTGATCACCTTCAGTTGGCGCGGGTCGGTGATGGGGCCGATATCGAACATGCTGGCGGTGTCTCGCGAGTAGCCCATGGTGACGCGCTCGGTCTCGTGCAGCACCAGCTCCAGGAACTGATCATAGACCTGCTCATGCACGTAGACCCGTTCGACCGCCATGCAGGTCTGGCCGGCGTTGAAGAAGGCGCCCCAGACGCCCCAGCGCGCGGCTGCGGCCAGATCCGCATCCTCCAGCACAATCATGGCGTCCTTGCCGCCCAGCTCGCAGGCCAGGGGGATCAGCTTCTCCGCGGCGGTCTTGGCCACCGTGCGGCCGGTCAGGGTCGATCCGGTCAGGAAGATGTAGTCGGGGTCAGACTGCACCAGCGCCGCCCCGACCCGGCCGTCGCCGTGCAGCACGCGCACGAAGGGCTTCATCTCCGGCACGCGCTCGATCAGCCGTTCGATCAGCAGACCGGTGGCCGCGGTTACCTCGGAGGGCTTCAACACCACCGTGTTGCCCGCCAGCAGCGCGCCCAGCAGAGGGGGCATGGCCAGCGCAAAGGGGTAGTTCCAGGGAGAGATCACCGCCACGACGCCGTAGGGCCGCGGCTCCACATAGCACTTCTTGAAGAAGAAGAGGCTGCTGGAGACCTCATAGCGCTGCAGCCAGCGCTTGGCGTGTTGCAGATAGGTGTCGAGCATATCGACGGTGATGAAGACCTCGATCATGGCATCCTGGCGCGATTTGCCGCAGTCCTGGTTGATCACGTCGGTGATCTCATCCATGGAGTCGATCAGCAGCGCCTGAAACTTGCGCAGGATTGCCACGCGCGCGGCCACATCCTTCCGGCTCCAGATGCGGGAGGCCGCCCGCATCTCGGTCATGGCCTGCTCCACATCGGCGGGCGTGGCCATGGGCAGTTCCCCGAAGATGGCGCCGGAGGCGGGGTTGGTGAATTTCAGGATGGCCGGAGCGGCCGGTTTGGAAGTCCCATTTTCTTCGATGCCAGCCACAGGCGCGGCCTTGGCCACCTCGCCATGGCCGTTGCCGGAAGCTGGACTGACGATCTCTAGCAAATCGGTGCCGGTAGTCATGGTAGCTCCTTTTTTTCAATACAGAGGAGGAAATCTGCCGCAGTTTGCCAGGGCAACAATGGGTGGGCCGGCAACGCGTCTGTCAGTGCGGCGCTGACAGCGCGATCGCTGGGTGATCTCTGTCCGTCCAAGACCGCGGAGGTCTAAACGCTGGGTCTACAGTATAGCACAATATGACGCAACGCGCCACAATTCGTGCGGCGTTTGCGCGCAGGAAGATTCAGAGGTCGCCGGACGCATGAAGCGCCAGTCTCAAGGGCGACGACCTGCCAAGTCGGTGCGGCTACAGCACTACCAGATCATCGCGATGGACGACCTCCGGGCTGTTTTCGTAGCCGAGGATGCCGGCGATCTCCTCCGAACGCCGGCCCTGGATGCGCTTCAGCGACGCCGCGCCGTAGCGGGTCAGGCCGCGGGCGATCTCGCGGCCGGCGCGGTTGCAGATGCGCACCGTCTCGCCCCGCTCGAACTGCCCCTCGACGCCGACGACGCCCACCGGCAGCAGGCTGCGTCCCTGGCGGGTCAGCGCGGCCGCCGCGCCGTCATCCACGGTGACATGGCCGGCCGGCGCGGGTCCGCCCAGCAGCCAACGCTTGCGGCTCTCCAGCCGGTTGGCCAGCGGCGTGAAGCGGGTGCCCACCCGCTCCCCCTGCGCCACCCGCAGCACCACCTCCTCCACCGCGCCGGCCGCGATCACCACCTCGGCGCCGCCGCGGCGGGCCAGGTCGGCCGCGGCCAGCTTGGTGCTCATGCCGCCGGTGCCCAGGCCGCTGCGGCTGCCGCCGGCCAGGGCGCGCAGCTCGTCGTCGATTCGTTCCACCTCGGCGATGAGCTGCGCCGTGGGATCGGTGCGCGGGTCCGCGGTGAAGAGGCCCGGCTGGTCGGTGAGGATCAGGAGCAGGTCCGCCTCGATCAGGTTGGACACCAGCGCCGACAGGTTGTCGTTGTCTCCCAGCTTGATCTCCTCGGTGGAGATCGCGTCGTTTTCGTTGATGATGGGCACGATGCCCGCGGCCAGCAGGGCCTGCAGCGTGTCGCGCGCGCTCAGGTAACGGCTGCGGTCGTCCAGGTCTGAGCGGGTCAGCAGCACCTGCCCCACGGCGATGCCGTAGATATCGAAGAACTGCTCATAGTTGGCCATCAGCCGGCTTTGACCGACCGCGGCCAGCATCTGCTTGGCGGGCATGGCCAAGGGCGCTGGGCGCTGCCCCAGTCGCTCCCGGCCGGCCGTGATGGCGGCCGAGCTGACCACCACCACCTCGACGCCGGCCGCGTGCAGGCGGGCGCACTGCCGCACGATCTCCAACATACGCGGTCGGTTGAGCTGCGGCGAGCCGGCCGTCAGCACGCTGGTGCCCAGCTTGAGGACGAGACGACGACAGGAAAAAGAGGTGTGCAGTGTTGGCATGGCTTGGTCAAAGGCCGGCGAGCAGAGGCCGGCGCGGCGAGATCGGTCGGGTCATGGACGGCAACGTTGGATGCGTCTCAAGTCTACCGCCACAGCCTTGATCCGCCAAATCGCCGCCGTTTGCTGCATGGCGCGGAGTCGAGGTTCGTTCTGTGGACGCGTGGTGCGGAGTCGAGGTTCGTCCTGTGGACGCACGGCGCGGAGTCGAGGTTCGTCCTGTGGACGCATGACGCGGAGTCGAGGTTCGTTCTGTGGACGCACGGCGCGGAGTCGAGGTTCGTCCTGTGGGCGCACGGTGCGGAGTCGAGGTTCGTCCTGTGGACGCACGGTGCGGAGTCGAGGTTTGTTCTATGGGCGCATGGCGCGGAGTCGAGGCTTTAGCCGGGTCTGGACGAGTCGAGTTGAGCGCGCCGACCCGCCTGAAGGCTCGCCTCCGGCTTGGCGGCCACAACTCTTGGAATCGTCGGAATCCCAAGCGTCAATTTACTTCTTGCCCGCCCCTTGTGCTATACTCGATACGCTATGAATCCGAAAGCACTCCAAGTTCTGGAATTTCACAAGATCCTGCACCGCCTGGCCGAGCACACCAGCTTTTCGGCCGGCCGTGAGCTGGCGCTGAGCACCGCGCCCACGGACGATCTCAGCCTGGCGCGCCAGTGGCTGGCCGAGACCAGCGAGGCGCGCCGTCTGTTGGGCGAGCACTCAGATGTTCACCTGGGCGGCGTGCATGATGTGCGCCCCATGCTCCCCCTGGCCGAGCGCGGGGCCGTCCTGCTGGCCGGCGACCTGCTGGAAATCCGCAGCACCCTCCTGCGCGCCCGCGCCCTGCGCGCCCTCCTGACCCGGCTGGAGACCCGCTTTCCCAACCTGGCCGACATCGGCTTTCGCATCGAGCCGGCCTCGCATGTGGCCGACCAGATCGCCCTGGTGATCAACGAACGCGGCGAGATTCTGGACAACGCCAGCCCCAAGCTGGCCCGCCTGCGCGGCGAGATCAAGGTGGTGCAGAGCCGTCTGATGGAGCGGCTCGGCAAGCTGATCAGCTCCGCCGACAGCGCCCAGTACCTGCAAGAGGCCATCGTCACCCAGCGCCAGGGACGCTATGTGATCCCCCTCAAGGCGGAGTTCAAGGGACGCATTCGCGGGCTGATCCACGACCAATCGGCCAGCGGCGCCACCCTCTTCATCGAGCCTTTCGGCGTGGTTGAGCTGAACAACGAATGGCGCAAGCTGCAACTGGACGAGTTGGAGGAGATTCGCCGCCTGCTGGCCGAGCTGAGCGACCTGGTGGGCAGCGAGGCGCGCGCCATCCGCCAGACCGTCGAGGCGCTGGCGCTGCTGGACCTGATCATCGCCCGCGCCCGCTACGCCGATGAGCTGCGCGCGACCGAGCCGGAGCTGGTGGACTTCGTGCAGAAAGAGCCCAGCGCCGGCCGCCGACGGGCGAAAGTCCACAACAAGCCGGAAAGCGCCGCCCCCTCCCCATCCAGCGACCAGCCCCCGCCCTTCCATCACCCCGGCGCCGTGATCAACCTGCGCCAGGCCCGCCATCCGCTCCTGGACCCGGAGACCGTGGTGCCCATCGATGTCTATCTGGATGAGGATTATTTCGTCATCCTGATCACCGGCCCCAACACCGGCGGCAAAACGGTGACGCTCAAGACAGTCGGCCTGCTGGCGCTGATGGCCCAGTCAGGCCTGCACCTGCCCACCAAGGATGGCTCGATGCTCTCCTGCTTCGAGACCATTTTTGCCGACATCGGCGACGAGCAGAGCATCGAACAGAGCCTCTCCACCTTCTCCAGCCACATGACCAACATCATCGGCATCCTGGACGAGGCCGACCAGCGCAGCCTGGTGTTGCTGGATGAGCTGGGCGCGGGCACCGACCCGGAGGAGGGTTCGGCGTTGGCGCGGGCCCTGCTCGATCACCTGGTGCAGCGCAGCGTTACCACCCTGGCCACCACCCACTACAGCGATCTCAAGATCTATGCCCACAGCACCCCCGGCGTGCGCAATGCCAGCGTGGAATTCAGCCTGGAAACCCTGGCGCCGACCTATGAGCTGAGCATCGGCCTGCCTGGCCGCTCCAATGCCCTGGCCATCGCCACCCGGCTGGGCCTGGCGCGCGCCATCGTCAGCGCGGCCGAGGCGCTGGTGCGCCCCGAAGCGCTGGAGGCCGACAGCCTGCTGCATCATATCAAGACCACGCGCGAGCGGCTGGAGGCCGAGCGCGCCACGGCCGAGGCGGCCCGTCGTCAGGCCGAGGCCCACGAGAAAGAGCTGCGCTACCGCCTGGCGCGCATCGAGGAGGCGCGGCGCGCGGTGCTCAACGAGGCGCGCGCCCAGGCCCAGGCCGAACTGGACGAGCTGGAGGTGGAGATCGACCGCGCCCGCCGCCAGTTGGCCGGCTTCAGCGCCGGCGGCCACGTGGCCAGCGGTCTCAGCACGCATCAGCAGATGCTGGCCGAGGCGCAGCAGGTCCTGGCCCAGCGGCGCAAGGCGGCCGCGGCCGCTCCCGCCTCCGTCGAGGCCCCGGCCGCGCCCAGCCAGCGGGCCATGCCGCTGACCGTTGGAGAGACGGTCTGGATCCCCAGCCTGCAGGCCAGCGGCCAGATCGTGGCCATCGCGCCGGCCGACCAGGACGCCGAGGTGCAGATCGGCTCTTTCCGCATGCGTCTGCCTCTGGGCCGGCTGGAGCGGCGCGATGTGAGCCAGGCCGCGCCGGTGGGCATCGCCAAGCCCAGCCGCCTGCCCGCGCCTGAGCCGGCCAGCGGCGTCGCCCCCCTGCCCCACGTGGGCCTGGAGCTGGACATCCGCGGCGCCAGCGTGGACGAGATGCTCCCCCGGCTGGAAAAATATCTGGATGACGCCTACCTTGGGCTGATGCCCTGGGTGCGCATCATCCACGGCAAGGGCACCGGCGTCCTGCGCGCGGCCGTGCGCAAAGAGCTGAGCAAACATCCTCTGGTCAAGAGCTTTCGCGAGGGCGAGGCTGGCGAGGGAGGCGACGGAGTCACCGTGGCGACCATGGTCGGGCAGTGACGGGGCGCCGCCGGCCAGTTGCCCAGAGATGACGACGTGGCCTGCCTCGGCCACTCCCTCCCCGGCGTGACGCTTCGTCAGGCTTGGCGCCGGGGTTCTGCACGAAGATCGGCCGGAGCGCCATAGGGCGCCTGACCTCTGGGCTTGGGCTGAAGGGTACAAAAGCCAAGGACTGCGTTGTGCGCTTCCTCCTGAACGCACAATGCAGTCCTTGTCGGATGAACTGGTCTGGTTGTGGCTGTGGCGCAGCATGATGACGCTCTGGCAACTGACGGGCCGCACTGCTCGCTGCCCCCGCCCCCGCTCATGCTATCGCCTTCTTGCCCTAGATGAGTTACGAAACCTGAGAGCCAGCAGTGCAGCCGCGCGTTGGCGCCACAGCACACAAACCTTATCTCGCCAGGCTTGCGGCCGCCAGGCCAGCTTCTTAGGCCAGTTCCTGAGCGGTGGAGGCGAAGCCCGGACGAATGGCTCCAGATCCAGCTAACATCCAAGCGTCACTATAGCAGGCGGCTGCAACGAAACTGCAACGACGATCCAGGTCCGCCGGAAAGTTCTCCGATAGATGGCTCGACTAGAGATCAAGCTGCTTGGTACATTTCAGGCTACGCTGGACGGGGAGGTCCTGACAGCTTTCCGCTCTGACAAGGCGCGCGCCCTCCTGGCCTACCTGGCCGTCGAGAACACGCGGCCGCACCGCCGCGAGTGGCTGGCCACGCTGCTTTGGGGCGATTTCGACGATCGCTCCGCGCGCCGCAGCCTGAGCAGCGCCCTGGCCAACCTGCGCCAACTGCTTGGCCCCCTGGACGCGGCCATCTCGCTGGACGCCAACCGCAGCCATGTGTGGCTCCAGGCTACGCCGGAGCTGATCGCCGTGGACGGGACCCAACTACATGAGCTGCTGGACTGGACCAGCCGCCATGCCCACCCCTCGGCCGTGCGCTGCGTGGCCTGCAACCAGCGACTGGCGCAGGCCGCCGAACTTTACGTCGGCCCTTTTCTGCCGGGGCTGACCTTCAGCGACAGCCCGCTTTTCGACGAATGGCAGCGCACCCAGCAGGAGACGCTGCATCAGCGGATGTTGCACGCCCTGGGCCTGCTGGCCATGCACCATCTGGCGGCCGGGCGCTTGAGCCTGGCTGAGCAGGTCGCCCGGCGGCAGATTGCCGTGCAGCCCTGGCATGAAGAGGCCCATCGTCTGGTGATGTTGGCGCTGGCCCGATCAGGCCAGCGCAACGCCGCCCTCGCCCAGTACGAGCAGTGTCGCGCCATTCTGGACGCCGAGCTGGGGGTGGAGCCTGATGCCGAGACCAGCGAGCTATACCAGCGTATCCGCTCTGGCCTGCCCCTGGCCACCATGGCCTGGGCCGACGCCAGCCTGGCCAACCCCTACCGCGGCCTGCGCGCTTTTCGCGAGACGGACGCCGGCAACTTTCATGGTCGGGAGCGCATCACCCAGCAGTTGGTCGAGACGGTGCAGCGTCGTCCCTTCGTGGCGCTCATCGGCCGATCGGGCAGCGGAAAATCGTCCTTGCTGCACGCCGGCCTGATCCATCGCCTGCGCTGCATGGCCTCAGGCAGGGTCGGTGCGGCGCTGCCGGCCCCGCCCGACCAGGTTTTTGGCCAGGTCGGGTGGACGATCTGCGAATTTCGCGTCGGCAGCCATCCCGTGCATGCCCTGGCCGCGGCCATTGCCCAGCAGCTCCCCCCCGGCTCCCCCTGGCGCTCTGGCCGCGACGACCTGGCGCAACGGCTGGCCAGCGGCGAGCTGAGCCTGGCCGATCTGCTGCGCCGCGAGGACACCCGGGTCCTGCTGGTCGTCGATCAGTTCGAGGAACTCTACACCCTGTGCGCGGCCCCCTCTCAGTGCGAGCGCTTCATCGAGCTGCTGCTGGATCGCGGCGGCGCGTCCGCGGAAGAGGCGCCCTTCTCCGTGCTACTCGCCATGCGCGCGGATTTTCTTGGCCAGGCCTTGGCGCACCGCGGCCTGGCCGACGCCCTGCAAGAGGCCGTGACGCTGCTGGGGCCGATGAATCGCGCCGAGCTGGAGCAAGTCGTGGTCGAGCCGGCCCAGGCGCAGGGAGTGCGCCTGCAAGATGGCCTTGCGGCGCGCATTCTGAGCGATGTGGGCCTCGCCCCTGGCCGCCTGCCCCTGCTGGAGTTTGCCTTGGCGCTGCTTTGGACGCGTCAGGAGGATGGCGTGCTGACCCACCGGGCCTACGAGGCCATCGGCCAGGTGGAGGGCGCGCTGGCGGACTATGCCGAGGGGGTTTTTGGCGCCCTGACCGTTGACGAGCAACAGGTGATGCGGCGGGTGCTGACCCAGATGGTCCACCTGGGCCAAGACACCGACGACAGCCGCCGTCCCCAGCTCACCTCTGAGTTGGACGCCCAGGAGCTGGCCCTCGTGCAGCGGCTGGCTGACCAGCGCCTGCTGGTCACTGACCGCGACGCCCATGGCCAGCAGATCGCCGAGATCGCCCATGAGGCGCTGATCCACGGTTGGGAACGGCTGCGTGGCTGGATAAACGCCGACCGCGCCTTTCAGCTTTGGCAGCAGCGTCTGCGGGCAACGGCTGATCAATGGCTGGCCAGCGGCCGCGATCCGGGCATCCTGCTGCGCGGCGCACCGCTGGCCGAGGCCGACGGGTGGAGCGCCGCCCGTTCCGCCAGCATCAGCCCGCGTGTCGGGGAATTCGTCGTGGCCAGTCAGCAGCAACGCCAGCGCGAGCAGGCAGAGGCAGCCCTGCGTCAGGAGCAGATGTTGGCCCAGGCCCAGGCGCTGGCCGACGCCGAACGCCGCCGCGCTGAACTTGAGCGTCGCTCCAACCAGAAGCTGCGCTGGTTTGCCGCCGGACTCTCGGTGGTGACGGTGTTGGCGCTGCTGACTGGGCTCTGGGCCGTCACGCAGCGCGACGAGGCCCGGCGCCAATCGCTGCGCGCCCAATCGGCTCAGGCCCTGGCCGACGCCCAGCGGCAGATCGCCGAACGGGAGGCCGCCGTCGCCCTGGCCCGACAGTTGGGCGCCCAGTCCAGCGGCCTGGCCCGATCTGCGCCCGATCTGGCCGTGTTGCTGGCGGCCTATGCCTTGCAGCTCAACGACGACGCCACTGAAGAGTCCGCGCTGCTGCTCAACCTGGATGTCGATACCCTGCTGGATGCCGTCCTCAGCGGCCAGGATTCCGGCGTGTATGGCCTTGCGCTGAGCCCCGACAACCGCATCCTTGCCTCCAGCGGCGAAAACGGCGCCCTTTGGCTATGGAACCTCCCCCAGAGACGCCTGCTGGCGCCCCCGCTGCAAGGTCACGCCGCGGCCGTCCATGGCCTGGCCTTCAGCCCTGACGGCGCTCTCCTCGCCTCCAGCGATGCCGATGGGGTCGTGCGCCTCTGGGACATGGCCACCATGCAGCTCCGCGGCGATGCGATCCAGGCCGATCAGGATATCATCCATGCCGTCGCCTTTGCCCCGGATGGAGCTACCCTGTGGGCCATCGGCGACCGAGGCGTTGCCAAGGCCTGGCAGATCACTGCCAACACGCCGGTTCTCCGGTCTGAGACTACGCTGGCGGGCGCGGATCCCAACGGCATGGCCATCAGCGCTGATGGCCGGCTGCTGGCCGCCAAGGATGGCCTGACTCTCACAGTGCAGAGCACCCTGGATGGCCAAATTCTCGCCACTGGCATGGTGGGCCACAGCGCGAATATCCATGACCTGGAGTTCAGCCGCGATGGCCGGCTGCTGGCCTCGGCCGGTTTCGACGGTCTGGTCAACATCTGGGACGTCGCCACGGGCAAAGCCCTCCACGCGCCGCTGCGGGGGCATGAGGGCCGCGTGCTCACGGTGGCCTGGAGTCCCGATGGCGCCCTGCTGGCGTCCGGTGGAACGGACACGCAGATTGTGCTATGGGATGTGGCCACCGGCCGAAGCATCGGGCTGCCGCTGCGGGGGCATGGCGCCTGGGTGCGTTCCCTGCGCTGGAGCTCCGACGGGCAGACGCTGATCTCCGGCGACACCGCGGGCAAGATTCTGCTCTGGCGCTTAGGAGATGTGCGCTGGTTGGCCGGTCATTCGACCACCGTGCGCGGGCTGGATTTCAGCCCCGACGGCCGGACCCTGGCCTCGGGCAGCTTCGACGCCAGCGCCTTGGTGCGCGATGTGGCCAGCGGTGAGCCTCTCTTCCCCGCCCTGCAAGGCCACAAAGGCGCGGTGATCGACCTGGCCTTCAGCCCCGATGGCCGCACCCTGGTCACAGCCAGCACTGACGGCAACCTGCTGCGCTGGGATGCCGCCACCGGTCAGCGGATCGGCGCGCCGCTGGCCGGCCACAACGGGGTGGTCGCCAGTGTGGCCTTCAGCGCGGATGGGCGGACTCTGGCCTCTGGCGCCTTCGACAACACCGCCCGTCTGTGGGATGCCGCCAGCGGCCAGCCGCTGGGCGATCCGCTGGTCGGCCACACCAACTGGGTACTCAGCCTGGCCTTCAGCCCCGACGGCCGCACCCTGGCCACGGGCAGCGCCGACAACACCGTTCGCCTCTGGGATGTGGCCAGCGGCGCAGCTCTCGGCGAGCCGCTGGAAGGACACACGGGTTGGGTTGCGGATCTGGCCTGGAGCGCGGATGGCGCCACGCTGATCTCCGGCAGTCTCGACAAGACGATCCGGTTCTGGGACGTCGCCGCCGGCCAGCAGATGGGCGAGCCGCTGGTGGGACACCAGGCCGGCGTGTGGCGCGTGATGCCCAACCCGGCCGACGGCGGCCAGACCCTGTACACCGGCGACAACAGCGGCGCGGTGATCTGGTGGGACACGGCCACCCGCCAGGCGCTGGCCCCGCCGCTGCGCACCGGCATCGAAACGGAGAGCATGGCCCTCAGCCCCGATGGGCGCACCCTGGCTGTCGGCTCTTTCGCCGATGACGGCATGGTGGGCCTGTGGAAGCTGCCCGAACTGCGCTGGTCAGAGCGGGTGTGCGCCATCGCCAACCGCGATCTGTCCGAGGCGGAGTGGGCGCACTACTTTGACCATCTGACCTATGCGCCGATCTGCACCACGTCCGCAGCCAGCCAACAGGGAGCAACACCATGAGCAGTTCAGAAGGAAAGTTCAGCCTGGGCGCCATCGACATAATGCCCGCTGCACAGCGGGCGCTGGAGGAGGCTGGTCAGCCAGCCGCAGCTTATCTCTATCGCCACCAGTATGAGTCTCCGGACGAGCAGGCCGAGACTGACAGCGTGGCCTCGCTTTTTCATCTGCCCACCGGCGCGCTGCTGGTTATCATCACCGACAAGGAACGGGTGCACACGGTGGTCATGACTGCCGACGACGCCAAGCCGAAAGGAAAGACTTGATGACACCTGAGGAAGAGAAGGTTTTGGCCACTTTTGTGCATGATGGCCGTTTGATGCAGATCCCTGCGCGCCAGGGCAAGAAGCTGGTGATCCTGCGTTGGCTGGTGGAACGTTTCGAGCCGGGCGTTCGCTATCCTGAGCATGAGGTCAACGAGAAGCTGCGGCAGGCCAACCCCGACTACGCCGCGCTGCGACGCTATCTGGTGGACGCCGGCCTGATGCAGCGCGAGGGAGGCGTCTACTGGCGGCCGGGTGAGGCGCCTGGTGAATAGCAGGCCGGTGAATGGAGTTCGCCGGCCGTCTGTCCACCCGGTGAATGGAAATTCACCGGCTGACAGCACGAAGCCGCCACTGAGGCTGCGGAAGGGTTTCTTCGGCGGCAGGGTTCCTAGCGGCTGAGGCCGCTTTGTGTGTTCAGTCGGGGATTTCCAATCCCCGGGTCTCGTCGTCGAACCGTCCCAGCGGCTGAGGCCGCTTTGTGTTGTCAACCGGGGATTTCCAATCCCCGGCTCTGCTGGCGCATCGAACACCGCCCATGTCCCTATCCCCCATCCTCATCGACATCGCCGGCTGGATCGGTGCGATCCTGCTGTTGTTGGCCTATGCCCTGGTCTCCAGCCGCCG
>Ga0209096_1003484_pt1 | contig 13647 bp, 17 predicted proteins | sample AD_UKC034_MetaG_FD_184407 | JGI IMG/M metagenome (GOLD analysis project Ga0209096, IMG submission 184407) | Active sludge microbial communities of municipal wastewater-treating anaerobic digesters from USA - AD_UKC034_MetaG (SPAdes) (version 2) | ecosystem: Engineered > Bioreactor > Anaerobic >... | reverse complement strand
GTTGTCGGTTGAAGCTGCCAATAAGATTGCAAATGACCTATCGAGTAGTTGTGCTGTGATTTATTTCGGGCCTGATGAACTATATCCTCAGAACAGCGCAATGGCATCGACCAATGGACTGGTTCCAAATCGGGACTTGAGATTCTGGGCTGCCTTGATTGCTAATTCGGATGGATTCGTTGGCGTGGATTCCGTGGGCCAGCACATGGCCAAAGTATTCGAGAAGAAATCCGTGATTGTGTTGGGCGCTACATTAGCAGAGAACATATCCTATCCATGGGATGATAATATCAAGACATTCCGACGGGATGATATGGAACCGACTTATGTTCCTATCCGCATTAATCAGGTCGATAGTGATTTAGCGGACCGAATGAACGAAGGAATCATGGATATAGACGTGAGTAAATTGACGCCGATTATTCACGAACATCTTGGGCTAGTTAAGAGTAGTTATTCTGGGATGGTTCAAGGACCGTCCACGTGTAGCAACCAAGGATGTGTAGACTCCGGACAAGTGTCATATCCAGAAGGATATTACAAGAACACTGCGCCAACGACCCTTAGTGAATTCCTCAAGAAGAAAAAAGAAAAGGCGACCGAATGTTAATTAGACAGAAATATCATGAGTTCTTTATGAATACCGCCTTGGAAGTAGCTAAACTATCCAAGGCCAAGAAACTACAAGTCGGAGCTGTCCTGGTAAGGGATAGTAATATTCTGTCTTGTGGATATAACGGAACCCCTCCTGGGTGGGACAATACTTGCGAAGATAAAGAATGGATGCCGATAGGTGGTAATCTTTCTGATTATCCTCTTGAAGAGTATTCTGCCCTGGATGGGAGGGTTATTGGTAGATACCGGTTGAAGACCAGGCCGGAAGTCATACATTCAGAAATGAACGCTATTTTGCATTTAGCAAGGAGAAATGAGTCAACTATTGGAACGAGTATGTTTGTCACCCATAGTCCCTGTTCCGAATGCGCCAAGTTGATTATCGGGGCAGGAATCGCGGAGGTGTACTACCGACACGAATACAGATGCTCAAAGGGATTAGAATTACTTAAGCAAGCAGGATTAGGAGTATTTAAGATATGAGCAACGACTATAATTTTCTACGACCGAATTCGTTTCGAATGGTCATCAAGAATTCTCCTGCAACATCATTCACAATCCAGGAGGCTAATATTCCTGCCTTGATGAGTGATTTTGCTAATCAAACCACTCCATTCATTGATATTTCCCATCCGTTTGATAAATTATTCCACGGGAATCTTGAGGTGGAGTTCATCGTGTCTGAGAGTATGCAAAATTATATGGAAATTCGGGACTGGATGGTAGCAATCGGATTTCCAAACGGATATAATGACTACAAAGAGATAACAGAATCTATCAGGGGACGGAAGAACTCCCAGGACTTTTTGGTGTCAGATATATCTCTAATAGTCCTGGATAGCGATAATCACGAGCTGATGGTGGTAGATTATCTCGACGCTTTCCCGATTCAGTTAGGGAGTATAGGATTAAACGTGAAAATGGCGAATTATAATTACGTGAGCGTTCGTGCGACATTTGCCTATCGACATAATGAGATACGGATTAAAGGAGTATCAGCAAATAATACTTGACTCAATAAATGAGATACTTTATAATGCTCCTACGAGTGAATTAGGAAACCCCCTCCTTTAGGGGGGGGTGTAGTCAACACGGATTATTTTTATATTACTAAAGTGATAATGAGGAAAATATTATGACCAAATCACACAACAAAAATCTACATGCAGCTAAGGCCGCTCGAAACGACGAATTCTTTACGCAATTAAGCGATATAGAGAACGAGCTGAAGTATTATCGAGAGCATTTCAGAGGAAAAACAGTATATTTAAACTGTGATGACCCACGCGAATCCCAGTTTTTCCATTTCTTTTCGTATCAGTTTGAGTTTCTTGGATTAAAGAAATTGATTTCTACCGGATATAAGGCAGACGGGCATGGAGTTAAATACGTTTATACCGGGGATAAGAACAGGAATAACATCCCAGACTTGGAGGAAATTGAAGTCATTGAATTGGAAGGGACAGGAGGATTTGAGACGGAAGAATGTATCGAGCTACTGCATGAAGCTGATATAATCGTTAGTAACCCACCGTTTAGTAAATTCAGAGAGTACGTATCGCTTTTAGACGAACACAATAAGAAGTTTCTGATTGTTGGGAATAAAAACGCAATAACCTACGCAGATATATTTCCTTTAATCAAAAATAATCAGTTGTGGCTTGGGGTTACTAGCCCTAAAGAATTCACAGTTCCTGAAGGATATACTGCGAAGAATGTTGTGAATGGAATGGCTAAATTCGGAAATATAGGATGGTTCACGAATCTCGAACACTATTGCCGTAACGAAGAACTCATCATTTGGAAAGAGTATAATGAAAAAGATTATCCGAAATATGATAATTATGACGCGATTAACGTGGACAAGGTGAAGAATATCCCGATTTACGGCGATATAATGGGCGTGCCTATAACATTCATGGGCCGACATAATCCGGAACAGTTCGAAATACTCGGCATGTCGGCTTTGGCTGTTTATGATCCTAAAATTGTGGGAATACCTTTTTTAGGTAATAAGGATGCAAGACCATTGATAAATGGAAAAAACACTTATGCCAGAATATTCATCCGTCGTAAATAAACCCATAGGAGCATATTATGAAAATTGAACTAAACAATATAACCATCCGTGACATTTCCGAGAACTTTATCGAAACTCCCGAGGACGGCGTGACTGGGTACAATTCGTTGCTGAACATTCGTCCGGCATATCAACGGGAATTTATCTATAAGTCCGCTCAGAGATTGGCTGTTATCGAAACTATTCTGAAAGGATTCCCATTGAATGTGATGTATTGGGCCGCAAACCCTGACGGTACATTTGAAGTAATCGACGGACAACAAAGAACCATCTCCATCTGTCAGTTCATTTCCGGAGTGTTTTCTTTATCCGATGGGAGATATATCTACAATATGACCCGGGAAGAACAAGAATCTATTCTGAACTATCAACTACAAATTTATGTCTGTACCGGGACCGATAAGGATAAGTTGGACTGGTTTAAGACGATTAACATAGCCGGAGAAAAACTAACCGAACAGGAACTGAGAAACGCAGTATATACAGGCGCCTGGCTTGCCGATGCCAAGAAACACTTTTCCAAATCCGGTTGCCCGGCTTTTGACCTAGCCGAAGAATATATGATTGGCACACCGATACGTCAGGATTACTTCCAGACTGTCCTGAAATGGATATCGAATGATAATATCACCGATTACATGGCGATACATCAACATGATAAGAATGCGTCTGAACTCTGGGCTTATTTCCAACGTGTAATCGGCTGGACCAAATCAATGTTCCCGGTCTACCGACGGGAAATGAAAGGGATCGACTGGGGACTTCTCTATAACAAATTCCGAGATACATCATATAATCCGGCAGATAATGAAGAAAGGATTAAAACTTTAATGATGGATGATGACGTTACTAATAAGAAAGGAATATACAAATATATTCTGGATGGACAGGAAAAACACTTGAACATTCGTCAGTTTTCAAATAAGATGAAACGTGAAGCATATGAAAGACAAGACGGGATTTGTGTTTCTTGTCAGAATAAATTCGAATTTGGAGAAATGGAAGGCGACCACATCACCCCATGGCATGATGGTGGAGGAACGACCCCGGATAATCTTCAGATGCTTTGTAAATCTTGTAATAGATTGAAAGGAGGAAAATGACCTACCTTCTCAAGAAATGTAATATTAATCAATAGGAGCAAATCACTTGGATACCAAGAAACAACAGAAACAAACAGACGAAGCCAAACAAAATCAATTGACGGTGAATATTGAGCATCTTCGAAATAATGTTAAGTTAATGATTGGAACGCCCATGTACGGAGGTCAAGCAACAGAGGCATACTTCCGTTCTTGTCTGAAACTGAACACGTTCTTCTCTCGACATGGAATCAATCTTGCGTGGTGCACAATTGCAAATGAGTCACTCGTACAGAGGGCGAGAAACGTAATCTGCAACAGTTTCCTGAGCTCAGATTATACTCATCTGATGTTCATCGATGCGGATATCGGATTTGAAGTAGAATCCGTTCTGAAACTCCTTCTTGCCGATAAATCCGTTTGCGGGGGTTCTTATCCCAAGAAAGGACTTAATTGGACCGCAATTGCTAAGGCGGCTAAGGATGGGGTAGAACCAAACCAATTACCATTCTACGGTGCTCAGTACGCAATGAATTTTCTTTTCGAAGACCCTGTAAAGAAAACAATTAAACTATCCAATGGAATGGCTAAGGTTCATGACCTTGCTACAGGATTCATGCTCATTAAACGGCATGTATTCGAGGATATGATGACGCATTATCCGGAACTTGAGTATAAAAATGACTTAGACCTCGGTAAACGAGAATTCAACCGATGGTTTGCTTTCTTTGATTGCGGCGTAGAGAGAAACGAAGACGGTTCATTTGGGGTTTATAACTCAGAGGATTATAGATTCTGTCGCCAATGGCAGAAAATGGGAGGCGATATCTGGTTAGACCCATTCATCAAACTTGACCATTTTGGACACTTTAGATTTTCTGGTAATCCAGAAACGATACTCGGACTACCTGAGCCAACAGGAGAATAGAGATGGAACAAGCTGATTCTGATGTTAGAGAATTCATGACGCTTTTTGAACATACAGTGAAGACGGAAAGGTGATGAAAGGGCCAAATTTTTTCCGCCTAATCTATCTCCCTATGTGAACAATGATGATTAATGAAGTACAAGGAGTTACTACGGATTTTGAAGTATGGAAATTCATGCTTAAATCTGCTGGAAAATGGAATGCATTCATCGAATCTCAAAAAGAAACGATAATCTCTCTGAGATTCGATGGATATACTAATCTACCTAGATTAGAGATGCCAGATGGGAAACATTTCTTTCCCAGTCCATTTTTGGCGGATGAATATATAGAGTCTGATATTAATATGTATCGGGAGAAGCAGCGTATAATACTCTGGAAAGTAAAGTATGTAAATCTTTTGATTTACTTGTTGCCAGACGAATTATTATAGATTATAATAGTTGTTCGATTGAAATTTATTTGGAGTCTATTATGTTTACGTTAATTTTTTCATCTTATTTTTTCGTTGCGTTTGTTCTTCTGGCTCGTTTGGTCTGGGAGAATAGGGCAGTGTTGTTGTTCCCCGAGACTCGTAAGGAAACCGCGTTGTACTGTTTGGTAGCGGCATTCGGTTTTCCGGCGGCATGGAAAGGTATTCTCGCGGCTGTTCGGGAGAACGGGATACAATTACAACAAGAATTCAAATCTAAATAAAAAAAGTTCTTGACACTGATTGAGTTTAATTCTATAATAGTTCCATATTACTTATAGAAGAGGACTATGAAAATGTTGGCTCGTGAAATGTTATCTGAGGAACAATCTGCTGTCTTAAAACAGGCAGCAGATTTTCTTTTGAATAAGAACAGAACCCCGGAACCGGTGTTTTTGACTGGCCCTGGCGGAGTGGGTAAGAGTAGTGTTCTTCAATTCTTTCTGGAAGACTGTTTTTCTTCTGGATTTACTCCTATTCTTACTGCTCCTACCCATGTAGCGCGTGAACGATTGCTTGGAATGCATCCTGATGTGGAGCCTATTACTATTCAATCATTCATGTCATTCTCGGCGGTGAGTCATGCGTACGGAGATTCCAAGTTTGGATTCGCCGATAAACAAACCGAGAATTCCAAATTCAATTATATTAATAATATTCTGGTTGTCGATGAAAGTTCGATGTTGACCGATGAATTTGTTAATAAAATCATCGAGAAAACCCAAGGACGGGTTTTATTCGTGGGGGATATTGCCCAAATCCCTCCAGTCGTTGAAAATGATTTTGATAGAACCAGAATCCTGACAGAAGAAGAATGCACCCCTGGTGTTATTCGGATGGTAAGTAATGTTCTGGAACTGACTAAATGCTTTCGACAGGACGAGGCGTCTTCCTTATTTCAAGTTTGTTCTTTGCTAAGGGAATCAATTTTTACTGGCGAATGCTTGGATTATTATCATACTCCAAGTCTTTTAATTAAAAAGATTGATGAGATTATTAAGGATATTGATGATAAATCAGTTTATACGAATATCAAGACAGAGAAGATTCCTGAATTCTTGGTAAGGAGCGCTAATCCGGTATTTTTAGCTTATGGAAATCCGACTGTTAATGCAGTCCAAAGAAGCCTTCCAGAGTGGTACAAGGAAGGAGGGAAAGCTCTCACCAGCGGACCAATACTTAATGTCCACAAAGCAGGAGATGGTAATAAACTCAAAACTGAAATGGTCCTTGGGAATAATACCCATGTAAAAATCCAGACTTTGGAAAAAAGAGCATTCGAAAAATTCGGTTTAATGTTTGACTCTGTCGTGATAGATGGAGTTCAGGCTTTTGTTCCGAGTGATGTAAATGGATTTGATAAGTCCGTCGAGGGACTTAAAAAGTCTGCAAAGTTGAATGAGAAAAACAAAAATAAATCCTCATTTAATGAGGAAACTGCTCTGTGTAATTTGAGTCTAAGTAAATTACTTGGAAAGACAGTTATTTTGCGAGATGCGCGGGTTTCCACTGTCCATCGCGCCCAAGGAAGCCAATGGGCTAAGAGTATTGTTTGTCTAAATAACATTCTATTTTCTGGTAGAAATATGAATCAGAATAATGATAAAAAAGATGTATACAGAAAGATTATTGCCATGAAGATTCTCTATACGGCATTTTCTCGGGCGAAACAGACTTTGATTATTAATCAACATTTTGATAAGAATAGGATTAAGCGATATGATAACGATTGATGAATTGAAAACCAGATGGAAACTTGATTGTCTTATCGATGACGTGGATATCCAGAAAGCATCAGTGGATTCTCCGAGATTACATGCCAGATATCTCGGTTATCTTATAGATGCGAAGACAGAACTTCGCAAATCGGCCAACCAGTGTATTTCCTTGAGAAAAGAATTAATCCGCTACTATTCAGGATTATTCACTAAAGAAGAACTGGACGAGAAAGGGTGGACCCAATATCAAGGGAAAAAACCATTGAAAGGGGAACTTGAGACTATGATAAGTGCCTATCCTGTTTATGTTGAATTGGAAAATCGAATGAATGAATTAGAAATTCTGATAGAGGCATTAGAATCAATCATTAAAGAATTATATCAACGAAGCTATATCATCAAGAACATCATTCAAGCACGCATCTTCGAATCCGGCAACTAGATGACCAAACTTATCAAAATAAACGAATCCTTTTTTCAAATCCAGACTGATAATAAAGGGATTATACAGGAAATAAAAGACCGATTCTCATTTCCGATAGAGAATAGAAAGTATCATCCACTCGTCAAGAAGCGGCAATGGGACGGTATCATTAGATTACTTACCTACGATAACAAGCTATACATAGGTCTTCTTCCTGAAGCAATCTCTCTTCTACGCTCAAATAAAGAAGAATTCGAGCTAGTTGGGTTTGATGATAAAGAAATGAACATTTCTTCTGAATCCGTTCATAAATTTATAGATGGGATTATCGTATCGTCTGGTGGTAAAGAAATTACCCCACATACACATCAGATTAATGCCTTAACCGAGGCGGTTCTGAACAAACGAGTGGTATTATTATCGGCCACATCTAGTGGAAAGAGTCTCAGTATTTATCTTTATATTCGATGGCTTATCCAAAACGAACCAGACCGTCAAATACTTCTAATCGTTCCGTCTGTTCAGTTAGTCTATCAGTTGTACAAGGATTTTGAAGATTATTCGACTATCAATGACTTCGAAGTAGGTGAGTATGTTCAGATTATGCATGACGATTGCGTAAAAGAAATCCTTCGTCCAGTCGTAATCGTCAACGTCCAGGCTATTCAGAATCAACCAAAAGAATGGTTTCTTCCTTTTGATACAGTGATACATGATGAGGTTCATAGGGCTAAAGCCAAGACCTTCAAGACAATCCTTGAGAACTGTATCAATGCAGACCGACGAGTTGGATTAACCGGGACTCTCGACGGCGTTGAAGTAAACGAATTGGTAATCAAAGGATTGGTAGGTAAAACCAAGGATATCATCTCTACCAAAGAACTAATCGAAGTTGGTCTCGGAACTCCTTTGGTAATTAAGATGATTATGCTTAAGTATCCTAAGAAATTCATCCCCAAACTCAAACCAGCAGACTACGCCGCCGAAGCGAATTTCCTTGCAGCGATTTCTGAACGTCGAGAATATATCTACAATTTACTTGATTCGATAACCGGAAATACGCTGATCATATTCTCGTTGGTAGAGAAGCACCTGGAGCCGATGCTCAAGGAGTATCGAAAACGAAATCCCAAGAAGAAAGTATTTGTTGTTGATGGTACGGTTCTGATTGAAAAACGCGAAGAAATTCGCACCATACTTGAATCTTCTGACAATAATGTGGTATTCTGTTCGTATGGTACGTTTTCTACTGGTATCAACATAAAGAACATCAAGAATCTGGTCATGGCTATGGGGGCAAAGTCCAAGATTCGAGTCAAACAGACTTTAGGTAGACTGGTTAGGAAACACGTTAGCAAAGATAAGGCATTCATCTATGACATAGTAGATGACTTGCGAAAAGGGACCGGAGGAAGACCGAATTCATGCTTCCTTCACGGAAAGGCAAGATTAGAGTATTACAAAGAAGACGGACACAAAGTAATTTTTAAAAGCGAGGATATCGAATGAGTAAAGTAGTTCAGAGTTTCAGATTGATTTCAGGACAGATTCTAATTGGACAAACAGAGAAACCAATGTCCGAATGTATTAAGGACGAGGAATTCACGATTCATAATCCAGTTGAAATCCAGTACGAGCCGAGTTTCGATGACATGGGAGACCGAGTAGGCGTCGAAGCGTATTTTGGAGATTTCATCTCCGAGTTTAGGGACAACTACGTATCGATTAAATCTGAACACGTTATGATTTGGCGCGATGATACCAACGAATTCCTCAAGCGCCAGTATGTGGAATTTCTGCCCTTTCTGGAAAAAATCCGCCGTGAGCGGGAAGATGACGAAGCCGCTTATATGGAACGCCTGTCAGGAAACAATCCTGAATTTTCAGACAACAACCGTGAATTGCGCGAAGAGATTCTTGCTGACATTAATAATGACGAGAAAACTAAAAAAACCCTTCATTGAGCTATGTCAGAAGAACAAAAAATCCGTTATAGACACGACTACATTAATAATGCGGAATTTTTTGAAGCTTGTAGCAATTACATTCACGAGATGCGTAAGTGTAGAGAAGAAGGAAAGCCAGACCCAATAATATCGGAGTATATAGGGAAATGCTTTCTGGACATCTCTACACACATGGCCTATAGGCATAATTTCAGGGGGTATACGTGGATTTCTGATATGATAGGAGATGCTATTTTGAATTGTGTTCAGGCGCTACCGTCATTTAAGCCAGAACAGTCAAAGAAAAACGCATTCGCTTATTTCAGCAAGATTATCTTCCGGGCGTTTGTTCGAAGGATTAAGACTGAAAATTTAAAGACTAAGACGCGACTTCAGGTTTGTGAGCATTTAGGAATTGACTTGGAAGAAGTGGAGGGTTATGATACAAATAACTCTGATACCTATAGAGATGAGAATAATTTTTAAGAGTGGAGATGGAAATTTCGACAGTCGGTTCGGTATTTGCTTTCATTTTTGTGATAGTGCCGCTTAGTCTCGCGATGATAATGGTTTGCGCGTGCGCATTCTTTGCAGTCAGAGAAATAACGAAAGATTTTACCGATTAATAGGGGGAATATGGACATGGATTATTTGTGGGTTGATATAAAGTAACCAATTTGTTAACATTTACTTTACTTTACTTTATTAACAAATAGTGATAAAGTATCTTCATCAAGAACGAAAACCAAGTTCTTGATGAATTAGTACCCGAAGGTATCGGGGATTTTAAGCCTGTGGAGATTAGTTGCGGTAAGGACGGTCTGGGAAGCAGGAAATTTAAAGTTGTTGGCAGTCAGAAATGATTGTTAACGTTTGTTACCAATTGGTAACTTTTATTAACTTAAATATATCGGAGAAAGAGCAATGAACGTTTTGAGCGAAGATTTGGTAAAAAGAATCCGTGGCGGGTTCGTTGAATATTCTGAATCGTGTATTCGTACCGAAGCAGAGAAAGAACTTCAGAAGGAAATTATCGCTAAATTGAGCGAAGAAACGCTTATTGATAAACAAATATTGAAGAAACTCGTCGTGATGTACCATAAAGGCAATGGTGAGGAAGAAAAACAGAAATTTGAAGAAATATTTCTGATGTATGATAGTATCCGCGGGAAATAAATTCTTACTAAGGAGGTAGTCATGCAAATCGTTAGCGCATTTACTGATATAGGACGTGGACATTGGACGACAAATCCTTACGGCGTTCCGGTCCCTTCGTACCTCCCTAGGAGTACCGATGTCTATATCGAGAGATTCGAACGAATGACCAAGCTCGACAATAGTATCATCGCTTTCGTAGACGCTGATTTGATAGACCAGTTGCCTGTAAGGGATAACGTTCAATATCACCCAATCGAACCGGTCTGGAATTCGCCTCAATACGCGCGCATTCTCAACGAGATTGAGAGGATTCATAACTCTATTCCTTGGATAGAGAGATTCGGTAAAGACCCGGTTCCTGAACGTTGGAATTCTAAATACGTGTTCGTAAACTGGCTCAAGACAGCGTTTATTCTTGATTCATTGTACGAATTGTATCTGAATACTAAAGAACCAATTGCCTGGTTAGACTTCGGTTATTTCCGGGAATCTCCAAGGAAATCGTTCATCGATTTTACTATTCCAAAGGATAAAGAGCTTGTTTTCTTTTCTAACGGGAAGACTATCCAGGAAATTGAGAATGCCAGCGTTCACGAAGCAATAATGTCAGGAGAGGTATTCTTTCAGGGATGTCATATCGTCGGAACCCATATCGGCTTCAGAATCCTTCAGAATATTATTCTGGGGTGCATTGATAAGATGTTAAAGATGGATTTAGTGGACGATGACCAGACTTTGTTATTGATGGCCTATAGAGAACTGAAGCCAATGATTCAGGTAGAGGAAAATTCCAGTTCAGACTGGTTCGGAGTGTTTACCCAATAAGGAGTCTAAGATGAAAATTTTTCTTCCACATTCTGGCAATCTTGGGGATACATCAGCAATACTCCCTGTTATTTCTGGCTATTATAAAGATACCGGAAGGAGAGTATCTTTGATTGTTCGTGATAAAATGAAACAGTTCAAGGGAATCAAAGAACTTTATGAAGCGCAGGATGGAATCGATAGGCTATATTTCGAATCGGATGGTGTGGAGCCTAATCGCTCGGTTTGTTTATCGGATAGAAGAGAACTAATCGACCATCGTCCCTCTGAAACTCAACGATATCAGATTAGCTTCAATTCGTTGTTCGGGACTAGCTGCGATGATGCGTTCGAACTGAAAATCCCCGAGAAGTATCTGGAGATGGATTTACCAGACTTATCGAAGAAACTTATCGTGGCGGATAGGTTACAACAAGAACAAAGCGATACCAGAAGAAAATTTGGGCTACTTACGGCTTTGCAACTGGATAACGCCCACTATCTTGACATCAATGACGATATCGGATACAATCTTGCGTTGATTAAATCGACAGTAGAGCCGATACTCGGAACATTTACCGGAATAGCGGTTCTTTGCGATTTAATGTGGAAGAATCAGTTGCTGTTATATAGTCAAGACCTTTGGAGATGGGATGGAACCATAGACATGAAAGATTTATTTCGCCGCCACTTCTATACGAATAGAAAAACTGAGTATCAGCATTTTACGGATTTCCTTTTGAACGGGCTAATTGAAGAATAACTAGGAATTTACAATGAGACTATCTGCTGAGACAAAACTGATACTAAAGAACTTTTCAACAATTAATCAAAGCATCATAATCAAGCCTGGAAGTGTGTTGCATACTTCGGACCCGTCGGGAATTCTTCATGCCCAAGCCCTGGTCAAGGAAGAGTTTCCGGCCCAGATGGATATCTATAGCCTTCCGACCTTTTTGAACATGGTTTCGTCGTTTGCTGAGTGTGAGATACTCCCTGGTCCTAAACAAGTTCTTATCCAGGGCAATCAAACTGAATATAGATACCTATATGCCGCACCCGGAATCCTAAAGCCTCCCCATGTACGAGATTCGTCATTTGTCTGGGATGAAATTTTCTCGACCAAGATAACCACAGACGACTTCAGGGATATCTCTAAGGCGGTTGGTATCACGGGCATCAATCAACTTAACATATATACCGAAGATGGCGACGTATTCTTGTCGCTTCACGATAAGAAATCAACCGGAAACTCGTTCAAGTCATTGATAGGTAAGTCAGATGTTGAATTCGATATCTGGACGAAAACAGAGCATTTGAATTTCGTTCCTGGAGAGTATACAATGACGGTCTGTAAGCGTGAAGGAAAGACAAGAACCGTTGTTTTTCTTCTGTTCAAATCAGAGCTGGTGGAATACCTATTAGCTGCTGACCCAATTTCGAGAGTGTGACCCATGATTCTGAATGAAACTTATCGTCCTGATTCGATTAAGGACTGCATCCTACCGACCGCAATCAAGGATAAACTGACTGCTATCATCAAGGACAATAAACTCCAGCACATGCTGTTTTCTGGAAATACCGGTCTTGGAAAAACGAGTAGTGCTATTGCCTTATGCAACGATATCGACTCAGAATACCTGAAGATTAATTCGTCCCTTAACAATGGTATTGATACTCTGCGGACGACAATTATGGACTTCGCGTCCACAGTATCGATGAATGGTAATGCCAAGGTTATCATCCTGGATGAGGCTGATAGACTTTCAGCGGCTACCCAGGATGCTCTAAGAGGATTCATTGAAGAGTTCTCAAGCAACTGCATATTCATTCTTACCGCCAACTATCCCAATAGGATATCGACTCCTCTTCGTGAATCCCGGATAATCGAAGTAGAGTTCAAGATTCCTGAAGAGGAAAGGGTGGGTATCCAGAAACAGATATTTATGAGAATGATGGACATTCTTGACAAAGAAGGAATAACGTATAAGAAAGAAGTCTTGGCATCTGTTATCAAGCGTTATTATCCAGACATGCGCCGGATAATAAACGTTATCCAGTATAATTCCAAAGACGGGCACCTTGAGCTATCTGCCCTATCGGCTTCAGAACATGAGGATATCGAGTATATCAAAAGGGTAATTACATCCCAAGACTTCCCTCGTATTCGTGAATGGGCAAACGACAACGCCAAATCGGATATGGGTATTCTGTTTTCTAACCTGTATCGGGTAGTATCGGATATATATCGGGCACATGTTCTTTCTGCTTCTATCGTCCTTCTGGCAGAGTATCAAGACAAGATGACCCGAGCAATCAATCCAGAGATTACGCTGGCGGCAATGATGATAGAGCTGGGGGAGTTGGGATGACGCCATTCGACGTTATCAAATCCCTTACCAAGCACGAACCATGGAAAG
>Ga0209096_1003481_pt1 | contig 13655 bp, 13 predicted proteins | sample AD_UKC034_MetaG_FD_184407 | JGI IMG/M metagenome (GOLD analysis project Ga0209096, IMG submission 184407) | Active sludge microbial communities of municipal wastewater-treating anaerobic digesters from USA - AD_UKC034_MetaG (SPAdes) (version 2) | ecosystem: Engineered > Bioreactor > Anaerobic >... | reverse complement strand
CGGCCCTCGAGCCGCTCGAGTCGAAGTTTCACTTCGCGAAGATCGCCCTCGACTCCCCGGAGCTCAATGTCCGCAGGGACGGCAGCGGGACGATCAACCTCCTGACCCTGATGGAGAAGCGGGAAGGCGCACCGACCGCCGCAGAGGCAGGACCCGCCGCCCCGGCCGGGCAGAAGCCCCTGCCGGCGTTGATCCTCGACGAGTTCGATCTCAAGGGCGGCCGGATCGCCTATCGCGACGAAGTGCCCGCGGAACCGGTCAACTCCCTGATCCAGGATCTCTCGATCAAGGGGGAGCAGATCTCCACCCTGAAGGACAGCCGGGGCAAGATGACGCTCTCGATGGACCTCAACCGGGGAAGGGGCTCCGTCGCCGTCAGCGGCCCCATCGGCCTGAACCCCCTCTTCGCCAGCCTCGACGTCGATCTCAAGAGGATACGAATCCGGCCCTTCCAGGAATACTTCACCGACAAGTTCCGCGTGAACGTCACCGACGGCGACATCTCCGCCAAGGGAACCGTTTCGGCCGGCAAGCCCCCGGACAAGGACGTGACGGTCCAGTACGAGGGGAATCTCCTCCTGGGCCGCGTCGCCACGGTGGACAAGATCAACGGTGACGACTTCATCAAGTTCAAGACGCTCTTTGTCAATCACGTGCGGGCCGGTTACAACCCGCTCTTCGTCCGAATCAAGGACATGTCGCTCACCGATCTCTACGCCCGGATCATCGTCAACGACGGCGGCACCCTGAACCTGCAGAACGTGGCCAAGCCCGAGGCGGCCGAGGGGAAGCCGGCTGCGGAGGCGGTCACGGCGCAGCCGGCTGAACCGGAGGAAGCCGGGCCCGGCGAAAAGAAGGAATACGTGGGCGATATCCTCGCGAAGAACATCGAGGTCAACCGCATCTCGCTGCAGAACGGCACCATCGTCTTCGACGACCGCAACGTGAAGCCCAACTTCTCGGCCACGCTCACGGAGCTGACGGGAAGAATCACCGGCGTGACGTCCATCACGACCAAGCCGGCCGACGTGGACGTCCGTGGGAAGATCGGCCGCTACATCCCCGTCGAGATCGCCGGGAAGGTCCACCCCTTCAAGGAAAACCTGTTCGTGGATCTCAAGGCATCGCTCAGGGATTTCAACCTCAGCCCGCTGACGCCCTACTCGGGCACCTACGCGGGCTACAAGATCGAGAAGGGCTCCCTGTCCTTCGACCTCGACTATCACATCGCCGACAAGAAGCTCGACGCGCAAAACAGGGTCGTCATCGACCAGCTCACGCTGGGCGACCGCGTGGAGAGCCCCAAGGCCACGAAGCTTCCCGTCGGCCTGGCCGTCACGCTCCTGCGCGATGCCGACGGCAAGATCAACCTCGACATCCCCGTAACGGGCCGCATCGACGACCCGGAATTCAGCGTCTGGCGAATCGTCCTGCAGGTGATCGTCAACCTGCTCACCAAGGTGGCCACGGCGCCGTTCGCCCTGCTGGGCTCCCTCTTCGGCGGCGGCGAGGAGCTGAGCTACATCGAGTTCGACGCGGGCTCCGCCGTCATCACCGAACCGAACCTGAAGAAAGTGGAGACGCTGGTGAAGGCCCTGAAGGCCAAGCCCGCCCTCAGGCTCGACATCGTGGGCGGCGTGGACCTGGAGAGGGACCGCGAGGGGCTCATCCGCCTTCAGTTCGAGAGGAAGCTGAAGACACAGAAGATGAACGACCTGATCCGGAAGGGCGAGAAGGTGGAGTCCGTCGACGCGATCACCCTGGAGCCCCAGGAATACGATCGGTACCTGAAGAGAGCCTACGGTGCCGAGAAGTTTCCCAAGCCGAGGAACCTGATCGGCCTCGAGAAGAGCCTTCCCAACGAGGAGATGGAGAAGCTCATGATGACCCACATCGTGGTCAAGGACGACGACCTGCGGCTGCTGGCCACGAAGCGGGCCGAAACGGTGGCCGATGCCATCCGGAGCGAGGGGTCGTTCGACGCGGGCAGGGTGTTCGTCGTCGAGCCCAAGACGCTCCAGCCCGAAGACAAGAAGGACGTCAAGAGGAGCCGCGTCGACTTCAGGCTGAAATAGCGTTCGGGGGGCATGAAAGGAACCGGCCGGCTCCCCCCTGCGGGCTCGTTCACGCCTCCTCGGCGGCTTTCCGCTGGGCCCGTTTCGCCTTGAGGTAGATGAGGATGCCGACCACGAGGAACGCGCCGCCCATGACGAGCTGCTTGATCTCGTCACCCTCCATCTGACCCTGCATGATCTTCATCACTGCGGTGACGATCGAGACCAGCCCGTAGAACAGGAACAGCAGCGCCGTGATGGAACCCACGCCGCCCAGCTTTCCCGCGGGCGGACCGGACTGGGTCTTGCCCTCCGCAGCTTCCGTTGCAGGTCTTCCCGCCCCCGTCGGCACGGGCCTCCGGGCCGCTCCCCGGTCCTCCTTGTCCTGTCCCGCCAGGTACCACAGGATCCGGTCACGCTCCTCGGACGTCCTGGCGGTCTTGAGTTTCGCGATCAGTTTCCGGCGCTCTCGCTCATCCATGGCTGCACCCCGTCGTGACGGTTTCCGAAATCCTCAGCGCCTGTATTCTCTCTACACCATTCAGGGCCCGAAGGCAACGATCGGGTCTCTCCGCCTGCCGGCGTCCTCCCCGCTCACGGCTGCCTTTCCCTGTTGCCTGGGGCATGATCCTATTTTCTCTTGTACCCATAGCGCGCCTCGAAGATGGGTGCCGTCAGGTTGTCCACGGGGACGTAGTCGTCCGTGAGGATCACCGAGGGGCGCTCCCGGAGGATCTCCCGCAGCTTCGCCGGGGGCACGAGATGGGCGGTCATCTTCCCGCCCGCCCTGCCGGCGGTCACCCGCACGAAATCTTCCATGTCCCACTTCTTCGGGCTCGCCACGACCACGCAGGTGGCGATCCCCAGGCGCCGAAGCTCCGGCGCCAGGACGAGCAGGTTCACGTTTCCCTGCCCGAAGACCTCCTCGAGGGTCCGGATGTAGGACGGCAGGAACAGCCCCTCCGTGACGCTGTCGATGAGGTTGGCGATCAGGAACCCGTCGGGCTTGAGCAGCGCCTTCATCTGCCTCGCGAACTCCAGGGTCGTCAGGTGGTAGGGGATGGAGAGGTCGTTGAAGGCATCGCCGAAGATGAAATCGTAACGGCCCTTGTCCTTGGAGTTCATGACGAACCAGCGGCCGTCCTCGTTGAAGGACCGGATCGACGTGCCGCGGGGGAGCCCCAGGTACTCGTACACCACGCGGGTGACCTCCGGGTCGATCTCCACGACATCGATCCGCGCCCCAGGATACCGCGCATCCATGTAGCGGGGAAAGGTATACCCGCCCCCGCCGATGAAGAGGGCGTCTACGGAGCGGCGTGAACGCATCTGCCAGCTGACCAGTTCCTCGTAGATCCGGATGTAGTCGTAATCCAGGAAGAAGGGGTCGTTGACGTCGTTGATGGAATGGATCAGGTTGTCCAGGATGAGCGCCTCCCCCTCGGCCGTCCCGTTCTTGATGGGGTACTTCTTGAGCTTGATCGTGAAATAGTCGCTTTCCTTGTAGTAGTAGGTCTTCCCGTCGAGCAGGGGCCTGTAGGCGTAGCCGAAGATCGCGCTGAGCAGCACCGCCACGCCGGCTACGGCGGCCGCGGCGATCACGGCGGCCTTCCGCCGCATGAAAAACCCGCCGAACAGAAAGGCCGACACGATCAGGACGGCGCCCATGGTCAGCAGGATGTTGCGGGTCCCCATCCAGGAAATCAGGAAGAAACCCGTTGCGAAGGTCCCGATGATGGAGCCCAGGGTGGAGAAGGCGTAAATCTTGCCCACGATGTTGCCCGTCCGGTCGAGGTTGTCCAGTGTGAGTTTCACGACGACCGGCGAGATCATGCCCAGCAGCGTCGAGGGCACGAAAAAGATGGCGGTGGTCAGCAGTAGGATCCGCAGCATCAGCGTGGTCCGGAGCGGGGCGGCGCCGATGAGATCCGTCAGCGGCGCGATGGTGAGGGCGCCGAGCCCGGACAGGAAGAGCAGCCACCCCAGCGTGGCCGGCCGGGGATAGCGGTCCGCCAGGATTCCCCCGACCCAGGCGCCGATGCTGATCCCCGCCAGGACGACCCCGATGATGCTCGTCCAGGTGTACAGGGAAACGCCCACGTAGGGGGCCATGATCCGCCCCGCGACGAGCTCGATGACGAGCGTGCAGAAGCTCGCGATGAAAACGACGACATTCGCTTTGACGACAACGGGGTTCATGCGTGCCTCGCAAAACCGGCGAATGGCTCAGGGCAGAGGGCGAATGGCTTAGAATGCTCTGCCTTTGCCTTAAGCCGCCTGTCTTGAGCCGTTATTTTTCTTTTTTCGTCGTGACCTCCGCCTTGATGCGGTTCACCGCCGCGACGGTGGCGTCGAACACGTTCTCGCGGAAATCGCCGGCCACGACGACGTACATCACGTCCTGCCCCACCTTGAGGGTCCCCTCGTTGACGTGTGCCAGGACCTCGATGATCCCCGGCATGGCCTTGATCTCGGCAAGGACGGACTCGAGGCGGTTACGGTCCGCACGGACGGTCACCTCGGAGACGGGCCTGCCGTCCCGCGATGTGCCCCGGACGACCCCGTTGTGGCAGAGGATCATCCCCACCCGGTGAAACTCGGGATGCTTCTTGACCTGTTCGATGAGCGTGCTCAGATTCATACAGCGACCTCCGTTTCCTGTCGATTCCAGCCGTCGGCCTTCCTCCTTCCCCATCACGGGGCGGGGGACAGGGCCTCCTGTGCCCTGCACCCGCCCTTCTTGACTCCCGCCGCGGCCTGTGCCATGGTTCGGGCATGAGACGGCAAAGGAAGTCATCGGCGCCGAGGCTTCTCGGGGACATTCTCCCGGAGACCCTGAGGAAGAAGTCCATTCATCTTCCCCTGAAGGACCGTCGCCTGATCGATGCGTGGAACAGGGCCGTGGGGCCCCAAATCGCAGCGAAGGCCCAGCCCGACAGGCTGCGGGAGGACGTCCTGTACGTGCGCGTCTCGACGTCCGTGTGGATGCATGAGCTGCAGTTCATGAAGCAGGACATCATCGAGAAGCTCAACGGGACCCTCGGCGCTGCGGCGGTCTCTCAGATCCGGTTCTTTATCGGCGATCTCGAGGCCCGGCCCGTCGAGCCGCCCGCGAAGGTCGCGCCGCCCGATGCCGCCGCCCTGAAGGCGGACGAACGGGGTTACATCGAAGAGACGCTCGCCAGCGTCGCAGACCCCGAGCTGAAGGCCATCCTCCGGGAAACGATGACCCGGTCTATTCTGAGGAGGCGGCAATCGACCTGAGGAGGGTTTCCACGTCCCCGGAGTAGCCGCCCCCCTCGCCGTAGAGGAACAGCGGCGGAAGAACGCTCAGCTCCTCGCCGCCCCCTTTGACGCCCTCCACGAGGACGAAATCGCCCCTCGATCCCGGTTTTGAATGAACCATGCGGAACCGTTTCGGTTCCAGCCTCAGAGAGCGCATGCCGTGGAGGACCTCCACCATGCGCGAGCAGGGGTAGATCAGGCAGGCCCGGCCGCCGGGCCTCAGCGCCCGATAAGCGGCCCGGAGGAAGTCGGCCGCGGAACCGGCGATCTCGTGCCTCGAAAGGGCCTTCTCCTCCCCGGGGTTGACCCGCCCCGTGCCCATCTTGCGGTAGGGGGGGTTGAAGACCGCCTCATCCCAGGCCTGGGCGTCCAGGAATGCCTCGGCCTTCCGGAGGTCCCCCTGCAGGATCGCCACCCTGTCATCGAGGCCGTTGAGGGAGACGCTGCGCCCGGCCATCTCCGCGAGGCCGGCCTGGAGCTCCACGGCCGTGACCCGCAGGCCGCGGTGGCGGTGCGCCAGCAGGAGGCTGATCACGGCGCTGCCGGCGCCGAGTTCGAGGACGCGGTCCGTCTCCTTCGGTTCCACGAATCCGGCCAGCAGGAGGGAATCGATCGTGTACCGGTACCCCCGCTTCTTCTGGATGACTCTCAGACGCCCGCCGCAGAGGGACTCCACGGTCTCATCTTCCCGGATCAGGGTCTCGGATCGGTCCATGGGTATCGCCCCGGTGCTTCAGGATGAAGGGTCCTGCCCCGAAGATCTCTCCTCCTTTCGCCTTTCACCTTGAGCCTTCCACGTCAGTCGATCAGGTGCACGAACAGCCCGCTTCGAAGCTTCGGCTCGAACCAGGTGGATTTGGGGGGCATGATCATCCCCGCATCGGCGATGGCGATCAGCTCCGAGATCCCCGGCGGGCACATCGAAAACGCGACGGCGTAGCCCCGCTGATCCACCATCCGCTCCAGTTCGTCCATGCCGCGGATGCCGCCGATGAACTTGATCCGCTCGTCCGTGCGCGGGTCCCGAATCCCCAGGATCGGTCCCAGGAGATGGTCCTGGAGAATCGACACGTCCAGTTTCCCGATGAGGTCGGCCCGATCGTAGAGCTCCGGCTTGGCCTCGAGCCGGTACCACTGCCCGCCGAGGTACATGCCGAACTGATGGGGAACGGAGGGGGACCGCTCGCTGAAGCCCGGCGAAAGGACGAACTTCTCCCGAACCTTTTCCATGAAGCCCTCCACGCTCAGCCCCCGCAGGTCCTTCACGGCCCGGTTGTAATCGAGGATCTTCAGCTGCTCGTGGGGGAAGAGGGTTGCGACGAAAAAGTTGTATTCCTCCCTGCCGGTATGCGCCGGATTCCGTTCCCGCCTCAGCCGGGCGACCGTGGCGGCCGACGCCGCCCGGTGATGCCCGTCGGCGATGTACAGGCACTCCACCTTCGAAAATTCCCTCTGCAGCGCCCCGAGGGTCTCCCCGTCGCCGACGACCCAGGCCGTGTGGGTCACGCCGTCGGGTGTCGTGAAATCGTATTCGGGGGGGGCCTCCACGATCCCGGCGACGATGCGGTCGATCTCCTGCCTGGCACGATAGAGCAGAAAGACGAGGCCTGTCTGGGCGCCCGCCGTGTCGATGTGGCTCACCCGCTCGTTTTCCTTGTCCACCCGCGTCAGCTCGTGCTTCTTGATCCGCCCCGCTTCGTACTCGGCCACGCTGACGCAGCCCACGATCCCGACCTGCTGCCTTGCGGCGTCCTTCTGCCTGTAGACGTAGAAACAGGGGCGGTCCTCCTGGTGCAGAACGCCCTCCCTCATGAAACGCCGCAGGTTCTCACGGGCCCTCTCGAAGACCCGGGGGTCGTCATCCGGGATCTCTTCCGGGACATCGATCTCGGATTTTTCCACGCGCAGGAAATTCAGCGGGTTGTCCCGGATGATTGCCCGCCCCTCCTCCCTGTCGAGGACGTCATAGGGAAACGAGGCCACGTCACGGGCGAATCTCTTTTGCGGCCGCACGGCCCTGAACGGGATCACCAGCGCCATAAGCACCTCCGGAAAGCGATTGTTTAGCACAACGCAACAGGCAAAGCAATGAGCAGCGACGGTTCTTCGACCCCGAGAATGTCCCGCGGGCGGGCGTCCCGTAGCCGGGGAAACCCGTCACCTCGCTCATCGTCGCTCCCTGTTGCGAAATTCCGGTTGAACAGTTATAAGACTCCAGCCAATGCCAGGGGGTGAAAGATGACTCGCGTCTTCATTCACGGTCTCGAGAGCAGCAGCCGGGGGACGAAGGGGGTCTTCTTCCGGGAGCGCTACCCGGAGATGATCATCGAGGATTTCAACGGTGCACTGGAGGAGCGCATGGAGAAGCTCAACGGCCTGTTGGCGGGCCGTCAGGACCTGGTTCTCGTGGGTTCGAGCTACGGCGGCCTGATGGCCGCCATCTACGCCTGCGAGAACGAAGCCCGGGTGCGGAAGGTCATCCTGCTGGCTCCGGCCCTGCACGTCCCGGAATTCTCCCGCTTCCTCGGCAGGAGGGTCAAAATCCCCGTTTCGCTCTTTCACGGGAAGGACGACGACGTCGTGCCGCCGGCCGCGATGAAAGCCGTCGCCGAGACGGTTTTCGAAAACCTCGACTACCGCCTGGTCGACGACGACCACTCGCTGCACGCCACCTTTCCCCTCATGGACTGGGAGGCCCTTCTCGGACCCGGCAGTGCCGCGCACCGGGGAGAAGCTCCTTGACAAACCCCGCGGGATCCCTTAGGTTTAGCCAAACAGGCAGGAAGGACCCATGACCGCCACCGTCACCAAGAAAGTGATCATCCGATACAGCGCCGAGAATGTCGATCAGCCGATCGCGTGCCATCTCGCGAAGAAGTACGATCTGGATTTCAACATCCTCAAGGCCAGGATCTTCCCGCGTCGAGAAGGCGTCATGGTCCTCGAACTCAGCGGCACGAAGGAGAATTTCGACGCCGGCGTCCGGTTCATGAAAGAAAAGGGGCTCCGCGTGGAACCCCTTTCGAAAAGCGTGACCCAGAACACGGACAAGTGCGTTCACTGCGGGGCCTGCATCGCCTTCTGCCCCACCGAGGCCCTGCACATGGACCCCGAGACCTCGAAAGTGGTCTTCGACCCCGAACGCTGCAACGGGTGCGAATTCTGCGTCACCGCGTGCCCGGCGAGGGCGATGACGATAGACCTGTTTTAGGAAGCGGCAAGGCCCTCGTTCGAAGAAGAGGATTTCTCCACCTTGTGGCCGGGGGCTCGAGCCTATTCGCGCTGTACCCCGATCAATTCCTCTTCCCCGCGTTCTTCTTTTCGTCGTTCTGCAGGGCCTCGTTCATGTGCTTCTGCATCTTGCTCTTCTTGTCCGAAAAGAAGTCCTTCACGTTCTCCTTGATATCCCCCGCCTTGGCCGTGATCTGGTCCATGACGCCCCTGAACCTCGTTTTCAGGTCCCCCGACGGGCTGAAGTGTTGAAAGGCAAGCAGGGCCAGGACGACGACGGCGGCGACGAGCGTGAGTTTGAAGAATCGGCTGAGCAGCCAGAACAGGCCGACGGCGGCAAGGATGATGAGAAGGACGATGACCCCATTCTCGGACATGAACCCGGCAATGGCATCCATCACGATCCCCCCCTGTGCGGTTTTGAGATGAATAGCACGATTTCGTCGTGATATCCACGAATTGTTGCGCCTTGACAAAGCATCGACCGCGTTCTAGATTGCAGCTTCAAGAAACGTGCCGACAGGGGAAATCCCCGCGTCTCGGCTGCGAGTCGCGGGCCGCCGCAGGCGGTCTGCACGGGATGGATCATGGATCAGGATCTCGGGAAGCCAATCCAGGGCGTGCACGTCCCGGATGAAAAACCCAGGAGAGTCGCCCTGGTGACGCTGGGCTGCAAGGTCAACCAGTGCGAGTCTGCGGGGATCGCGGAGCGCCTCCGTCAGAGGGGTCACACCCTGGTCGGCTTCGAGGAGGAGGCCGATGTCTGCATCGTCAACACCTGCACGGTCACGGCACGGACGGACTATCAGTCGCGGCAGCTCATCCGCCGGGCGGCCCGGCGAAACCCGCAGGCCCCCGTCATCGTGACGGGCTGTTACGCCCAGGTGGCGCCGGAGCAGATCGAGACGCTTCCCAACGTGCGCCTCGTCGCCGGCAATCTGGAGAAGCAGACCATCCCGGACCTTGTGGGGATGCTCAACGGAGGCCCGCCCGAGGTGCGGGTCCAGGACATCGGGAAGGCCCGTCGCTTTTCGGGTCTTACCGCCGATCGGTTCCCCGGTCGGACAAGGGCCTTTCTCAAGATCCAGGACGGGTGCGACGCCCGGTGCAGCTACTGCATCGTCCCGATGGCACGGGGGCCCAGCCGCAGCATGCCGATCCGGGACGTCCTGGGGCGTGTCGAGGCGCTCAGCGGCGCGGGGTATCGCGAGATCGTGCTGACGGGGGTGCACCTCGGCGCATGGGGCGCGGACCTATCCCCGGCGACGGATCTTCCCTCCCTGCTTCGGGCCATCGTGGCGGCGGGCCGGGTCGGAAGGCTGCGCCTGAGCTCCATCGAACCCCTGGAAGTCACCGCGGGGCTGCTGGCCTGCCTTAAGGAATCCGCGGTCCTTTGCCCGCATCTGCACATCCCGCTGCAGAGCGGCGATGACCGGATCCTGTCGGCCATGGGCAGGCATTACGACCGGCGTTTGTTCCGCGACCTTGTCGACAGGATTGTCGCCGAGATCCCCGGCGCGGCCGTCGGCGTCGATGTCATGACGGGTTTTCCCGGCGAGGGGCACAGGGAGTTCGAGAACACGGCCGAGTTCCTGCGTTCGCTGCCGGTGTCCTACCTGCACGTCTTTCCCTACTCGGAGCGGCCGGGCACGGCGGCCGCGTCGCTGCCGGGAAGGGTCGAGGCGGCCCTGCGCTCGCAGCGTGCGGCGGCCCTCCGGGCCCTGGGCCTCGCCAAGCGGACGGACTTTGCGAAGCGGGCCGTCGGGTCGCGGCAGACCGTGCTCGTCGAGGGCAGCCGCGACAGGAAGACGGGCCTTCTGAAGGGGTTCACCGGAAACTACATCCCGGTGCTCCTGTCGGGGGGCAACGAGGAGTGGATGAACCGCCTCGTCGATGTCGTCATCGAATCCGCCGAGGCCGGGACGGCAACCGCCCGGGTCTGCCATGAACAGTGACCGCCGGATGCAGCTCGAATCCCTCGAGGAAGCCCTGGGGTACCGGTTCAGCGACCCCTCCCTGCTGGATTGCGCCCTCACGCACCGCTCCTACGCGAACGAGAACCCCGACCTTCTGAAGCAGGACAACGAGCGGCTCGAGTTTCTCGGCGATGCCGTACTCACCCTGTGCGTCAGCGACATGCTGATGAAGAAGTTCCCGGGCTGCGCGGAAGGGGATCTCTCCAAGATCCGCTCCTCCATCGTCAACGAAAAGCCCCTGGCGAGGCTGGCCGGGGAGCTGCGCCTGGGGGACTATTTGCTGCTGGGCCGGGGCGAAGACATCTCCGGGGGCCGGATGAAGAGCTCGCTGCTGGCAAACGCGCTCGAGGCGATCATCGCCGCCGTCTATTGCGACAGGGGCTTCGACGCCGCCTGCGATTTCGTCGACAGGCATTTCATGCCCCTGCTCGATGCGGGGACCGTCAAGATCCTCTACCAGGACTACAAGACCAGTCTCCAGGAGATCTCCCAGAACCGCTTCCGGGTCATTCCGCGGTACAGCGTGCTCCGGGAGTTCGGGCCCGACCACGACAAGGTCTTCCAGATCCGGGTGAGCGTCGGCGATATCGTGAGCGCGGCCGCGCTTGGCCGAAACAAGAAGGAAGCCGAGCAGCGCGCGGCCAGGAAGGCCCTCGAGGCCATCGACAACCTCCAGCCTTCCGACAACGGAGAAGACGTGCAGGAGTGAGTGCGGCACTGCCGCAATCCTTCCTCCACAACTCAACACTCAAAACTCATAACTCAATATTTTTCTGTCACTGGACCGGACAGACCGAATAGACAGAATAGACCGGAGAGACGGATATTGCGCCCCCCGATCGTCCCCTTCTTCCTTCGCAACCGCGGATGCCGCCACCGCTGCGTCTTCTGCAGCGAGAGGGTCATCTCCGGCCATGCAGCCCCGGTGACGGAAGCCGCCATGCGCGAGACGGTGGGCGCAACCCTTTCGGCCGGCGGCGGCAGGCATGGCGGCGTGGAGATCGCCTTCTACGGCGGAAGCTTCACGGGCATGCCCCGGGGGGAGCAGATCGAGCTGCTCCGGGCGGCGGCTTCGCTCATCGCCGAAGGTGCCGTCCGTTCCGTGCGCATCTCCACACGCCCCGACGACATCGACGCAGCCGGGCTCGACCTCCTCGCGGCGATGGGCGTCAGGGCCGTGGAGATCGGGGCCCAGTCCCTGGACGACGGGGTCCTCCGACGGTCGGGGCGGGGGCACTCGGCCGACGATGTCCGCAGGGCCGTGAGCCTCTGCAGGGCGATGGGTTTCGAGACGGGCGTGCACCTCATGGCGGGCCTCCCCGGGGAGAGCCGCGGCTCCTTCGAGGCCTCCGTCGCGGAGGTGATCCGCATCCGCCCGGACACGGTCCGCATCCACCCCGTGATCGTCTTTCGCGACACGGAGCTGGCCCGCCTGCACGAGCAGGGGCGGTATCGGCCCCTGTCCCTGGCCGAGGCCGTCTCGTGGTGCAGGGGGGCGCTGGTGCGTTTCACGAAAGCGGGCATCCGCGTCATCCGCCTCGGGCTGCAGGCCACGGACCCGATGGCCCGGGAGGGCTGCATCCTGGCCGGCCCCTGGCACCCTTCCTTTCGCTGCCTCGTGGAGGCGGAGATCTTCCGGGACATGGCCGCGATGCTCATGGACCGGGCTGCCGGGGGGGGCACGGAGGCGTGTTTCCGGGTCGCCCCCGCGGATTTGTCGAATTTCAACGGTCCGGGCGGAACAAACCGCTCGTGGCTCCGGTCGCGCCTCGGGGGGCGGACGATCGCCGTCCGCCCGGACCCCGCAATCCCGCGGGGGGCCCTGCGGCTCCAGGACGGCCGGCGGGAATACGGGACATCCTTTGCGGAGGTCGCAGGGATTGTTTAAGTCGGGATTCATCGCCATCGTCGGCCGGCCCAACGTGGGCAAGTCCACGCTGCTCAACGCGATCGTGGGCGAGAAGCTGGCCATCACGAGCCGCAAGCCCCAGACGACGAGAAACCGGATCACCGGGATCCTGAATACGGAAGACGGTCAGTTCATTTTCCTGGACACCCCGGGCATCCATGACGCCAAGACGCCGCTGAACCGCTGCATGGTGAAAGCGGCGACGAGCGCCTTCGGCGAGGTCGACCTGATCCTGCTGCTCGTCGAGGCGGACCGGGGGCTCGACCCCGGCGACGGCCTCATCCTCGAGGGCCTCCGGAGCTCCGCGGTCCCGGTTTTCCTGGTCATCAACAAGGTCGATCTCGTCGAGAAGCCGAAGCTGCTGCCCCTGATCGACCGATTCCGCGGCCTTCACGATTTCCGGGAGATCGTCCCCGTGTCGGCCGCAACCGGCGAAGGGGTGGGCCGGCTGCTCGAGCTCATCGTCGACGCGATGCCCGAGGGCCCGAAGCTCTTCCCCGACGACCTCTTCACGAACCAGTCCGAGCGGTTCATCGCCGCCGAGATCGTCCGGGAGAAGATCCTGGAGCTGACCCACCGGGAGATTCCCTACGCGACGGCGGTCACGGTGGACTCGTTCAAGGAGGACGAGGAGAAGAACCGGATCCGCATTGCCGCAACGATCACCGTGGAGAAGGACTCCCAGAAGGGGATCCTGATCGGCAAGGGCGGCAGGATGCTCAAGGAAATCGGCATGCAGTCCCGCCTGGAGATGGAGAGGTTCTTCGCCGCGAAGATCTTTCTCGAGCTCTTCGTCCGCGTGCGCAAGGACTGGACGAAGGACCCCCGGTGGCTCAAGGAGTTCGGCTACGACGCATGAAACCCTTAATCGCCATCATCGGCCGGCCCAATGTCGGCAAGTCGACGCTCTTCAACCGGCTCTCGGAGCGAAAGAAGGCCATTGCCATCGACCAGCCCGGCGCGACGCGGGACCGCAACTACGCCGAGGCCTCCTGGAACGGCAGGGCCTTCACCGTCGTCGACACGGGCGGCTTCGAGCCCATCTCGACGGAAACGATCCTCATGCAGATGCGCGAGCAGACCCGGCTCGCGATGGAACAGGCCGACATCATCATCTTCCTGATGGACGGCAGGGACGGCCTCACCCCCTCGGACGAGGAGATCGTGCGGCGGCTGCGATCCTACAGCAAGCCCGTCTTC
>Ga0209096_1003478_pt1 | contig 13657 bp, 18 predicted proteins | sample AD_UKC034_MetaG_FD_184407 | JGI IMG/M metagenome (GOLD analysis project Ga0209096, IMG submission 184407) | Active sludge microbial communities of municipal wastewater-treating anaerobic digesters from USA - AD_UKC034_MetaG (SPAdes) (version 2) | ecosystem: Engineered > Bioreactor > Anaerobic >... | reverse complement strand
CGGGTGCAGTTCGCCTCCGCGCCGGCGGACGGGATGATCATCTCCTGCGACTTCACGGGTCTCATGCGCATCCGCTGCCGGTTCAGGGAGGACGCCATGACGAAGGAATACATGGCCAACGGGCTCTACCGCACGGGCCTCGAGCTCAAGGGGCTCAAGGGGAACTGATGAAGAATTTCGACGCCGACATGGCCGCGGCCCTCGCCGCCGAGACGCTCAGCCCCTTCTGGCTGCTGGAGCTGCAGCTCTCGACGCCCGTGTACTACACGGACCGGGACCGCGCCATCCGCCACGACGGCAAGACATTCCAGCCCCGCGCCTTCAAGAGCGCCGACATCGCCTCGGCCATCTCCATGTCCGTCGAGCGGCTCACGGTCACGATCGACGACGCCGACTCGGTGATCACGGCCCTCTTCCTGGGCGAGAACGTCCGGAAGAAGACGGCCATCCTGTATTACGGCGTCATCAAGACGGACTGCACGATCTTGGCCGAGGAGGTCTTCCGGGGCTTCATCGGCGGCTGGAACGCCGTCGAGCCCGACATGGAGATCCGGATCGTCAACGAGATGGTCCTGTGGAACCAGAAGACGCTGCGGATCGCGCAGTCCACCTGTCCCTGGATCTTCCGGGGAGCGGAGTGCGGCTATGGCGGGTCCGCCTCCTGGTGCGACCAGAGCTACGAGCGCTGCACGGCCCTGGGCAACGCGGACAGGTTCGGCGGGTTCGAGTTCCTGCCCTCCATCATGGAGCGGCAGGTGTGGTGGGGGAGGATCCCGAAGTGAAGTTCGCCGATGTCATGGCCGGTTTCATCGGCAAGCCGTTCCGCCCGGGCGGGACGGGGCCCGACGGCTACGACTGCATCGGCCTCTGCTGGGCGGTCCTGCGGGCCTTGGGCCGTGACGTGCCGGCCGAATACGCCGGATGGAGCGTGGAGCGCGGGGATTACGCGGAGTGGGCGGCTGCGGACCGGGCCGCGGCCGACGCCCTGGTGCGGGAGATGATGGAAAACGTGGGCGATCCCGTCGCGCCCCTGTACGAGCTGCCGGGGGATCTGCTGCTGGTCGATTTTGCGGGGATGGGCGAGACGCTGGCCGTCTACTGCGGAAACGGCGTCGCCGTGACCTCGACACCGAAAACAGGCGTTCGGGCGTTCAACCTGTCGCGAAAGATGCGCATCGTCGCGGCGCGGAGGTTCCATGGGCGTTGAAGGGTTCATCCTGGTCTCTCTCTTTGCCACGGTCTCGAGCGTGATTTCGGGCATTGCCCAGGCCCAGCAGGCGAAGAGCCGCGCCGAGCAGGCGCGCCGGGCCATGGAGGAGCGCTCGCGGGGGCACCTGATCAACGCGAAGTCGACCCAGGCGGAGATCCCTCTCATTTACGGACAGGTGCGCGTCGGGCTCAACCATTGCTACGTGGGCACCACGGGGGACCGGAACGATTACCTGCACATCGTCGGCATAATCGGCGAGGGGCCCATCGACGGCATCGTCCAGGTCGGCGGGGTCGACCAGATCTGGATCGACGGCAAGCTCTGGACCGAGTACGGAGCCGATAACGTCCACTATGAGTTCTTCGACGGGTCCGCCTCCCAGGGCGTCTGCTCCACCCTGCACAACGCCGACGTCAACTGGGTCAACCCGCTGCGCAACACGGCGTATCTCTACATGCGCCTGAAGTACAACCAGGACAAGTTCCAGGGGCCGCCGGGCGAGATCACCGTGGAGGTCCGGGGGCTCGAGGTCTACGACCCGCGCACTGACTCCACGGCCTGGTCCGACAACCCGGCCCTGCACGTGCGCGACATGGTCGTCCGCAGCGCCCAGCGGGGCGGCATGGGCATCGACCCGTCGCGCCTCGACGATGCATCCTTCGGCGGTGCCGCCACCTACTGCGAGACGAAAGGCTGGAAGGGGGCGGCCTGCATCAACCACAACCAGGCCGTGACGGACAATATCGCCCTGCTGCTCACGGCCTTCCGGGGCGAGCTGATCTACTCGGAGAACCTGTTCAAGCTGCGCTACCGCGACCTGGGATACGAGTCCCCGGTGATGACATTGACCGATGACGACGTGATCGCCCCCACCGGCCGCACGACCCTGCAGATCACCGAGGCCGACGTGTTCGACACGCCCACGGCCCTGCGCTGCAAGTTCCTGAACCCGGACAAGATGTACCAGATGGACGACCACGTCCTTCCCGACACGGAGGCGGTGGCCTCGGAGGGCTACCGGGAGGACGGGGTGGACATGACCGCCGTGGGCGGCTACGCGAACGTGGTGAAGATGGCGAACTACCTGCTGGAGCGCCGCCGGCTCGGCAAGGAGGCGACGTTCCAGGCCCGGTCCCGGTGCGCCGCGCTCGAGCCGTGCGACGTCGTCCTGTTTTCGCACCGCAAGCCGGGCTGGACGAACAAGTACTTCCGCGTGATGAACGTCCGCGTGGCCATGGACGGCTCCTGCGCCCTGTCGCTGCAGGAGGAGTACTCGAGCCTCTACGACGACGTCTACAACCTCTCGGCCCACTCCTGGCGCGACACGACCCTGCCCTCGCCCCTGTCGGACGTGCCGTCTGTGCGGAACGTCTCGGATGCCGAGGAGGTCTACAATTACCGCGGCCGGTCCTGGACACGCTGGAAGATCGATTTCGACCCGCCCGATCCCCAGGCCTACCCGTTCTGGAAGCACGCGGAGATCTGGCTCCGGATCGGCGAGACGGGCGACTGGAAATTCATGACCGTGGCCACCACGGATTTCCAGCTGGACCCCGTCGAGGAGGGGCAGACCTACTATTGCCGGATGCGCTCGGTGAGCATCTTCGAGACGAAGGAGCCCCTCGAGGGCAGCTATACCGTGTCCCGCATGATCCAGGGCAAAACGTCCCTGCCCTCGGACATGACACCCATCACGGCCGTCGCCTCCGCCGACACGGTGTCGATCCTGGGCGAGGCCCTCTCCGAGCCGGACATCGAGGGCTACGAGCTGCGGATAGGCGACGGCTGGCAGGGCGCCCTGCTCATGGGGTTCTACAAGGCCCCCATGATCCGGTTCTCCGGCGTGCGGCCGGGCACCTTCACCTGGTGGCTCGCGCCCATAGACAACCGGGGGCAGTACGCGAACACGAAGCGCTCGGCCCAGTGCACCGTGCGCTACCCGGCGGGCTACGAGGACAAGAACACCTGGTCCTGGGACTTCACGACGGGGACGCACTCCAACACCGAGCATGCGACGTACAACAGCCAGGATGCGCTGCGATGCTCCCACACAGGCGGGGTTCTCACGGGGACGTGGACGTCCCCGGAATACGACATGGGCTCGATCAAGACGGTTCGTGTCTGGGGGGACTTTCTGACGGCCTTCGTCGCATCGAACCAGACGTGGGGCGGGATCCTGCCCGGCGGCACGACCTGGGCGGACATCGGGATCTCGACCAAGCGGTGGTACGAGATCTTCGCCGCCACCATCGCCGGGCAGCTCCGGGCGAAGCTCAAATGGGGGGATTCGTCCGGATCGCTCACGAACGAGGCGTCCTTCTTCGAGCTGCTCGCGCCCGAGATCACAGGCCGCTACGTACAGGTCGAGATCACGCTGACGGACCCCACGCTGGATTCCGTCCTGTATCTGTACAAACTGAACATGAAGGCGGCCTACTGGCAGTGAGGTGATCAATGGCCATGGATATCAGGCTGGACACGGTAACCAAAACCGGCAAGGTCTACACCGCCTATGTGCAGCTGGTCGACTCCAAGTCGGGAAAGATCCTGGAGACCTTCAGCTGCACCTATGACCCGGACAAGAAAGGCGGCTTTGCGGCCGCCCTGAAGGCGAAGGCCGAAGCGGTCAAGGCCCGGATCGAGGAGAAAGACGCGGCCCGCGGCGAGATCGAGGCGGTTATCGCCCAGATCAGGGCCGAGACGGGAGGATGAGATGGCGCAGAACTTCACGGACGATTGCTTTGACGCCAGCCATGTCGGGCAGACGGATCTCGGCAACATCGAGAACAATTTCGCCTGCCTGAAGAGCAGCTTCAGCGGGACCTCCGCCCCGTCGAACCCCGTCGCGGGGATGCTCTGGTACGACACGACGAACAACCTGCTGAAGCTCCGCAACGCGGCCAACAACGCCTGGCTCGAGATTTATGACTTCGGCAATGACCGCGTACCGTCTGGAAAGGTGAAAACGGCTTCTTTGCAGGACGGTGCTCTCAGCGCAGACACGACCGGACGGGCCAAGATGGCCGACAATTATATCACCAGCGATAAGGTCAACGATCTTAGTGGAACAAAGATAACGGACAATACCATATCGACAGCGAAGATTCAGAACAACGCCATCTCGCCGTCAAAACTTGGGGCAGGGGTATCGAATCCAATCGTCTTCGTGCCGTCGACTACCATCACGGCAGGTTCTCCGTCGTATATCGATGTTCAAGGGCTAACGCAATCATATCAGACAGTCTGGCAATGTTACCTGTATATCCCTGATGGGGTAAAATACGTCATCCTTGCCGGGAGGATCAGAGGTGGCTCAGGTTCGCAGACCGTCTATTTGCGCCTCAACGTGAACGGAACAACGGGTGCTGTCGTATCGGCGGTGGGGATGAGCTTTGCCAATGTCAGTAGCTCCGCGCTAGACATATCAGGACAGGCCGGGGCGATGAGGAGCGTGACCATTGAGGCTTATTCTGCGGCTCCGGCTACGACTATGCTCAGCATCGCGTTCCTCGTGGTACAGTTCTACGGGGCATAATCAACCTGTGCAAAGGAGGTTTTTCAGATGGCTACATTCAACAAATTCCAGGATTTCGTCGAGCAGTTGGCCAAGGGCGTACACCAGCTCCACGCCGCCGGGCACACCCTCAAGGTGTTTCTGACCAACGAGGCGCCGCAGGCCACGGACACGGTCAAGGCGGACATGGTGGAAATCACGGCACAGAACGGCTACCCGGCGGGCGGCGCGGATATCCAGAACGACTGCTCGGAGACCGGCGGCACGCTGGCCGTGACGGCGCAGGACGTGGTCTTCACGGCCTCGGGCGGTTCCTTCGGGCCGTTCCGGTACGCCGTCATCTACAACGACACGCCGACCTCGCCGGCGGACCCGCTCGTGGGCTGGTACGACTACGGCAGCTCCATCACGGTCCTGGACGGCGAGACCTTCACCGTGGACTTCGGGGCCAGCCTGCTGACGCTGAGCTAACACCAGGGAGGCGCCTATGGCGATCACACGCTACACGATGACGATGCAGTTGGAGTTTTCCACGGCGGAAGACCGGGATGCCGCCTACGCGAAGGCGAAGACGTGGGCCACGACCGAGAAATCGGGCGGAAAGGTGGTCGCGGGGACGCTGACGAAGGGCGAGTACGTCCGTCCCGAGACCAGCTCGGAGTCCATCTAGATGTTTACCTATGTTCCCGGTGGACTGCAACTTGCACCGTAACGTGTACTTACAGGTTGAGACGGTAGGATCATGGCGCAGATATTAGTCAAGGCAATCGACGCAACCCACGCAGATCCAGTAAAAGATCGGCGCGGGTGCTACAAGCGCGGGATGCCCGTAGTCGTCATGCCGGATACGCACACATGGGGGCTTGATGAGCGACCGCCGAAATTCGTCGTTCTCAAGCTTCCCGGAGTGCCCGTAGAAAAGGTGAAGAAATATATCGAGCCGGAACGCGAGGACACGGCAGATGCAGATGGCCGTTACCAGGTCTTCCGCCGTCGCCTGTGGAAATTCCGCCTCGATGACATGCCTACTGCGGCCTTGCGGAAACTGCGGGACAACGGCGAGTTGATCATCAAAGTCGGTGATTACGCAGACAAGTACGATTATACATGGACGCAGGTCAGGAGCTACCTGCGTAATCTCAAAACCAAGACAGGCGAGACGGCAAGCCTCTAAATGGCAACTGAAGTCATCAAAATTGTAGACCCGGACAACGGGTCAGGCACCAACTATACCAGCCTGTCGGCTTGGGAAGCGGGCGAACAGGGTGACCTGACCGGTGCACGGGACGAAATCGCAGTCGCAAAATGCCGCTGCACGGGCGGTACTGCGGATACGACTAACGTAACAATTGACGGCTGGACGACATCATCTACACAATACATCAAGATATGGACCGATCCATCTGAATCCTATCGGCACAACGGAACATGGCAGACGGGCAACAAATATAGAATTGTATCATCTGCATCATGGGGCCAAGGGACACTACGCATTGCAGAACAATATGTAAGGATCATAGGATTACAGATTGACAATACTGCGGCGGATCAAGCGAATGGGATCGTAGCAGATTCGTCCGCCCAATCGACCTCCTCGTACTTGCTCATATCGCACAACATACTCCGACTGTCAGGTGGAGGTGGATCATCAAGCCATTGCGGGATTACTAACATTGACAGACTCAACTCTTATGTTATCAATAACATCGTCTATGGCTGGGAGTATGGCATCTATATAACTTACTCCGAAGTAGCTGTTAATATATGCATCTACAACAACACGTTTGTAAACTGCTCGTCAAGTTGTGTTGTAAACTACTCATATAGTGGCGCAAATGTCAGGTTATACAATAATATCGCACAGGGCACCTCAAGTGAGGGAAACTATATTAATAATCCTGATGCATCGGGGTCTAATATATCGTCCGACACTACATCCCCCAATGCCGCCTACCGCTCAAAGACTGTGACATTTGTCGGAAGCGGTAATTATCATCTGTCATCGTCCGACACAGAAGCAAGGAATAACGGAACTAATCTCTACAACGACTCGGTCTACCCCTTCCAAACCGACATTGACGGTCAGGACAGGGGAGGTTCCGGCGCGCAGTGGGACATCGGGGCGGATGAAGTGATTACGGTCGGGGGCATCCCCCCGTGGATGCTGTCCCGGACGAGGGCAACGCAACACATCATAGTCCGATAAATGGAGGTTATCATGGGAAGAATCTACACGGCCCAGTTCACGGACGTGGCCGTCACGGCCATCCAAGACCTGTTTGAACTGGTAGCGCCTTCTGACGCCATCGTGGTTATTCATGACCTGCACATTTCTCAGCGGTCTGACGTCGGGGATGCGGCAGAGGAAATTCTCAACATTCAGCTCACGTCCGGGCAGACCACGAGCGGTTCCGGCGGGACTACGGTCACTCCCGTGCCGAAGGAGCTGGGCGACGCGGCCTTCGGCGGCACTTGCGAGGCCAACAACACCACGCAGGCCTCGGGGGGCACGATCGTCACTCATTATTCGTGGGACTGGAACATCCGAGGGCCCTTCGACAAGATCTGGACCCCGGAGACGCGGCCCGTGCTGTCACCCAGCCGCAGAGCCTGCGTCGAGCTGCCGGTTGCCCCGGCCGACGCGATCACCATGTCCGGCACCATCACCTTCGAGGAGATCGGCGGGTAAATGGCGCACGTATTCCGCCGGCCCTTCGACTATGCCCTGCAGGGCCCGCGCCCACGGCTGCCGTCGAAGGTTGCCGCGAACAACTACGTTCTGACGGCCGACGCCGGCACGTTCACCCTCACGGGGACGGCGGCCGGTGTCAATAAGGGCTATCGCCTCAGCGCCGCAAGCGGCAGCTTTGCCCTGTCCGGATCCGTCGCGAACCTGGAGAAGGGCTACAGAGTATCCGCAGATGCCGGGTCGTTTGCTCTCGCCGGTACCGCCGCAGCCCTGAAGCGGGCTTACCGCCTGACTGCGGAAAGCGGTTCCTTCGCGCTGGGCGGAACGCAGGCGGGCCTGAGACGCGACGGGAGGGTCAGTGCGGAGGCCGGGGCGTTTGCCCTCTCCGGGGCCGACGTGGCGTTTCACAAGGGTCTCCGCCTCCAGGCGGAAAGCGGAGCCTTCGCCCTTGCCGGAACCGACGCAGGATTCAGGCGAACCTATGGTCTGTCCGCAGAGCCCGGATCATTTAGCCAGTCCGGCGCGCCGGCAAGCCTAAACTGCAACCGCCGTCTGGCGGCCGCCCCGGGATCGTTCTCCCTCGGCGGCGCGGATGCGGCCCTGCGCAAAGGGACGGGCCTGGTGGCTGGATCCGGGGCTTTCGTGCTCGCCGGCCAGAATGTCGCCTTTCGCCGCGGCTACGCGGTCAGGGCCGAAAGCGGCGGCTTCGCCCAGGCCGGCGCCCCGGCAGCTCTCATGGCCTCGCGCAGGCTCGCGGCCGAGGGGTCGGCCTATATCCTGTCCGGATCCTCCGCGGGTCTCCATCGCGGCATGCGGGTGAGCGCCGGCGTCGGCGCATTCGCACTGACGGGCCTGGCCGCGTCGCTGCGGCACCTCCGGGTGCTTCCGGCAGGCCCCGGGGCCTACGTGCTCACGGGGCAGGACGCATCGCTCATCTACACCCCCACCGAGGAGTACAAGCTCCTGCGGATCTCTTTCAGTACGATGAAGAAACCGGGCATGACGGGCAGCCTGCGATCGGCGCGGATCTCAATTTCGCACCGCAGCGCCTCGATCGGCGCCGACGGGCTTCAGTGAGGATTGCACATCTCCCCTGGCCGGGACGGCGGCCTGATCCCACCGCCTCCCGGCCCCTTCCTTTTGCGAGGGTTGACATTATCCGAACATTCGCCTAAGGATTTTATCAACGACAACACGGAGGGAAGGGAATGAAAGGGTTATTGGCTCTTGCGGTTCTGTTCCTAGCACTCTCGGGATGCGTTCCGGCGACTGCCATTCTGGCAAGCTCTACGGCTTCGGACGTCCTCGAGATGAAAAAAGTGAACTGCATGACTCAATACGGGTTCATGCCGGAGTTCGAGTATGGGTGGGTGGACGACGTGGATCCCATGCATCAAACTCCAACGAAGAGATCGGCGCTGACCAGAGCCTATGTCAAGCGCGTTTCGAGGGATTCTCATGCCGGCCGCAACGGGATTGCCCCCGGTGATGACATCCTCAAAATAAACGATCGGGAAATCTTCGTGGGGGAGACGGCCCTCAACACGATCATCGGCATGGACGGTGCGGAGTTCACCCGCATGACCCTCAGAAACAAAGCAGGAGAGATTTACAGCGTGGATTTCGGCGCGGGTGCAGTACGGTCCGCTCAATAGAAGAAAAAGAACGCCAGGACAAAAATCGAACCGGCGACCGCAACTGCCATTGCTGTCATCGTTACAAGGCAGCCGCCGCCGGTGACGATCTTTCCGATCTTGCGTTGCCGCCCGCTCTTGGTGAGCGGGATTCCGATCGTTCTCGAGATCTGGCTCTTTGCGTGCGAGATTCCGACAAGCCTTTTCCAGGAAAATCCCCCTTTATTCATATAACCCTCTCCCCCGACAGAATAGCTCCATTTGGAAATAACAAAATCCATTTCTTCGATAAAGGAATCCTTCAATGCCTTGCTTATCTTCATATTGTCTACCTTCTCTTAGGAGTTCACGGATGTCGGTCTGTATTTCTCGGTTTCGGTTGGTGTGAATATGCTTTCATCTGCTGGGAGTGCGCTTGAACCATGAAACGCAGTCGGCTGAGGATATCTGAAGGTCTGCACTTTCACGGAGCTTTCCTTCTTTGGAAGTATATCAATCATCATTCTTGCGTCGACTGCATCCGACAGAATGAGAAGTGTTCGAAGCGTGAAATTATTATTGCCCCGGAGGATTTTCGTCACGGCCGCGGGTGTCACGTTAATTTTCTCCGCAAGCTCAGAGCGCGTGATTCCGTTTTCTTTCATCCGGATGCATAACTTCTCGGTGAGCTCGTTAATTAAGACCTCTAACTTGAAATCGACCGTATTCTCGTATTTTTGAAGAAGATTTTTAAACAATCTTTCCGGCATGGCCTTTAACCTTTAGGTTAACTTATCGGCTTTTGCTTTATATTCTTGAAGCAAAATCTGTGCTCTTTTCACTTCCTGCAACTTTCTTAAACTTCTCTTTATTATGAATAATTGCTGTGTCTGCCCTGAACTTTAAAAGAGCAAGAGTCTGTTTTTGATCTTTTTCGGGTAGTGAATAGATAAACGTCAAAACTTGGCAATCCCGACCGGACTGGACGCCACATATAGTCCAACATTTACCAGGCAGGAGCTCTTTTAAATTCATACTTAACTTATAAGTTAACTAAATTAATGTCAAGCGCATTTTATCTTTGCGGGGAAGATAAGGGTAAGGATGTGCGTGATTTCGTCTTATTCTCGTACTTCTTGAAAAGGTCCTGGATCGCCTCGAGCAAGAGCTCCGTAACAGTGAGATCCTTCTCAAGGGCGAGATACTTCAACTAAACCATCCCGCTCTTGCGTGTCAATAGTAACCCTAATCCGCCGAAGCAAATGTAGTCACAATGTGGACACCTACCGATAAAAAAAGGGGCTGGATTTTACATCCAACCCCTTGATTTTCCTGGTGGGTCAGGGCGGAGTCGAACCGCCGACACTCGGATTTTCAGTCTCAGCTCCAGTTATGATATTATTCAATAATAATAAATAGTTGCGTTACTGGACCGTAGTCATTCAGCTTTTAAGCCATTGTTTTTACTGGATTTCTTGTAGTCACGCCGGACCGCCTTCAGGTTCCGATCGACGATATCGGCAGCCCTGCGCACTAAACCATTCGGAGCGCATTGTCAATAAATTTTTATAATGCAACCGAATAAGCAATTTATATGCCGTAATTCCTGCGCCCATTTATGCCTGTTTGGTGATCTCCGAGCCGCAGTGTTTGCATTTCACGGCCTCGGCTTTGATCAATTCGGCGCAGAAGGGGCATTTCACGAGGCCCTGTTCCTCCGGCGGCGGCTCGATCTTCGGCAGGAGGGCGACGGCGAAGGAAAAGGGTCCAAAGATCGCCCCGAGCAGCAGCCAGGCAAAACCGCTGCGCCCGCGGCTGCTGGCGATCAGTGACGAGACAATACCGCAGAAGAGCCAGAGAACGATCCATTCCATTTTAGTCCTCCACAAGATGTATTAAATTGCCTTCTTTTCTGAACCTGCGTCTGCCGCGCCGACGGCTTCCGCCTCCGCATCCGCCGACGCACCGGCTTCCATAGGGGGGCCGATCCGCTGCTCCAATGCCTTGAACTTTCTTTCGAGACTTCCCAGCTGCTGCTTGAGCGATCTCGTCTCGTCGTTGCGCCGCAGGGCGATCCGGTAGTCCTTCAGCCTCTCGTGAAAAGACCGGATGATCAGGTCGTCGCCGGATTCCAGGATCTCCCGGACCAGGGCGAAAATCTCGGCGTGCTTCTCGTTCGTGGTTGTATAGGGTTGGACCGGCTCTCCTGCCGCCGGAGCCTCCCGCCCGCGCCGCATCGGGCCCTGGCCGGTGAGAAGCCAGTCGAGATTTACTGATTCGAGTATTCCCCATTCAATGATCAATGGCAGCAATGTACCACGTTTTTTCCTGTTCAAAAAATCAGCAGGAGAAATATTAAATAAATCGGCCAGTTCCTTATCACGCTTCTTTCCCGTCAAGTATTTGATTCTGCTGATGATTTCTAAAAAATCTACCATTACGTAAATTTTTACTTGACAAAATACAGGATTCAGTTTAATCCTTACCACGTGCAGCGGTAAAAGTTATCAAAAACCCCCTGGACCGTAACGCTGAAGGACACTCACATGGCATCCCAGCACATCAAACTGACGGTTCGCATAGATCCGGCGTTTAAAAAGACCATCGATGATGCGATCGAGACCATCAACTCCACGCGCAGCGCCAACGAGCGTGCCTGCGCCTTACTTGTTGATGCGATTCATCGTTCGCTTCAGATCGTCGAGGCTCCGCTGAACGGATCGGAGCCAATCGTCGGAAAAAGAAAAAACCGCCCCGCAGACGCACGTGAGGTTCGCTCCGGCCGATATGCTTGCGGGAAAGCGGAGGCGAAGACCTATTTGACATCGAAGCAGCCCCAGAGGTCCGGACAACCTTCTCCTTGTTGTTCCTGCAGAGAGAAGCCGATGAAAATTATACATACGATCAACTGCGTTCCCTTCAGCGATTTCGAGAGGGTCGCCCGTCGACATCTGCCTGAGATAGCAAAGTCTCTTTCAAGTTCAATGGCCCCATAGCCGGAAACGGGAGGATCCATGAAGCCTGCATGCCCCGATTGCAAAAAGTGCCTGCTGAAATATCTCCGCAGTCGGCTTATTAGCAAGCATCGAAGAGCAGAAAAACGGATTCTTCCCCTCCGGAGAAATCGAAGCGGCGCTCTATATATCGAAACGTCAGGACCTTTTTCCCGGGGAGAGTCGTGACGGTCAATTTGTCTCCCACAGAGGGATACGTGCTGTAGCGGAATTCAACGAGCCCGGTTTCTCCATCAGGAAGCTTCTCGGATGAAAAAATCATATGGACCCCATCGACATCAATTGAAGCAGATCATGACGGTTTCCGCACCCATGCATCAAATACAGCTGAAATCCCGAAACGGTCTGCATGGTCCACTAAAAAAGAGCGCTCTCCGCCGAAACGGTTTTAACCCAGACACTGGCAAGCGCCCCTTCCAGCGATTCTTTGTGTTCGTTCCATTCGCTGGGGGTCGTCTTGATGACAATCAAATAGATTTTCATACCCAACCCGAGGAGCAGCAAATATGGACCCCATCGACATCCAGTATGAGCTCAGGAAGAGAAACATCCTGCAATCGCAGATCGCCGAGGAGGCCGGCGTCTCGGACGTTTCCATTTCCAAGGTCATCAGGGGGAAGTTGGGCTCCGCCCGCCTGATGGAGATTATCAGCCGGAAACTGGGGAAGGACCCCAGAGAGGTATTCGAAAACTACAGGGACAAACAGGTAATGCATAAACCAGCCTCATAAAGAAAGCAAGAGGATTGTCGACCGGTTAACCCATCGATTTTTTGTTTGCCATTATGCCCTGCGCCGGAGGTTGTAAACTGTGAAATCCTACGAAGCGCTGAACCGGGCCATCAGCCGTCAGACTGTCGAGCATGCCAGGCGGCTCCACGTCTCAACCTCTCTCGTTCACAAGTGGCAGGAGCCCTCCACCGATTTCACGGACTCGGGAGCCTACAATCCCCTGGACCGCATCGAGACCATCATCGAGACGGCCCTCTCCCTGGGCGTGAAGCCGGAAGACGCCCTCGCCCCCATTTATTACTTGGCCGAGCGCTTCGGCCAGATCGTCATTCCCGTCCCGGCCATCGAAACCAGTGTCACATCCGTCTCCGCCGAGTTGCTGAAGACCATCCAGGAGTTCGGTGATCTGGCCTCTGAGGCGTCAAAGGCCCTGCAGGACGGGAAGATCACCTGGCAGGAGCACGACCGGATCAATCGCGAGGCCTGGGAGCTGATCCGCCAGGTGGCGGTGTTTCTCCGGCGCGTGGAAGGGGCGGTGAAGAAATGAAATCCGGATCGCATCGGGAGCCTCGTGTTTCACAGGCCGTGGACGGCGCCTCCCCGTCCCCGGCCACTCTCGATGAGCTTCGTGAGCGCATTGAGCGCCTCGAGGAGGTCATCCGCGTCAATATGATGGCAAGGGTGCAGGATCCGGGTTTGGACGAGACGGCCCTGAATCGCGCCATACGCGAGCTGGCCCGCGGGAACCGCAAGCCCCTGGATTGCTTTGACGCCAGCCATGTCGGGCAGACGGATCTCGGCAACATCGAGAACAATTTCGCCTGCCTGAAGAGCAGCTTCAGCGGGACCTCCGCCCCGTCGAACCCCGTCGCGGGGATGCTCTGGT
>Ga0209096_1003476_pt1 | contig 13662 bp, 9 predicted proteins | sample AD_UKC034_MetaG_FD_184407 | JGI IMG/M metagenome (GOLD analysis project Ga0209096, IMG submission 184407) | Active sludge microbial communities of municipal wastewater-treating anaerobic digesters from USA - AD_UKC034_MetaG (SPAdes) (version 2) | ecosystem: Engineered > Bioreactor > Anaerobic >... | reverse complement strand
TTAGACTCAATACTCCCGAAGTTGTATTATCTGTTCGACCGGGAAATCTCAGTATTACTGCTATGTACGGTGGTACCGGGCTCAGGTTCACACTACCGTCGGACTCCATAGGACAGGACGACTGCGAGATCGACCTGCAGAGTCTGAAGGAGATCCTCGGCGGGGTGAAAGGGATTATTGAGATTTCCACCAACGGGGCAGTGATTATCAACACTGATAGCGGTGAGATCACGTTGCCATTCATCCCGGGGAAGCTCGCGCTGCCTAATGTGAAGTTTGAGGTAGCTTCTATGGGCTCTAGAGAGTTACTGAAGTCACTGACAAAGCTGCTGCCCTTCTCGGCAACTTCCGAGAACAAGCGGAACCTCTTTGGTGTGCTGATAGAAACTCAGGATTCAGGCCTACGCCTCGTGGCTTCAGATGGCTTCAGACTTGGCTATGTAGACACAGTAGCCAGGGTAATGAAGGAAGAATCGATTATGATTCCTCTGTATTTCGCTAAACTTCTCCAGGGAATTCTAAAGCTTGTTCCGGAGTGTGAAGTCAGTATCCGTGCAGACAAAAGTGCGGTGAAAATTCAGTCCGAATACTTCGAATTGGTGTTCCCAAGACCGGACTTCGAGTTCCCGGACTACAGAAGAATTCTGCCCAGTGGGTTCAAAAGTGAACTCAAAGTCAATAGAGAGGAGCTTTTGGAGGCCATTAACCGCTCACTAGGAGCTGAAAAGGTAAGATTCACCAGAGAGGGAGGAGTCATAAACATTACTGGCAAGATTGGTGAAGGTAATTTCGTCCATAAGGTATCTGTGGCCGGTGAGGGTGAGCTGAAAGCCACATTCAATCCAAAGTTTTTAAGGGATGCTATCGTGGCTATGGATACTGAACTGGTGACTATGGGATTTATTGAGACCAACTCGCCTTTACAGCTTGTTCCAGAAGAAGGGGAAGAGAAGTACATCATAATGCCGATTAGAGATATTTGAAGCGAAAAAAAAGAGAGGCTGTTTAGACCTCTCTTTTTTTACCCCCTCGCTACTGAGAAGTCCTATCCTTCTCTTCTTTCCAAGTCTTGAAGCTTTCAATGTCCTCGTTCAAAGCACTGAATACATATGCGATCACAGCTCCATCGTCAACAAACCCAATACCAATCAAGAAGTCCGGAATCGCATCTACTGGTGAAACAAAATAGATCAATGCTGCAGTAATAAGTATGATCGTTTTCACTGGAATCTCGCGGTAGTTTCCTTGGAAATATTCTTTCACCATCTCGATAAAAAGCTTTATTTTTCCGAAGAATCTGCCGACTTCTCGCCTAACACGTGGATCTGAGAGGAGCTTCAAGACTGCATTAAGAAGGTTGAAGGATTTTGATTCGGAGTTGACATAGCTACTTTCTGCTACTTTTTTAGCCTTGCCGAACGTTATGAAGCCTTTTCTGATAACCACCTCCTAATAATTTGTACCAAAACAGATAAGTGATTTCAGGATAGCTATAGAGATTCGGCCAGGGACGTCCAGGTACGACCAGAGAATCAGGGAGTACTGGACGTCTGAAGAAGCTCACTATAAGAGGCATACAGAATAATCCGTCCAGATGTCCAGGTTTTTTAGAAAAAATATCGCATATTCACTTGCGTAGAACAACGACTGAAAAAATGTATATATAAAGAGTTTTTTCGGATTTTGCCGGACGTCTGGACGTAAGTGGCTGTAAGTATTATTTAAAAAGGATTATAGAACGTCCAGGAGTTTTTAGCCTCCCGGACGTAGTGGACGGCTCCGGATGCATTTTATCTGTGCCATCTATTTGGGAATGGATACTCTTCTTCAAGGATGATAATCTTTATATTACTGAAACCCCTGCACCTATCTCCTGAACTCTTCCTTTTTGATGAAACGTCCCAGCCTAAATGTTCTGTAAGTACCTTTTTTAGTTCCTTAGAGAAATTGGTCATACTTAAAGGAGAAAACCCGTATTTGATGGCCCAAGTTTTGTACTTCGAATAAAGCCTCTCTGTGTCTTCAAACCAGTCTTGTTCATATGAAAGGTTTCCGGCTGCCCACAAATATACTGGATTGTTTTCGGTATAATAAGCTTCTACAATGAGATCCGACTTTTCCGTATTGCTAAAAGCGTTGTCTTCCAACAGACGCGCTACTCCCGTTAAAACCCAGTTGAAGATCCCTGAAGCTTCTTTCACAATCTTTTCGAGAAGATGCTCGTCCTGAAGCTCCACAGGGATGATTTTGCTGAACTCTATCACCAGCAGTCGGCGCGCGAACCCGTGGCTGGAGTCAGAGACGTTAGGAAGGGCATTTACGGTAAATAGAAATTTGCATTGAGGGACATAGTCTATTGGATCCTTATATTTCCGGTTGATCGTCAGCGGGTCTCCGCTCACGATTGACTTAAAAACCTGAGTGTCTATGAAGTTCTTGCCTGACGTGACTTCGGCACCAATATTAACGGGCTTGTCCAACACAGCAGCGAGTTCGAAACCGTTGAGCTGGTCGACTCTAAGGGTGGAGCAGTTTTTCGTGCCTCCCAGCATATGGAATAAAAGGTTTGCCATCGTACTCTTACCATTCGCTCCGGGCCCGTAGAAGAAGACGCATTTCTGCAGGTTCAGGGCCTTCATAGGTAGGAAGAAGTATGCTAGGACCTCCTGAAGCAGGGCTTCCGTTTCCTCATCGAAATCTAAAGAGTCCAGAAAAGCGAAGAAGATCGGACATTCCGCCTGCGGGTCATAATCGAACGGGAGAACGTACTTATTCCCGTTTTCTGGTGAGTGTGGTTCGAGCTCTGGCTGGACTTTCCCCGAGACCACAAGCGAGCCGTTTTTAAAAGGTATGCGATCGCCTTTCATCTCCGGAACATCTTTCAAATAAGAAAGTGTCTTCAAAGTAGCCAGAATGTTATTCAGAGTGTTGTCCAGGACCACGAAATCTTCCTTATCCGCTTCTACCTGAATCAATCTCTTCACCTCCAGATTGGATAATTCGTCGAAGAAGAGACCGGTCCAAGAAAAGAACCTGTCAGAGCTTTTTTCATAGTAAATATTAGGAAAGAGGTCATTCAAAACCATTCTGCGTATGATCGTCGAGGACTTGTAAGGTTCCCCTTTCTCATCACGAAAGACTGCGATTCTACTTTTTGAAGTGAGTTTCCAAGCTATCCCTGCAGGGGCTTTCACTTTCCCTCTCCAAATGCAGTTATCACAACCAGCGTAGTAGTTCTGAATATCCTCACAGGTGTTTGGACCATGTGAGTCCTTGATGCAATGTTCGATCTTTCTCTCCGTCTCTTTCCGACTATATCCAGAATAAGGCCTGGACAGCTCGTGTATCTTTTCCCGGGCACCGAGAGCGACTAAATTATTAATCATCCTGAACCATTCCGGTTCAGTAAGCTTTTCTGCAGCATCACGTGTGTGTCTTAAGAAGGCGCACTCCTCTATTACCCTGTCGATTATCTCTTCGGAGAAACTCTGCGGCTTTATGGAAGAAGAAAGCCCGGCGTGGTCGCCGGCCGGGCCTGTATCACTATTCTCTGCTGGGAATTCTTCACATAAGTCCTCGAAATTGTACTGTACTAGACCATCTACTTTCAGGAAATCGCACTTTACCGGTACCATACCAGGCTTCTGGTTTATCGTGCTGGGAACACGCATTATCCTCGAATAGTCGCAAACATTGAAATCAGTAGAGAAGTATCGAGCGAGTGATTTGTTTAGTTCCTCTAGCCTGGTCAGGTCTTCGGGAGTCTCAACAGGCTCCTTGAGGAGCCAGTACGCGTGGATCCCGTGGCCCGAACTGATAATATAAGACGGAGGAAAACGGAAATTACTCAGCTTGCGTATGAATTCTTCTGTTGAAATATCTCCATCTTTGTCGATATCCTTATCGATCCACACAACCCTAGAATAAGCCACATCATCTTTCTTCCCCCCCTTGGTCTTACGGGCCGCTACCCCGAAGAACGTATTCACCGGATGATCTGTGAGGTAGGTTTCGATACCCTCATAATCTCCGGTCCGGAAGAAATCGCGGACCGGATTCTTCCCGGGCGCAAACGTCCTGAACTCGATGAATCCGCCTTCAGGGAACACCTCTTCAACAAAAACCAGAAAATTGGTATAATTAACTTGATGATTATTACATTTAGAGGGGCTCCCGCTGCAGACGGGAGCCTTTTCTTTATCAGTACTCATAAACAGCCCTTCTCGGTGCTTTTAAAAGATTTTTTGCCAAGAAATTCCAACCAACGTAGTGCTTTTCAGAAATCGATTCTTTGAGCGAACTAAGTTGTGATGTGATTTTGAGGATCTTCGTTCCTTCCTCTCCAGCCCTTGAGGCACCTAAAGGTATGGTCAGTTCGTCGCCTACCGCAAGTAAAGAGGCTATTGTATTGAGAATTAGTTCTGTTGAATCATTTTTGTTATTGGCCCCCTCGTGATCGGCTTCATCAAAAATCTCGTAATCGAAACGCAACGTCTCTTTGAGCTCATCGCGCAATTTTATGAAGCTGTAATACTCTGTAAGAGAGTCTTCTATTAAATTCTCCACTTGCCAACTCCTGACAATCCCGCTAATTTCTCCGGCCAATGCGCTGTGGAAATTGCCAACTTCCAGGTGGATTTCAATTGTTGTTGAGTAAGTATCCACAATAACAATAACCGACATTTCCTCGTCGCTGTCAAAACTTTGCCCAAACAAGAAAATATTGTTATCCCCAAAAAAAGTCAAATACGTCTCTTCGAAGCCTTTAATTTTTAGAGCATTCCTGATTTCATCGACGAGAAAAACCAGCTCATTTGGAGTTATTATCTCCGAGAAATCTTCCCCTTCGAAGTTTCGACCATCGACAAAAACAACAAGTGCCATAAGCGAATCGATATCGTCTACAGGCACGGCCGAAGATATTGCAGGGTTTTCTCTGTCATCATTCGAAAAAGCTTTGAAGATCCACTCCCTGCCCTGATTAAAAATCTTGATTTTTCCGGTCTCGATATCGGCTGTGAACTCGATTCCACCGCCTTTTGAGATTTCAATACATTGAAATAAGTCGTTTTCATAGTCCAGATCGCAAAGAAGCTGCTGAACTCTTAGAATATCCATTTCTGGTTTTTTCATACCTCTCCTCCTTTTTTTTTTAGCAGAACCAGTCTTGCAAAATCTCGACTCGCCACTGTGCGTCAGGGAACCCTTCTACAATTTCATTCAAGCATCCAACCTTTGAAGAAAACTCAATAAACTTGCCGTGTTTGTCGCTAAGATACTCGGGACGACTAGAAATGCCGGCCTGGAACGGGAGTACCGCATTTCCGTACACTGCCATATTTTCTCTGAAGTTGTCCAAGACCCATATCGGTGTAGTTTCAGCAGACGAACTTTCAACAAGACTCAAAGAATAGTTGGATTCATCCTCTAGTTGCGTACAAATATCATTGAAGGCAGATAGAGCCCTTTTCACATCCGCTAATGCCTGCGACAAATCGCTTTTATCCAGATTTTTTGACAATTTTCGCCTCAGGTCGCAATAAAACACTTGCGTTTGCAGACAAACTTCGAGCTCGGTGTTATCGGGATTGTCGCCATTGAGGTCAAGAAATACCGAGAACTCAACTTTATCGTCCATAGATTTTCCGTATATAGCAACGAAATCATCGGCACAGATTTTCATCCGCGTCTCTTCAATCCGAAGCTTTCCAAAGATCTCTCTGGCTGAGTCAAGGAAGAAATCGATGGTCTCAATCTCCGTGATTTCCTCTCCAAACTCCGCCAGGATCATATTTGATGATTGCTTATTTTTGGAGAGGTAAAGGACGATGTTCTCCAGAAAGAGCTGGAAAAGGTTGTCAGAAGTCTGAAAGAAAGAACCGCTAAAGTAAAACTCCCAGCAAGAATTTTTGCTACTTATTTCTAGAGAGGAGCCAGGACTTGTTATATTGATTTTTTTTGTTGGTTGCCACTCACAACTTTTGTCAGTGTGCTCTTCGATGGCGATGTCGTTGTATCCGAGAGTATTTAAGAGCTCTTTGACTTTGAACGCTTGTTTTTCGATAGTTTCCATAATTTACCTCCTTGAATTTTCGTGATTCAGATTTTCTGGATCCTTTTGATCGCAGTGTTTTGTAATTATTCGTAAGGCGCTTAAATGGAAGTTTTGCTGCTGCTTGAGGCATTGCAAGTATTACAATAAACTTTCTGCACTGCTTTTAAAAATTACCTCCTTCAATGTATTTTCGGATTCAACTTCAGGTTGCTACACAACTGGTATATCCCCGATCCCTTAGAACAGATTCGATCAAATCTATACTCGTGGGTCCCAGCTGGTACTTCCCGTTCCTTTTTGTGAACTCAAACCCTTGAACGGTTTCGAGATCATAAATAATTTTGTAGATCACATTGATGCGAATCCGGTATTTTTTAGCAAGGTCTCTTGGTTCCATCTTTCTTTCCTCCTTTCTTCTAGCTCTAGCTTCTAACAAGACTTTAGCTTACTTGAGAAAGAAAAAACAGATACCAGAATCGATAATCAATTCTGGTATCCCTTCCGAAAAAGAATATTCCTAACTCAAGAGAGAGAAATCTTCCAGCTGTTTCTTTGCGGCCAGATAAGAGTTTTGAAGCTTCCTTTTGGAATGCAAGTCGAAATCAGGGTAGCTATTCTTAAACCAGCTAAGTTTGCCACAAAGGAATTGCCAGGTGAGTTTCCAATGAGTAGTCTTGTTCTTGTTTCTAAATATGTTATCTGCTACGAAAACCATAACATTGAATTCCTTGCTCTTGGCGATTCTAATGTAATCCTCCGTCTTCGAATCTGAGTCTTTGGTGTCATTCATCGCTTCGGGCCAGGAGTCTACAACCAGGCCTGTTCCCTTTTCTTTCGAGTTCATCAAATCGCTTAATAAACTGTTTACCGCCGTCTTCAGGTCTGTTTGGGTGATATCAAAGCAGTCTAGGATCAGGATTATTTTCTCGTTCAAGTGTTTTTTGGTTCTTTCACGGGAAGTAGGGAACGCTTTCAGGGCAATTGCCTTCTCTTTGTCGAGTTTAGGGTCGCGATTATCTAGCTGGTCGATAATAGCCTGGAAAAAGACTTTGTCGTTTATCCCTGTAAGTTTACACAGATAATTCACAGGATCACTTGCATTTAAGATTTCTTCGATCGACAGAACTTCGGCTTTTAGTAAGTCTAAAAGTGTAAAAGTGATAGTATTATAGATACCTCCAGTTTCAGGCCTTCCCACACTAAGGCTGGCCAGAGTGACTCTAAGATCGTCATTTGAATCGTGGTAATATCCCGTATAACGACTTTTCATAAGTTTTTCGTTTTGAAGATGCTCGAGTCCTTCTTCGCTGTTGTATATAAATGAAGTATGGTCGACAATTTTGGCAATTACTTCCATCATGAGAGCGGCAGTAATTACGATGGATTTTTCATTTTCTTTGTCATATTCCATAATGTACTTCATAAGCAGGTTTGGAATCAACAGAAGAATTTCTTCTATTTTGATTTCCTCTTTTGCGAGAACCTCTAGAATAGCTTTCTCCCTATCACTGAGGAGACTTTCAAAAAAATGGCGGAGTTCGACCTCTCTTTTTTCACTCACAATACTCACCTGACTCAATTGCTTTTTGTTTTTCCCCTGTTTTCCCCCCTGAAGAGAGACAAAAACTATATAGCCAAAAGATTTAAATCGGGCTTTACAGTTCGGGAAATCTTTTGGGTGCTAAACACGTGACTATCATTAGGGATTCTGTGATGACGAATTTTCTCCAACCTCATCTTTATTACCAACTGCTTTGCTAAATGTAATTCTCACCGCCCCTGGGAAGCTCACTTTCAGTGCTTTTTCAATACCCCTCCTCCGGCACGCCAGATATCATCGAATATGGGCTTCAGAACTGTCGCTACGTAGTTGCCGTCCTGTATGATCTCTTTCTCCAGATCGCGATTCCTGTCGTCTATTTGCTTCGGCGGCTTTGAATAGCCTGTGGAAATCACGATCGCCGAAGATGGCTCGATACCATCACTCACATTCTGTTTGCAATACTCGAGAGTGTTCTGTATGAATCCCTTCAGATCAAACTTGTCTACCGGATAAGCTGTCTTCATAAGACCTCCTTATCAATTCGTAACTATATCAAACAAAGTCTCGTATGAATCAACGACATCATATTTGACGGAATCGTTGCTTATAGCTTTGAAATGTGCTCTTGCACAGTTGATTTTCAGATTCTCTATATCTCTTAGTTGCAGAGAGGAGAGTGATCCCTTTGTCTCCGCCACAAAGTAGATGTGCTTAACCTTCCCGTCGTTGAAGGCGATAGCCCAATCGGGATTATATTTACCCACCGGTGTGTTTATATAGAACCCCCCCGGGAGCTTCACGTAAACAGCCACTTCCTCTTGTAAATCGAGTGCAGAAGCAAAAGCTTTCTCATTCTCTGAGTCGTAGATCAAATAGTCATAGAGGTGTTTGTTTGTCTGAATGGCATTCTTGCCGAGTTTACCCTTTAGAGACGCATCGGTGAATATGTCCATCGAATAGGCTTCCTGGAGTTTGTTGTAGGTAATGTGCTCGATTATCACCGTAGCCTTTTGCTCGTTGATAATATCTGAAGCCTTCAGAATGAACTCCTCTGGATTCTTGCCGAACAGATCGAACTTCTCTTTGTCGATACGCCTTAGTATTTCTGCAACGGCGCTTCTGGTCAGTCCAGTTTCCGATACTATCTTTCCGATAAGATCGTACTTCACTTCTGTGTTTACAACGGATTCAACAGTCCTGGTTTCACCCGTCGCCTTTGTGAAGGCCTCTCCTTTCTCAAGAGCCTCCTTTGATTCGATTTGTCGCATCTCTCCGCTTTCGGTTCTGTAGTATATCTTTGAAACGCGGAGCTCCCTGTTTATTGCATCTATCGATTTATTTATGAGTTCTTCAGTATTGAAGTCAACCACATAGGCCGACTTTGAGTTAATTCTGTTCCACAGCTCCTTGAACTCGTCCATTTGAAGCTTCGATTCATTTACTCTGGGTTCCACATTGTTGCTTCGAGCGTCCTCTGGAGCAAGTGCGTTCGGATCATAGACCGAACTAATTATGTTTATGAGCTCTGCTTTGTAAGGCTCAAATTCCTCCGAGACAGCAAATTTGCCAGAGTTAACATCCTCATGGTATTTCTCGGTTGGCAAATTATGTTCATCTATGTAGTCGTTCCTTACCATCACTTGATAAATCTTAGTTGCGGTAGTCTGATCGATTTCCAATGCCTTTGTCCCGGTGCTGTCACTGATAACTCTATTCATAAACAGCTTCACTGTTACTTCCTTTGGTCTATACGCAACGACATCAGCAATTTCGGTCTGCAGTTGTTTTACAAAGCTGTCATAACTCTCATTGGCAACTACTGTAAGTATATTTACGTTATGGACATTGCTCCCGAGAGAGTTGCTGTCCATTCTCTCGCCTTCTCCATTAACACATAATCTGAGACCTCGACCTACTTCCTGACGCTTTCGGACATCTGAACTGCTCTGTTTGAGTGTGCATATCTGAAAAACGTTTGGGTTGTCCCAGCCTTCACGAAGCGCTGAATGTGAGAAGATGAATCTAACCGGTTCCTTCAGTCCAAGGAGCCTTTCCTTGTCCTTCATTATGAGGTCGTAGGCGTCTGAGTCATCTGAGATATCCGTGTCTTCATCTATGATATGATTATTTCCCCTGTCAATAGAGAAGTAGCCAGCGTGGGTTTCTTCAGCAGCAATACCTTTCAGATAATTTCTATAATCCTCTTCGACGAATTCCCGCTGCAAATTATCGAAAGCGGCTTTGTACTCCTCTTCGAATATATCCGCATACTCTCCGTTGGAGGCTATTCCAGCATCATACTGCTTATACTTGGCTACTTTGTCTATGAAGAATAGCGACAATACTTTTATTCCTTCTCTGAAGAGTTTCCGCTCCCTTTCTAGATGGGATTTTATCGTTTCTCTTATCTGTATCCGTCTTAAATCATTTTCGTTATGCTGTCCAACTACCTGTCCGGCAGCTATAACAACGCCGTTTATGAATTCGACCGTATTAGTAAGGGCGTTGATTTCGGACACTGTATAGCCACGGTATTCTTCGAGACCACCGGACAGCTTATACAGGTTGTATCTTTCTTCAACATTTCTCGAGACCTTTCTCACTTTGCTTTTTCGTTTTACTTCGAACTCAAGTGTTGCGGTCGGTGCTTTGTTAGGAGACACGTTTATCTTCTCCAGATATAAATAACCCTCTATACCGGGGGCACCGACGACTGTGATGCCCTTTACGGAAATCTTCTTGACTAGCTTCTTGTTGTAGGCTTCCATAGCGTCTAGCCTATAAACCAGGTTATACTCCTTCCTGTGCGTTGCCGAGTATCGCAGAGTCATCAAAGGGTTGAAGTCTTTAAGTCTCTCGGCGGTTGCGGCGCCCTCAACGGATTGAGGTTCATCGATTATAAGAATGGGATTCGTGGCGGCGATTACATCAATCGGGCGACGCGAGCGGAAGCTATCAAGTTTCATCGTAATGCGTCTTGCCGCTTCACCTCTTGCATTGAAGGCCTGCGAGTTGATTATCATGACGTTTATTGCGCTATCGCTCGCGAAGTGCTCGATTCTTGTCAGGTCGCTCGAAATGTAGATGAAGTAGCGTATCTTCTTGTTGTATTCTTCTACAAAGTGTTCTTTCGTAATCTCGAAGGATTTGAATACACCTTCTCTAATAGCCACCGAAGGCACGACAACGATGAACTTGCACCAACCGTATCTCTTGTTCAGCTCGTAGATCGTCTTTATATACGTGTAGGTTTTACCAACACCGGTTTCCATTTCGATCGTGAGATTGTAGTGGTTTTCCAACTTAGAAGACGGCTGTATTTGATTCCTCTTCTGAACTTCTCTGAGGTTCCTTAGAATAACTTCGTTGGATATGATGATTTTCCCGTTATTGTGCCCTGTGTAATCTTGCTCGGCAAACATCGCCCTCTGCATATCGGCTGTAAGACCGCTATCTACTATATAAGTGGGAGAGGTGAACGGTTGCCCGGCAAAGACATCACATACTGCCATCGCGGCATCTTCCTGAAACTTCTGGTGCTTGAATTTAAGCTTCAAACCCCGTCACCCCCTTATATGACCTTAACTGAGGTATTCGGAGCGAGGAGCTTGAAGATTTCCTCTACGTTTATCTTGTCTGAGCTGCTGGTAAAAGAGCTGTCCCTGAAGACCGCTCTTAGCGGCTGCCGTTTTGCGATTCCCCTTACAACTGTTTCAGAAATGTTTTCGGCGAAGCACGCAATGAGAGAGTCGTTATCCACAATGTGAATCTTTATACCTTCTATCTCTTCTATTTCGTGCTTTAGCGATAGAGGGAGACCCCATTCGAGAAGAACACCGTAAAGCAGATCCAGATCAGTTCTATCCTCTTTTATGTTCGAAATCTGATCGGTTAGTAGATTTTGAGTGTACTCGGAAGCGGCGTAGTAGATATCTTTCATGTTCGTGGTATCGACCTTAAGAACCCTGAATCCTATATCCACAGGTTTCTTCGGTTCTTCTCCCAGCTTCAGCTGTCTGTTGCCTTCCTCGATCTCTTTGTTTATCTTGTCTCCAGCCCGGCGGATTCTTTCCTTCCCAATCTCGCAGATGTTCTTGTATCCTGCCTTAAAAGCCTTGCTCTTCTCGTCACACGGTTCTGGAAGCTGAACCATAATGAACTTTCGGTTGCCTCCGTCTTCTGCGTTGAGCTGCATTACAGCATGGGCTGTGGTGGCTGAACCGGAGAAGAAGTCCATCACCAATGATGAGTTTTCGGTAGTTAAGAAGGACAAGTACCTTATCAACTCCATCGGCTTTGAATAACTGAAAAGAGAACCTAATCCAAGTTTCTCCATATACTTTGAGGCCTGAGTACTAGAAAAATCGCTGACGATTCCAGTCGGGCGTTGAGTTCTATTGATAGTGATTCCGTTATTATCGCATTTCAGATACTGCTTAGTGTAAACAGTCCAGATGTTTTTCCTATCTTTACGAATTACAACAAAATCACTTTCAAGCCCCCATTTCAATTTATCCTCTGACCATCTCCAACAAGCTTTTCGTCCCCCATTGTTATCTGCGGGCTTTATGAGACTGCCTTCAGGAGTCTCTATGGGATAATCAAGACTCTGAGAATATTGAATCGTCCCCATTGCCAATTTTTGAAGGTAGAATGGGCCTCTTTCATTATAATGTTCATCTTTCATTTTGTACCTATCTCTGTTTGAAATTTCATTTCCGTTTATTGTAACTTTTTCTTTGTTTTTTCCATAACAAAGTACATACTCATGTTTGATTCTAAAGAGTTTGCTATCCGAACTACCCCCACCCTCCTTGTTCAGCCAAATGAGCTGAGTAATGAAATTCGACTCGCCAAATATCTCATCGCATATTTTTCTTAGATCCTGGACTTCATTATCATCAATGCTAATGAATATCACGCCGTCTTCGGTGAGCAAACTTCGAGCGAGTTTCAGTCTCGAATACATCATGCTGCACCAGTCGCTGTGGAACCTGCCTTCTGTCTCTCTGTTCTGAAAGAGGCGGTTTCCTAATTCGTCGTACATCCCAAGTTGTTCTTCGTACTCCTCTTTGTCCATCATGAACCTGTCTCTGTATATGAAGTCCTTTCCGGTGTTGTATGGAGGATCTATGTAGATCATCTTCACGCTGTTCAGGTAACTTTCTTGCAGAAGCTTAAGCACATCGAGGTTGTCGCCTTCTATGTATAAGTTCTCAGTTGTCTCCCAGTTTTTGCTCTCTTCTTTGCAAGGTCGCAAAGTCTTTCGTATTGGAGTGTTCGCCTCGACGATGGAAGCCTTCTTTCCGACCCATGTGAAGTCGTAGCTCTCTTCACCGTCGACAACATCTCCAGAAAGCAACTGCTTCAGAAGCTCGAAGTTTATTCCCTTCTTCAGTTTCCCGTTTTCATCCTTCATCTCTGTTATAACGTTAGGAAAGAGTGCACCTATACGTGCGATATTCTCTTGTGTAAGATCAGCCGTTTCTTGTTTCATCTTATCCATCGTGATACCCCCGTTTATTCCAGATAGTCTTTAAGTTTCTCCTTTGCCTTTCTCAGCTCTTGATTGAGCTCAAGCTGAAAGTTAAACTGCTTTTCCTTCCGAATTTTTGCCTCCAGCTTCGTTATATATGTTTCCAGCCTATCTCTCTCTTTGGAGATCATCACCGCGTCTCGTATATCCTCAGCCTTTTCCAGGTTGAGCGCATCGCCGGCAATCTGGAAAATGAAGTTCTCGTATATCCTGTCGAGATCGAGGCCTTCTATTTCTAGAGTCAGTTTGCCGTAATCGGTCCAGTCGGTATGGTAATAGCTATTTACTTTGAACTTATCTTCTCTACTCTTGCTCTCTTCTTTGTAGCCGATCATCAACTGTGCCTGATCCCTGTATCTCAACACAAATACCAGATGATAAGGTATTTCGCGATCAATGGTGGTTATCAGGTTGTTGCTTACCTGCTGTTCTTTCAAATTAACCTCAAAGACTTCTATCTCCGTTACTCTTGTTCCAGGGCTTACATTCAGTGTTTCCGGAGAGAGTTTGTGAGTCCAGTAGACCGAC
>Ga0209096_1003472_pt1 | contig 13682 bp, 31 predicted proteins | sample AD_UKC034_MetaG_FD_184407 | JGI IMG/M metagenome (GOLD analysis project Ga0209096, IMG submission 184407) | Active sludge microbial communities of municipal wastewater-treating anaerobic digesters from USA - AD_UKC034_MetaG (SPAdes) (version 2) | ecosystem: Engineered > Bioreactor > Anaerobic >... | reverse complement strand
TTAGGTCCAGCAAAACGTCCGAGTCTACTTCGAATTCTCTTCTTGCCATGTTCTATATCCTATAGTACATCATACTACAAACTGGGAAATTTGTCAATATATTCTTTGACTAAACTAAAATTTTTTTCTAACTGACTAAACTTACAAACCAGAAGTGGGCGGGTGGGTGGGCTGACGCCTAACGTCAGACATTTTCGCGGGAGGAATAAATTCCAGAAAGTACGAAATTTGTATCTTCTGGGATTTGAAATTTTGAGTCGAGTAGAATGAGAGAGTATTCTACCCCGTCCGAGGGGTGGGTTGGGGTCTTGGGGGGGGGTCGAAGGAATAGCATATACAGCAAATTAAATGTCGTTTGCATTGTTAGTTAAATTATGGTATAATATTCTCGGTTGCAGGACAGGTTAGATTCTGCACGGGTAGGATGTGAAACCTACCGCTGGGAAAACGGAGTATAGACGGACGATAACCTAGCGTCCTGACCAGCAGACCTGGACATCTAACCAGGAACTGAATATGTAGTTGTGGGCTGTTCTCGCAAACCCTCCCAGTTCTAATGATGGGAACTGGACAAATAAAAACCTGCAAAATACCTGACATCTGACAGCTAACTCCTGACATGGGAAAATACTAACCTTGAAAGGAGATAAGACAATGGCAGATAACGAAAGAACAAAGGCAAAATGGAGTCTTGACAAAGTATTACTGAAGGTAGAGATGCCTTCGGGAGAGAAAGCGGACTTCGACCTGAATGAGCTTTTCAGTGAGTTCGAAAAGCTTGGCGGAACACAGCAGAACACAATCGCCTACGGGGTTAAACAAAAACTCAGCGATTCGACTGCCAGAAGCAAAGACGAGAAGCTCGACGCAAAGGGTGCAATCGAAGTCATGAGGACGACTTACGCTGGAATAGTTGACGGAACAGCGTGGACTAAGAAAGGCGGAGGCGGATTCAGCAAAAAGATTTCCAGAGCACAGCTGAACGAGAAAGCCAAAGAAGCAAAGATGACAGCTGTACAAGCCCAGAAGTTGTTGGAAGGGCTTGGCTTCACAATCTACGAATAACACTTAAAACCCATTGTCGGGAGTTGGCTGTAGAATAAACTCTTAAATAAAACCAAAGGAGATTTGACTAGGCTAGTGATGAGAGAATTTATGTAAGAGTTACCAAGCAGGCTATCGAGAAGCTTGGTGGTGAGTTGGAGATGACAGCAAACGAAGTTATCTTCCATGTTCCGTCCAAGAGGCTCGACCCGCTGTTTGTAGAATACATCAGAGATGAGCTTGACTTCAGTAATTCAGAAGTTGATGATGATGTCTATGAGCAAATCACTGACATTTCAATCAAGAAGTTTATTGGCAAAGCAATTAGGAATTCCAGGTAGTTCCTCAGCATTTCCTCGCAATTTCCTTCCTTCAAGGCATTTGGACTTCTGTCCAGGTGCCTTTCTTTTTTGTCCTCTGGGCAAAGCCCAGTTTCTCGAATTCCAGCCAACAAGTTTAGACAAAATAGGCAGTTTATAAACTGGTAAGAATAATATGGGAGTGGGTAGTAATGTAGTAAAGCAGTAAGCCAGTAAGGCAGTAAATGGTGTTTAATCCCATTTTGTTGTATGGACTTCTTGGAACACTTCAGGTGGTACAAAATTTGTACTTTCTGGTATTTATTTCTCCTTTTTCAATCTTCTTCCTTTTTCAATCTTCTTTCTAAGCTTTGTTAATCTCTCTCTTTATTTCTTATTTATATATAGATATATATTATAATATATAAGTAATAAAATAATAGAAAAGAAATAATAAAAAGAATACTGAGAAAGAGTCAGAAAGTCCAAAAATTGTACTTCCTTGGATACAAAGTATCCTTCTGGGAAATGACAAAACAGCTGTCCAGAGACAAACATGGGATAGACTCACGATTTACAGGCTTACTGGTTTACTGGTTTACTACATTACACCATTACAACACACTTAATTATTTTGTTGACTTCTGGGTAAAAATATGTTATAGTCTTTGTATGGACAATGAGGAAACTGAAAACAATAAAAGGAGGCAGGTAAATGACTAAGGAACAAATAGCACGAGTAAGGGAGCTTATGAAAGACCCGAAGGTCAGGGCAACAGTTACTAAATTGTTGGCAAAAGCAGGTGTTGTGATTAAGCCAATGGAGGAGAAACCTGATGTTAACAAGGGATGAAGCAATCAGTGTATTGGTTGAAAGGTACGGCATTTCCCAGCGGGAAGCCAAACAGAATTATGAATTGACACTGTCTGACTTAAGACTCTTTGCACATGACGAGTGGGGACGCAGAATCAGAGGAGCGAAGGTTAGCTTCGTGGATAAAGCTGATTTGGTCAAATATCTTGAAAATTTGGAAGCTTAAAAGGAGGCTTAAAATGGTAAGATTCTGGACGTTCACTGTTAAAGGCAGCGGGGCATTTCCCCTTGATATGCTTCGCTACGATTCTTGCTACCCAGCAAGCAACGCTCATCCTCAGGGCGGATACAACGACAATCTCTTAAACCTCGGTGTCTGTCATCACGAAAAGGAATATCACATGGAGCGGGAGGTTGTGTTAGTCAAGCACGTGTCCAGCAAAAAGGAAACTCCCACTGATGGAAGATGGGCGTCGTTTGGCTGGAAAGTAATTAAGTCAACTTATACTCAGTATTAATATGAAAAGACACCGCTGCAAAAAGCCTTGGAAGAAACAGTGTATTAAATGCACTGACAAAACCTGTCCCTTTGGTTTGAGCTTACCATTCTGGCAAGCCAAATGGGACAGGATTAAAAAGGAGGACTTAAATGAAGAAGCCGTTTATGTTTAATCAGTTAAGTGGTGTTAAAAAGTGTGTTGTTTGTGGTAAGGGACTGAAGCGGAATCTGCTTGAGAAGAAGCCAGACGCAGATATGTGCTACAAGTGCTTCAGGGAGATGAGGCTCAGGACACAGCACGTCGCTGCACAGGAGGCCTAAGATGAAGGTATTCTGGAACGAAGACAGCACTATTGCTATCCCAGCTGGTAAAGTTACCAAGTTTGACATTACCAAGATGTCTTTCAATCCACAAGAAAACAAGTGGGTAGTCAGGGCATTTACTAACAACGGCATCCAGGCTACAATCCTCAAAAGCTTTAATTCCAAAGTGGAGGCGATTACATGGCTGAGCAACCAGTTGCTGGTAGGATAGGCAAAGTTATAGGCGTGCCGATATTCAGTAAAGACATCGAAGCCAAACTTATGAATATTTGTACAATGGACTTACTTATTAACAGGAGACCAGAAATGGCTGCCCTGTTCCTGCTGCAGATGGCAGCTAACAAACACTGGAGGGAGAGAAATTGAGACCTGACAAAGAACAGAAAATTATCAACACTTTCTTTGCAATAGCCCTTCCACTTATTCTGCTTGCGGGTTCCTTTGCTTTTGGAGCCTTATATATGAAGCACAAGATAAGGGCTGAAGTCTACGCTGGAAGTCGCTGCAGTATTCCAATTGGGACTCTTGGAATCACCATCACACCTAAGGAAGGAACCTTACTCACCGTGACAGACCACACAAAGGAACTGGAGGACTAAGAAATGAAACAAGACGAAATTCTTATCCAACAAACGAGGAATATAAGAAGGAGGTGAAATAGTGGCTTGGATGCAACGCAACAGATATATGGTTCATACTTATCTGCTACCAAGAGAATATGATAAAGCTATCTTTGTGGCAAATAAGCAGGGATTGAAAGTCAGTAAACTTATCCGAAACTTGCTTAGCAAAGCCTACGATGAATTCGTAGAGAATGAAAATAAACTAAAGGAGGCAGCAAATGGCGACAAGATTAAACACCAAAACTCGTATTAACAAACAGATTGAAGCTGTAAAAGAAGAGCCTGTTCCCAGTGGTTTCAATAAGACTGAGGAAAAGCTTTACAAGGCTCTTCGTGGTCAGATTGACAAACGCTACTTCTTAATAAAGCGTCTTGTCGAAGCAACAGTCGGGGAACTCAAGGAATCAATTGATGAAAGGCTTGAAGAGATAGAATCTGATATTTCAGACGACGTTGATTCCCTGGATTCCCGTGTTGACAGTCTTGAAAGTCTCAAGTCCATTGTCAACGGTGTTAAAGTAACCGTGGAAGAAATGCACAACAACCGCTTCACTTCTTTTCCTCCTCCTGACAAATCATACAGCCCTGACCATATGAGAGTTCTGCAACGCATAAAGGCTGCAAGCGACAAAGGTACCACAAAGTATCTTGCTGACTCAGTTGTTGCAGAAGAATACTTTCAGCAACCCAAGCGTCATATGTATCGCTGGGATAGTGACGAAGATGCAAAGCTTGAAAGAAACCTCATTGGACTGGTTGAGGCTGCAGCTCGTGTACACGAGCGGAAGAAGTCAGCCATCATGTTCAGAATAGCAAAGCTCCTGAAAGATGCCGGTGTTGAGTTATGAGACCTAAGGAACTCCACCGCACGCTTGGGCGGGACGAAGTTTCTCGGCATAGATACCACGACTGCGAGAGATACGACAGTTGTCTCGTGCTGGCAGCGAGGGAAGGCTGGTCAAGCTTTTCTTGTATGGGCTGCAGCTGCTTCGTAATGTTCCAAGAAAGTCCAAAATTTGTATCTTCTGGAGGCAAACAAGATGGCACTCAATAGGGAAATACCTAAGTTCGAACCCACCTACTGTGGGGACAGTGTTTACGCAAGATTCGATGGCTATGCCTTTGTCATTTATACAGACAACGGCATGAGACCTGAGAATGAAATCTTCTTAGAACCATCTACACTTGACAGCTTTATCAGCTATATTGACAAAATAGCTGAACAAATCAAAGCCCTACAGGGCTAAAAGGAGGCCGAATATGGCTAATCATCAGGAAAAGTACAAGCTTAACAAGGAAACAAAAGGAGCCCTACGATATGGGACTGGCGACCCCGACAGCCCTTACGGAGATATCTACATTCGCAAGTCTCTGTTTAAAGGAAAGAAGCGTCCTCAGGTAATCCAGATCACTTTCACGTTTCCAGAGGAGAAGAAGTAGTATGAACTCAGGTGAGAATCACAAAGGAAGATTTCCGCGTCCATCTGATGATGTAATTCGTAAGATTAGGAGAGTCAAGGCAGAGAATCCTGAGCTCTCCTTCTCTAACTTGGGAACACGTTTCAGCATGAATTACAAAACAGTAGCAAAAATCATAAGAAAACAATATCCCTACGAAAAGGAGGTCTAACAATGAGTGGAGGTTTTATGCCGAAAGGTACCGGTAACATGACTGTGGTTCCAAAGGAGAAGCATCCTGCCTGGACATACTTTAAAGGCATGGTTGCTTTCAACACTAAACATGGTATAGGCCCACAAATTGACCTGGAAGATAACAAGTCCGGTTGGGTTGTATTCTGGGAAGTTTACAAGCAAGGCTTTGAAATGGGCTACGGAGAAGCAGTACATGAAAGCTGTGGAAGTAAACAAGAAAATAAAGAAGGAGGAAAAAATGGAAGAGAAGTATAACGAAGAAGGCCTTGCCTTCGACAAGGAATTTCTGGAAGCAAACGAGGAGCCAACAGCGACTTATGAAGAAGTACAGAAGATTGAAAAGCTGAGAAGCCAGGCGTGCCTGAAATGCTTCAAATGCTGCAAGATTACGCTCATGCCAGTAGACATTCGGAGTAAGGAAGAATTCGCTTTCTTGGAAACCAAGGGATTTGAGTTCTTTGTTAGTGGTATGGGTGGAACAGACGAATCAACCTTGTTCACTATCATTCACAAAGATTGTAAACACCTGACCAAACTCGGCTGCAAGATTTACGACAAAAGACCTGAAGCGTGTAAACGCTATGATGGCAGGGATGACCCAGTACTTACTAAAGCTTGCTTATGGTGGCAGATAAAGGAGGACAAGACAAATGAGTGGAAGCGTAGAATGGGAGCTACGAAGGCTCTGGAGGATTGTGGTAAGCGTACCATCGGAAAAGACGACCCAGCCGGATTCTTTGCAAAAGGTCAGCCTACTGCGGTTCGCCAAGGACAGGGCATCGGCAAGAAAGCAAGGCCTGAGGGGAGCGGAAAAACTCCTGGGCCTGAAACACAAGAGCCTGCATAAGCAGAAAACGGAGGTAACACTTCATGACTTACAATCCTGATACCAGCGTAAAAGAAATGCTGGAAGAACATGAAGGCGAGCGTCCTTCCAGTCAACGGCGGACAGGTGTTATGCTTTGCTATCCGTTTGAAGAGAAACGCCTGAAAAGGTGGAACGTGGATGTCTTAATCCAGCCCAAGTATGATGGTGAGCGTTGCAGGGCACTAATCTACAACAAGACTGTGACGCTTCTGAGCAGCGAAGGCAACGTGATTACAAGTGTACCACACATCAACAAGGCGTTGCTTGAAACTGGAATGAATGAAATTGAGTTGGATGGTGAGTTGTACGCTCATGGCTTACCCTTTGAGGAAATTCATTCCAGAGTATCTCGCAAGGTAAACTTGCATCCTGACTACGAACAAATCCAGTATCATATCTTCGACACAATTTCTAATGAGGCTCAGGTAACTCGTTTGCTTGAACTCACTAAGTACGCATTTAATCCTGACATTTTGCGGGTAGTCGAAACTTATCGCAGTGACAACGGCGACACTCAGAATATCATGCTTTGGCTTGAGCAGTTTCAGAAACAAGGCTACGAAGGAATAATTGTTCGGCACCCACTTGCCACATACAAGCGTAGTCGTTCCACACTAATAATGAAGTTCAAGCCAAGGAAGAAAGACAGCTACAAAATTCTGGGTTATGAAGAAGAAAGGGATATTTATGGTCAGCCTAAAGGTCGACTCGGTGCCTTGATTTGTATAAGCAATGATGGTGGGACTTTCAAGGTCGGCTCTGGTTTCACAGCAGAACAGCGACAGAACTACTGGAACGTCAAAGAGAATCTTATTGGCAGAATTGTCGTTGTCAAGTATCAACATCTGACACCTGGACGGAACGTCCCAAGATTTCCTGTGTTTGCGGAGGTGAAACGTGGCAAAGATAATGCCAAATCTTAAGGATGTTAAGACTGACGATGAAGAAATCACTATCAGTCAGCAGTATACCAGGATGGGTATGCACTGGACATTCTGGGGAGCAGGAAGATGCTTTCACATTTACGAGGATGAGACAGCAAACCTGCTTACGACCAAGGAATTGCTGGAGATTGGAAAAATACTTGAAAAGGAGGCTAAACGTGCCAAGAAAGTTCGAGTCAATAAACCCTGAAGTATTGAAAGTTACCTCCACCGGAAGACGTGCACACTGCAAGCTTTGTGGTGATGAGATTTCTGTTGGTACTATAAAGCTTGCCTTAAATCACAACGGAGCAAGACTTTCATTCTGCTGTGATTGTGTGATTGAGGCTTGTGAAAAAATACTGAAAAGGAGGGCAGCAGCAAATGAGTAAGAAAAAAGACAGATTGTATGGACGCTTGGTTTACGCATTAAGCCTTGCTTACAACCAAGCTGCATTCGGTAAGGGAAAGGAGCGTCATGCTAACAACAAGCCTTTCGAAGAGCAAACTATGATGGTAGCCAACAGGGTAACTGACGGTGGCTTCGGCTGGGGTCAAATCTTTAAGAAGATTCAGGAAATTCCTAACATCAAAGACCCCGATATGAAGAAGGCAGAAATGGTTAGCATCATTGTATATGCTGCAGGCTGGGTACTGTGGTTTGAAGAGTTTATGAAGAAAGGAGAGGCCCGTGGAAACTTGGATAACATTACTGGTGTGGTGGGCAGTGAAGGTCTACCAAGAATGGAGGAATGAGCTATGACAACACAGGAATATTTCGAGCAGGCTTTGCGAATGGAAGAGGGTGACACAATGCTAATTCCTTGTGCCAGCGAAAACGAACAGCAAACTGTACGAGTCCGGCTGTTCCAGTTACGTAAGGCAGCAAGGGTCTATGACCTTATGATTTCAAAGGAAACAATTGACGGTGTCTTGTATGTGACAGTAAAGAAGTCACTGCAAAGTGGAGCTGTAATCATCAAGCAGAGTGGTCAAGTTGTTTCACTTGCCGAGAAGGTTAAGGAAGAAAATCGGACCGAAACACTGAGCCGTATTGTAGAACTCGCCATCAAAGATGGTATGGAACTCGACCAGTTGCAAGAGGAACTATGTGATGCATTTTCTCCTGAGGAAGTAGAGGTAGAATACAACAAGCTTTCAGCTTAATAGGAGGTAATGATGAAGTCACTGAGTATTGATGCTGAAACGATGGGGAATCTAACTGAAGACGAGATAAAACTTCTCACAGTGCTGGGTATTCCCCTGAAGGAAAAGAAGAAAACTGAAAAGGCCTTAGTCCATATACCCAAGGAATACGACCTTGTTGTGACTAAGGTCTGCAGACTCTGTGGACACAGCGAAGCTAAGCTGTACCACATGACTGTTGATTGGACTATGAAGGGTCTTGTTGCTGTCGAGGTAGAGAGTGTCGGAGACAACTACCGTGTTAAGAACTATCACGTCCGTTACTGTAGTCAGTGCAGAAAGTATCTCAAAGCTAAGTCCGTTGACGAAGTCATAGATATTCTGATGGAAGAGCTTGACAAAAGATTTTTATCTTAAAGGAGGAAGTATGAAAATTAAAGTTAATATTATCTACAGTGCACTTGTAACAATCCCTGACATAGTGGCTGAGCATACACCTGGCGGAGCCGAAACTGTTTTGAAAGAAGTCAGGGACAAACTCAAGACTGAAATGGCTATGAAGTACGGCAAAGACGTCAGTGTTGAGGCTGAGCTTCTGGAGGAGTAAGATGAGTTACGAAACAGAAATATTTGCAAAGCTTATAACCTTGAAGGAAGGTTGTAGTTATGCTATACCTGTTACAGACAAGGTTGCTCAGACAAAACTCCGCCGAAAGTTGCTGGATTTAAAAGACGAGTATATGTCTGTCGACCCAGTCTGTGCAGGAAGGATGCTGATTGAGCGGGCAATCTCAGATAACAAGAAGAAGCTGTTTGTCAAAATAACCAAGCGAGAGGTTACTCCGATGAAGATAATCCATAAGGATGCCAACGGAGTTGTGAGAGAGGTCTCACTGGAAGATGACCCTGACAGACGGCGACGACTTGATTTAATGGTCAGAGATGGACTTCCCTATGAAGAAGTTGAAGAACTTATGGGAGGATTAACTGATGAGGAAAGGAGAATCTATTATGGGAAATAGGTACAAAGAAATAGCGAGGGGAGTTCAGCGTGCACTCGAGACTGTATATCAAGGACAGGTTGAAAGACATGACACAAAACTGTCTAATGGTATCACAGTTAAGTGCTACAGAATGGGGACTAACATGATAAGGGTGGACATAAATCTTTCAGGTTTACATGATGAAACTAAAAATAATTGTTGACACCTGAGCCATTTTATGTTACACTCTATATGTGGGTTGGAGATTTTCCCCTTGGTTGTAAACAAAGCAGTGGCTTCAAACCCTTAGCGTTAGCGGGGTATTATACACTATATTAAAGGAGGTAGTATCATGGCTAAGAAGTTGGAGAAAGTTATCACAGGAAACGTATTACAGATTACTGAGGGCACCACAGCTGCAGTCCTGAAGTTCGACGCCAACGAACTCAGCGATGTAATCAAAGCCAACCTTTCAATGCACGGGTTGTCCCAGAAACTGGGCGACGCAGCTGCAGGTAAGACTGGTGAGGATGCAGTAAAGTCCATCAACGCAGTCTGGGAAGGACTGAAGAAGGGTGACTGGACTGTCCGTGCACCTGCTGGTGAGAAGGTCAGCAAGAAGTCTATCATCGATGCTATCGGCAACCTCAGCGATGCAGAGCAGAAGAAGGCGAAAGACCTGCTCGCAAAACTCGGACTCAAGCTGTAGTCCACTGGTCGACTGTGGGAAGGCGGTGTAACGTAAGTCCTCTGTCCTAATAAGCAGTAATGTAGAGGGGCAGTTGCACCGTCTCCAGAACGTACAAATTTTGTACTTTCTGACAAAACGAAAGGAGGTTTTTATGTTTCGGGAAGAAATGCGAATTGACAACACTATGCGAAAAAACGCTGCACAATGTAAGCGGAAGTTCCAACTCGCAAACCTGCTTGGTATCCAGAGTGAGAAGGGAAGCACGGCTCTCCGCTTTGGTAGTACCTGGCACGGCTTTATGGAAGGTTTCTATTCTGGCATAAAAGAGCTGGGATGGGGTCAGCGTGAGCATGCGATGGAAGCTGGAATAATGCGAGGGAAAAGTATATGGGACAGAGAATCTGCTGCATTTATCTACAATGACGATTATAGGACACTCGAGAATTGTGCTACCATGTTCTTGCAATACATGACGCACTTTTCTCATGATGAAGGTCTGTTAGAAGTTGTAGATACAGAGAAAGTATTCGCTGTTGAGCTGACAAAGGATACTGCGTTTGAAAGAATGATGTACGGGAAACTCCCTCGCATCATTTTTACTGGAAAGATAGATATGCAAATGAGGTTGGGAGGGAATTTCTGGATAAATGAACACAAGACAACAGGAATGAATCCCAACTTTATTGCAACACGTCTGCACCGTAACACAGCAGTCATTGGTTACAGCTATGCAGCTGAAAGGACATTACAAGAAAAGCCCGAAGGAGTCCTTGTTACTATAGCACAAGCAACAGCAAGGAAAAGTCCCACGACAGGACTGTATGGCAAACTAACTATTGACTTTGCAAGAGCTCCACAAATCTTTAATGACGCCGACATAGAAAAATGGAAACACAGTTTCCTTTCTACGTGCAGGGACATCTTTACTTGCTGGGAAGAAGCATATTTTCCAGCTGAGTTTGACAGATGTTATGACTATAACAAACTGTGTCAGTATTCAAGAATCTGTGAAACTAATATGACTATTCCTATTCATCCAGAAGATGCGTACCAAATAACTGAACGCATTCCAGATTATATAATAAAGCGATGGGATGTCGAAGCAGAGGAGGAGTAAAGGAGATGAAAAATGCTCAGAACGTCTCAATACAAACAGAGTTTTACAAAGTTCTTATCATCGGTCCGCCTGGGACTGGAAAATCTGTTTTTGCCAGCACTTTTCCTACTCCTGGGTTTGTTTTTGATTTTAGCGGTGGTATTGTTCTGTATCGCGGACTCAATTTTGACTACAGTCAGTACGCTATTGCACCGCAAGGTTGGGTTCAGTTTGAATCGGATTTCAGAGAAGTCTCGAAATCTGTTAGCCAAGGCGAATACGAAACTGTAATCTTTGATGACACGACAGGACTTATTGATTTAGCTATGGAACGAGCACTACAACTTGACCCTAAACGAAATGCAGCTGGCGGACCACTCTGGAATGTACACTATCAAATGGTAAGAAATCTCATTGAAGGCAAGCTTCGCCAGCTGATAAACCTCAACTGTAACATCGTAGTCCTTGCTCATATGGATGTAGTTAAGGACGACGAGACAGGTGCAATTCTCGAAGTTAAACCTTTGATGACTGGGCAATTGTCTATCAGAATGCCAGGTTACTTCGACGAAGTGTACTATACCGCTGTGAGAAAGGAGGGAGACAAAGTAAAGTATATGGTTCAGACAGTAAGCATTGGCTTAAAGAATGCTCGTAGTCGGCTGTCTGGCAAGGAGGGCTTACTACCCCACTTCGTAGCGAACGACTACAATGAGGTCATGGCGTACCTAACACAACCGACCAAGAAAAAAGCAACGAAATAAACTAACGAAAAGGAGACTGAACATGGCAACAAGACAGAAGAAAGAAGAAACAAAGGCAGCAAAGGAATTTGAGGGTGGTGGTGATTTTGCTGAGGAAGGCGGAGACTTTGGTGCTGACTTCAACATCGAAGGCGACTTTAACGCAGAAGAGGAGTTCAAGCCTACACCACTGATTCCTCGTGGTAGCTACACTGCAAATGTAACAGACGTGAAGTTCTCCAGTGAAGACCAGTGCATCATCTGGACTGTTACCCTTGATGGCAACGGTGGCTATATGTCAGATGATGAAACGCCTATTGACGGTGCAACTATATCCTACAAGAACTGGCTGCCCAAGCTCGGTGACGAAAATGAGCTGACCAAGTCTGGCAGGATGACAAAACGCCAGGCAAAAATCAATATGCTGAAACAGTTCGGTGATGAGATGAAGATTGATGTCTCAACTCCGAAGGCGATTGTGACAGCGTTGCAGAACGGTGACTGGATAGGGTTGGGCGTTAGAATCATTGTCGGTATGAGAGAGTTCGAGGGGCGGACTTTCAACGACGTCAGCAAAATGGTCGCTGGCTAACAACACCTGCTACGCCGTAAGGCGCACCTGAGCAGGTTACTGAACCGGCGGGGCTGGGTCTCCCACATCTTATCTCCTCCCACGAGTAAGTCAAAACGGGAACCTGGCTCCGCTTCTTAACTGGAGGCAGTATGGTAGATACAGAAAAGTATCGTATGAGCTACAGCATGATAGTAGGTATGGGCGAAGTAGCTTTAAAGAAAGACCTTGCAACTATCGTAGCTTCATTGTCTGAAATGCTCGCAAGATATATTGCACAGAAAAAAGTAGACCTACGAGTCAAGGATGAAGAGTGGGAAAATGCTAAGCTCTTTGTCATGCATCTGTATGTGTTTACTGAAAAGGAACTTTCTGATTTCATACAGGAAGTTTATACCAAAGCATTCTACGATGCAGGATACGAAAGGATAAGGTGAACTATGGCATTACTTGAATCTCTTTACCCAGACTTTACTCAAATGTCTGACGAAGAACAACAGATGTTTATTCGCAACTACCGCAACAAAAGAAGAGAAGACTTTGCCGAAGTAACTCAATACAGTGTAAACAAAAGGGCGGATGCCTTGACAGAGGATGAGAAAGCTTTACTTAAACTTCTGAAGATATCTGTAAAAGACTTAAGGACTCTAAAAAGTCTGAATGGAGGCGACCAAGACGACGATGAAGAGGAGGAAAGTTTAGATGGAATACCAAGATTTGACGATGATTGAAGTAGACCCTAATATTATTAAGGTAAAAGAAGAACTCCCTCGTATAAGGACTGAACTTGGAGAGGTAGAGAAACTACTTGCAAGTTTCGAGCGTTATGGTCAACTACAACCTATTGTAGTCAACAGGAACATGGAGCTTATTGCGGGAGGAAGAAGACTCGCAGCTTGTATACTCGGGAACAGAAAAGCGCTAATTGCTTTTAACGATACCATAGACCCTTTACGTATGAGGGAGTTGGAATTAGAAGAAAATTTACAACGAAAAGCGTTGACTCCTGCTGAAGAACTTTTAGCAATAGATGAAATACACAAGCTTAAACAAAAACTACATGGTGAAAGTACCAGTGGTAGAGAAGGCGGTTGGACTATACAAAAAACAGCTGAAATTGTCGGGCGTAGTAAGCAATCAATATCCGATGACTTACAACTCGCTGAGGCAATTAAACAGTTTCCTTCACTTAAAGAATGTACTACGAAAAGTGAAATAAGAAAAGCTGTAAAGGGAATGACTAAGCTTGTAGAAAGAATGGAAGCAGTTAGTCAGTACGAGAAGAAGATTGAGAGAAGAACTAACAAGCTTTTCTCAGTTGAATGTTGTGATGCTTATGAACATATGAAGAGACAAACAACAAACTCTGTTGACTTATTATTAACTGACCCAATCTATGGTATAA
>Ga0209096_1003467_pt1 | contig 13697 bp, 13 predicted proteins | sample AD_UKC034_MetaG_FD_184407 | JGI IMG/M metagenome (GOLD analysis project Ga0209096, IMG submission 184407) | Active sludge microbial communities of municipal wastewater-treating anaerobic digesters from USA - AD_UKC034_MetaG (SPAdes) (version 2) | ecosystem: Engineered > Bioreactor > Anaerobic >... | reverse complement strand
TTCTGGCATGACGGCGCAAAACTGACTGCCTATGATGCAAAATTCACATTTGATTCTATACTGGATCCGGCTGTTAACTCAGTGCGCCGTGGGGATTATATCATCGACGGGATCCCGATCAAGTTCGGGACGCGCGGACCAAAAATACTTACTGCCGAGCTGCCCAAGCCGTTCGCCCCGTTCCTGGGGCGGGCAGGTATGGGTATATTGCCCAGACATCTTCTTGAAGGCACAAACATAAACACTGCAGGGTTCAACCGCCTCCCGGTAGGCTCCGGGCCTTTCATCTTTAAGGAATGGGCCAGCGCGGACAGGGTGGTGGTCGAAAAAAATCCTCATTATTATGGCGGAGCCCCAAGGCTTGACAGGATAGTCTACAGGATAATCCCGGACGAAAATTCAAGGTTTATAGCACTGGAGGCCGGGCAGACAGACGTCTGTGACATACCGGCAAAGGATTATTCGAGGGCAAAAGCAATGAAGGGCGTCAACGTCTTCGAGTATGAATCCTTGATGTATGTATATCTGGGTCTAAATCTTAAGAAGGACATGTTTTCCGATGTCAGGGTACGGCAGGCGCTGGCGCATGCCACAGACAAAGATCAGCTGATATCCCTGATCTTCAAGGGCCTTGCGTCTGCCGCGCACGGTCCGATGTCCCCGGTCGGGTGGACATACGAAGATGATGTGAACAGATTCGACTACGACATAAACAAAGCAAAGGCCCTTTTGTCCGAGGCCGGGTGGGTAGAGGGCAGCGACGGGATAAGAGAGAAAAACGGGAAAAAGCTGCAGTTCACGATCCTGGTGAACCAGGGCAACAAGGAAAGAGAAAAAGCCGCGGTTATACTGCAGTGGCAGTATAAAAAGATCGGGGCCAAAGTGGATGTGCGGGTCATGGAATGGAGCTCTCTTTTGCGCGTGCTGAACGAACGGAAAGACAAAAAAGATTTTGATGCGGTCATAATCGGCTGGTCGCTGGGCATAGACCCGGATTCCTACAGCGTATGGCATTCATCCCAGTTTCCGGCAGGCCTGAACCTCGTCGGATATGACGATCCGGAAGTGGATGCCCTGCTGGAAAAAGGGCGGACCACGATCGAAAGGGGAGAAAGAAAAAAGATCTATGCCAAAATCCAGAAAATTATTGCGGAAGCCCAGCCGTATGTCTTTTTGTGGTATCCGCGGAGCATCGTTGCGGTATCGGACAGGGTGGGCGGGCTTTCAAGGCCGGGGCCGGCGGGCCTGTTTGTAGATATCGAAAAGGTTTACATCAAAGATTAGACGGTCCGGAAATGTTTTTGTGGGATATAATATTGAAAATGCGATCTCATGTATTTAAGCGACTCATATCCATCGTGCCGCTCCTGATCGGGATATCACTAATTTCTTTCTTTGTCATGCACCTGGCCCCGGGAGATCCTACAGCGCTTTTTGCCGACCCGTCCGTGGACCCGGGAGAGCTTTTGCGGATCCGGCAGAACTGGGGTTTGGACAGGCCGGTATATATACAATACTTTTATTGGGTCAAGAATGCTCTGCGTGGGGACCTTGGGACCGCGTATATAGTGAACAGGCCTGTGCTGGAAGTCATAGCAGAGCGCATCCCTGCCACCCTTCTTTTGATGGGGACATCTCTTTTTTTCATCCTGCTAATATCTATTCCTCTTGGGGTTATATCTGCTTATAAAAAGGGCGGCATTTTCGACAACCTTGTCTCTGTTCTTTCGTTTGCGGGGATGTCGATGCCGTCGTTCTGGCTCGCTCTGATGCTAATGCTGGTATTTTCCGTGCAGCTCGGACTTTTTCCTGCGGGAGGGATGTCGGACCCTCTTTTGGCTCACGCCTCGGTTTTCGAAAAATCCTTAGATACGGCTCGCCATATGGCGCTTCCTGTCCTGACCATGGTGATCATAGGGTTTGCGGGGCTTACACGATATGTCCGCTCCGGCACTCTGGAAGTGCTTTGCCAGAACTATATTAAGGCAGCACGGGCAAAGGGCCTTCCGGAACACGCTGTCCTGTTTAAACATGCTTTGAGGAATTCTCTTTTGCCTCTTATAACCATCTTAGGGATGGCGATCCCGGATCTTTTTGCGGGAGCTTTTATAATCGAGACGATATTCGCATGGCCGGGAATGGGCAGGCTTGGGGTGGGCGCGATATTTTCAAGGAACTATCCGCTCATCATGGGAGTGGTGCTGATATCATCTTTCCTGATAATAATAGGGAACCTGGCCGCCGACCTTTTGTATTCGGCAGCTGATCCCAGGATAAGGACCGGAAGAAAGGATTGACATCCAATAAATGAGAAGATTCCGTAAGAACAAAGCGGCTGTTGCGGCACTGACGATATTATTCCTTATGGTCCTGGCGGCGGTGCTTGCGCCGTTTATTGCGCCGTACGACCCGCGGGAACTGGGTGTGACCGCGCTTCAGGCACCGTCTTTTTCACATTATTTTGGCACTGATGATTTTGGGAGGGATATATTTTCGCGGGCTTTGTTCGGGGCCAGGATCTCTCTTTCCGTAGGGGTAGTGGCGGTCTCGATATCGGTTCTTGTGGGATTCTTTTTCGGGATGATATCGGGTTATTTCGGCGGTTTCATAGAAGCATTTATTATGCGTTTCGTTGATGTTATGCTCTCTTTCCCTTCGATCTTTCTTATACTTGCGGTCCAGACAATGCTGACACCTAATATTTACAATGTAATGGCGGTCATAGGACTTACTTCCTGGATGGGAGTCTCCAGGCTGGTGCGCGCGGAAGTGCTCTCAGTAAAAGAAAGGCCCTATATCGAGGCAGCGCGGGCTATCGGGGCATCAGGCCCGAGGATAATGCTGCGCCATATACTGCCCAACGTTACGGCTCCGGTGATAGTTGCAGGCACGCTTGGCATGGCAGGCGCAATACTTACCGAATCCGCGCTGAGCTTTTTGGGGCTGGGGGTGCAGCCGCCGCTATCTTCGTGGGGCAACATGCTGCAGGACTCTCAGGCGTATCTGAGGGATGCGCCCTGGATGTCGCTCATTCCCGGCCTTTTGATACTGATTACGGTGCTTTGCATTTATCTTGTAGGCGAAGGACTGAGAGAGGAACTTGGAGGATGAACAGAGCAAAGGCCATAGAAATAGAGAACCTGAAGACTTATTACAATTGCGACAGCGGCGATGTCGTAAAGGCTGTTGACGGCGTAAGTTTTGGGATCGGCAAAGGCGAGTTTTTCGCGCTCACAGGGCCTTCAGGGTGCGGCAAGAGCACAATTGGTTTTTCTGTAATGCGCCTCATTCAAAAACCCGGCAGTATAATTTCCGGAAAAATGCTGATGGACGGGTACGATCTTATGGCGTTGACCGAAAAGGAAATGCGCAAGGTCCGCGGGGCCAGAATATCAATGATATTCCAGGATCCTTTTACCAGCCTGAATCCGGTTCTTACTATAGGGGACCAAGTAGCCGAAGCTCCTATCGTGCATCTGAACATTTCTCGTGTCGAGGCTTTGGAAATGGCAGAGAGTATGCTCAAAAAAGTCGGTATAGACGAGCCTGCCCTAAGGATGCGTCAGTACCCGCACCAGCTGAGCGGCGGCCAGCGGCAGAGAGTGATGATAGCCATGGCAGTATCATGCGGGGCAGAACTTCTCATTGCGGACGAACCGACCACCGCACTGGATGTAACCACGCAGGCGTCGATAATGCAGCTTTTGGAGGGCCTTAAGGCTGAGGAGGGGCTTTCGGTGCTGTTTATCACACACAATATCAAGTTGGCGGAAAAATATTGCGACAGGATAGCGGTAATGAGCAGGGGGCGCATTATTCAGAGGATGAAATGAAAAAAGACATACTTGTTCTTGAAACAATCAGCAAGTCATTTTCTGGAAGGCCGGTGCTAAAGAACGTCAGCATAAGTATAAGCGACGGGGAAGTGTTCGGACTGGTGGGCGAGTCCGGCAGCGGAAAAACTACCCTCGCCAGGGTAATGCTGGGACTTGTTGATGCCGACTGCGGGAGGATTTTTTATAAGGGAGATGAAGTGTCTTTTCTAAGAGGAGTGCGCAGGAGGCATGCCATGCTGGACATGCAGATAGTCTTTCAGGACCCTTTGGCAGCTCTAAATCCGAAGATGACCGTATCCGCGGCCATAGGGGAGCCGCTAAGGGTCCGGAACACCTCAAAGAAAGAGATGCTCGCAAAGATGCCTGCAATGCTGTCGGATGTTGGTCTTGATGTTTCTTATGCAGGGAGATACCCTTCGGAATTGTCGGGAGGCGAGGCCCAAAGGGTCTGCATCGCAAGAAGCCTGGCGGCTGATCCAAGGCTCCTTATTCTTGATGAGCCGGTCTCATCTCTTGACTTTGAACTTCAGGAAGGCATTATCAGGCTGCTTATGGACCTCAAACACAAGAAAGAAATGACATATATTTTTGTTACGCACGATCTTTTGCTGGCGGAAAGGCTTTGTTCAAGGGTCGGAGTGATGAAAGAGGGCGAAATAGTCGAGACAGGAAGCGCGGCGGACATTTTTAGCAACCCTCAGAATGCTTATACCCGGCAGCTGCTGGAGGATGCTATTTAACCCACCACATGATGCCCGGCTCTTCCCCCATCCCGGATTCTTTCTGCTGTTGTTTGAGCTTTTCTACTCTGGGCAGCATTTCTTTTGCCCTCTCGTCGTTTATGATGTGAGGGGTTATTACCGCGATGATCTCTTTTTTCTCCCAAAGGATCTCTTTACGCTTGAACAGGTTGCCGATCACGGGAATATGCATCACGATCGGAACGCCTTTTTCGGTCTCTCTGGTCTTATCTTTTATCAATCCGCCGATCACTATGGTCTCCCCGTCCCTTACTAGGACCGTGGTGGTGGCCTCGGTAGTCTGTTTTTGAGGCAGCCCGTCTGTGGTGATAGATCCTTCGCTTACTTCCGGGTGGATATCCATCCTGATAGTGCCGTCGCTGTAGACATAGGGAGTGAATGACAGCTTTGTCCCGACTTCCAGGAAATCCACGTTTTGTGTCGTACCCGTCGTAGTGGTTGTGGTGGTCATATAGCCCAGTTTTGAGCCGCTGATGATATTGGCCGGTTTCCCTGAGACGGCGATCACTTTCGGGTGGGCAAGAAGACTGTATCCTTCTTTGTTCTCAAGCGCTTCAACATATGCCTCCACGTTGCCTCTGATCACATGGGCATAGAATCCCGATACGCCTGTTACTGCAGGGTTTGCAAGCCCCTCGGTCTGGATGTCGTATGAAGAGCTTACGTATCTTCCCTGTGCTCCAAGGACGTTGGGCGTTGCGGCGTTCCCGGCGGTTATTTCGAGTATCTGAGATTCCACAAGCACCTGACGGGGAGAGGCGTCCAGCCTTTTGAAGATGCTGTCGATCTTTTCCATTATTTCCGGAGGAGCCTCTACAACGAGCATATTGGACCCTTTTGCAGATAGTATCCGGGCGTCTGTATAGCCGAGTCTTTTTATGAGGTCTTCCACGTCGGCGGCCGCCAGATTGTTGACTATAAAGGCTTTTGTCATAAGCCCGCTTTTTGAAAAAAGCTGTTCGCCGGCCAGTCTTCTCATCGCAGGCACGGTGATCTGCATTATTTCGCCTTCTTTTCTGTATGAGAAGCCGGAGGCTTGAAGCACGGCAACAAGGGCGTCATAAGGAGAAACTTCATTCACGGCGATGGTGACGGTCCCCTGGATGTCGTCGCTTGCAACGATGTTAAGTCCGGCTTCTTTGCCGAGGGCGTAGATGACGGTGTTGAGAGGAGCTCCCATCAAGTTAAGAGATATTTTCTGGCCTTCCGAGGCAAGTGAAATTGAGGACACGCATATGCTTATGATCAGAGCTGCGGCCAATAATCTTTTCATCTCTTACCCACCTCCCCCAGTTTTAGAGTATAGCCTTTCCCGTCCTTTGTTACAATAACATACATATCGGTTATTTTAGTGATTATATAATTGTCCACTACATCCCCGACGCCGAACAGATCATTATTTATGAAAGCTTTGGTGCGCTCCCCTTTATATACTCCCTTGAATTTCGGCATAGCAACCTGTCTGCGTTTTGCGGAAGGCAGCGCTGCCGCAGATTTATTTATTTCGGCGAGCTTTTGGGCCTTCAGTTCTTCCTCGTAAAAAGGATCTATCCCGGGGATCTGCGACATGTTGGGTGTTGACTCGCCGGTAGCCGATGAAGGCGCGCCTGGCATGACGAAAGCCGAAAGAGAGATCTTCACGTTAAGCAGCTGCGGCTCCTCCCTGTTCTTGGAAATATCCATGCTGTCGATCCTTACTGTGATAGGCAGGCTCTCTATCCTCTGGAGGTACATGTTGAGCGGTTCGAACCTGGCCGTCATGTCAATGTTGATAGGGATCCGCTTGAACACGTCTTCTTTAACCGGGGCGAGCGGCTGGATGGACGTATAATCTATGTCCAATCCTTTCAGGGATTCAGCGATGAATCTCTCCAGAAGGTAAGGACTGTCCGCCTCGCTAGGCACCTTTACGTTTATTTCATGGAGTCTTTTGTTGATCTCCCTGTTTATCGTCTGCGCGTCCAGCGTGAGATCGCCTCCTCCCAGGGCATTGATCTCCTTTTGTATCATATCAACGGAAGACTTCAGCTCGGACATTTCCTTTAGCTTGTCTTTCAGCAGATAAGTATATGACAGCCATAAGACCAGGCCGGTCAATAATACGGCGATCAGCGCTTTTTGCCACAAAGGACGGCCCATTTTAACTCCTTACAACTTCAGATTGAAGCTCATTGAAAACCCGACAGACTTTCTGTCGGATGTTTTTCTGGCCTCTTTCAGCGAAGCCCCTGAAAAGAACCCCGAGGACTCTATCCTTTTGAGCAGGTCCCCTACGGTCTGCATATTCGAAGATGTCCCTGATATGGATATCCCTTTTGATGAATTGTTAAACGATAGCGCATCCAAAAAGGAGGTTTTTGGAAGGATATTTGTCAGTTCCGCCAGTGCCGGCCGGATAGGGACTTTTTGTTTCTCCACCTTCGAAAGTATCGTTTGTTTTTCAGAAAGTATCTTCAGGTTCGCCAAAAGGGACTTTTGCTCATCCATGATCTTTTTGTACCCTGATATCGTGTTATTGATCGATATGTTCATTGCAGCAAGAGCCGCCAGGTATATTGCCAGGACAGATATCGCCGAAGCTGTGAAGAAGTTTTTCGGCATTATGATGCCCGGCTTGCTTTCCTTATGTATTTCTCCGGAGCTTTGGCCTACAAAATTTTGCGCTTTTCCTATGAAGTTCATTTCTTTTGCCTGGGACAGAGCGGCTCCGATGGCGATAGCGATATGCGGCAGGGTCTTTATCAGGAGCTCCTGGTCTTTGATCAGCTGGCCTTTTTCGATCTTTATCAGGTCTTCGATCTTTTCGATGTTTATCCCAAGTTCTGATGAAAGATGGACGTCCAGGTTCTTCATTTTTGACGAGCCGCCTGCCAGGATGACCCTGTCGATGGAGGCTTTGGAGAATTGTTCTTTGTAATAGCCGAAAGACCTTCCTATCTCGTTCAGGAACCTGCGCAGCGTGGGTCTCATGACCTGATAGATCTGTTTCAGCGGCAGGCCATCCTCGGTCATTTCTGCCGTGCTTTCCTCGGGGATGCCGTATTTGCGCTTCATCGCTTCGGCTTGTTCGTAATTCAGGTTCATCTGCCATTTGTCAGAGACGAACAGGCCTATCATGGATTTAGTAAAGTGTATGCCCCCTATGGGGAGCTCTCTGTAAAATTCCAGGTTTTCTCCGTCAAAGAACACAATTTTCGTGTTTTCCGATCCAATTTCGATAAAGGCTGTCTTTTTATCTTTCTTTAGGATAGAAGAGCCTTTTAGCAGGTTCCAGAAAGCGAAAGGCTCAATGGAGAGCCCTTCAAGCCGGATCCCGGCTTTGTCGAAGAGGGCGCGGGACCTGTCGACGGAAGATTTTTGCACAGCAGCTACGAGCAGGTCTAATTTTGATATGTCTTTTTCTTTGATCTCTCCCAGGATGCTGAAGTTAATGACCGCTGTTTCAACGGCGAAAGGAAGATGTGTTTTTATTTCCCATTTTATGGCTTCGAGAAGTTCTTTTTTCCCGATCTTTGGCAGCTGCATCCTCCTGATTATCACTTCCGATCCGGAAATGAGAGAATAAACATCGGCTTTTTTGCTTTTTACCGAAGAAAAATGTTTTTTAAGCGACTCAGCTATAAAAGCATCAGCGCGTTCTTTATCAAGGTCTATCGGTATCTCAATGCTGTTGTAGCTTTCAACGACGGTTTTGCCGGCGTCATGAGATATCTCGGTTATATTTATTACGTGAGCGCTTATGCTAACGCCAATAGCAGCCTGAGGTGCAGATTCTTTTTTTCCGCCCAGTCCGAACATCACAGCTCCTTCCAGGTTCCTTTTATGAGGCCAATACCTCCTGCCGAAAGCCCTTCCACAAAGCTAGGGATGTACTCCGGCCTGTATTCTAGATTAATATTCCCGCTGTAGGTCGAAGCGGAAGGGTTGACCACGCTCCCGTAGACTGTGACATTGCCGAGAAGTACTGTGCTTACGTCCCACGCGAACAGCAGGCCCATTATGGTAGGCGTCCCGTTAGCCACTATTCTGGCGGACATCACAGACCCGAATATCCTCGGATTGCCCGGAATGGAGATCTGAGTAGGGGAGTACAAAACCCCTCCGGATGCTATATTGGAGGGTCCCTGTACAATTATTTCCCCGTTGCTTATTATTGTCGTATTTTCGGAAATTATCGCTGAATTTATTGTTGCAGACCCTGTCACTACGATCACTCCTCCGCCGGTTATGTTGCCAGAAATGGTCGCGTTTCCGTTAATATAGGTTATCCCCCCGCCCAGGTCCGTATTGTTGAGAAGGACATTGCCCGGCGAAGCAGACTGCGCAAGCGCCAGTTGTTCGTCATAATATGTTGTGTTCAGCGAAGGCATGGTCGGTTCGGGGTCGGGAACCGTTCCCGGGGAGCCGTTAACTGAATAACCGGATGCGGTATAGGTGTCTCCGTCAGGGTGATTGCTGGTTTTTTGGATGTTAATGTTTCCGTTGGCATAAATATCACCTATTACCGTGCTGCTGCCCCGCAGAGATAGGCTGCCGTTATTGTACATAGCATAGTTGAAAGCCGCCGGAAGAGAGCTGGAATGCATGCTTTGCATGATAGTACGCTTTTGTCCTTTGACCTCGCCGGTTGATATTATCGTGATCATTCCCGCATCCCCTTCGATTATCGAAAAAGAATATGAGCCTTCTCCGAAGTTCTCAGAAAAATCATTTATCCTCCAAGAGGTTCCCATGCCTCCCAGACCGCTCGGGGTCATGAGCGACCAGACGGCTTTTTTGATCCCGGCCTCTGCGATATAAAAAGCTGCTTCCCTGGACTTTTTTTGTGACGAGTCGGTGGTTCTTCCAATCACTATGTACAAAAACGACCCCAGGAGAAAAGAAAGGCCAATTATTACAAGGAGGCTCATCGCCAAATTACCGGTTTTTTGCTTGAATTTCATTTCTTCTCTTTCCAACCTCCTTTTTCTTTGGTCAGGCCTCCTTTTGTTATAACTCCGGGGATGCTTCCCGAGATCTTTGAAGGGTCGTGGGTGATATTTATGGCTCCAGAAAACGTTGCATTGTCCCTGCATACCACGCTTCCTACTATCGTTCTGGCTCCGGACAGGCCGGATTGCGAATATACAAGGCCAATCGTCCTGCCAGCTCCGCTGGCATTTACGGCATTCATGGCAATGACGGAACCCGTGATATCTCCGGCGCCCGAAAGAGTAATATTATTCCCCGCAAAAAGCACGCCCCCGGAATTCACCACATTGCTTCCTGTTATCGAGAGATTGTTCCCTGCGATTATAGTGGTGTTGGAATCTATGTTTCCGGCTCCGGAATGGTTGTAATTGCCTGTGACCACGATCGTTCCCCCTCCGGCTATCCTGCGTGCTCCGCTTACGGTTAAATCACCGTTCACATATAAAGTCCCGCCGTTGAGATTGTAAGTGCCTGCGCCGGTTATGGACATATTTCCGGCCGGTTGTAAAGCTGCCTGGGACAGCAGGCTGTCGTACGGGGTTCTGTCGATCTCAGGCATGGGCGGCTGAGTTGTGGCTACTGTCGCAGGCTGGTCGATCCCGTTCTTTTTGTATGTGCTGCCGTCCATGATAGTTACATCGCCGTTTATGTTCGTGGCTCCTGTGAGGGTGATATTTCCCGCCGCAAATGTAGGTCCGTTTATGCCGCCGGCACCGTTCAGTGTAAGATTGCTGTTTGCATATACCGCATAATCAAAACTGGCTGTTCCTGAAGATCCGCCTGATAATAATTGTTGTATAGTCTTGGCGATGCCGTTTACTTCGCCTGTTGCTATGATCAGTATTGATCCTGCGGAAGGGCCATCCATAACTGAGAAGGAATAAGACCCTTCGGCAAAAGATTCTACGGACCCAGAAGTCCTCCAGTCTTCTCCCATTCCTCCGGATCCTGCGGGAGTTGCCAGATACCAGATAGCCTTGTTTATGCCGGCTTCGGCAATATAAAAAGCTTTTGCGCTAGCTTTTTTCACAGGCAGATCCCTGGTCCTTGCGATGACCACATAAAGGAAAGAGAAGAAAACAGCGGATACTGCCATTATCACCAAGAAGGTGAAAAGCAGGCTGCCTTTCCTTGACATTGCGCTATCTGCTTTTGTCATATGTTCCTTAGTTTTACGGATGATTCCACGGTGGCGACATTTTCCGCGGTGCCCGCGACTACTTTTACGCCAACCTCTGTTATAGAGGACAGAGAGCCGCTGTCGTAAGACAAAACAAATTCCTTTATGTTTCTTGCCATCATAGTGCTGCTTCCTGAGATAGTCCTGGTCAGAGGGTTGCCGGAGATGCCGTCCCATGAATAAGAATATATCTCGGCGGCTTCCATCGAGCTGTTGGCGTTCAGGTCTTCTGCCCAGAAGCTGATATTTGTCGCAGAAGCGCTTGTTAACGCAAGGCAGCTACGCAGATCTTGCCTGATCGAACCCATGGCTTTGTTGGCTTCAATATATGCGGATGAACGGCCCATTTCAGCATTAAAAATACGGGTTCCGGTGACGTAAACCAAGACAAGAACGCTTAGAATGCCAACGGATATCACCAGCGAGATGCTCAGTTCTATTAAAGTTATGCCTCTTTTGTTTTGCATATCAATAATTGATGAAATACGAGCTTATGCCGAAATAATCGGTCATTATTCCCGACCTCCAGTAAACATTAACGGTCACTTCCTTCAAGTTTGTCAAAGGTTCAGATACGACGGCTTCTCTGGAAAAATGATCGTATCCTGCTATTGATCCGAGGGCTTCGGAAGAACTTATCAAAAGGGCGTAGGGAACCGATTGCATCTGTTCCATCTTTTGCTTGGCGAGCTCTATGGCTATGTTGGTGTCGCTGGCAATCTTGCTTGCTCTTATTCCGGAGGAAAAAGCTTCTACAAGGGGGAACAGCGCTATGGTTATTACCAAGAGCACAAGGATCATCTCGATGAGAGTGAAGCCTCTTCTCTTCATTTTCACAAAATTATAACAAAGTATATATTGGATGTAAAGGAAATTATACCGAGAACGCTTGTCAGTTCCAGTTCCGGTTAGGAGGCGTGCCGTTGGTGATGCCGATGTCATTTTCATCGGAAGGGACGGGCATCCTCCCGACCCAGGCCGTCAGGATGCCTCTGGACAGGTTCTGTCCTGCCGACCATACGGCAAAAATGTCCCTGTCTGGCGAAAGCGCGTATCCGAATGTGTCCGTAGGATTAAAAGCATCTGCGGGCAGGGAGGAGATTATATTGGTTTCAACAAGAAGGTCCGGCAAAACGTCCGGATAATTTCCCCTTTTTGCGGCATAAGCTTCCGCAGCTATCTTGACCATCCTAAGGTCTCCGCGGACTTTTGCCGCTCGCGCTTCACTGCGCATCTTGAAGAAGTTCATCGTGACTACGCCCAGAAGTACGGCGATGATCGTAAGTGCGATAAGAAGTTCTATCACCGTGAAAGATCTTCTTGTTTTCATGATTACGGGAATTATAGCATGAGACAAAAACCAAAGTAAAAAGGCCCCGCATTTCCTAGAAAATGCGAGGCCCCCTTTTTTAGATCATCTAAAAGATCAGGCTACTTCCAATTGGTGTTAGGAGCTGTGCCGTTAGTAGTTCCGATCTGTCCGGAATCGCCTTCGGTGACAACGCCTGCATCTGAGACCGTGGAAGCCGTTGTGGAATTGTTCGTCCCGGTTGACCAGATGATATAGTATGAGCTGTTCGGGCTTAGCGCATAGCTATATACGTTGTCTGGAGAAGCAGCTGTCGAGAAGGGGTCAACCGGCAAGGTCTGCACTACTGAACCTCCCTCAACCGAAGCCAAAGATGAAGGATATACGCTGTTTTGAGCGTTATATGCCTCGACAGCCAGTTTGAGCACCCTCAGGTCTCCGCCGGCTTTCGTCTTTTTTGCTTCTTCCTGCATCCCTCTGAAGCTCGGGATCGCGATACCGATGAGCACCGCTATAACGGCCATCACGATCAAAAGCTCGATCAATGTAAAACCTTTCCTTATCATTTTGTTTTCACCACCTTTCTCTTTTGGTTTCCAGAAAGCTTACTAAGACAGCAGTATATAACACGTCATTTTATTTTGCAAGTAATTTCTCGAGATTTTCCTGGTTCACCGCTCTCTCTAGAGCAGCCTCTTTTGTTACCAAGCCCTCCCTGACCAGGGTCTTGAGTGCGTTGTCCATAGTCTGCATCCCATATCTTGCGCCGATCTCCATCATTGAGTAGATGTCCTGCGTAGATCCTTTTCTTATGATGTTGCGTACGGCCGAATTCACTCTCAGGACCTCGACGGCTATTATCTGCCCGAGCCCGTCAGCCCTGGGCAGCAGCTGCTGTGACACCACTCCCTGAAGCGACATCGAAAGCTGCATCCGGACCTGGTTCTGCTGGTGAGGAGGGAATACGTCGATGATCCTGTCAATTGTCTGTACCGCATCGTTGGTGTGCAGCGTGGAGATCACAAGATGCCCTGTTTCCGCGGCGGTGATGGCTGTCGATATGGTCTCCAGCTCTCTCATTTCGCCGATAAGAATAACGTCCGGATCCTGCCTGAGGACCCTGTGAAGAGCGTTGGGGAATGAGTTGGTGTCTAGCCCCACCTCCCTCTGCTCTATTATGGATTTTTTGTTCTTGTGAATGAACTCGATCGGGTCCTCAACGGTGATTATGTGAACGCTTCTTGAGGAATTTATCTGGTCTATCATTGCCGCCTGTGTCGTGCTTTTCCCGGCGCCTGTCGGTCCTGTTACCAGGATAAGCCCGCGAGGTTCTTTGGCAAAATCTTTTACCGTGTCCGGTAGATGCAGGGATTCTAGAGTAGGGATCTCTGTGGGGATGGTCCTAAGCGACGCAGCTACAGAGCCTTTCTGGTAGTGAACGTTCACCCTGAACCTGGAAGCCCCCGTCAGCTCGAACGAACTGTCGAGCTCTTTTTCTTTTTCAAACCTATCCCGCTGTTCCTGTGTCAATAGCGAATATATCAGGTCTTTTACCTGGTCGGCGTAAAGCGCCTGGTCCCCGAAGAACTGGAGCTTGCCCGTTGTCCTCATTATTGGCGGGTTATCGGCCACCAAGAGCA
>Ga0209096_1003463_pt1 | contig 13719 bp, 8 predicted proteins | sample AD_UKC034_MetaG_FD_184407 | JGI IMG/M metagenome (GOLD analysis project Ga0209096, IMG submission 184407) | Active sludge microbial communities of municipal wastewater-treating anaerobic digesters from USA - AD_UKC034_MetaG (SPAdes) (version 2) | ecosystem: Engineered > Bioreactor > Anaerobic >... | reverse complement strand
TGAACGTGCTCTCATCCGGCTTCATCTGCGGCGACCTGGCGCTTGACCCGGTCGATGAGCTGCCCCCGTGGGGGGGCAATCGCTATGTCAGCGACGCCCGCCTGACCATCGGCGGCTGCGCCGCCAACGCTGCTGTCGCCTTTGCGCGCCTGCTGGCCGAGGATGGCGGCCAGTCAGCCATTGCCGGCCGCATCGGCGATGACGACCTGGGCTGGCTTTTGCGCCGCACCCTGGACGCTGAGGGGGTGGCCACCAGCGCGCTGCTGGCGTCCACGGATGCGGCCACGGCCATCAACACCGTGCTGGTGGCCACGGGCGGCGAGCGCAGCTTCTACGTTTTCAGCGGCGCGTGCAGCCTGTTGACCCCCAACGACCTGCCCGATTCCCTGCTGCGCCAGTTCGATCACCTGCACCTGGCCGCGTTGGGCGCGTTGCCCGGCCTGGCCGGCGCAGCGGGCGCGGATGTGGCCCGCCGCGCCCGCGCCCTGGGGCTGACGGTCAGCCTGGACATCAGCCTCAACCCGCCGCGCGATGCGCGCGCCGATATCCTCCCGCTGCTGCCCCACGTCGATCTCTTCCTGCCCAGCCTGAGCGAGGCGCAGGTGGTGCTGGGAAGCGACGACCTGCCGGGGCTGCTGGCGCGCGGCCTGGAGACCGGCGTCAGGCTGATGGCGGTCAAGCTGGGCGCGGGCGGCGCGGCGCTGGCGACTGCCGAGGGGCAAGTTCTGCTGCCGGCGCACAGGGTGACGGTGGTGGACACCATCGGCGCCGGCGACGCCTGGTCGGCGGCGGCGGTCTACGGGTGGCATCAGGGCTGGCCGCTGGCGACGATTGGAGGCTTTGCCAACGCGGCCGGCGCGCTGGCGGTGCAAGCGCCAGGCGCGATCGCCGGTCTGGGCAGCGCCAGCGCGATCCGGCGGCTGGCCGGCGCGCTGGCCAACGACCGGGGATAGCCGCCGGCGCAGCAGCATTCAGGCGCGGTAAATTGCCCCCTTCTGCGAACCGGGTTACAATGCGCCCATCTTACCCGGAGAGAAACCACCATGACAGACAAATTGACTGCCCAACAACGGGCCTATGCTCACCTGATCATTCACAGCGGGATCAACTTGCAGCCTGGCCAGAGCGTGGCCGTGCGCGCCGAGCTGGGCCACCGCGACTTCGTGCGCATTCTGGCTGAGGCCGCCTACGACGCCGACGCCAAGCACGTCGAGGTGCTGTGGGTCGATCCGCTGGTCAACCAGATTCGCTATCAGCATGTGCAGCCGGAGTTTCTGGGCTTCGTGCCGGAGTTCGAGGTGGCGCGCGCCAACGAGTTCCTCGACGAGGGCTGGGCGCGCATCGCACTGACCGGCGACGAGTACCCGGATGCGTTGGAAGATGTGCCGCCGGCCGCGTTGCGCGCATATCAGCAGGCCTGGTATCAGAAATTGGGCTTCTTCCAGATGCGCATGATGAACAACGAGCTCCAGTGGTGTGTGGCCGGCGTGCCGATGGCGCCATGGGCGCAGAAGATTTTCCCCGGCCTGGAGGCAGCCGAGGCCACCGAACGGCTGTGGGAGCTGGTGCTGCGCGTCTGCCGGGCCGATCAACCTGATCCCAATGCGGCCTGGCGGCAGCACGACATCAATCTGAAGAAGGTCGTGGCCTTCATGCAGCGCCACGGCGTGCATGCGGTGCGCTTCCTGGACCGCCAGTTGGGATCAGACGGCCAGGCCGCCACCGACCTCACCGTTGGCCTGACCGACCGCCCCAACTGGATCAGCGCCTCATCGCTCAGCAGCACGGGCGTCTCTTTCTTTGCCAACATTCCCACCGAGGAGGCCTTTTCGACGCCGCATCGGGAGCGCACCGAGGGCTGGGTGCGCACCTCCAAGCCAGGTTTCCCCTTCCAGCGCGAGGTGTTGGACGCCTGGTTCCGCTTCGAGCAGGGCCAGGTGGTGGAGTGGCGAGCTGCGAAGGGCCAGGAGGTGCTGGACGAGCTCTTCCAGATTCCCGGCGCACGGCGACTGGGCGAGGTGGCGTTGGTGGACGTGCGCTCCCCCATCAATCAGAGCGGACGCATCTTCCACAACACCCTCTTCGACGAGAACGCCGTCTGCCACATCGCCTTTGGCCGGGCCTATCCTGAGGGCATCCAGGGCGGCAGCAAGCTGAGCGCCGAGGAACTGGACGCGCTGGGCCTGAACAGCTCCGAAACCCACATCGACCTGATGATCGGCACGGAGACCATGCAGGTGATCGGAACCTGCGCCGACGGCAGTGAGGTGCTGATCATGGAGGACGGGAAATTCGTGGATGCGGCGTTGGCGTAAACCATGGGTAAGTACGACAAGTTGTTGATGCAGATCCTTCGCGGCACATCAGACGCCAACATCGCATTCGAAGATCTCAGATGGCTGTTGTTTCAACTTGGCTTTGAGGAACGTGTCCGCGGCAGCCATCACATGTTCAGGCGATCGGGTGTAGAAGAGAAGATCAATCTCCAACGCGACGGCAGCAAGGCCAAACCCTATCAGGTTAGGCAGGTTAGAGCTGCGATCGTTAAATATCGTCTGGGAGAAGAAGAGTCATGAATGGCGATTATCGGTATGAGATCATTCTTTACTGGAGCAAGGAGGACGAGGCATTCCTGGCTGAGGTGCCTGAACTGCCCGGCTGTATTGCCCACGGCTCTACTCCAGAAGCTGCCCTTGCCAGCGCCAAAGAGGCCATACAACTATGGATCGACACCGCTCTGGAATTCGGCGACCCCGTCCCTGCCGCATTGGAAAGACGGCTCGTGTTTGCGTAGACTGAGAATCACCCCATGCACATCCACCTCACCATCAACGACGATGACCGCGACTTCGACGTCGCATCCGACGAGCTGCTGCTGACCACCCTGCGCCACGGCGGGCTGACCAGCGTCAAGCATGGCTGCGAGACGGGCGAGTGCGGCGCGTGCGCAGTGCTGCTGGACGGCAAGCTGGTCAACTCCTGCACGCTGTTGACTGCACAGGCGCATGGCCAGCGCATCGAGACGGTGGAAGGGCTGGCGCCTGAGCTGCCCGGCCAGCGCGGCGCGCTGCATCCCCTGCAGCAGGCCTTCATCGACGCCGGCGCGATCCAGTGCGGCTACTGCACGCCCGCCCAGATGCTGGCCGCCAAGGCGCTGCTGGATCGCCAGCCCAACCCCAGCGAGGCCGAGGTGCGCGCGGCTATCGCCGGCGTGCTCTGCCGCTGCACCGGCTATGTCAGGCCGGTGGAGGCGGTGCTGCGCGCCGCGGCCATGCTGCGCGGCGAAAGCGTGCCGCCGCCGGCCAATCCGCCCACGGTCAACACCTTCGATCGCTTCTTCGAGCCCGATGCCACGCCGCCGAACGATGACCCCCTGCCGGCCGGCGGCGGAGCGGGCGCCGACACCGACCTGCGCACACGCACCCAGACGCCGGTGCTGGTGGTCGCGCCGCCGCAGACCAGGGTGGTCAATAAGCCGGAGGTCAAGGTCGACGCCGTCAAGCTGGCCAAGGGGCGGGCGGTGTTCACCGACGACATGGAACTGCCGGGGATGCTCTACGCCGCGCTGCTCACCAGCCCCCATGCCCATGCCCGCATCCTGGAGATCGACACGACCGCGGCCGAGCGGCTGCCTGGCGTCCACGCCGTGTTGACCTGGAAAAACACGCCGCGGGTGATGTTCGCCTCCGGCGGGCAGAGCTACCCCCAGCCGCCCCCCTTCGACCAGGTCAGCCTGGACCACAAGGTGCGCCACCACGGCGACCGCGTGGCCGTGGTGGCAGCCGAGACGCCGGCCATCGCCCAGGAGGCGCTGCGCCTGATCCAGGTGGACTACGAGGTGCTGCCTGCGGTGCTGGACCCCGAGGAGGCCATGCAGCCGGGCGCGCCGGTCATCCACGACGAGCCGGACGCGATCAAGATCCACGACGCGGCCCGCAACATCGTCCACCACCTGCACGCGGCCTACGGCGACGTGGAGGCCGGCTTTGCCGCGGCCGATTTCGTCTTCGAGGGCCGTTACTACACCCATCAGGTGCAGCAGGCCAGCATCGAGCCGCACGTCTGCATCACTTGGTGGGACGAGGACGACCGGCTGGTGGTGCGCACCTCGACCCAGGTGCCCTTCCATGTGCGCCGCATCATCGCGCCGCTGGTGGGCCTGCCCATGCGCCGCATCCGCGTGGTCAAGCCGAGGATCGGCGGCGGCTTCGGCGGCAAGCAGGAGATGCTGCTGGAGGACCTGTGCGCCCATCTGACCATCGCCACCGGCCGGCCGGTGCGCATGGAGTACACCCGCGAGCAGGAGTTCACCAGCGCGCGTAGCCGCCACCCGGAGATTCTGCGCTACAAGACGGGCGTGCGCCGGGACGGCACATTGACAGCCATGGAGCTGCGCATGGTGGCCGACTGCGGCGCCTACGGCACCCACGGCCTGACCGTGCCCACAGTCTCCGGCTTCCGCGGGCTGACCACCTACAGGGCCGATGCGCTGAAGTGGGATTGTCTGGTGGCCTACACCAACAAGCCGACCCCCGGCGCCTATCGCGGCTACGGCGCGCCGCAGGCCCTTTTCGCCCTGGAAACCCACATGGAGGAGATCGCCCACGCGCTGGGCTGGGATCCCATCGAGTTCAAGCGCAAGAACTGGGTCAAGGAGGGGGATGAGCTGGTGCTGGCGCGGGCCATGGGCGAGGGCCGCGAGGGCTTCGAGCAGTGGGTACACAGCAACGGGCTGGACGAGTGCGTGGCCGAGGGCGCCGAGGCCATCGGCTGGCAGCGCAAGGCGGATCCGACCTGGCGCGTCGTGCCGGGCAAGCCGCATCTGCGCCGCGGGCTGGGCTTCGCCGTCTGCATGCACGGCACCGGCATCGCCGGGCTGGACATGGGCGCGGCCAGCATCAAGCTCAACGACGACGGCTCGGTCAACCTGTTGATGGGCGCCACCGACCTGGGCACCGGCTCCGACACCATCCTGGCCCAGATCGCGGCCGAGACGCTGGGCCTGCCGCTGGAGGAGGTGATCGTCTACTCCTCCGACACCGACTTCACCCCCTTCGACACCGGCGCCTATGCCAGCAGCACCACCTATATCTCCGGCGGCGCGGTGCTGAAGGCGGCCGAGGAGGTCTCGCAGCAGATCCGCAGCCACGCGGCCAAACACTTCTTCGACGGCATCGAGCCAGACCGGCTGTGGCTGGAGGACAAACAGGTCTGCGGGCCGGGCGGACAGCGGGTAACGCTGGAAACGGTGGCCCTGCACGCCACGCATCAGGCCGACCAGCACCAGATCATGGCCACGGCCAGCCACATGAGCTATCTCAGCCCGCCCCCCTTCGCCGCCCAGTTTGCCGAGATCGAGCTGGACACCGAGACCGGCCAGGTGGAGGTGAAGAAGCTGGTGATGGCCGTGGACTGCGGCGTCGCCATCAACCCCGTCACCGCGGCCGGCCAGGTGGAGGGGGGCATGGTGCAGGCCCTCGGCTTTGCCCACAGCGAGGAGATGCCCTACGACGCCGATGGGCGGCTGCTGACCACCGACTTCACCTCCTATCGCATCTATCGCGCCGACGAGACGCCGGAGCTGGGCGCGATCCTGGTGCAGACCTACGAGCCCAGCGGCCCCTACGGCGCCAAGGCCATCGCCGAGATCCCCAAGGATGGCGTGGCGCCGGCCCTGGCCAGCGCGATCTTCGACGCCACGGGGGTGCGCATGCGGGAGCTGCCCTTCACGCCGGAACGGGTCTGGCGGGCGCTGCACGGCGCCTGAGCGCAACTGCCCGGCAGCGTCGCGGGTGGATGACAGGCTCTGCCGGCAGGATGGTTCGGAAAAAACAACGGCGACTTGCTGGTCAAGTCGCCGTTGTCTTTCTCTGCGGCAGATGGGCGCCCGGTTGCCAGCCGAGGCTACGCTACGCCGGCTTGGTGGGCTGGCGCTTGGGGGAGCGGCGCCCCATGCCAAACAGGTTGGCCAGGATGCCGGGGTGTTCGACGGGGGCGCTGACAGGCTCTTCCCAGTTGCCTTTGCTGCGATCGCTGAGCCAGCGGTCGCGCGCGACTGCGGCGTCGGCGAAGGCTTGTTGGATGGTGTCGTTGTCGCCGGCCGCGATCACCTCGCGCCAGGTCGCCATGCTGTCGATGAAGCTGTCGATCCAGCGCAGCACCTGCTCCGGGCTGTAGAGCATGGCATCGCTGAACACAGTGGAATCGGTCGAGAGGAGCCGGGTGGAGCTCTCGAACTGTCCGCCGGCCAGCCGGCGCATCTCACGCCACACCGGCTGGCTGACCGCGCTGGTCAGCAGGGCCATGCTGGCCAGCGCCGGCAGTTGTTCCACCGCCGCGGTCAGGCCGTCGTGTTCCACGGCGTCCAGGAAGTGCGGCTGGGCGCCCAGCCGTGTGGCCAGATCTGATGCGCTTTTCACAGCCCGCTCGTCGGTGGTGGGGGATGGGCAGATCGCCCAACTGCAATGATCGAACAGATCGGCGCGCGCGGCCGCGGTTCCGGCCTGGTCGCTGGCCACGATGGGGTGCGTGCCGATGAAGGCCACGCTGGCGGGCAGCAGTTCCTTGGCCCAGGCCAGCACCGGCGCCTTGACGCTGGCGGTGTCCAGGATGACCGCGCCCTCGGCCAGCTCGCCGGCCAGCGTCTGCATGGTCTCACGGATGGCTCCCAGCGGCAGGGCCAGGATGACCAGCCCGGCCCCGTCGCAGGCGTTGATCAGGTTCCATTCGGTTTTATCGACTGCGCCCAGCTTTTTGGCCCGGTCGGCGGCCGCGCCCGATTTGTCGTGGCCGATGATCTCGAAATCCCGTTGCTGGCGACTGAGCGCCAGCCCGATGGAGGCGCCGATCAGGCCGAGGCCGATGATGGTGATTCTGGGTTTGGCCATGAGAAGATCCTTCGTGTTTGTCCGAGATTTGCGACAGCGGGGCTCGGTCGGAGACCGGCCCCAGCGGTTGGCGGGACAGCGGGGCTCGGTCAGGAGACCGGCCCGAGCGGTTGGGGGGACAGCGGGGCTCGGTCAGGAGACCGGCCCCAGCGGTTGGCGGGTCAGCGGGGCTCGGTCGGAGACCGGCCCCAGCGGTTGGGGGGTCAGCGGGGCTCGGTCAGGAGACCGGCCCGAGCGGTTGGCGGGTCAGCGGGGCTCGGTCGGAGACCGGCCCGAGCGGTTGGCGGGACAGCGGGGCTCGGTCGGAGACCGGCCCCAGCGGTTGGCGGGACAGCGGGGCTCGGTCGGGAGACCGGCCCCAGCGGTTGACGGGTTAGGGGCTGAGCACCAGTCGCTGCTGCGCGGCGCGCTCCACCGCTGCCCGGCTGAAGGGCAGCGGCAGCATCAGCCCGTCGCGCCAGAGGGGGATCTGGTCGGCGTAGTGGGGGCTGGCCACGTGGCCTGACTGGCCGCCAGGGATGATGATCTGGCAGCGCTCCCAGTCGCTCAGATCGGCGATGAAGCGCAGCGCGTCCACCACGGCCACCGGCGGGAAGGGAAAGGCTGGCTTGCCCGAGGCCCGCAGCAGCGTGTCCCGGTCGCCGCTCATGGGGTAGGGCCCGCGGTTGAAGAGCAGGTGCAGCGGCTTGACCGAGCCGACCGGATGGGTGAAGTGAATCTGGTTCAGCCGGCCCCAGGTCCACTGCTCCATCTCTGGCCCCAGGTGTTTCTTGAGTTGAAGCAGGGCGATGCGCAGCGCGCGATGCAAGAGCTCGATCTTGTGTTGCGGGATGCCGGTCTCCGGATCGCGCAGCCAGACCGAGTTGCCCTTCTTGTCGTCCAGGATCTCCAGCAGACGCACGAAGCTGCGGTCATGATAGGGGCCGGTGTCGCCCAGCGGCGACGGGTCAACGCCCACATAGGCGTCGGCCAGCTCACCCAGGTGACGGTCGAAGGTCTCGTGCAGCGCGCACAGACGGATGGTCTCGTAGAGCGTCGCGGCCACGCTGTCCGCGTCGATGTGCCCATTCCAGTCGCGCAGGATCTCCAGCGCCTTGGCCTCGCGGGTGTTGGTCGGCTGGATGGGCAGCAGATGGCGCACGAAACGCTGCGCCTGTGCGCTGAAGGTGTCGCGCTGCATCGCGGCAAAGTCGGCCGCGCTGACGGTTTCGCGCGCGGTCAGCAGCGCCACCAGGCGCGTGGCGCGGCTGGGATTCTCCAGATCGGCGCTGAGGAAGTGCGGATAGCTGGCATCCACCACCAGGTTGTTGGCCACGCCCAGCCAGCCGCCGGCGGGGTCCAGCGTCTGCGGCAGCTCGTCCAGCGACAGGAAGCGCAGCCACTCATAGTCGCCGCTCCAGCCGGGCGCGGGCGCGATGCCATAGCCCTGGGCCCGCACCGGGTTCCAGCCAGCCTGGAGATAGGCGATGTGGCCCTCCACGTCGGCGTAGATGAAGTTGTGCGCCGGCGCGGCCCATGTGGCCAGCGCGGCGCGAAATTCCTGCCAGTTGGCGGCCCGATCGTAGCCCAGCACCGCGCCCAGCATGTCGGTCTGATCCAGCGCCACCCAGCGCAGCGCCATCGGCGTCGCCTCGTTCATCAGGTCGCTGACGATGGGGCCGTGGTGGGTCAGCCTGACCTCCAGCACCTCCGGCTCCGGCCGGCCCTTGACGGCAATCAGCTCCTGCACCCGCTGCACGGGGCGCTGTTGACCCTGAAATTCATAGGTCTCTGAGACAGTCCCGCCGGTCCGGTCGCCGTTGTGCGCTGGCGGGGCGGGGGTGATGCGTTCGATGAACAGATCCTGTGCATCTTGCCAGGCCGTGGTCAATCCCCAGGCGCAGCGTCGGTTGTGGCCCACCAACACGCCGGGCACGCCGGGCAGCGAGACGCCGGCCACGTGGTAGCGTCCCCCTTCCAGATGCACCTGGTACCAGATGGCCGGCATGGCTACGGCCATGTGTGTGTCGTTGGCCAGCAGCGGCTTGCCTGTGGCGCTGCGCGCGCCGCTGACCACCCACTGGTTGCTGGCGCCAGGGTTGAGGCGGATGACGCTGCCGGCGGCGGCCGGCGTGGCCGGCGGCGGCGGCGGCGGGCCGCTGCGCAGCAGGCTCTCCACCAGCTTCAACGCCTCCAGCAGGGCGGGGCTGCGCCAGCCGTTGGGAGGGGGCGGCGCGCCGGGGGGCACGCCGGGGCCGCCGGCCACGGTGGGATTGTCGGCCGGGTAGGCCGGCTCCAGGTCCGCGGCCAGCTCCGCGCCCAGTTTGAGGGCCAGCCGCGTGCGCAGGGTCTCACTGGCCCAGTTGTTGCTGAGCACCAGGGTCATGAACTTGGCCCAGTAGAGGCTGTCCACCGGTCGCCAGGCCTGCGGCTGGAAGCGCAACAGGGTGAACTCCAACGACCACCGGCCGGGGCGCTGGCGGATGTAGGCATTGACGCCGGCGGCGTAGGCGTCCAGGGCGCGGCGGGTCTCGGCTGGCAGGCTGGCCAGCTCGGCCTCGGCCGCGCGGTTAAGGCCCAAGGTGCGGGTGAAGCGGTCCACCGGCAGCGTCGCCTCCCCCAACACCTCGCTCAGCCGTCCCGCGCCCATGCGGCGTTGCAGCTCCATCTGCCACAGCCGGTCCTGGGCGTGGACGTAGCCCTGGGCAAAGAAGAGATCATCCTCATCTTCAGTGTAGATGTGCGGCGTTCCCCAACGATCACGCATCAGCTCGACTGGGCCGTGCAGGCCGGGCAGGCGCGCGTTGCCCTCGGTTTGCGGCAGAAAGCGGCGCAGAAAGGCGCGCAGGCCGGCGATGGCCGCGGCCGCCAGGGTGAGCAGGGTGAGCAGAACCAGCAGAATTTTCTTCATCAGTCTTCTTCGTCGCCTGTTTGGCTGGGCATGCGCAGATCGACCACCTCGCCGTGGACATCGACGGTGACGCGAAAGCCCAGCATGCCCAGCCAGGCCCGCATGTCCTCGGGGATCGGCTGACCCAGCGCCTGCTCCCAGTTCTTGAGCGACGAGTCGATCATCGCCTTGGTGAACAGGTCTTCCTGGCCCATCATGCGCATCATCTCGATCACGGCCTGGTCGCGGAAGGGCTCCATCATCTCGCGCAGATACTGAAGCACCTGGCGGTCCACCTCGCGCGCGGCCACGTGGCGGCGGAAGTCGTCGTCCAGGATGACGTAATGGGCCTCGCCGCCGATGTATGCGATCTCGGCGGGCTGGTCGGCCTGGTTGAAGACCAGTCCGGCAAACATGGCATTGGATGATGTTGACTCTGGCATGATGCACCTCGTGGTCATAGAGTAGCACGCTTGCAAGGCGGCGTCAAGAAGCAACAATTCCAAATGCGGCGCGGCGGCGCGGGGCGAGATTGCCAAGGCGTTGGAATCAAAGTACAATGGCGACGACTGACCCATGGGGCAGTCAGGCGGCCAGATTAACCTGCGAAGGAGCGCTTATGGTGCGATCTCATCAAATCCAGAGTCTTGGCGTGTTCAGCAGCGGCGGCGATTCTCAAGGGATGAACGCCGCGCTGCGCGGCGTGGTGCGAGCGGCTCTCAATGCGGGGGTGGACATCTACGCCATCTACGAGGGCTACGAGGGCATGGTGCAGGGCGGCGATTTCATCCGCAAGATGGGCTGGGACGACGTCGGCGGCATCCTGCACCGGGGAGGCACCATCATCGGCTCGGCGCGCTCAGCGTCCTTTCGCACTCTGGAGGGACGCCTGGCGGCCGCCCACAACCTGATCACCCGGGATATCGATGGGCTGGTCTGCATCGGCGGCGATGGCAGCCTGACGGGCGCAGATGTGTTTCGTCAGGAATGGCCAGAGCTGCTGCGCACCCTGGTGGCCAGCGGCCGGATCAGCCAGGAGATGGCCGACGCCCACCCCTTCATGGCCATCGCCGGCCTGGTTGGCTCCATCGACAACGACATGTTCGGCACCGATATGACCATCGGCGCTGACACCGCGCTGCACCGCATCGTCGAAGCGGTCGACTCCATTGCCAGCACCGCGGCCAGCCATCAGCGTTCCTTCGTGGTGGAGGTCATGGGGCGCCACGCCGGCTACCTGGCGCTGATGAGCGGCCTGGCCACCGGCGCCGATTGGGTCTTCATCCCAGAGAGTCCGCCGGAGGATGGTTGGGAAGAGCAGATGTGCCACATCATCCAGGCCGGGCGGGCGCGCGGGCGGCGACACAACATCGTCATCGTGGCCGAGGGCGCCATCGACCGCCGCGGCCAGGAGATCAGCAGCAACTACGTCCAGCAGGTGCTGACCGAGCGGCTGGGCGAGGACACGCGGGTCACCATTCTGGGACACGTGCAGCGCGGCGGCGCGCCCAGCGCCTTCGATCGCAACATGAGCACCCTGCTGGGGGTGGAGGCGGTGCGCGAGATTCTCGCCTCTGGCCCGCAGGCCGCGCCCTGCCTGATCGGCCTGCGCAACAATCAGGTGTCCTGCACCCCGCTGATGGAAAATGTCCAGGAAACCCGCCAGGTGGCGGCGCACATCAAGGCGGGCAACTTCGAGCAGGCCATGCAGATGCGCGGCCGCGGCTTTGTCGAATCGCTCGAGATCCTCAGGATCATGGTGCAGGCCACCCCGCAGCCCCCTGAGGGCGATTACCGTCCGCAGCGTCTGGCCGTGATGCACATGGGCGGGCCTGCGCCGGGCATGAACACGGCCGTGCGCGCCGCGGTGCGGATCGGCCTGGATCAGGGACACACCATGCTGGCCGTGCGCAATGGGCTTAACGGCCTGCTGACTGGCCAGGTGAGCGAGCTGGGCTGGATGAGCGTGCATGGCTATGTGAGCCGCGGCGGCGCTGAGCTGGGCACCAGCCGCCGCCTGCCCAGCGAGCAGGAATATGCCCGCATTGCTGAGACGCTGGAGCAGCAGCGGATCGATGGGCTGCTGCTGATCGGCGGCTGGGTGGGTTATGAGTTCGCCTATGAGCTGCACCGCCGCCGCGAGCGCTATCCCTCCTTCGCGATCCCCGTCATCTGCCTGCCGGCCACCATCAACAACGATCTGCCTGGCACGGAGATGACCATCGGCTCGGACACGGCGCTGAACACCATCATCAGCAACGTGGACAAGGTCAAAGAATCGGCCGTGGCCTCGCATCGCGTCTATGTGGTGGAGGTCATGGGACGCGACTGCGGCTATCTGGCCATGATGAGCGGCCTGGCCACCGGCGCCGAGCGGGTCTACCTGCCTGAGGATGGCATCACCCTGGCCGAGCTGCAGCGCGATGTGGCCGACCTGTGCGCGGGCTTTCAGGGAGGCAAGCGGCTGGGGCTGATGATCCGCAGCGAGAAGGCCGATCCCTACTACACCACCGATTTTCTGGTGACGTTGTTCGAAAAGGAAGGGGGCGACCTGTTCGACGTGCGCCAGACCATCCTGGGACACACGCAACAGGGAGGCAGCCCCACCCCCTATGACCGCATCCAGGCCAACCGGCTGGCAGCCCGCGCGCTGCTGCGCCTGATCGAGCTGGCCAGCGCGGCCGATGCCCAGACGCTGTGCATTGGCCGCGTGGAAGGCCGGATCGCCTTCACCGATCTGTCGAATCTGCCGGAGCTGGTGGAGGCGGGCGTCCATCGGCCGCGCGCGGAGCCATGGCTCAAATTGAAGGAAATCGCTCGTCTGATGTCGGTCTACGACCCCAAGTGAGGCGCTGAGGCTTTCGAGGCTTTGGCCCCTCCAGTTGTCGCACCCTACACCCCTTCGCGTCGGGATGCAGCACAAGGTTGGTCAGCGTCCCCGACGCAATGTCGGCCAGTTTCTATAGAACAGCAAAGGAGCTCTACCCATGTCCGATCTTAAACAGCAGTTTCCCGCCGGCGTGTTGACCGGCGACGCGGTGCAGGCATTGTTTGCCGTAGCCAAGCAGGGACAGTTTGCCCTGCCTGCCATCAACATCATCAACACCGAGACGATCAACGGGGTCATGGAGGCCGCACGTGACGTCAACTCGCCGGTGATCATCCAGGCCTCCACCGGCGGCTCGGCGTTCTACGCCGGCAAAGGGCTGAGCAACGATGGCATGAAGGCGTCCATCGCCGGCGCCATCTCGCTGGCCGAGCATGTGCATCACATGGCCCCGCTCTACGACGCGCGCGTCATCCTGCACACCGACCACTGCCCGCGCAAGGCGCTGCCCTGGCTGGATGGACTGCTGGACGCCGGCGAGGCCTTCTATCGCGTGCATGGCGTGCCGCTCTACAGCTCGCACATGATCGACCTTTCCACCGAGCCGATTGGGCAGAACATCGACACCTGCAAACGCTATCTGGAGCGCATGAGCAAGCTGGGCATGACCTTGGAGTTCGAGCTGGGCATCACCGGCGGCGAGGAAGATGGCATCGACCACAGCCATGTGGCCAGCGAACGGCTCTACACCCAGCCTGAGGATGTGGCCTATGCCTATGAGGAGCTGATGAAGGTCAGCCCGCGCTTCACGGTGGCGGCCTCCTTTGGCAATGTGCATGGCGTCTACTCCCCCGGCAACGTCAAGCTGCGCCCCAAGATCCTGCGCGATTCGCAGATCTATGTGCAGGACAAGTTCGGTCTCGGGCCTAAGCCCGTCGATTTCGTCTTCCATGGCGGCTCCGGCTCGGCGCTGGAGGATATCCACGAGGCCATCTCCTACGGCGCGATCAAGTTCAACATCGACACTGACACCCAGTGGGCTTTTTGGGACGGCGTGCGCCTCTTCTACCAGGCCAAGAGCGATTATCTCCAGGCCCAACTGGGCAATCCGGAGGGACCGAGCAAGCCCAACAAGA
>Ga0209096_1003457_pt1 | contig 13734 bp, 11 predicted proteins | sample AD_UKC034_MetaG_FD_184407 | JGI IMG/M metagenome (GOLD analysis project Ga0209096, IMG submission 184407) | Active sludge microbial communities of municipal wastewater-treating anaerobic digesters from USA - AD_UKC034_MetaG (SPAdes) (version 2) | ecosystem: Engineered > Bioreactor > Anaerobic >... | reverse complement strand
ACACTCCCCACGAATCGTTGACCGAGAGAATGCACTGCCCAAGAACACGCGTGACGACATTCAGGGCAGGATCAAACTTCGCTGCGGCAACGCGCTCGGCCAGCCCCTCTATGAGTGCGAGGTCGGCCGAGAGACATTCCTCAACGCCGTGCTCGAAACGGACGACGACGCTCGCTCCATCGTCCATCCGCACTCGGCCGCGACCGTAACGAACATGCTGAACTACTGCGTCCTTTTCGAACCGCGCCATCTAGTCCTCCAATCCGAACCGGCGCCGAAGGTCCGCGCTGGAATCGATATGCCTCAGCGGGATGTCGAAGGCGCGATGAAGGTGCGGGGTATCGGTCCCGAGCGCGTTCGCAAGGAACTGGAAGATGGCATGCGCCTTCTCCGAGTTCGAGCTCGCGCCATCGAGTGGCTCCAGACCCAACGGCTGAAGGAAGCGGAAGATCCGCTCCGAGGGAACCCAACAGTCGGGATAAACGTGAGTGGCATCGAGCTGCCCGAGCCGAACGAGCTCACGAAGAACCCAGTGAAGCCCCATGTTGAGTGGAGCGGGAGGCGCGTCGAAGTGATACCCCGCGCCGGTCAGGGCTTCGTCAACCCGAGGCGCGAGAAGGCACGTCACCCGGTAGAGCTCCGCAGGACGCTGCGCCGTCGAGGTGAGTAGCCGGCGATACTTTTCCAAATATCTGCTGACCTGGAAGATGGAAGGGAATAGCGACATCCATCGCGGGTAGGTCAGATTGGCCACAGCCCGGTCTTGCCAGGATCGAAGCACCTCCATCCACTCGGTGACATCGTCCGGGCGCTTGAAGATCTCCCACCACCCCTCCGAGTGAGCGGCCTCGAGGAACGTGCGGTGGTGACCCGCTTCAGCGCGCCCCAGGCTGCGCGAAGCCCCCAGCACAAGGAGCGCGAGCCAATGATCGACGGAGCCGGACTCAAGGCCGGCTGCGAGGCCGTTGTGGCGAAGCCAGTGGGGCCACGCCTTCTCCTCATATGACTCGACGACGGCGCGACGAACGTTGGGCTGGTTCCACCACTGTTCGAGCCGGTCGAAGAAGGACTGTTTTGCAGAATCGGGAAGCAATGGACCGAGGATCCTCGACGGCTCCTCGAACCGATCTGGAAAAAGCGCAGCAAGTAGAGCCTGTGAGCGCCAGCGATCCTCCTGGAGGGCGTTGAGAGCCTGGCGCACCTCATTGTAGTCCTCCAGCCAGACCGGCCGCTCCTCGATCGGGATTAGCCACTGCAGGACTTCTTGCTGCAGCTTTCCGCGAAGCAAGTACCGCAGAGCTGCAGCCCGTCGTTCCTCGGCCAGATCACCGAACCAAGACGCCATGGTCCGCGCGTCGATTTGGTGTCGCGCACGGAGGCGAAGGAACATGGTCAGGTCGTCGGTTTGAGAGATGTAATCTGACTGGAGCAAACTGCCCTTCGGGGCGAACGCGGCACGCAGGAGCTCGTCCTGAACGTCGGTGTCGACCTCTCCGACGCCGAGGTCTGGCGGCAGCAGGAGCGCGCGTAGCGGCGTAGGCGTCCCGTTGGCGGCGCGCGCGACGAGGTTGACGTTCCACATAGAACCATCGGTAGCCTTCCAGATGGTCTCGGGGCTGAGAGGCCGCAACGCGCGTAGGCGCTCAGGAGTCAGGACGTGATCCCACCGTTCAGCGAGCTGTTCGAGGAGATCGCACGGATGGAGCGGCCGGGGCGAGTGGGCCAGTAGCGGCCGCAGGCGCTCCGCAACCTTCTTCGAGACGACCGGGCGCTTCTGCGCCGCAGACGCGAGCTCCGGGATTTGGGCGAACGCTTGGCAGACGTGCGGTTTGTCGAGAGAGCCCTCGGCAATCTCGATTTGCAGACCGGGCTTCAATGCGGGAAGGCGCACAGAGAACGGCGCTGGGAGTTCCGACGGCACGACTGAGCGGGCAGCCATCCAGATGGACAAGCCTCGGTCGGGGCCATGGAGGCGAAGAAGAAGCTTCCGCCGAAGCTCGTCCGGTGTGTCGATGCCGGACGAAAGCACCTTCCAGAGGGAGCTTACAAACGCGTGAACGCCACGCGGCGGCTGGAGAGCATGAACGCCTAAGCCCTCCTTCGCAAGGAGAGCGTCGTGCAACTCGATGAGGCCCTTTCCCAACGCGCCTCCGAGCAAATCGACAACGCGGCCAGTAGCCTCATCATCCAAGGAAACATGCGTCCTACCGGGGTCCAGCTTGAATGGCCCGTTGACGGCGTACCCACACGCCCAACCCTCGCTGGTTGGAGCGACGTTCCACAGGAATGGCACGTCGCTCGGAAGAGCCGCCGGCATGCCATCCTTCAAGCCCACGGCGATGGCCGGCGTGCCCGAAGGAGGTCCAGCCCCGGTCTCTGAAAGGCGAAAACGCAGGAGCCTCCACTCCCCGTGCCCCACGATCTCGATCGTCTTGGCGGCAGTCGTCCACCCAGTGGCCCCCTCGATGGGCTGGGGATCGAATGAGCTGATGCCAGCCAGTGGCCCGCCCTCCACCACCACCTCGCGGATTTGCCGCGCAAACACGGGCAGTAGGGCGCGCGTGTACAGGAACCGCCCAAACATCCTCTCGATGAGGTCCGGAGGAGCAACGTCGTTCCGGAGCGGCAGCCGGAAACGAGTTACACGACGTCCTTCAAGCGGGTGAAGATCGGACTCGTTTGGAACCGGCTGTTCCAGCGGCAGCAGTCCTCCGGCGATCGAGAACGCGAGAAAACCCGAGACCACCGAGGGCGAGGCCGAAACGAGGTGAACTGCTTTGAATCCAAGGCCGAACCTTCCGGTGGTTGAAGCCGCCGATGAGCTACCCGGGAATTCGCCTGGCTTGCCGCTCAGGTTCAGCAGCATCATGAAGTACAGGTCCTGGTCCCATTGCCGATCTCGTCCCGAGGGGAAAGCAGCACCTCCGGTGTCGTTGATTGGTCGACCGTAGTGGATGACGTCGATCGTCGACGCTGCTTCGCAGACGTGAACGCGCACAACGAGCCGTCGCACCGCTGTCGGGAGCTCACCACCAGCAATTTCGGCCGACTGCGCCAGGGCATCGTCCGCGTTCTGAGCCAACTCAAGCAGCACGCTGTCGTCCCGATAGCCGAAGCGCCGCATGAGGTCCTGGACTCGTAACCATAGAAAGTGCTGGTGCTCCGAGTGCTCGCGAATGAGAACCGCGAGCTTGTCGAGCGCCGCTCTCTCAACCTCCATCGCATCGCGGATCTGCGACGCCGTTGCCTGTTCACGTCTTCGCTGTGCCCGTTGCGCCTCCCGCAGAGCGTCCCGCAGCGCCCCGTTGTCCTGCACGTCGAGTTGATGAAGGGTGAGGGGCAGGTGCGCGAGAATGGACGCTTGTACGGGGCCGACCTGGGCTTGCGAACCCGTTCCCCAACGCGACCACCAGTCGCGAACCTGCTGCACTTCGAGGCGAAGGACACGAACAGCCCACCACTCGACCGCGCAACTTAGGAGGGCGACGAGGTCGTGGGCGGTTCGGCGCTCCGGGGCCACATCGCGCAGACCGATTTCCCAAAAATCGCCGAGAGCCGATGAACGCCGAACTGGATCCGTTGCGAAGATGCTGTCGTCGTCGGAGCCAACATCCATCTCTACTCGCTGTCCAAGAATGTTCACTGCCTCGACGCGCTGCCCATGCGCGATGCGACCGGAAACGAAGATCTTGATCCTCGCGCAGGGATCCCGGTCGCCGGCCGCGGTAAGATGCTGGCGCATGCCCTCAATGTTGACGTCGTCTCCGAGCCACTGTTCGGCTAGGTGCACGATGGCATCGTCTTTTCCGTTGCCAAGAATGGCCAGGAACGCTCCCAGCGCACCGTGCGGAACTCGGTCGACCCATGGTTCGAAGTACCTCGCCAGCGACTCGGCGGTACCTGAACCAATTCTGACGTCGGCTGCCGACTCAACATGAACGGGGTCGTCGCTGTCCAGACGAAGAATTGGCCGGAGATCCGATACGACTTGGTGACGGCGCGCAACACCAGAGGCCGACCTCGCAATGTCGCGCGCAGGGCGCCACTGGCCGTCCTGCGTCGGCAACTCTAGCCGTGGGAGAACGCTCTCGAAGAAACCGCTAGTCGCCGCGAAAGACTCGAGCAGGCTCCGGAAAACTCGACCGGATGGTGAATCCTTGGGCGGGTGTGTCGCAGCGACCGCCGCAAGCGCATCGATCTGATGTTCAACCGGCACAGGACCACAGAGAGACCGCGCGAGATTGAGGACAGCCTCATGCGGGTGCTGCTCGCCAACAACGCTCATGGCGCTGCGTACGAGCGCCCAACCGCGATGCGACCCTGCGAGGGGGGAGTGCATTACGTCGTCGACCAGCGCGGCCGATATTGCGTCGGGACAGGGGCAGACGAGAAAAGCCCCCCGATCGACATCCGCGACTTTGATGGGGACCAGGGCGCCCGCCAGACGCTGTACCTGGCGAGCACGGCTAGGACGCCCAAAGAGTTCGTGCAAGACCGTCTCGGCGATGCTCCAGACCGCGGGCGGGATATCTTCTGGAAGCCGATGATCTCCGAGTGCCCCAGATCTTGCGAGCGGTGCAACGCTCTCTCGCAGCTGAGGCGGAACCGCGATCAAGGCGTCTGGGGCGAATCCCGATGCGTTGTCGCCGTGAGGCATCCATGGTGTCTGTCGGAGGAGAGCAAGGAGTTTCGGGTCGCGTGGCAACACAACGCGACCGTCGCCCGCATCTCGAAGTCCTTGGATGATCTGCGCAGCAAACCGGTGGGGGCGACTGCTGACGAGCATGGCTCGAAGTACGCCGTCGTCGTCGAGGGGCGGAACATCCAGGTAGAGATTGGCCACCTCACGATCGGGTTGAAGCAATCGGATCTCTTCCTCGAGCGCGTGTGGCAGCCGCAGATCGCCGGTTGCGCGCAGCGCCCGATCGTCGAAGGCTCCGCGATCGCCCGCAACTCCGCGGTGGAGCGGCATCGCCCGCCAGCGAGCATGATCATCTGCGTCCGTTCCGTACAGGTTGCGAAGAAGGTGCAGAATCTCCGACTGATCGAGCTGAGCCCAATCTGCGCTTGGTGCTGTCTCGAGGCACTCTGAAAGCAGCCGATGCATAACGCCGGAGTCGACCGCGCTGACACCTAGATCGTCGACGAGCCCGTGTGGCAACGGCTCAACGAGTCCCGCCTCGACCGCGCGCCACGACCTGTTCAGGAGGCGCAGCAGGATGCCGAGCGTCCTGCGATTCGCCTCTTTGTCCGAATCCTGGCTGCGCACGTACAACAGCTCGTGGTCATCGTCAGGTCCCCATACTCGTCCGGTCAGCAATGATCGCAGGGCACGGCGAATGCGTGCATCCGAGGCGTGGTCGGCGAGGCGCCGAACGAGTCCGAGTCGCTGAAGGGCAGCGGACTGGATCGAATCTGAGCGAATAACGGCGTCGGCGAGCGCAGTTGGTGTCGGCCGAGCCGCCCCGGCAGCCGAGGCCACCGCTTCGTCCACCAGCCAGGTGTTCTCGTTGATGGCCTCGGCGAGATCCTTCACCGCCTTCTTGGGGTCGGACGGTGCGTCCAACTCGGTAGACTCCGCGCCATCGTCTACTGCCGGTCGACCGAAAACCCGCACGCGGGCCATCTCGTGATGTAGCCGGCCAGCCGACCAGGCCTCGTCCTTCTCCTCCGGAAGCATCTGAGCCCGAAGCAGCGGGAGGCGGCTGAGTGCATCTGAGAGAGGCCATGCGCGGACAGAGAGCAAGGTTTCCGCGAGGAGAAGCCGCGATCGATGCGCTCGCTGGGAGGAACCATGTTCTTGCGAGAGCCGTTTGCCCAGTTCGAGAAGGGCGGAATCAACCCGCCTCAACTCCGGCCGGAGCGGGCTCGTGGCCGCGCGGCGACCGAGTGGGACCGGCAGCAGGCCCTCTCCGAAGAGGGCCTTTGCAGCGAGCTCGGCGACGGCTTGATAGCTCCCCACTGGCGAGTCGACGACCCACTCTGACGGGAACACGGCCAGTATTCGCCGCCAGGCGGCACGAAGCTCCTCGCGATCGGGACCCTCGATAGCGGGTGCAAGCGCCCCTTCGCCAATCCGCTCTGTCAGCCAGTTTGCGAGAAGAACAACACGCTCACGATATCCACTTTCTTCCTGGCGCCCGACGACAAGTGTGACCACCGCCTTGAGCCACTGAAGCGCGATTGAGGTCTGGAGAACTTCGACGGCGATGCAGTCGAGCAATTGTCCCAGCAAGGTTATGGACCACGTTCCAACGCGCCCACCGATTCGCGGGGAGTCGGCATCGACCACGGTCCAGTCGCTGCGTTCGCGCAGTCGTGCGGCGAACGGCTTCCGCACGCTGGCCGGTGCGCTCGTCCATGCCGGGATGAGCATGACTTCCGATCCAGCCGGGCATGCCGTCCAGCGAACGCCACCTTCCGTGATCACTGGCAGCAAGACATCCCGCCGCGTGACTGCCGTGAGGTTCCGGTCGATCGCTCGTGAGCCGGCAATCGCCTTCAGCAGCTGGCTGGAAACGTCATCCGGGACAGCATCAACCGCTTTTGCGAGGGCGCTCGGGAGCAGAGGCAGGAGCAACTCGTCTCGAACCGCTCGGTTCCAACGGACGCGAACCGCGTTGTCACCGGATCCAGGGTCGTCCTCGGTGACGCCGGGGATAGACCTGCGATCGTGGGATGGCCAGAAGTAGCCGTGGAGGACGATGTCCCACGCAGTGTCGCCGGATGCTGGCCCCAGCGCCTCCACGACCGTCGTCGTGCGCGGATTCGGATCGTCATCGAGCGGCAGGAACACCGCCCATCGAAAGCGAACTCCGACGGTCTCGGCGGGACCGTCCGGCCGCAAGATGGTGATCGATGCGTGAGCGAGCGCTTTTCGAGGAACCCACTCGGAGCGGCCGTCTCGCCAGTGCGGATCCTTCGGCCATGCCTCGTCAGACCTCAGCGCTCGGAGAACGTCCGACCCCACTGCTTCAATGCCAGTGATCGACCAGGCTCGCCCGGTCGCTTCTATTCGCCCCTCGAACGTTCGATCTTGAACAGCGCGGTCCTCGACGGGGCGTCCCACCCAGACAGTGTCTGTGGGCCTAGACACGCGCGCCAGCGGCACGCGTCCGCTCAACGTCTCGACGCTTGTAGCCTGATCGGCCTCGACCGACCGAAGGTGTCCGCATTGCGCGAGCAAGAGTGCAAGCGATTCACGTCGGCCGAACCAAGAGGCGAGCTGGCTGGGCATTGGGCAGACCTCGCCCAACCCATACGGCCGGTCACGGGCTCGATCGCGATGAGCGGCGACGCGAAGCGGAATCCACAGAATCAACCCTTGATGAAAAGTCTCGAGGAGTTGGCCCGCAACCTTGAGGAGGCGCTGGTCAAGATCCTCATCTGAAACCGCATCCCAGTCCGGATGAAGTGGGTCTGCAGTACCTCTTTCACCGGTGCCGGCCCACGGGTTGAGCGCCCCGGGCCGGAGGACCCCAGCCTCGGCGCCCACGTAGACGAGGGCCTCGCAGATGTGGAAGACGCTCTTGAGCCCGACCCCGAACCTGCCCACCTTCCCAGCGTCGTCGGCCTTGGATCCTCCGAGCGCAAGATGGAGTGCGTCGCGGTCCGACGCCGGGAAGGAACCATTGTTTGCGACGACCAGGGCAGGTCCTCGGAGCAAGCTGTTCTGGGCCCCGGGCCACCCTCGGTCAAGGACGACGAACACCAGCCTCGTCGCTTCGGCATCGTCGGCGTTCTGGACAAGCTCCCGCAGGAGCGTGCGCCCGTCACCGGCGTCCTTGTAGACGTCCGCGAGAAGCGTCTGGATCGACCGAACTTCGTCGAGCGCACTTCGGACGATCCGAGCATCTTCGCGCCTATCGATCCGCGGCCTGGTGTACAGCTCTCCGGCCGCGTCTGTGACCGTACCATCCGCAACGCCGATCGCCATCACCGCTCTCCCTGCCGCTTCGGATCAGCAGCGATCGGCCCTTGCTCAAGCCATCGATCGATGACATCGCGACGGAACCGCCAGTGGCGACCCACCTTCTGGCCCGGTATCCGGCCGTCCTGAGCCAGCTTGTAGAGGGTAGACTTCGGGATCTTCAGATATTCTGCGAGCTCGTCGATGGTCAGAATGGCGGAGTCATCGGCAGACATTGGCGAACCCCCCGAAAATCCGGCTCTTCACCGATCTGAGTGCAGGCCCATGTCCAGGAATCGCTTGAGCGTCCTGGCGGAGCGAATCGGGTGAGCGGTAGCCCACTTCAGCTTCAGGAGCAGCATGTGCGAGTCCCGCATTCCGCGAGCCTTGCGCAGCACCACCTTGATGATGCTGTTCACTCCCTCGACCACGCCGAAGCGCACCTGGTGCCTCGTGTAGGCCAGGATGCCGTCGAGGTGGGCCACCAGGGTCCTGGCGAGCTTCTGCATCTCGGGCAGGCGCTGCCAGCGCAGCGCCTTGATCCAGCGGAGCAGGAAGCTCGTGACCCCGTTCTCGGTCTTGTACGTCCAGAGCCGGTCGAGCTGCTCCCGCATCAGGTAGGCCTTGTAGAGGCGCCGGTTCGCGTGGAAGAGCTCCTTGAGGGAACCCCGCTCCTCGCGGTCCAGGTTGTCCCAGCGCTTGAGCAGCAGCCAGCGCTTGCCGCGGCCGTAGGCCCGCATCACGTCGCCGGCCCGGAAGAACTCCGCGCGCCGCACCTCGTCGATGGCCTTGCTCGCGTGCTGCAGGACGTGGAACTTGTCGAAGACGATCTCCGCCTCGGGCAGAGCCTTCTGGATGGCGTTGATGTAGGGCTTGGCCATGTCGATGCAGCAGGCCTTCACCGAGGCCCGCTGCCTGGCATCGAGGGAGGTGTCGAGCAGCCCCTCCAGCGCCTCCTGGGTCCGATCCTTGGCCAGCCCGATCACCTGACCGCGGACGAGGTCGCTCAGCACGGTCCAGTACTTCTGCCCCTTGCTGCGCTGGATCTCGTCGGCCCCGAGGTAGCGCGGTCGGTGTCGTGGTCGGCGCGCATCCCACTCCTCGAGGAAGGCCCTCTCGGAGCGCCTGGCCTTGCCCCAGCTGACCGCGTGGCGCACGGCCGCGTGGCTGGTTGGCATGGACTGGCAGTCGATGGCGATCTGGTTGCGCAGGCGCCTGGTCGCTCTGGAGTAGCTGTCCGCGAAGGGCACCGCCTCGGTGGCGAGCCCGCATCGTGGGCATCGGAGCCTGAGAAGCTGATAGCGGATCCGCACAGGGTGAGGCCCCCAGGGCAGGTCGTCCCAGCAGCGCTCGCGGCGCCCCCGGATGCTGCGGCAGCGTCGATGGCAGTTCGGGCAACGCCTTCCCCTCAGTGCCTTCCAGGCGATCCGCACCTCGATGCGGGAACCTGGCGACTCGTCCTGGAAGGCGAGCTGGATGACACGGAAGTCCCTCAGGCCCAGAATTCTGGTAAGCTGCGCTCGCGGTCCCAACGTATGCTCCCTTCTGCTTGCAGGCAGTCGAGAGAATACCGCCGGATGGTCCGGCGAGCCTTGGGACCGCTTTCCTTTGGGGGAACGACATCATGCCTCAGCCGTCAAGCTGCACCCAGATCGGCGAAGCGCCGAAAATCCACTCAAGGCTATCCGTTGTTGCTAGTTATTGTCAACAGATGGAGGTTGCTGCACTTGCAGGTGGGAGGTCACCGCCGCCAAGGCTGGAGCCGGGCCTGCTGCACGGCCATCTGCTTCTCGTGTTCGAGGTCGCGGAGGAGGCGCTGGAGCTCGCGGAGGCTCTCGTCGTCCAGCGCCTCCCATGCGACCCTGTAACGGCGGCCGACCTGGCGGTTCACCTCGGCGGTGATCCACTCGACCAACCGCCGCCGCTGGTAGTCCTTCTGGTCCATCAGGCGTCGGCGGTCGCGAGCATGGCGGCGACGTCGGCCTCGCCAGCCTTCTCGAGGAAGACCTGGAGCGACTTGCGGAAGAGGTCCATGCGCGAGTGCAGCCCCTGGCGCTTCCATGCCTCGTCGAGCTTGTCGACCAGGTCCGCCTCCATCCGCAGCGGCAGCACCTTGAAGGTCACGCCCTCGCGGTGAGCGCTCTTGCGGGGGCCCACCGGGATGCGGCCCTTCTGCGCCTCGCGGATCTTCCAGATCAGGTAGGCCTTGTTATCCGAGCCCGTGGAGCGGCCGACCACCTCGAGGTAGCGCGCCCGCAGCGTCGGCACGTCGAGCTTGGTGAGCTTCTCGCCGGCGGCCGAGGGCTCCGTCTGCGCGATCGCCTCGACGTCGCTCTCGGGCTCCTTGGCCTTGACGGCCTTCGCGTCGGCGTCGGCGGCCTGGAGCGCCTCGGTGATCCGTCGGATCAGGAAGGTCTTGTTCGGGCTGCGGGTGGTCTCGCCGGTCACCTCGGCGAACTTCGCCTGCAGCTCGTTGACCTTCATGGTGCTCAGCTTCTCGATAGCCTTCTTCGTCGTCTTGCTCATGGTCCTCTCCTTCAAGGTTGGGCCGGCGCAGACCACCCGCGCCGACGGGTTTCCGACTCGAATCGCTGCGCGGCGACGTTCACCTGGACCTCACCAAGGTCACCTGGAACTCGGCGGTCCCGATGCGCACCACGAGGCCGCGGTTGGCGGTGAGGACGCCAGCGTCGGCGAAGGTGCTGATCCGCGGCCGAGAGACCTCGCTCGCTTCCGCGTAGGCCTCGATGGCCTCGGCGAGGAACGTCGCGAGATCGTCCTCACTCTCCGGACCGGGCTGCGGGTCACCCGAGCCGGGAACGGTGACGTACCTGGTCTCGCCTTCGACCCGGACCGGGTAGAGCTTCGAGCGGGCGCTCATCGCTGGCCCCCTTTCTTCGCGGCCTTCTTCGTGCCGGCGAAGCAGGCCAGATCCATCGCCTTCGGGTCGCTGGTCACGAAGCTGAACCGGCCCTCCTTCTCGATCCAGGGCTGGACCTCGATCCGGTCGTCGGCGGTGACGCCGCCCGCGCGGGCGAGGTCGTCCTCATCGCTGATGTGGTCGTAGTCGGGGCCGTCGACGTCGATGTCCGGCCGGGCCGCGTTCTTGAGCACCGCGACGATGCGGACCTTGTAGCCCTTCAGGTAGGGGTGCTCCGTTCCGTGGTAGGTCGTCGTGCTTCCGAGAATCTTCGCCATGGTTCGCCTCCGCGCTCGCGATCGAGTCCATCTCGATCGTCACTGACATACAGGCGTCGGCGGGTCGGAAGCTCAAGGCAATTCGACCGGAAACATGAGCATTTCCGGCATGTTGCGCCGGTCACACAACATCGCGGAACTGGCGGGGAATGTGGGGAGGAAGCTGGCCTACCTCGGCCTACGTTCCGGCCATTCGGCGAGGATCGACCACCCACGGCCGCGCTCCTCGATGTCGACCGCGACCAGGTTCCCTGGCATCCGGACCTTGTTGAGACCGACGCACGGGACGCCGTCAACCGTCGCGTCGAACCGCGAGTGGTGGTGGCCGAAGAAGCAGACGCGCGGACGCGTGCCGCGCAGGAGGTCGTCGAGGCCCGCTGCCTCGCTGACGTAGCCCGCCCCTTGCCTGTGGCGCTCGAAGCGAACGCCGGCTGGCGCGTCGTGGACCAGGAGGACATCGACCCGGCCAGACCCGATGAGCGTGTCGATCTCGTCTCGGGTGTAGTGGCGTTTGGCGTAGCTCTGGAGCTGCTTCGCCGGTCGCTCGTAGTCGGACGGCCCGAAGCATCCGCCGACGGCGCCGACCATGATGCCGCGCTCGCCATCGGTGAGATCGAACCGTGTGCCGTTTCGCAGGTAGAAGAGCCCGGGCAGGACCTGCGGGTCCCTCTGCGCGTCGAGCCAGACGAAGTCCTCGTGGTTGCCCTTGATGAAGACCGTGCGCCGGGGCGCAGCTCGCCTCTCGGACCACCACACCGGGAAGTCACCCGCGCCATCGTGACGCTTGGTCGCTCCGTCGATGCGGCTGGGGTCCGGCCAGACGCCGAAGTCGCCGACGTGTAGCACCCACTCGAAGCGCACCCAGAGCGCGGCCTCGAAGTCGAGGACGTCCGCATAGAGGCGATCGAGCGCCCCATGGATGTCGCCGGCGGCGCAGACAATCATGGCTCCCATTCCTGGCGTGACCCGCCGAGAAACTCAAGCACTCGTAGAGCTACCCTCGGACGTGCCGCATGCTGTCGATCGCCTCCTTGAGCGCGACCAGGGCGGCTTCGACCTTGGTGATGGCGGATGTCTGCGCCTCGGCCATCTTCACCACGGTCGCGTGCAGGTCCTTCAGCTCGCGGTCCTTCTTCTCGTTCACCCTCCAGAAGGCCCAGCCCAAGACGGCAACGAGCCCGTAGGGACCGGTGGCCTTCAAGACCTCGGCGATGGTGGTGAAGCTGCTCGGGTCCATGGGCTACTCCTTCGGCGCGGTCGCCGTGACGAGGTCCGAGAGATCCACTCGCCGGCGCACGCCCGTCGCGCGCTGCACCGCTTCGTCGAATGCAACGTCCGGTGTGAGGCCGGCCTCGAGGCGAAGCCAGGCATAGAGCACGAGCCAGGCGCCATCGGCGTGTCCGAAGTAGTGATGGGCGTAGAGGCCGGGCTTGAGCTTGGCGGCGCTCTCGATCTGGCCCATCGCGAGCGCGGTGCCGTGAAGACCGATCCAAGTTCGTGGGATGGAGAGGCCCGACGCGGGCGAGGTCACCCACTCGACGAACCGCGCGACCGCCTCGGCCTGCGCCGGCGTCGGCAGCACGTACTTCTTCTTGTGGGCCCAGGGCGCGTCGATGACGGTCGACCAGGCCATGCCGGGCTTGAGGTACGCAGGGTAGTACGGGGTGACGACCTCGATGCCGATCGACGGGCCGTTGTGCTGGCTCGCGTGCGCCAGCCGGTCGTCGGCAAGATCCCCGTGCTGGGTGAAGCGGCCGTGCTCATCGAGGATGAGATGGACGCCGAGCCGCCGTTTCTTGAGCACGGCCACGGTGTCGGCGGCCGAGCGCGTGACCGTCTCGTGGATGACGAACTCGGTGACGGGCTTGCCCGTGCGGTCCCTGCCGCGGAAGCGATGGACGCTCGCGTCGTTGAAGTTGACGACGTCGAGGCCGGGCGGCGGCTCGATCTCCTTGCTGCCGACGATGAAGGTGCGAGTGTTCATCGACCTCCTCCTACTTCGGCTCGCTGCGGCCGGACTCGTCCTGGAACGGCGGCGGCGGGAGCTTGAGGCCGTCCTTGAACCACTTGTCCATGACGGCGGCGGGCGGCTCCTTGGTCGGCACCTGCTCGGGCGTCAGCCCTTCTCCGAGCCGACCTCGCTGGACGAGCTTGGCGTGCAGCTTGTCCACGAGCAGCTTGTGCTTGTGGCCGTAGCTGCCCTGGGAGGGGTGCTCCTCCTCGCCGGGTGAGCGCAGCAGGAACTCGGCCGCGCCGCAGGTCGCGCAGACCGGCATGGCCACGACGTTCGGGTTCATCTGCCCGCTGCGGGAGATGCCCGCCGCGATGGCGGTCAGCGGCACGGCGACGATGCTGCCGCACTTGCTGCACTCCTGGTCGAAGTCGTCGGCTCTGATCTCACGAATGGGCATAGCTGTTCCTCACGCGACGGCGGTGTAGGTGCCGAACCAGTAGAGGGTCGAGTTGGCGGCCACGTTGACGTAGTCGAAGAAGCCGAAGCCGTCGCGGTCGGCGTCCCACAGGCCCGGCGGTCCGTCGGTGTTGTAGCTGCTGGTCTCGGAGAACGTGATCGACGACGGGGTGGACGGGAAGCGCGAGCGGAAGGTGTTCGCGCCACCGACCGCCAT
>Ga0209096_1003454_pt1 | contig 13743 bp, 12 predicted proteins | sample AD_UKC034_MetaG_FD_184407 | JGI IMG/M metagenome (GOLD analysis project Ga0209096, IMG submission 184407) | Active sludge microbial communities of municipal wastewater-treating anaerobic digesters from USA - AD_UKC034_MetaG (SPAdes) (version 2) | ecosystem: Engineered > Bioreactor > Anaerobic >... | reverse complement strand
TCTCCGACGCCGTGTTTCAGTATCCGCTGATGGATCGACTTGGTTTTTGGGGCGATAGCGTGCTGCACCACATCGCGTGGCTTGCCAGTCTCACGATGCTGTTTGTGTGGCTCCTGGGCGATTGTGGTGTCTCCATGGGGGGCGCTCTCCTGATAAATTCAGGCCGGTGACGGCAATTTTTCGCAGATCGATTTCTGCATGGCCAAGGCCATGATTTTCGGGCTGTTTTGGGCTGTTTTTGGCCATCCTGACGGCTCGCCCAACCTGTTTTACCTGGTGTGCGCCGACGCCGACGTCGATTTGCGACGACTCGGCGCACACCGTCTTAAAACAGGTCGTTGCAGAAACGGCGGAACTCGCAGTTGATGCAACGCGCTTTGGCTGTGGTGGGTTCAGGCATGGCCTGGCTGGCGATCATCTGGCGCATCTGCACCACCTGGCCCCGCAATCCAGCGCGCAGCCGACTGGTCAGTTTGACCTCTTCAGCCCGCCGTTCCGGCAGCAGGTAGAGAAAGCCACGCCGCACCGCGATTTGCCAGTTCTCCTCGATCAACTCAGCATAGGCCGCCAGTTGCTGATGAAAGTGCCTGGCCTCGCCATGCCGACTGAGCTTGTAGTCCACCGGAATGGCCTCCTGCTTACCCAACACGATCACCATGTCCATGCGGCCGCTCAAACCCAGCCGCTCCGAAACCAGCGTCACGTCGTAGCGCCGCTCGCCCTCGCTCAGCCCATAGGCTCGCAGGCTGCGCCGGGCTTCGTCGCTGGCTGCTTTGTTGTGTACTTCGAGGCTGGCCTCCATCTTGTAGGTGGTCGGTCGCACCAGCGGCAGGCAGTAGCCATAATAAACCACACGGGGACAATAGGCAAATTGCTTCAGATCCGTCACTCGCAGATACCAGCCCGCGTTTTCTGCCGTGATGTCCTGGTTCATGCTTGCTTGTCGCTCCTTGGCGTAGCCTCCTCCTGGATCAGCTCCAACCGGTGGGCCCAGTCGGCGGCGCATATGCTGAAGAGCTGAATCTTGCCGGCTTTCTTGCCAAGCCTCTTCTTGATCTTCAACATCAACTCCTCCTGATGGGTGCGGCTGAGTCGACCGGTGAAGGCTGAATACTGGATGCGATCCAGCCCATAGTCCAGGCAGAAGTCGGCAACTTTGCCGCGCACCTGGTCGTCGGAAATGTCATAGACAAGCAGGCAGTTCATGGCCGAATCACCAGCTCATCACGAATGGCTCGTATGCAGATCGCTGGCCCCGCACGAAGGTGGCCACATGACGCGCCTGCATCTGGATGATGCTGCTGAGGGCGTACCGTTTGCCCTCGAAGCGCTCAGCACTGTCCAGCCGGGCCAGTACTTTCTCGGCCAGCAGCCGGCGGCTTTCAGGAACCAGTCGGCCTTCGTCATCCAACGTCACCGGCATGCCCTTGTTGATCATGCCCAACACTGTCTTGTCCACCACCGGCTGGCGAAACTCCTCGATCAGATCCAACACCAAGCTGGGTTTGCCGGGTCGATCCACATGCAGGAAACCAGCGTAGGGATCCAACCCGGCCAGCACGCAGGCCCGCTCCACCGCGCCGTAGAGGATGCCATAGCCATAGTTCAGGGCTGAGTTGAGCGGATCGCTGGCCCCTTGTGTGCGCCGGCCGGGCCAGTCCATTTCGGTCAGCAGCAGCCGGCCTACTGCCTGCCAATATTTCTGGGCCGCCCGCCCTTCAGCCGAGAGCAGGTGAAAGCGTACTTCCTCCAGCGTCTCGCCTTCCAGCCGGCGCAGTTCTTCCTCGTGGTCGGCCACCTCGCCGGCCAGCAGCCGCACCTCATCGTAAAGCGCCGGATCCTTTTCCTTGCGGTACTTGGCCATGTACTTCAGCAGGGTGGCCTGGTTGCGGATCTTGCCCGTAGCCATTCCTTTGGCCAATTCCAGCCCCAGCGGGCCGGCCAGCGCCGCCAGTTGCGCCCGGCGCGTCTCCACAGTGCCCGCCAGCCCGGCCGAGTACAGCGCTGCATAGGGTTGGCCGCGGCTGCTCAGGAAGTGGATCGGAATGCCCGCCTCGGCGCAGGCTTCGATCGCATCGGCCGACAGGCTGGCTCCGCGCGTGGCAATCAACACTGTCTCCAGATGCATCAACGGCGCCTGCTGCACCTTCTCGCGCGTCTTGACCCGTTCCACCTGCAAGCGTTCCGAATGCTTGCCCACGAAGGTGCCGTACTCCTCCACGATCAGATGTCTCACGATGCCCATGGTCGCCTCCTTCTCTCCTTGTCTACTTGTCTACCCAACTTGCTTGCCCACCCAGCACCGCCAACACCGTTACGCTATGCGCCTGCTCGAAGGCAGCCAGGCTCAGGATACGCTGGATGTCGGCCTGGTTCTCGCTGCTGCCCTGCTGATGCAGCCATTCCAGCTGTGCATCCCACGATCCGCCGAAGCAGCCATCACGCTCCAGCGCCAGCAGCACATCCCAGTCGCGCAGATCGGGCTGAGCTGGCCGGCGCACCGGCCAAGGTGCGTGCAGCAGCGTTTCCAGATTGGCCCAGCCGCGCTGATCCTCGGTCCAGATGACCTCGGCATGCTGCACTAACGCCTCCAGCCTGGTTAACGCCTCGCGCCAGGCTGGGGCGGCTGCCAACAGCGCCCGGCGCGCCTGGGGCAGATCCAGCGTGCAGAGCAGGTATTGCAGCGGCACAGCCATCCCTGCCTCACGGTCGATGCTTTGACAAGCCAGCGTCCGTACCTCGTCGACATCGTCGAACAGCTCTTCGCACAACATGTGCAACAGCCCCTCGACCCGGTCCTCCGTTTGCAAACCGTCGCTGTCCATCCTCTTATCACCTGCCTTCCATGTGTGGTTCACCGTTTACCGATCATCGATCACTCTCAGGCTATACCACCCACTGCCTTTGACCGCGTTTTTGCCCACATGGGTGCTCATGCCCCAGATCAGCCAGGGCAGCAGATCCGGCCAGACCTCGGTCGGGGCGCTGTAGTCGGCGACGCCGATGAAACCGCCCAGTTGCTGTTCCCGCTCCAGCCTGCTGGAGCGGCCCTGCACGTCCCACCAGGGCGCCTGATTGCGTACCAACTCTACCTGATCGGCCAGCGCCAACAGTTCCTGCCAGGCCGGCGACTCCGCAGCCTGGCCAAAGGTGCGCTGCAGCTCATAGACCCGTTCCAGCAACCTTTGGAAGAAAGGGCGAAAGAGCGGCTCGTGTACCAGCTTTTTCTCCTGCACAATGCGGGTAGGCGTTAGGAAACGCAGGCTGAGTTGGCCGCCATTAGCCTGCAAGCGCCGGGTGACCCGCTCCGCCGCCGCCTGTACCTGGGCGCCTGTAACCGCGTGCTGCGGCGTCTGCACCATCTGCTGCCCTTCACCCATCAGCGTGCGCCGTACCCCGGTCAAGGGGTTCACTTCCTGGATCGAACGGAGCACGAAACGGCCCCGGCGCCAAGCGCCGCGCTCGTCGTGGTCCAGCTTGCGGCCGATGCCGTCGCTGCCCATCCTTGGCACAGCCAGGACCAGATAGGGAAAAAGGGAAACCGCCTGGCCAAAGAGAGTCAGACCAAATTGAAAGCGTTCGCCCGGTGCAAAGTGACGGCGCTCACCCACCACCGGTTCGATGGCATAGGGCCGGCGGCTGTCGCCCGGCGTCGCCTCGAAGCTCAGCAGCCAGCAGATCGGGCAGATAGCTTGATGGGTTGCGTCAGTCTGATCCCTGGCCGGACAAAAGTTGCGTTGCAAGGCCGCCACCAGCCCGCCGCGTAGGGCCGAGCCTGTGTAGGCGTCGAAGGCGAGGGTGGTCAGCGCCTCGACCTCGAAGCGAAAGTGAGTCGCGGAGAAGTCGTTCATCGTATCCTCCTGTGGATCGTAAGTCAATGGACGAATGTCCTCGTAGTAGAATGTCACGATCGATGACATATATCTCTTCCTGCGCCATGACGACTGTCGCACCATGGCGCAGGAGAATGGTTGTTAAGGTGCTGGGTGGGCGGATGGCGTGGGGGGCCGTCCGCCCAGAGCTGGGAATGTCTTGCTACAAGTCGAAGCGTTCGTAGAGGGTGTAGCCGCGGGAAGAGCTGATGAGGCGGTAGGGAAGAACGACATGATGAAGTATGCGGTCCTTGCCTGCCCTCACGTTCTCACCGCTGTAGATATCGACCTTGGCAAACGGCACTTTGGGGCTTGTATCGTCCATAGGTTGGACGATGCCCTCAATAGGAATTCCATCTGCCTGGCCTTGGTTGATCACAACAAAGCCCGCGGGGAGATCGTCAGTCACGGTCGGGGCCGTCAGTAATTGCACCAGCCCACCGCGCTTGCCGAAGTAGTTCACCTGAAGTAGCCAGTCCACGATGCGGTCGACATCGTCGCTATCTGCTATTGCAAGTCCAATCGCTATGGTTCCGTTATGATAGACGTACTCGCGGAACCCGATTGATTTCTGAAGCGGTCCAGCATCGGCGCTTCCAGGCGCTGGAGTTCCACGTCGTGGCTTGAGTATTTTGGTGAATGTGTTGCTCACCACCACCCTCTCTGGTCCTCGCAGTGCAATCCGTAACGCCGCGATCATGGGCCAAGCATTTCTTGCCTGAACCATACCTTCGCTGCGGCACGCGACATCCAGCAATGCCATCTTGATTGCATACGGGGTCGGTACCAGAAGCGACTTGCCGCCGCTGCTAGTCGCCCAGGCCGGTTTGAGACTGAACAAGCTGGTCGGATGGTATTCGGCAATCAGCCACATGGCTCACCTCCGTTATGCTGGATAGGTCAGCGCATAGGGGCTGGAGTCTTCGATGAGGTCGCTCAGGATCGTTGTGAACTCGGCCAGCGACTCGAACGGCCGCAGTGCCAGAGCGCCGGGCCTGATCCGGTTGAGTTGGCCGCTGATGCGCTCCAGTTCCTCCCGATAGTTCGCGTTGAGTGGACTCAAGGTTGGGGCAGGAACCAATTGGCTGCTGAGGCTGACTACGCCTCGGAAATCCACCAGGTGCGGATGCTGCGTCGAACGCATCGCTCCGTTGGGTTGGATGAACGTGTACAACATGCTTTCCAGCAATGCCTTGTGTCGAGCGGAGCGCTGAGCGCTGTCGATCGGGTAGCGCTGCGTGATGTCATTGAAGCCGATGCGGGCGAGCTCGACCGTCGAGACGATCGCATAAACACCGCTGGAGGCCGGCCGATGGAAGATGGCTTGGCCCAGATTGGCGCCACGGGCCTCCTCGGCGCTGTCAGCTTTACGTTGCTCGCCGCTGCGCTCGCTGGCATACTTGACGTGGAAGTAACTGTCGGTGGCGCTGGCCTCCGGCAAGGCCACGACCCAGCCGAACTCCACGACGCTCTTGCGTGGCAGGCTACGGTTGCCGGCAGTGATCAGATTGCCGGCAACATCATCCAGGGCGCAGGTTTCGAGCAGCCGGTCAATACCGGCAGCGTCAGTGACCTTCTTGTCGCTGAGGTAGGCATCATACGACGAATCAGCGCTAATGCGATTGGCGTTGAACTCACGACAGCCAGCGCAGAGCGGCAAGCCGCCGCCGCTAATGCGAAAGAAGTGTTCTGCCTGAATATGCTTGAACATGTCGCCGCTGATCGCGTTGACGCTGTGCAGACGGCCTTGCTTGTCGACGATGTTGACCATACGGGTCTGAATCTGATTGCCCTCACCGCCTTCGTTGTTGAGGCTGTGCATGTCCAAGACGGCTTCGGCTGAGATGGCCAGCGAGAAGAGTGTAGTTGTCATGACTTGTTCTCCAGGTCGTAGAATGTGATCAATCCAATCATCGGAGCCGACGGATGCTACTCGTCGCTATCCTCAGCTTCCTCGCCGCTGTCACCATCGATTTCCGCAAGGTCACCGTTTTCGGCCAGCGGCTGCGGTTCCTCCCGCCCTTGGCCGGTGCGAGCGTAGCCATAGGCGATCAGCAAGTTGCAGATGAGTTCCGAGCCGTACTCGTCTACCAGGGCAACGATGTCATCGATGTCGCTGGTTTTCACGCTCTTGCGATAGGGTCCGCTGCGGTTTTCCATCACTTGAGCGTTCTCGGCATTGTATTTATGGAGAAAATCGCTCAACGCCGCGATGAACTCGGCCCGGTATCTTGACTTACGCGTCAACTCCTGACCAAGGCCATAACGAACGTCGTAGCGACGATCACCCTCCTTCTTGCGATACTGAGCCACCACCGTACTCTGGCGGATGGCATAGGCGATGGACTGGAAGCCTGGGTGTTGCTCCGGGTCCAGAATCGTTGACAACGTGGGGTCTGCGCTCATGAATAACCTCCTAAGATTCTCAACGGTGAGTTGCGGGGCGTACTTTCCCCGTTCTTTCTGACTGATCAGATAGCTGCTATAGCCAGCACAAAAGCGGAAGAATGGCGCCAGATTGTCGCTGGCGATGAAGTCCCGATAGTCTGACAACAGCTTGAACGCGTCGCTGTGGCTCTCATCCAACGGTCCGACGACGGTTTCATGTTCGCCGAGGATGCCGCGATAGCTGATCACGTCATCGATCGTAAAAAGACGCACCCATCCCGGTGTGTTAATGAAAGCCAAATTGAGGGTCGCAGCGCTGTTACCCAGGTTCTTGTAGAACGCCATGTGGAAGCCTTTGACCACATCGCGCGGCGATCCACCTCCCAGCAACTGTGCCAAAAGATCCTGCGCCTCAGCCTCTTGGCAGTAATCCAGGAATGAACCTGTATAACGCAGAGCCGCCAGGACGTCCGACCTTGTGGCAGTCTCGCTGTACAGCATCTTGTCCCGGAAGCTGCGCATGATCTGCTGGTGCGATCTAAGGCTCATTTCTTGAGGGGCAACTACATAGGTCTTGCGGTCCTTGCTGCCCTTGAGCAACCGGGTGAAGCTCGCCCGGTAGAAGCCCACCGCCTTGAGATACTCCAACAACCAGAAGGTCTTGACGTTGCCCATGCTCAGGCTGTCGGCTTTTGCTCGATTCTGGCCTTTGCCTTGCGCCGGGTTGTAGAGTTGTCCTGCCGTCGCTTGCGCGCTGCCGGTCAGATTATGGGCTTTTGCCAGTTTCTTCCATTCATCCTCCGCGTTTTCAACATCATTGGGCAGGCTGGACATCATACGTAACAGAAGATCGAGCAGTTGCGGCAGGATGACGCGCGCCTGCCACCACTGCGTTACCAAGCTGTTGTAGCCGATCAATCCGGCAGGATTCAGCGCCCGATAGACGTCCCAATCTGGGTCTGGCACCCCGGGCAACGACGCGAGGGCAGGGTGATCCTGTTCTCCACGCGCCAGCGCCTTGCGCGCTTCAGTGGGGAGGTTCTTGCGCGCTTCCCAGTACAGGTTGCGTTGATCGCGCACAGCTTCGTAGTCAACGACAGCATGCGGCGGCAAATCGCCAGGCAGCTTGTCCTTGTTCTTGTAGGTGCGCACGACCGGCGCCAGGGTCAGCGGTGTGTGCGCAAAACGCACCAGCCAATCGTCTTCGATCCCTGGCTCGCAAGTCAACCGGTAATGTCCGCCCTGGTCTTCCATGCGAACGACAACGTCGTTGCCGTCCTGTCTGGCGACCGCGTCGGGGAGGGTTGCTTCAAGCAGTGTCGCCAACCCGAACGCCACCAGGGCATCTGCGAATGTGTGGGTGGATTTGTCCACGTAGAACTGGCTTCGATGCATAATTTCCTCCTGCATCTGCTTCTTCGAGCGACGGAAGTGGCAACGCTTACGGTACCGCGATTTTCTAGAAACTTTGACAAGCAAAGCGAAACAGCTATAATCTCGCTATTGCCACTCGGTCCCATATTGTGTCCAGATATCGATTTCCGGTGGTTGGTACACAAATGCGCTTGGGCTCATCTGCTGCGACTCGTAGAGATAGGCCAAGTGCTTATGAATCTGCTCTTCTCGACGTTGAGCTTCCACGAACTCCGTGCGGCATACTGCTTCAATGTCTTGCAGTCGTGCCAAGCGCGCTTGACAGAGGTAAAGCTCCTCTCTGAGTTGGTTTTCTAGATCGATTTGAAGATTGATCATCGAAGCCTCCAGAAGATTTCATCCTAGTAGCTTGCATTGTTGTACTACAGGATAACGTGTTCTTTCTGGAGAATAGCACAGACCAACGAAATCTCCAAATTCTACCGCTTACGAGACCGGATTGACTCGATTCACACTAGAATACTGCAAAAGTAGTTTGCTCTTGCTTGTACTCACCGTACTATCGATCCACCAGAGGATACTCTGTACGGTATTAATAGCATTTCCTCTCAGGATATCTTTGTTCCCTCAGCCGTCCCAATTTGATCAGCGCGTCTCAGCGCACGTGCCATTAGCATGTAGGCCAGCAATCCATTGGTGTCGTCCGCGCTGACGAACATTGAGCTGATCATCTTTGCCGAAGTTCGGACGGGATCGTCGCTCATGCGCAGCATCGCAGGATCAAGTGTTGAGGTAGGGCCGGGGGCAAGCGCCATTGTCTCGAACACCTGGGTCTTGGCCAGTGTAGGCAATTGGTACTTTTGAAAGCTGGAGGAGAACGCCCCGTGATGGCGTGCGATGGCTGAGAAAGCCGCCTTGAACAACGGCGGTTGCTCACGAAGGGCCATCACGAGGAGAGGAGAAGCTGCAACGGCGCCTTCGACGGCATGGGGTGGACGCCTGCGCATTCTTTTCTGCCATTCGACATGTTGAGCGCTGTATCCTTCATAGTCAGTATGCGCAGCCCAGAAGCCAAGAGGCGCCGGCTTGCCGATCAACTTTTGCCAGTCCAACACCCACTGTTGCCAGTCCTTGGCGAGCTTGCCCAAGTCATGGAAAAGCACGGCCAATTCGGCGGCCTGCCGCAGCGACCCTGATGGCCAGCCAGCACGGCGTTCAAGTTTTGCCGCCGCGTTTTCGAGTTCTCGCCAGGTGATTCGTTCGAAGGCTTGGTAGACCAGCCGGATATGCTCCTCATAGCTTTCGAGGCGATAGAAGGCGACCCAGTCGCTTCCTTTGCTGAACTTGGAACTCGTGTCTGTCGCCAGGTGATCTTCTGCCCGGAATGATCCGCTTTGGCCAAGGATCAGGCCATCGTCAGCGTTGTAGTCAGCCAACGAGGGATGAACTGCGATCAGCGATGCCCCTCGGAGCAACGACTTATCGCGCACCGGACGCCAGAAATAGCGCACGGCATCGCTCTCTTGGCCGTTGTCTTGTGCTTCCTCCAGTCGCCAGATCACGTCACCGTCGATATCACTGTTCGGTTCTTCCAGCCACATCTTGGCCGCGCCCTGTAAAGTACCCGGATGGAGGGAGAACATCGGCGCAGAGAACGGGCGCGCCAGCAGCTTGTCCGGCTCGGCGCTGATCGTAATCTGTTGCGACGTGACTTTCCGTACCAATTCACCGGCAGCTTCCTGGTCGCCGTTCAACGCGGCCTGCATGCGTTGACGATGCTTCCAGGTAGTTCTCCTAACGCCTTGCAGTACTTGCTCATCGAATGCTCCGTGGGCAAAATCGACCAAGGCTTGTTCATCGACGAAGTTCAATCGACGGCCGTCACGGTTCTGCAGCCATTCCTCCGTAAGCTGGATAACAGCCTCTTGACCCTTGTAAGGCAACGCGTTCTCGACAGGATAGACGTAGACATGCCCGGTCTCGCCCTGAAAACGTGCGCAACGCCCGGCGCGCTGAAGGATGGCGTTGGCCGGAGCTAACTCGGTGTGCAAGACCTCAGCCGAAATATCCAGACCGACCTCAACTACCTGGGTTGCCACAACTATAGCGCTACCGTGCGTGCGATCAGCGGTCTTGCCCAATAGGTCACGCACGCGTTGTTCCTTGGCTGATCGATCTTCTTGCAGGAAGCGACTGTGCAGCAGAATCACTTCCGTGTCGCACATAGCGGGGTGATTGCGCAACTCACGGCAGATTGCCTGCGCCCGTCCAACGACGTTACAAACCACCAGCGAACGATGATTATGCTTCTCGATGATGTTCTCCGCGCTCAGAACTTGGTTAGACCAATGATAGTAGCGAGTCTTGCTGCGTTCAATGGGCAAGTCGAGCATGGTCTTTCTCTCGTCTTCGTCTGTCGGTACGACGTTTGCATCCAACCATTCAGCCAGGGACCCCAACATTTTTCTGGAGAAGGTCGCCGTCATGAGAATAAATGGGGCGACATTGCGCAACATGCGCAGCATTTCCAAAGTGGTAGGGAGCGTCGACAGGGGATCAAACAGGTGAAATTCATCGAAGACAAGGTAGCTTGAGACGACTGCTCCAGCGTTCAAGTTAGCAAGCTTGCGCGGTAAGCCATACGGCATGTGCAGAAAGCTGCTGAGAACCTGATCGATCGTGGCAAAGGTAAGGTCTGCCTCAAATTGGCGGTCCTTCGGCTGTTCGCCTGTCTGAATTTGAACATCAATCTCCCGCCGATGTCTTCGCTCAAAGCTTGCAGCCAAACCGCCGTACTCGGCGACGAATTGATTGGCAAGGACCCGCATCGGGACTGAGTAGATGCACTTTTTCGGAAAATCGCCGGTTGGACGGTCGAAGAAGTTCTCAATAAACGGCGCTAACGCCGCACGCGTTTTCCCGGCTCCGGTGGGTGCCTGCAAGATCACAGATTGGCCGGCCTGAATCAACCCTCTGACTTTTTCCTGGTACGGATACAATTGCATATCTCTTACCCTCCAAAGAAATCGTCAAGCGTGGAGCTTGTGACCGTGGAAGATGAGTTGACATGCCAGCCATACAACTTGGCCAGCATCTTCGCTTCGCCCATCAGCGTCTCTCGCAACGCCAACGGCTCCACCACCTCCACATCCGCCCCCCACCCTCTCACCCACGGCAGCATCTCCTGCGGTTCGGCCACCAGCGCCCGCCACAGCACGTGGCCATCGGCCTGCTCTTCGATGCGCTGCGAGGGGTGCCAGCGGGTCTCGCGCACGCGCATGGCTAACTTCGGATGGAAACGCAACACCACCTCCACCGGCGCCTGGTCGCTGGTCCAGATCCCCCAGGCGTCGCGCAGGTAAACTCGGGGATCGAAGTCGTCCGGGATGGTGAAGGGGTCGCGGGTCATCTCGGCCGCCCGGATGCGCTCGATCTTGAGGGTGCGCAGCTTGCCCGGCGGCTGGCGCAGGCCGATGACGTGCGCCGTCTGTCCCACCGCGTAGGGTTCGATGAAGTAGGGGGAGAAGGTGTAGTCGAAAACCCGGCCATTCTCCATCTGATGCTGCACCTTCACCTTGCGCCCGGCCGACCAGGCCTCGGTCAGCGTCTCCAGCACCTTCAGGTAGACCGGGTCGCGAAAGGCGCCCTCCTCGTCCATCATGTCGGCCGAGCGCAACAGGTGGCCGCTGATGTTCTTGTCCAGCCGCTGCAAAGCCATGCCCAGCTTGCGCAGCGCCGAGGCCGCGTGCGGGTTCTGCTTGTCGCTGCGGGTGGCTAGCAGCCGCGTCGCCAGGTGGATGGCCATCACCTCGTGCAGGCTGAAGGAGGCCTTGGTCAGATCGGCGCTGCGATCCAGCTTGAGCCGGCCGTCGTCCTCTTCGTAGATGCTGGGCGGCAATTGGTCATTGTCGAGATACTTGGTGATGGTCGAGCGGTTCACCCCCAACCGGCGAGCGATCTCGGCCCGGGTCAGGCCCTCTGGATGCGCCCACAGCAGTTGCTCGATCTGTAACAGGCGTTGCGCTTTTTCTTGAGCACGGGTCATCGCTTCTATCCTTGGTCTGCGGGAGTCCTGCGGTGATCAGGCCTCGCCCTTCGGAGGATGAAGACCTGCTTCATCCTTCCCCCCGGGTTTGGCCTGACCACCTGTCCATAGTTTAGCACAGCTTGTTGCCCAATTCCGCAAAAACCGGGAAAAGATGGCTGAATTCGTGATCATCGTTTCCCAAAGGGCCACAGTCGCCCCTTGTTGTCCTCACTCAGCAGAATGCCTTGGTCTTGCAGCGCTGGCAGCAGGCGGGTGATGCTGGAAGGTTCCAGTCCCAAGCCACGGGCGATGTCGATCGGTTTGCTGCCAGGGTGTGTATCGACATAATGTCCAATCGCTTCGATACGGCCGATATCCGGTTTGCGTGCCATGATGACCTCCTGGTCTGTGAGAGTGATTTGTCTCCACAGTACCAGGGCGGTGTTGCCGCTACGGCAACAGGACGCGACGAATTTCCGGCCAATCTATCGCTTTGTCGGGATCATGCCGATGGGGGCGCTATCTCGCTGCTCCACCTCCAACGTCTGCTGTCAGATTTGAGATTCTCTTCCACTGGGCGGTCGCACCGGCCATGCCTGTCGCAGGGACAGCGTCGGTGCACGCCCATTGTACCCCAAGTCCCCACGGCGCAAAATCTGGCGGCCGGTCAGTCCCGCCGTGGCCGCGGGGGAGGGGGGCAGGTCGGCGCGCTCGATGCGCACTAGCAGACCGGCTGAAGCCTCGACTCCACCGGCTGAAGCCTCGACTCCACCGGCTGAAGCCTCGACTCCACCGGCTGAAGCCTCGACTCCACCGGCTGAAGCCTCGACTCCACCGGCTGAAGCCTCGACTCCACCGGCTGAAGCCTCGACTCCGGCGGTTTGGGCCTCGACGCCGCGCCCGGCTCCGGCCTCGACTCTGTCAGGGAGGCGATGGCAGGCCTTGGCGGCCCTTGGCGCGGGGGAGAGTCGCTCTTCCCTACCCCCCTTCGTATAGCCGTTTAGTCGAAAAACAGCCCTGGCACGGCGGGGACGGCGCGGGCGGCGCTGGATAGCTTAGGATGGCGGCGTAGCCGGGCTGCCGCTGGGCGTTCTGGGTGCGCGCGCCGCGCGGCGCGCGCACCGGCGTGACGCAGCGCCTGGCCGCGGGCCACGGTCAGAGCCGGGCTGAGCGCCCCCTGAGCCGCGGCCGGTTCAGGGGTTGATGGGAATAATATACATAACACCCCTAGTGTGTATATGGATGGCGGTCACACCCCTCGACCCAGCGGCGCTCCCCTGCCTGCCGCGCCCATCCAAATGCCGGCCCGACGAGATGGCCGCCAACTCTGCCTGGCTGGCCGCAGCTCAGCCACGGTCAGCCGCAGCCCGCGACCTGGCCGGCGCGACGACCGGCGCCCGCTTCTGCGCTCCGCCAGCGATGACGCCTGGGTCGTCGCTGGCCGCGGCAAGCCGCCCGCAGCCTGGCCCCTGCCCTTGCGGCGCGATCTGTTGCAATTCGATGTTTGGTTATGTAAACTGGTGGTCCAGCGGCGTACTGCCAGCGGCGTACACCCGCATCCGTCCCGCCAGCTCCACCGGCAGCATCCCCTTGATGCGCACGCCCTCGCCGGTGTGCTCCTCCTGCTCGATCAGCCCATGCACATGCCACAGGTTGACCAGGTCGCCAGCGCTGTAGGGCAACAGCGCCTCCAGCGGCGTCAGATCGCGGTTCAGCCGCGCCTCCAGCAGGTCCAGCAGCTCCCGCAGCCCCTGGCCCGTGCCGGCGGAGATGCCCAGCGCGTCGTCGAAGTCACGCCCCAGCAGGTCCACCACCGCCTCAGGGTCGGGCAGCAGGTCGATCTTGTTCAGCGCGGTGACGATGGGCTTCTCCACCACCCCCAGTTCCCGCAGCACGTCGCCCACGGCGTCGGCCTGTTCCGCGGCGTTGGGATGCGTTATGTCAACAACGTGCAGCAGCAGGTCGGACTCGGCGATCTCCTCCAGCGTGGCGCGGAAGGCGGCCACCAGCGCCGTGGGCAGCTTCTGGATGAAGCCCACGGTGTCGGTGAAGAGCGCCTCGCGGCCGCCGGGCAGGCGCACC
>Ga0209096_1003446_pt1 | contig 13769 bp, 11 predicted proteins | sample AD_UKC034_MetaG_FD_184407 | JGI IMG/M metagenome (GOLD analysis project Ga0209096, IMG submission 184407) | Active sludge microbial communities of municipal wastewater-treating anaerobic digesters from USA - AD_UKC034_MetaG (SPAdes) (version 2) | ecosystem: Engineered > Bioreactor > Anaerobic >... | reverse complement strand
CAACTCATAGGCATTGGGGATGGGGACGCGCCGGTCGTTCTCGCCGTGCTGGATCAGGGTGGGCGTCTTCGCCTCCCTGATGTAGCTCATGGGCGAGGTGAGGCGGTAGATCTCCGGGTCGTCCACTGGATCGTCGCCGAGATAGTTGAGCGTGAAGGGAGTGATGTCGGTGTTGTAGTAGTAGGTCGCCCAGTTGGAGATGCCGGCGCCCACCGAGATGGCGGCGAAACGGTCCGAGGACGTAGTGAGGAACGCCGAGATGTAGCCGCCCTGGCTCCAGCCCATGCAGCCCACCCGCCGGGGATCCACCCACCCCTTCGCCACCAGGTGATCCACGCCCGAGAGCACGTCCCAGGCGTCGCCCACCCCCAGGTTGCGCACGTTGAGTGTGCGGAACCGCTCGCCGTAGCCGGCGCTGCCGCGGTAGTTCACCTTCAGGACCAGCGCGCCGCGCGCCGCCCAGATGTCCGCCGGGTAGTAGCGGGAGTCGGGCAGGAGGAGCACCGGCCGGTCGATGCCGGTGGGCCCGCCATGGATGACGCAGAGGAGGGCGTATCGTTTGGCCGGGTCGAAGTCGGCCGGCTTGATGAGCACGCCCTCGATGGGCTCGCCGTCCCGGCTGGTCCAGGTGACAAGCTCGCGGGTGCCCAGGATGAGGCTGGCCGTCTGGGCGTTGAAGTCGGTGAGGCGGCGCGGCGCGAACGGCTCCGCCGCGGTCACGAAAACTTCCGGGAGCGCGTCGGGAGCGCCGGCGAGGAACGCCACGGTGCGGCCGTCCCGCGTCAGGCTGAAGGCGCCGGCCAGGAGGCCGTCGGGCTGTGACAACCGGTCGATCCGGCGGTCTTCGGGATGCACCCGGAACAGATGCACGGCGGTGCGCTGCAGGGCCGAAAAATAGATGCCATTCGTTTTCCAGGCCAACAGACTCGGATTTTCATCGAAGGCGTCTGTGAGCGACACGGGCGCGCCGCCGGCGGCCGGCATCACCGCCAGCCGCGAGTTGAGCGCGAAGTACCGCGGGTTGCCCATGGCCGAGGCGAAGGCGATCCGGGCGCCGTCGGGCGACCAGACAGGCGACGTGTCAGGGCCGGGCTGGTCCACGATCTTCGTCACCGTGTCGTCCGCGAGGTTCAGCAGGTAGATGTCCGCGCTGGCGCTCTGCACCAGGTCGGGATTCACCGTGGCGCTGAAGGCGATCCGGGTGCCGTCGGGCGACCAGGCGAAGTCGCCGACGCTGAAATCGCGCCCCTTCGTCCGCTGCACGCCGGCGGCGGGCGTTTCCAGGGCTTTCTCCACGTCGATCGTCCAGAGATGGGTGTGGCGGTAGTCGCTGCGGACCACCCGGAAATCACCCAGGTGCTCCGTCCGGTCCTTGTCCGCCGGCACCTCCGGCTCCTCGGCGAGGAAGGCGATCTGGCGGCCGTCCGCCGACCACTCGTAATCTCCGCCGCCGTCCTTGACGTCGGTGATCCGCACCGCCTCGCCCCCGTCCGGGCTGATGAGGAACAGCTGGTTCTTGCCGCCGTCCCGGCTCGACACGAACGACAGCCAGCGGCCGTCCGGCGACCACTTCGGGTTGCCGGCGCCGTCGTCGCCGCGGGTGAGCTGGAAGGTGCGTCCGGTGGCCGTCTCCGCCAGCCAGACCTGCGGCGTGAACGCATCCTTCTTGAAGTCGGGCGTCAGCACCGAGTAGGCCACCCAGCGGCCGTCCGGCGAGATTTCGACCAGACGCGGCACGCGCAGCTGCAGCAGCTCGTCCACCGTGGGCACGTGCCGCGCCGCCGGCGGCTCGGCGGCCAGAGCCCAGCCGCACACGCCAAGGACCACCACCAGCCAGAGACCGGTCCATTGTTTATACATGGAATTCTCCTCGGATTATTTGTTCCGGTGATTCTTACGGATCGTTGACCAAACATCTTCTCCAAATCGCGCTGGACTCCATGGTCCGGTTGCTATACTAAGGGGGACATGATGAGCGATACAACCACCGAATTCGTCTGGGTCACGGAAACGTCGGATCCGTTCTTCCATTGGCCGGCGGTGGCCGAGGCGGCCGAATCCGGCCAGCCGCTCGTGGTCTATTCCAAGAACCTCATCCCCGTGGATTTCTTCCGGGACCACCCGCGGGTGGCCCTGGGACTCACCATCACCGGCTGGGGCGGCACCTGGCTGGAGCCGGGCGTGGCGCCGCCGGAAGCCATGGTGGCGCATTTCAACCGGGCGGCAGACGCCATGGGCCTGGAACGGCTGCGGCTGCGGGTGGACCCCGGCATCCCCACCGCCGAGGGATTGCGCCGCGCCACCGCGGTGCTCGGCGGCATCGCCGCGCCGGTGCGCACCATCACCTCCATCATCCAGTTCTACAAAGGGCACGACACCCTGTTCCACAAGCTGGGGATCGACCGGAGCCGATACAACAAGAAGTCGGGGCGGGCCGTCTATCCGGACCCGGAGCTGGCCGTCTGGTGGTTGAGCGAGTTGCTACAGGCCCGGCCCGATTTCGTCGGCTGCGTCTCGTTCTGCGGGATGCCCTACCAGGTGGAAGGGGCCGAGCACACCGGCTGCGTGGACGACGCGCTGCTCGCGGCCATCGGCGTGGACCGCTTCAAGCGTATCGCTCCGGGGCGGCAACGGCCGGGATGCCGCTGCGTCATCGCCAAGCGCCAGGCGCTGGGGGGCGCCTGCGCCCACGGCTGCCTCTACTGCTACGCCCACAAGGAGCACCTTCGCCACGTGCCCTCATAAGCGACCGGACGTCCGCCGCGCCCCGCTCGCCCGATCGGCCGGGTGCCGCCCCGGGACCGTGTCCGGCGTCAATCCGGGAGAGGCCCGGCGGGCGGTTCCCACAGCTCGACGCGGTGGCCTTCCGGATCCATGACCCAGCCGAATTTGCCGAGCTCCGACACCTCGGTCCGCTCGTCGACGGCGCACCCCTCCACCCGCAGGGCGGCCAGGACATGGTCGAGGTCAGCCACGCGGTAGTTGATCATGAATGGGGCGGGACTCGGATCGAAGTAGCCGGTATCCGCTTCGAAGACATTCCAGACCGTGGCGCCCGCCGCTTCGGGCCCGTGAAAGACCGCGCCGCCCCATTCCAGGATCTCCAGGCCGAGGTGGCGGCGGTACCATTCGCGCAGGGCCGCCGGGTCCTTCGCCTTGAAGAAGACGCCTCCGATGCCGGTCACTCGACGCATGGCCGCCCTCCCTCAGTCGCGTATGAACACTTCGTAAATGTAGACAATTTTCAGTTCTCCGCCTGACGGCAGGTCCGGTTCCCAGGTGAGCACGTGCTTCGGATTGACCTGCTTGAGGCCCTTGGCCGTGACGACGTCCTTCGCCTGGAGGGACGCCTCGATCACGTCGCCCGACAGCTCCTTGATGATCTCGAGCCGCACCGCCCGGTCGAGCCGGCTGCGGAGCTTCAGCTCGCCGCGTACCTTCACCCGGTCATACGAATTGCCGTGAAACGTGGCCGCGTCCCGGGTGCGCGCCACTTCGACCTCGGCCTGCTCCGCCACGATGTTCATCGCCCGGTTGATCCGGATGGTGGTCTCGGCGCCGGGCGCCGTGTACCGGCAGATGTCTTGGCCGGTGAAGGCACCGCCGGTGACGAACTCCGCCGCCGCGGTGGTCAGGGGCATCTTCAGGCTGTTCACCAGCCGGCAGCAGTGCCAGATCTCCTCGGATTCGCCGGAGCGTTCCGACGCGTCGCGGTAGTGATCGTCCCGGTCGAGGTAGTCGTCGATCTGCCAGGTGTAGATGTGCCGGTACGGCATGTCGGCGGTGAAGAGCGGCACCCAGGCCGTCTCGCCCCGTTTCAGGGAGAAGCCGGGCACCGGGTAGAGGAACAGGTCTTCCACCGCCTGGCCCTCCGCCACGCCGGCGTATGACAGTTCCGGTGGCGGCGCGGCGTCGAATTCCGCGACGTTCGACAGCACGGCCTGCTGCATCATGACATCGGACCGGCGACCGCCGCCCCGGGCGTCGCCGCCGAGCGAGGCGAGGAATCCCTGCAGGTTCTGGACCATGGCGATGGGGCTGGACACTCCCCCGAACCGGATGTTCGGAAAGCCAGTGACGAGCTCCAGGCGTACGTTGTTCAGATCCACCAGCTCGTTGACCACCACCGCGTGGGCGCTAAACCGGGCGGTCTGCGGGTCGGTGAGGTCGATCCGGTAGGCCGGCGCCCAGGTCGCCCCCCGGGCCAGGCAGCTGGCGGCAATGCGGCTGCCCCCTGCCGGCCGCTCCAGCTCCAGCCGGAGGCCGGGGCGTTTTTGCAACACTGTCATCGTCCGCGCGATCTCGCCACCTTCGAATTCCACCCGGTGGATCGATCCGGCAGACAGGGTCACCGGACCGGCGTCGGTCTGCAGGGTGATCAAGTTCGTTGCGGCCATGATTGGAGACCGAGAGTTCCCGTCGTCACCGTCGGACCGCCCGCCCATGATGTAGGGGCCGGTGGACTCGGCGGGCGGCAGGAGCGGCGCGGCCAGCACCGTCCCGGTGACCACGTCCCGGTCGCCGGGCCCCACGCGGAGCGTCACCCGGCGGCCCGCGTTGGCGTGCAGCAGCTGGGCCATGCTCTCCACAGCGACGGGAACCGCTGTCTCCTCCTGTGCCGCCACCAGGCCGCGCAGGGCGACTTCGGGGCCGTAGCTCACCCAGAACGTCCCGTGCACGGGCACGGGCAGCGGACCCAGCGCAACGGTGGCGGCACCCGCAGGCAGAGTCGCCCCGGAAATCAGAAACGCGGTGCCGTCCTTGAACAGCGCCACCTTTTCCACGGTGACTGCGGCCGGCGCAGGTGCTCCATCACCGGCCGGCGCGCCGAATGCCACCAATCCCAGCGTGATCACGAGTTCCAGGAACACGGCCAGTGCGACGGTACGTCCAGTGTGCATGCCACACCTCCTCATGGTGGAAGCCGATCATCATTCCATCCGGTCAACGCAATCGCTGCCCTGCGGCTATCGATGCCGGATGGCCACCTGTAGTTCATCGCCCGACAAGCGACATTCAAGGCAGAAACTGGTCTGTCTGCCACTGTAAGGGGATCGAACGGAATGTCAAGGGGTATCCAGCCCGCAGGTGGCCGCGTGATTTTTTTCTCCGAATCGCATACAATACGCTTGCACTCAACAGGCGATCGGATCGGGCAAGGAGGTTTCGATGGACGGACGTAGGATTCTGACAGCACTCATGGCGATTGCATCGGTCATGCTGTTCGGCGGCCTCATCGCGGGCCAGGAGGCGAAACCGGCGGAGCCGGCGTCGGCCAAATTTTACGAGGCACTGATCATCATGCCGATCATCCCGGCCCGCTCCGCCGACGCCATCCAGGCGGATCTGACCCGTGCCGACGAGGATCGCCAGAAGGCCGAGCAGGCGGTCGCCGCCTGCAACGCGCAGGTGATCGAAGCGGAAGGCTGGATCAAGCTGCAGAAGCTGGATATCGACGGCCTCAAGCTGCAGATCGACGCCGCCAAAAAGGAAAAGCGCGACGCCGACAAGGCCGCGCTGGAAGCGCAAAAGAAGGAACACGAACTCGTCCAGGATTTCTTGGAAAAGCTCAAGTCCGTGCGCGAGGCGGCGCTCAACCTGGCCAAGGCCCAACAGGTGCTCGCCAGCGCCTGCCGCGCCGCCGGTCAGGCGGATCAGGATCTGGCGCAAAAGCGGGGCACCTGGGCGGCCCAGCCCGCCGGGGATGCCGGTGCGGTCACCGCCGCCCGGTCCGCCTTCCTGGCCGAGGAGACCGTTTCCCAGGCGTTGAAGGATCTGGCCGACAAGCAGTCCGAGGTGTACGACAAGCAGAAGAAGCTCAACGACCGGCGCATCGATCTGGCCAAGGCCCGCACCGTCCTGCTCAACGACGGACGCCTCAAGACGGCCCAGCCGCCGGTCCTCGCCGAGTGACTCCGGCCGGTTGACGATCCGACATCCGGCAAGTTCGTGCCGGCTGGTCTGCGCCCGCGGGTACTGCGCGGACGAGTCGGTTGACTAGAGGAAGTCCCGGTCCTCCGCAGCGACACGATCCCCCGTAAACCGATACAGGTGGGGCGGGCGCCCGCCCCGCCGGCCCACCGCCTCAGCCAGAATCCTCACACGCTCGATGAGCCCGCGCTGCAGCATCAGGCTGCGGAAATTGGTCTTGTTCACCTTCCAGCCCAACACCGCTTCATAGACCGCCTGCAGCTCCTCGATCCGGAACTCCGGCGGCAGCAGGTGCCGGGCGATGTTGGTATAGCGCAGTTTCCCCTTCAGCCGGGACTCGGCGGCGGCCACGATCGCCTCGTGGTCGAACGGCAATGCCCGGTTGGCTGAGCCGGCCGCCGCCGCCCAGCGGCCGCGGCCCGGTGTCAGAACGCCCTCGCGTGCCAGCGCCAGGTAGGCGACGCTCACGGTGCGGCCACGCGGATCCCGGTACAGGGCGCCGAACGTGGCCAGCTGTTCCATGTACAGGCTCTCGGCCGCCGGCGTGGTGCATGCCGCCTTGTCCACAAGCGCCCGGACGGCCGCGGACTCCAGCGGTTCGTCCGCACGCAGCGCCACCCCCGGAAGGGCTTCGGCACCGGCAAACGGCTCGTCCGCCCGCCGGACCAGGAGCACCTCCAGCCGCCCGCCACCGGCCCGCAGCGCCACCACGTCCACCGCCACGACGGGCCGCTCCAACACGTTCCGGTTCATCTGCACCCCCAACTCTACGGCTTTTGTTAATTTTATAAAAAACCAGTCGAGCGGTCAACCCCTTCGCATCATCAAAGCCGTGTCAATTTATATCCTTATATATCAAACTAATATTCTTTTTCCGTTCAATTATATTTTACCGGCTGAGATAAATTTCGCCTTCACAAACTAATAATATTGAAATATAATAAAACCAGAAAGGAGGCCGACATGACACTCACCACCGCCCACACCCAGAGCGATCTAAAGAAACACCTGCGTCCCGTGTGCGGCGAACATCCCCTGTTCTGGATGCCCGAACCCGAACTCGAGCGTCCCGATCCGGCCGCCGTCTTCGCCGCCGGGCTGAGGCACCACCACCTGGCGAACACCGCCTATCCCATTGCCCATCGAAAGACCATCTGGCCCTTCCGCCAGGACCCGGAGCGGCACCGGAACCTCCTGCGCCGGGCGCTTGCCGGGCCGCGCCTCTGCCTCTACGTCCACGTCCCCTTCTGCGAGCGGCGCTGCGCGTTCTGCGAGTACACCGTTCTCGAGCGGCACGACGACGCGGCCGAAGCGGCTTATTTCGCGGCGCTGGAGCGAGAAGTCGAATTGTACCTCGAACTTCTGGATCCCGGCGCCCACGAGCTGGCCGGCCTGGACGTGGGCGGCGGCACGCCGCTCCTGGCCCGGCCGGCGCGCATCGGCGCCGTGCTGGACCGGATCCTGAGGGCTTTTCCGCTGGCCGCCGGTTTCGCCATGAGCATCGAGACGACCCCCAAGATCGCCGCCCTGGATCCCGACCGGCTGGCAGCGGTGCACGCCCTGGGGTTCGAACGGATCAGCATGGGCCTGCAGACGGTGAATCCCGAACTCCTGCGGGCCTACGCGCGCGACCAGGCGGGTTACAACCGGCTCGCCGCCGACCAAATCCGCCGGGCCGGCTTTCGGGCCTTCAACATCGACCTGATGTACGGTTTCGCCCACCAGACCGTCGACGATTTTGCGGCCAGCGTCCGGTACGCCATCGACTTGGCCCCCGACTACATCACGCTGTACCGCATGCGCTACAAGGGCACCCGCGTCGCCGGCGAAGCCGGGCAGGTGGACCTGGACCGCATCAACGCGATGTACCACACCGCCCGCGAGCTGCTGCTGGCGGCGGGCTACGCCGCCAACCCGGGCAAGAACGCCTTCAGCCGGATCCCGGATGATCCCGGCACCAGCCGCTACCTCACCGAGCGCGTGGTCTGGAGCACGCCCTATCTGGGCCTGGGGCTCGGCGCCCAGACCTTCACCAACACCGTTCTGGGATACAACCTCGGCGCCGCCACGAAGACGATGGGGCCCTACCTGGACGCCGTCGCCGCCGGCCGGCTGCCGCTGCAAGACCTCTACCACCTCCCACCCAGCGAGGGCATGGCCAAGATGATCGCCGTCTCGTTCTACTTCGGCCAGATCCACCGCGAAGCGTTTAGGCACGCCTTCGGGCGTCCCCTCGAGGCGTGCTTCCCCGAAGCGATCGCCTTCGTGCTCGCGCGCGGCTTGATGGAGTACCACGGACCGGTCCTGCGCCTGACCCCGGCGGGCGCCGCGGCGTTCAACGGCGTCATCGCCCTCTTCTACTCGCCGCGCGTCCAGGCCCATCTGCTGGGCCTGGAGGAGGAATGACCATGGACCGCTTCGCCAACATCCTCCTGACCGGGCCCTGCAACCAGCGGTGCCCCCTCTGCATCGGCCGGACCCTGGCCGCCCGGGTGCTGCCGGACAATCTCGACCGCTTCCCCCTCCTCAACCTCGAACCATTCCTGGATCTGCTGGTCCACGAGGGGATCCGGGAGATCTCACTCACCGGCACCAACACCGACCCCCAGCTCTACCCACACGAGGCCGCCCTCCTGGACCGGCTGCGTGACCGCCTGCCCGGCGTGCGGGTGTCGCTGCATACCAACGGCCGGCTGGTGCTGGACAAGATTGATATATTCAACCGCTATGACCGGGCCACGGTTTCCATCCCGTCGTTCCGGCCGGAGACGATCCGCCACATGACCGGCTGCAACGGCGGGCCGGACTTGGCGGCCATCCTGCGCCGGGCGGTGATTCCCATCAAGATCTCCACCCTTGTCACACTGGACAACCGGCGGGAGATTTCCGAAATCATCAGTCGCTGTAAGGAGCTGGCCGTCCGGCGCCTGGTCCTGCGCCGGCTGTACGGCGAGACGCAGCCCGAGGACTTCTTCCCGGGCTGCGCGCCGGTTCGGCTGTTCGCCGGCAATCCCGTCTATGACGTGGACGGACTTGAAGTGACCGTCTGGGACTTCGCGCGTTCCACCCTGCGGTGCCTCAACTTGTTCAGCGACGGGACCATCAGCCGGGAATACCGCCTCGCGGGGTGAGCCATGCACCGTGTGACCATCGCCAACCTGACTGAGGACGCCCGCCGGACGCGCACCCTGGGCGTGATCGTCGGGTCGTTCGACCCGCTGCACCGCGGGCACGAGTGGATGGTGCGCCAACTCCTCCGTCGGTGCAACCGCGTCCTGCTGCTGGTGCCGCTCCGCCATTTCGACAAGCACCCCGTCTGGCCGGTCAACGCCACCTTCACCCAGCGCCTGGCCATGATCGCCCGGCTCTCGGAGCGCTCCGGCGGCCGCGTCCTGGGCGGCGTGACGCGCGAGGCGTTGTTCGTGCGGCTGGCCGACGAGCTGGCGGCGCTCTTCCCCGACGCGGCGATCACCTTCGCCATGGGTGACGACACGTGGCGGCGGTTGCTCCGCTCCCCGGAGTACTTCGCCCGGCTCGGACTGCCATGGACGGCGGCGGACGCCGGCCGGCTCGCCCGGTTGAGCCGCCGGGTGATGGCGTTCGGCCGGTCGGGCGACGCCGCCGGGCGGATTCGGGTGCCCGCCGCGGTGCGCGACATCTCCTCCACCCGGATCCGCGCGCTGGCTGTCGCCGGGGCCGACGATGCGGCGCTGCGCCGATTCGTCGCCCCGGACATCCTGGCCATCTGCCGTCGCGCCGGACTGTACCGTGAGCCGGCAACGGGCCGGTCCCGCGGTGAGCGCGGTTCTGCGCCGCCGTCACCACAACCCCCAGTTGTGCCTGACCCGACTTTGTGCTGAAATGGAGTCGTCTCACCTTGCCAAACGCGGGGAGGTCTACGATGTGTCCCACCATCGCCGTGTTCGGCGGCGCGTTCAATCCGCCCGGTCAGCATCACCGGGCGATCGCCGAGGCGCTCAGCCGGCAGTTCGATCGCGTCGTGGTGGTCCCCTCGGGACCGCGACCCGACAAGCCGTCCATGCAGGACGTGGAACCCATTCATCGGGCGGCCATGGCTGACATGGCGTTTCGCGGGCTGGCCAACGTCCGCGTGGATCTGTTCGATCTCGAGGAAGGCACGTTCACCCGCAACCACGACCTGGAAACCCGCTATGCCGCCGAGGGGGAGGTGTGGCACGTGGTGGGCGGCGACCTCGTCGGCGGCGGGAGCGCAGGCCGCTCCTTCATCCAGACGCGGTGGTCCCGCGGCGAGGCGCTCTGGCAGGAGCTGCGGTTCGCCGTGTTCACCCGGCCCGGCCATCCGCTCATCCCTCTCGACCGGCCGCCCCGATCCCGCCTCTTCGACCTGAACCTCGCCGGGTCCAGCGCCGACGTCCGCGAACGCCTGTTTCGCCACGAACCGGTCACCGATCGGCTGGACCCCCGGGTGGCCGAATACATCGACCGCTACGGACTCTACCGCGGCCGGCCTCCGGTGCGCACGGCGCCGCTGCGGCTGGACCCGCCCCGGCCGCTACTGGTCGTGGATGAGTCCAATCCGCAGGCCGGCGAACTCGCCGCCCGCCTTGCCGGCACCGAACCTGCGAGCCCGCCCAACTGCATCCTCGTGGTGGGCGGCGACGGGACCATGCTCCACGCCATCCGCCGCCACTGGCGCGAGCGTCTGCCGTTCATCGGCATCAACACCGGTCACCGCGGGTTTCTGCTGAGCGGCGCCGCCGATTTTGCCGCCGGCTGGCCGTCCGGGCCGCTGGTGGTCCGCCAGGCCCCGCTCCTGCATGTGGAGGCGGTGGCGCCCGGCGGCCGGGTCACCACCGGCGTGCTGGCGTTCAACGACGCCTGGGTGGAGCGGTGCACCGGCCAGACCGCCTGGGTGGAGGTCCGGGTGGGGGGGGAAATCCGGATCCCCCGGTTGATGGGCGACGGTATCTTGCTGGCCACCGCCGCCGGTTCCACCGCCTACGCCCGCGCCATGGGCGCCACGCCCGTGCTGTTCGAAACACCGGCGCTGGTGCTCGTGGGCTCCAACGTGCTGGAGCCGCCCGGCTGGAAGGCGGTGATGCTCGCCCTCGACAGCCAGGTGGTCTTCCGCGCCCTGGAACCCGTCAAGCGCCCCGTGACGGCCTACGCCGACGGCGTCCCCCTGGGCGAGACCGCCGAGCTGCGCCTGCGGACCAGCCGGATCGCCACCGCCGAGCTGGCGTTCAGTCCGGCCCACGACATGGCCGAAAAGATCGCCCAGATCCAGTTTCCACCGGTGGCATGATGGTTGTTTTTCCAGCAGTCACTCACCGGGTCGGTGTCATGCCGATTTCGTCCGACACCAGTTATCTCTGCACGCCGGCGACGCATTCGGAAAGCGCCCTGGCCGGAACAGACGATTACCCGGCTCCACGCAGCCGGTTCCATGAGGATTGCCATGCCTGAGGTGGTTCCACCCGCACCCTCGAGCCACACAGACCCGTGCCCCCTTGTCAGCGTGATCGTGGTCAATTGGAACGGTGCGCCGTACCTGGACGCCTGCCTGGCGTCCGTCGCCAGCCAGACGTACCCCCAGGTTGAGCTCCTCGTGGTGGACAACGGCTCCACCGACGGCTCCGCCGACACGGTCCGCCGTTGGAGTGAAAAACCAAACGTGCGGATCTTCCTGCTGGAATCCAATACCGGTTTCACCGGTGGCAATAATTTGGCGTTCCGCCATGCCCGCGGAGAATGGCTGGCCTTGCTCAACAATGATGCCGTGGCCGAGCCCGATTGGCTGGCCCACCTGGTGGCACGTGGAAATCCAACTGCCGGCATCGGCATGCTCGGCGGCAAGATACTGCTCGCCGGCGCACCCAGCGTCATTGACAAGGCCGGCCACCTCATCTGGCCCGACGGTCAGAACCGCGGCCGGGGCACGGGTGAAACCGACCATGGCCAGTACGACCGGGAGGAGGAGATCCTCTGGCCCGACGGCTGCGCCGCCCTCTACCATCGCGAGCTGATCACCCAGACGGGCGGATTCGATGACGCATTCTTCGCCTACGGCGACGACGCCGACCTGGGCCTGAGGGCACGACTGCTGGGCTGGCGGGCCTGGTACGTACCGCAGGCGGTGGTACACCACCATCACAGCGCCAGCGCCGGCGCATTTTCACCGCTGAAGATTCGTCTGGTGGAGCGCAACCGACTGCTCCTCGCCCTGAAGGATTTTCCCCTCGGCTTGTTGGTTCAGAACCCTTACTGGACCCTGCGGCGGTACCTGTGGCTGACGTGGGGAGCGATCAGCCGGACAGGCACTTCCGGCCGTTTTGTCCGCGAACACAGTCGGTTCCGCCTGCTCGCCGTCCTGGTCCGGGCCTACGCCGGCGTGCTTCGACTGATGCCGCATGTGCTGCGCGAACGACGACGCGTCCAGCGGAACCGGTGTCTCTCCGACCAGGAAGTTGCCGCGTTGCTGCGGCGCTTTCGAATCGACGTGCGCGAACTGACGCTCAAAGGAGATCGGCCATGATTGCAGTTGCCGATGCGGTCGCATCCGCGCAGTGACGTTCAACCGAATCGGGCGACACCCTCATTCATGTGAGTCTCGGATCGAACCTGTTTGTTCAGCCGTCACAGAGTGATGTCCGACTACTCGTACTCGGGCGGTGGTCGGAAACGCGTCAAGCGGATCAGATCCAAGCTGAAACCTTCGACATTTTTTCTGCATCTTCGTCTTTGCATCTGGCGCCGTCATCTCTTATGATTCGACCATCGCCGATGACCCGGCCGCGATCGGTCACCGGTTCCCGCAAGGAGGAAAGTCGCATGCATCGTGCCTTCATTCTGAGTGTGCTTATCCTGTGCTGCGCTCTGCTCGACGTCGCGGCCGGAATCAATGAGGACCTGATCGCCGCCGCCAAGGCCGGCAACCTGGAACAGGTCAAGGCGCTGGTCGCCAAGGGTGCGAAGATCGAGGCCGGCGATGAGAACGGGCGGACCGCCCTGCAGTTCGCCGCCGGCGGCGGCAAGCTCGAGGTTGTGCGCTTCCTGCTGGCCAAGGGCGCCAACGCCGCGTCTGCGGACAATTTTGGCAACTCGACATTGTTGAAAGCCGCCCACGGCGGATACACTGAGATCGTCAAACTGCTGTTGGACAAGGGACTCGACATCAACCAGCCGATCGGTGTATCCAAAGCCACTGCACTGTACGTCGCCGCCCAGCAGGGGCACGCCGGGGTCGTTGGGGAACTTCTCAAGCGCGGCGCCAAGACCGAGATCCGCACCCGATTCAACAGCACCCCGCTCTTCATCGCGGCCGATGCCGGCCACGTTAAAGTCGTTCAACTCCTGCTGGCCAGCAAAGCCGAAGTCAATGTCCATTGTTTCGAGGAGCGAACGCCCCTGATCGCCGCAACATCCAATGATCGCACCGAGGTCGTCCAGCTCCTCATCAAGGCCGGCGCAGACGTTAACGCCAAGGATGGCAACGGGCACGCTGCGCTGTATTATGCGTTCCGCCCTGAAATCAAGGAAATACTCACGGCCGCTGGCGGCAAGGAATAAGGTGGGGGGGGGCGGCATGAGCCACGATCCGGCGGCTAAAATTGAAACCCTCCACACCTTCATCGATGAGCTGGACACCCGCCTGGGGGCCCTGAGCGAGGAGGAGATCGAAACCCTCTTCCGCCAGTTCGCCGACGAAACCCAGCCATGGCTCATCGGTCTGTTCACCGCCATCGAGGAATCCCACCAGATTGAATCCGAATTCCTCGGCGAATGCGTCTTCCACGTCTACGCGCTGCAGGCATATTTTGACGAGCGGCTTCAATCACCGCCCCCGGCCTTCGGCA
>Ga0209096_1003442_pt1 | contig 13783 bp, 15 predicted proteins | sample AD_UKC034_MetaG_FD_184407 | JGI IMG/M metagenome (GOLD analysis project Ga0209096, IMG submission 184407) | Active sludge microbial communities of municipal wastewater-treating anaerobic digesters from USA - AD_UKC034_MetaG (SPAdes) (version 2) | ecosystem: Engineered > Bioreactor > Anaerobic >... | reverse complement strand
GTTCCCGATGCCGACCAGGATACCCCGCGGCGCGGCCGGCGTCTGCAGCGCAGGCGCGCGGGCGTCGCAGCCCGGGTGAGGCCGCGCCGTCCCGTTCCCGCGGGCGGCCGGGCATGGGGCGAAGGCTATCGCGGCCCGCCTTTGTCGATGCGATCCACGTACCAGGCCCCTCGCGCGCGGGTCCAGTTGAGCGTGTACGTGAGCGACTCGGCGGCCCCGGGGCGGCTGAACACCACGACGGTCCAGGCCTTGGCGCCGGTTGCTGGCTGCGTATGCCACTTGACCGCTGTCAGGCCTTGCGCGACGATGGCGCGCGCAACCTCCTTGGCTTCGCGCCGGCAATCGACCGCGACGTCGAAGTCGGTGTCGAGGTATCCGTCGATTTGGTTCCACGCGCCGGTCCCAAGGAGTCTGATGAACTCGGCCGCATCCTTCTGGAGTGCCTCGAACTTGGCGTCGAAGGAGGGCGATTCGTCCGAATGGGCCGGGAGCGCCGCCTTCGTTTTCGCGACGGGAGCTTTCTGCGCGACGCCGCTCGGAGGGAGAACCGGGTGGAAATGCACGGCTGCTGCGGCGGCCTCGCCGTTGGCCTCGAGGGTGACGAACAGGCTCAAGGCGAGGACCGCGGCCGTGGCTGCCAGGAGCCCGATCACGACCCAAGGAACCCGGGGCCGCCCGGCGCTTGCGGCTTCGCCCGGCGGGGAAGCGCTCCGAGCGCTCCGGCCCGACAGGATATCGTCGATCGCGGCTATGACCTCGTAACCGTCGGCGAAGCGCGCGCTGGGGAGCTTCGCCATGAGACGCTGGACAAGCCAGGCCACGTCGTCCGGGATGTCCGTGACCGCCGCCCGGAGCGGCGGCGGCGGCTCGTTGACCACGCGGTGAATTAGCACCGATGGATTGTCGCCGGTGAAGGGTAGTTTGCCGCTCAGGAGGAAGTACAGCGTCGCGCCCAGGCTGTACAGGTCGGCCCGTCCGTCCAGCGCATCGCCGCGGCACTGCTCGGGTGGCATGAAGGCGGGCGTGCCGAGAATCGCGCCCGTCATGGTGACCTGGTGGTCATCCCGGCATAGACGCGCCAGCCCGAAGTCGGCCAGCTTGATCTCGTTCTTCGAGGTGATGAGGATATTGGCGGGCTTCACATCGCGGTGGATCAAGCCCTTGTCGTGAGCGTAAGCCAGGACCTCCGCGATCCCGCGCGCGATCCTGAGAGCCTTGCGGGGCGAGAGGGGGCCGTTGGCGCCGACGAGGGATTTGAGATCCTTGCCGTCGACGAATTCCATCGCCATGAAGTACAGGTCGCCGTCGTTGCCGGCGTCCAAGACCTTGACCACCGCGGGGTGGTCGAGGTTCACGGCGACCCGCGCCTCCCGGAGGAAGCGCCGGAGGTGATCCTCCTCCGGCACGAAGCTGGGGTGCAGCACCTTGAGGGCCACGACCTTGTCGAGCGCGGCCGCGCGTGCCCGGTACACCGTGCCCATGCCGCCCGAGGCGATGACCGCCTCGATGACGTAGCCGCCGACAATCCGGCCCGGCTGCAATTCGGCTGGCGTAGCTGTCTGCATGGCATTGGATGTATCGGCGGGCAAACAAGCTCTTCTGTCGTGAACCGCGCGCGCTTCGAGCTTCCGAGAATAAGCGCCCGCCCTTGACAGCCGGCGCGCGTTCGGGACTAGGATGAATGCCGGCTCAGAAGGAGGCGCCATGTCGGAACCCTTGCTCCTGGGAATCGAGATCGGCGGGACCAAGATTCAGCTTTGCGTCGGGACCGCCGGAGGGGCCATCGTTGCGCGGGAGCGTTTCACCGTCGACCTGGGGCGCGGGGCCGACGGCATCCGCGACGAGATCGCTCGGCGGGCGCCCGCGCTCTGCCGGCGCTTCGACACCCGCGCCGTCGGCGCCGGTTTCGGTGGGCCGGTGCATTCGGCCGCGGGGCGCACGATCACCAGCCACCAGGTCTCCGGGTGGGACGATTTCCCGCTGCGCGATTGGCTTGCGGAGCGTCTCGGGCTGCCCGCGCACGTTGAGAATGACAGCAACCTGGCGGGCTGGGCCGAATACCGCCTCGGCGCGGGCCGCGGCACGCGCTGCATGGTGTACGCGAACATCGGCAGCGGTATCGGAGGATGTATCGTCCTGGGCGGCGCGCTTTTCAACGGCCAGGGGTTCGGGGCGGGCGAGATCGGGCACACGCGCGTGCCCTTCGCGGGCGGCGGGGATGAAGCCCTTGAACGCGTCGCGTCGGCGTGGGCCTTCGAGCGGCGGCTCCGCGAACGCTATCCCATGGCGCCGGGCGCGCCGTTGTCCGAGCTCTGCGGCGGCGATCGCGAGGCGATCGACGGCGCGCGCGCCGCGGAGGCCGCGCGGCGCGGGGACACGTTTGTCCTGGCGGCTTTTCGGGAGGAAGCCGAGGCGGTGGGCATTGCGCTTGCCAACGTCGCGACGCTCCTTTGCCCGGAGGTCATCGCGGTGGGCGGCGGGCTCTCGCTCGCCGGGGATGTGCTCTTCACGCCCCTCGCCGCGGCGCTCGAGGCGCGGGTGATCGGCGCGTTTCGCGGCGCCTATCGGGTGGTTCCGGCGGCGCTCGGCGAAGATGTGGTCATCTGCGGTGCGTTGCTGCTCGCCGCCGGCGACGTGCGGGTGCTGTGAGCCGCCGCTCCCCGGGCCGGATTGGTTCCCCATTTTCTGCGAAGGAAGCGTTTATGAATCCTTTCACGACACGCGTGACGCCCTACGGGCCGCTGTTGGTTAGGCGCGAGGGGCAGACCCCGCGGGAGCGCAGCGCGTGCGGCTGGCGGGACCGCCTCATCAGCCGCGAAGACGCGGCGCTCTCCCCCGCGGCGTGGGCCCACACCGTGGACATCGAGGGAAGCAAGCTTCACTATCACAAACGCGCCACGGAGCTCTACTACGTGCTTGAAGGCGGCGGGTCGGTCATCCTGGACGGCGTGGAAGAGCCGGTTTCCAAGGGCGCTCTGGTCCACATTCCTCCCGGTGTCGTGCGCGGCGCCCGCGGCAAGATGCGAGTTCTGGTCATCGGGGTGCCGGACATCGCCGAAGATGACTGCTTCGCGGCGGCGGAGCAATAACGCCGGAGGGTGCGCGGCGCGGGCGCTAGCCGGCCTTCGGGGCTTTCTTGGCGGCCGCGAGAGCTGGGCGTAAGCAGTTCTATCCAGGGACCTTTGTCCTGGACAGCAGCCCCGCGCTACGCACCCTCGCCGCCAGGACATCTTCACGCGGAAAAAACTCCCGGCGGGCTGGGAGAATTCCTATCTTCAGCTTGCCTCGCGGCCTTCTCCCAAATCCTGTTTTGGGCTTTACCTGCTCGTAACCTGGCCATGGGCCACGGCTGGCCCATCGACGAGGCGGCGAGCCCCTCGTATCTGTACGTCGATCGAGTGCGGGTGTACGCCCCACGGCCTTGACGCGGCGCAGGCGGCCGGCGCGATCGAAGTTCTGTCGTGGCTGGACCAGCGGCGGCGCCTGGGCGAAAACACCGGCCAGAGGCCGTTTCGGAGGGTTCAGGCAGCCCGGATTTCCGCGCGAGCCCGCACACACCCCGCGCGGAGCCTGTGCGGGCTCGCGTGGAGCGCCTCAAGAGTTCGCGCGACTGTTGATTGACCGCGGCGAGGGTCGCGATTACGATAGTGGATAATGAAAACGCGAACGGCATTTCCTATGGGTAATACTTCTTCGCGGCGGCCGACGTCGCCAAATGGCTCGACGAGGGCATCCTCTACCTCGTCTCGCCGCTCGACACCGACCACGAGACCGAACTCGAACTCACCGAGGAGCAAGAAACCCTGCTCGCCTGGCTCCAAAAGCACAACATCCAGCACGCGAAGGTGGAGGAGTAATCGTCCCGCACTCGGAACCCGGCCGGTCAGCCCTGATCGGGCGTTCCAGGGAGGAGGTCCCTCGTGGGAATGTATCTCGAGTTATATACTCTCAGCGATGAAAACATCCGGAGAGTTAGCGCCGATCCTCCTCTGATATGGAAGGTCGTGGCGCCCGATGATCCCGAAGCCTATGAGAACGCGCGGACGAAAAAGCCCACGGGGTTTCTTGCGAGGCTCTTTGGTAGGCAGAGCGTAACGACACCGCAACGCGAGGAACTCGCACTGCGAGACGGCGAGGTTGTCGATACAGAGCTCGGTAAAGCCTGGCACGGCATTCACTACCTGCTGACTCAGACGGAGTGTGAGGGTGAAGAACCCTTGAATTTTCTGGTCAGCGGTGGAACGCCCATCGGCGACGTCGATGTCGGCTACGGCCCGGCGAGAGCCTTCACGGCAGCGGAGGTGAGCGCGATCCGCGAGGCGCTTCGCCCAATCGATGACGCCTTCCTGAGAGGGCGGTTCAACCCCTCGGAAATGATGCGCCTGGGTATTTACCCGGAAATCTGGGATCGCGACCCAGCCGTTGACGATACCTTAGGCTGGTGCCTGGAATGCTTCAGTTCCCTGAAGGCATTCATCGAGACCGCCAACGAACGCAACATGGGACTCGTGATCCGTATCTGCTGAACCCCATGACCTGACAAGTAGGTGAGGCGCGAGTCACATTCGCCTTCCCTGGCTCCGCCAACCCTGACGCGGATGCCCGCTCCGGGCATCGCCCGTGATCGTACCGCAGCGGCTCTTTGAGAGGGGCAGGGCGGTCTTCCCAGTTCACAGGCTCGGATTCGAGAACTCCGAAAGCGGCAGCGCCACCGGCTCCTGGTGCCTTGAGCTTCGCGCGACGGCCTCGGTGAAGTGCATGTAGAGCACGCCGGTAAGGAAGTCCGTCCGCATTACGTGGCGGCCCTCGCGGATCGCCGCCACGAAATCCTCCTCCACGCGCCAGCCGCCCCGGTAGGCTTCGGGAATCGGCATCGGCTGGAGGTCCTCGCGGGCTCTGCCACCCCGCAGCTCGTCGCTCGCGAGGTCGTAGATCAGCGTTCCTCGGCGGCCATACGGGGCGATCTCGGTCTTGTGACCGTGCCAGAGCACCCCGCTGAGCCGGAACGTTCCCACCGCGCCCCCCTTGTGCTCGGTGAGCACCTGCACGCTGTCGGCGGTCCCGACCTTCACCTTGTGGTTGGTTTCCGGGTCGATGCGCCGGGAGATCAGTTTGGATGCCTGGGCGAAGACGCTGGTGGCCGCAGGTACCCACCGCAGGAGCGTTTCATACAAAATGCCCAGATTCAGCATATTGAACCCGGAATACTTGGCGATCTGCCTCCAGTGGAGCGGGCGGTGCGTCTCGGCCAGGTCGCCGCTGAACCCCGTGACATGCACCTCGCGCAGGGTGCCCAGAAACCCCTCGCTGAGCTATCTCTCCAAGCCGGTGCTGTCACTCGGGCGCATGGAGTACGCCCCCGGCGCTTCCAATGTGATCTACCACGGAAAGAACGAGGGGGCGCCCGGGCGCGGGACGGTCGTCTATGACCCGCTCGAGTTCCTGGCGCTGGTGCTGGCGCATCTGCCCGAACCTCGGGAGATCCGGCTTCGGTACTACGGTGCGGCGTCCTCGACGATACGGCGCGGGGGGAGGAAAGGGAGGCTCGCGGAGAATGAGACCCAGGCGGCGGGGTCCGCGCCCCCCGAGGACGCGGAGGAGAGCGGGTACGTGAAAGCCCGGCGGAAGACGTGGGCGCAGCTTCTTGTGCGGGTGTGCGGTGTGGACGCGCTCAGGTGCGAGCGGTGCGGGGGGCGGATGCGCATAATCGCGTGGATCACTGATCCCGAGGTGATTGAGCGTATCCTGCGCCATGTGGGGAAGCGGAGTCCGCGCGGGGAGCGCAGTCCGCCCGAGGGAAGCGGCGCCGCGTGAGTGGTGGGTGGTGGTGGACGAGTATGCCCAGGAGTTCCCCTGCGACGGCGATCCCGCCGGCGCGAGAGACGATTGGGGCGGGATCGAGCGCGTCGAGCGGGAGTGGGACTGGGGCGCGTGAGGGCGACGAGGCGGGGGCGCGAACGAGCGCGCAGACCGGCCGTGCGGGAGCGCAGGGCCGGCGCCAGAGAGGGGCTGGGCGAAAACACCGGCCAGAGGCCGTTTCGGAGGCGTTCAGGCAGCCCGGATTTCCGCGCGAGCCCGCACACACCCCGCGCGGAGCCTGTGCGGGCTAGCGCGGAGCGCCTCAAGAGTTCGCGCGACCGTTGATTGATCGCCGCGAGAGACGCGATTACGATAGTGGATAATGAAAACGCGAACGGCATTTCCTATGCGTGGCGGAACACGAACGGTGAAGATCCGTGAAGATGCGGGAGGGCACAACTTTGGTCCCGGCAATCCTCAGAACCGAGGGCCGCATTTCAACGACGGTGCTAGGAGACACTATGACTATTGATCTCTGGGTGGAGAGGACCGATGACGTTTTCTTGCCAAACGACGTGATTTGCTTGAAACCTAGAAGGCGGGCAAGTCGCACACAGATCGCAGCAGCGGTCTGGGTACTAGCGGGTGAGCGGCCCGTCGTTGCGCATCTTCATGCGTTTCGGGCTGCAACTTCCACGATAGTCCAGCGCCTTCCTGGTTACTCGTTCTGGCTCCTCGCCGCGCATACGGCTTGGCAGCCCGATTCCAGAGTGTACCGTTACCGCAACCGCACGATCTGGGGATCCCTGAAAGCTAGTGGTTTGGCGATTCCACCTGGTCGCGTTATAGAAGAAGGTCTCGTTGAGGGGGAGAACGGATTGCGGTTCTTCGGTGCTCTCCAGTTTGAGATAGACTACATTGAATCTGTTGCCGCGATTCTCGAGGCCGAGTCGGCCTCACAACTTGTGGCTCTCCAACAGACTAATATGGAAGCAATTGCGGCACTGGTAAGGAGCGGCTGGGATCGAGCGCCGTTCGGTCCGCCAGCGGTGGTCCTTGACACCGTCTGTGATGCTGATGGCGTCTGTCTCTACCAAGTCGGGGAATTTGATGACTACGAGGCTGGCTGCGCCGCATTTGGCAAGATCGAAGTGATATATCGTATGCTTATCGACCGACTATCGGACCGCCGGCGGCGAGGCCCTTGATCGAAGTGGGCACAGAGGCAGAGTCTGAATAGTGACGGAGACCTCCAACGCGGCGACCCACACATAGTGTGAGCTCTTGGCAGTGCGTCACGATGCTGTAAGGATCCACTGGGTGCTAGTCCCACCCGGGCAATCGTATCCGTCCGTCGAGGTCCATCTGTCGCGAGTGTCATGAGCCCGCATAATGGAAAACCAGAGCGCGGATGATGAGCGTTCGTCATGGCTGCGCTCTTGCGCAGGAAGTGCGGACGTACCGGTAGCGCCGAGCTAACCCGGCGCGCGTCAAGAGAGTTGTCGGTTAAACCTATTTCATGCCACAGCCTCCGCCGGCCGTGACGCCGAACGTGCCGTCACCGTGTTGAGCGGATCCTCCGGGTTGAGGTAGACGACGTCGGGGGCTTCCCAGCGCCGAATGTCTCCAGTCCAGCGCGCGGGATTTCTGCGCCGTGCGGCCTCGTACACCTGGCGCCGCCTTGCAAGGACAGCGTGAGCAACTCCTGAATGACGCTGTTCCGGCGTCACGTACCCGATCGCGCTGTGGCGGTGCTGCGTGTTGTACCACACCTCGAAGCCTGCCACCCACTGCTGGGCGGCTTCCAGGGACTGGAAGGGCTTCGAGGGGTACTCCGGGCGGTACTTCAGCGTCCGGAACAGTGATTCGGAGTACGGATTGTCGTTGCTCACGTGCGGGCGACTGTAGGAAGCCTGTACCCCCAACGCCTCCAAGGTCGCTCGCAGTGTAGCTCCCTTCATCGGCGAACCGTTATCCATGTGGACCACCACCGTCTCTGGGGACAATCCGTTCTCTTCGATCACCGTAGAAATCAGTGCGCTCGCGTACGCACTCGACTCGGCGTCGTGCACCGCCCCACCCAGGATTTTGCGACTCCAGACGTCGACGACCAGGTACAAGTAGAAGAATGCTCCGCGGACAGGGCTGTGGAGGTAGGTGATATCCCACGTGAGTACCTCACCGGGACCCTGAGCGACAAACTCGCGCGGTTTCGTATGCCGCGGAGGTCGGGACGCCGCCCGGTGGGCATTGAGGCCTTCCTCCTTGAGAATACGGTACATGCTCGACTCACTGGCGATATAGGTACCTCGCTCGGCAAGAATTGGCACGACCTGCTTGGGAGACTGGTTGCGAAATTCCCAGGAGTTCAGCGTCTCCACGACCGCAACCCGCTCTTCCTCCGTGAGTTGGTTTACAGGGGGGGACGTGGGGCCCTTGCGGCGATCCTCGCCTCCATCGGGGTCCTTGTTCCAGCGCTGGTAGGCCCGCTCGCTGAGCCCTACGATCTCACACGCACGCGCAACACGTGCGCCGTCGCGGACAGCCTCCTTGATGCCCTCGAGGATCATTCGTCGCTCGTTGCTTGGGTGCCGCCTTCCTTTGCCTCCCAGAACGCTTCCAGTTTTTTTTTGAGCACCAGGAGGGCCGTCACTTCGGCAAGGGCCTTATCCTTCCGCCTGAGCTCCCTCTCGAGCTGCTTGATGCGCTTGGCCTCCGCGCTAGCTCGTGTACGTTTCTTCGGGTTCGCAGCGCCCAAGGCTGCCTGTAAGGCGTCACGCCACTGCTGCAGTTGAGCCTCGTGCAGTCCTTCGCGCCGCAGGAAGGCGCCAAACTCCTGGCCGGACAACTCGGCGGCCGAGATGACCGCCTTGAGTTTCTCCTCCATGGTCCACTCTCGAGGACTCCGTGGTTCTTGAGCTTGCTTCTTGCTCTTTTTCATGGGGTCCAGGGTACGCGCTTCTCTGAGCCACCGCGAGAGCGAACTCTGCGGCACCCCGACCTTTTCTGCCAAGGCGTTGGCAGAGGCCCCGGTGGGTCCTAACATCTTCTGGACCATGGCTTCCTTGAACGATTGCGGATAGGGCATTGTCTCCGGCCCTTTCTCCGCCCCTCAGTTGCCTTGTTTACCAAATTCTAAAGTGTCGCCCCTCCCCCGGGGGAGGGGCGGGCGGTCCCCGCCTCGAACGCCCCATGGCGTCCCAGCGGTTTCACCCCGCCCGACAACTATCCTGACACGGGGGGAACCGTTCACGGGCGCGAAGAAGCGGCGCTCTCCCCCGCGGCGTGGGCCCACACCGTGGACATCGAGGGAAGCAAGCTTCACTATCACAAACGCGCCACGGAGCTCTACTACGTGCTTGAAGGCGGCGGGTCGGTCATCCTGGACGGCGTGGAAGATTTCCGCGCGAGCCCGCACACACCCCGCGCGGAGCCTGTGCGGGCTCGCGCGGAGCGCCTCAAGAGTTCGCGCGACCGTTGATTGACCGCGGCGAGGGTCGCGATTACGATAGTGGATAACGAAAACGCGAACGGCATTTCCTATGCGTGGCGCATCATGTATTCTTGCCAACCTCTCCCAGCAACTGGGCCGCGGTTTGGAGTGGGATGCGGCGAATGGCCGAGTTTTGGGTGAGGATGAAGCCAATCGCCTCTTGCGTCGCGCCTATCGCACGCCGTGGGTGCATCCGGAGCCGGACAAGGTGTAGCCCGGATGGAGATCAGTTCTGGGCGGGAGATTAGGGAAAGCTGGGGATATCGTGATCCCGGTGGAGGGGGTTGGGTAAGTCGAAGTGGTGGCTTTTGGCGAGGTTAAGCGGTCGCCAGTTTAGGACGGCCCCGGTCAGGGCCAAGGTTTGATGTCGGAGGATCTGCAGTGGGCTCTGCCACTCCCTGTCGCGATTGGGCTGCACCAGAATGCACCCGCAGAGGGTGGCAGGTTTGGGTTGCCTTGGCTGCGCCTCCGGAGGAGGCGCAGCAGCTCTTTCCTGTGCCGCGTGCTCAACACCTTGAGCTTCACCCCTGGAGGGTTACGATGTCCCCAGTCTTTCCCAGCCGGAGCCGATTCCTCGTTTTACCTGGTTCATAAGGGAAGTCATGCTTTCCGAAGGGGTGATCGAAAGTAAAGTCTCGGAGTTCTTCGACCAGTGTCTTCGTCACCTGAAACCAGGAACCAGGAGTGATACGCGATTAGAGCGGGGACTCCTTGGTTTGCAAATATGAAAACCATAGCCACTATCTTCTGCGCCGGTTTGTGCGGCCTCGGTTGGTCGCTGGAGGCGGCCCAACCTCCGGTAAGGGACGTGACCTTCTTCTTGCAGCGTTTGCGAACCGTCGAGCACCTGCCCGAGTTGGAACCGTCGCACACGGCTATGTCCAGCACTTGGGACCGCTCCGGCGGCAATCTCGACGGCTGGGACTTCAAGCGAGTGGAACAAAACACGAATATCTTGCTTGATGTGGCCGGCCCCGGCTGCGTCCATCGCATGTTCACCGGCTGGCTGGGCAAGGAAAAGGATGGGCTCGGCAAGCCAGGGCCGGCGGGCACCCGGCTGCAGGTGTTTCTCGATCATTCGAAACACGCGGTCTTTGACCTGCCGGTGGAGGTTTTCTTTGACGATCGGCACGGCCCGTTTACCTATCCACTCGTCTTCCACAAAACCTACCCGGGCGTGCTGTTCCCGATTCCCTTCACTCATCATTGTCGCGTGCAGTTGGTCAACCCTGAAGGGCCCAACTGGGGCAACTTCTGGCAGCTCACCTACACCACCTATCCGCCGGGCACCCAGGTCAAGAGCCTGCGTTGGCCGCTGGGGCGCGCCGAAGCGGAGGAAGTGAGCCGGGTCTGTCGCACCTGGCTGGAGTCCGAATCACGCGACCCAGCCGTGCCGGCCCAGTGGACGGTGACGCGAGACCTGGATTTGGCTCCCCAAGCGGCCAAGGAGGTGACGCTCGAGGGTTGTGGCGTCATCCGCCAAATGCGCGTCGGCGTCTTGCCCGCCACCCCGGAATTAATGCGCGGCCTGCGCCTGCAGATTTGCTGGGATAGGGCCAGCGAACCGAGCGTGGATGTGCCCTTGGGCTATTTCTTCGGCAATGCCGACTACGCCTACGCCGACGAGATTCGCTTTAATTCCCTGCTCCTGGGCGTGCAGGACGGGGAAGCATACAGTTGTTTTCCAATGCCGTTTGCCCGCGGAGCTATTGTGCGCGTGGTGAACCGCTGCGGAGCCGAAGACGCCCGCGTACGGCTAAATCTCGAGGTCGAGCGGCGCGAGCAGTTGCCGGAGAACTGGGGTCGCTTTCACGCAACCTGGACTGAAGCCCGTGCCGCGCAGCCAGGGTCGCCCGAATTCGGACCCAAAAAAATTCCCTCGCATCTAGTGCTGGAGCGGCAAGGGACCGGTAAATACGTTGGCGTGCTCCTGCACGTTTCCTGGCCGCATGCAGACTGGTGGGGTGAAGGGGACTGGATGATTTGGACGGATGAGGACGGTTGGCCGCCGAGCTATCACGGCACCGGCACCGAGGAGTATTTCAATTCCGGTTGGTGCCGATTTGATCGCAAGGCCGTTTCCGGTTTCATCAAAACCCACCCGGGAGAGGTGGGCGTGTATACCTTCCATCTCAACGATGCTTTTCAATTCCGCCGCAATATCCGGGTGGCGGAGGAAACCGTCGGATTGGACGCTGGCGACATCCTCATTCATCGCGAGCACCCGATCTGGGGAAGCACGGCTTTTTGGTATGCCTTGCCCGCGCAGCCAGCGGGCTCTACTCCCGAACTCCTCGCACGTTAAAACATGCGTTGAGGCGGTCCATGGCCCCATCCAATCTGGAGCAGCATGCGTCAATCTGCGGCCTCGCTTCAAAACATCCCGCGTGCTTCCGGCGGCGCGTTGGTCTGCATCAGCGTCAAATACGAGACACAGAAGTTCCATTCCTCACCGGTCACATCGCCGGAGTGGGCCTTTCGCTCGCTTGTCATCCCCAGCGTAATGCTTAATTGTTTTTATCGTGTGCGGACTTTTCCTCGGAAAAACTGGAGTACAGGCTCCCGTGCTCTGCGCCTTCCACAACTTCCAATCCATACCGCGACGCCGAAATCCTGACTGTGTGGGCGGAAGCGTTGGTCGAGGACGGCCTGGGAGAGAACATGATCTTCCTCGCGCCCGATGTGGAGGTGCTGAGGTACCTCAACGCGATCGGGGAGCTGATGCCGGAGGTCCAGGCCAAGGCGGAGAGTCTCCTCAACGTGGGCTACCAGCGCGAGCTGACCTACGAGTCGGAGGACGGCGGCTTCGCGGCCTTCGGCGGCAAGGAAGGGAGCCTCTAGCTCATCGCCTTCGTGCTCTCGACCTTCTCCGGGGCGCGCGATGTGCGCGACATCGACGAGGCCGTCCTGGGGCGCGCCGCGTCGATGCTCATGAGCCGGCAGAACGCCGACGGCTCCTTCCGTACCGACGACTTCCTCATCCACAAGGAGATGGACGGCGGCCAGTCCAACAGCTACTCCATGGCCGCCTACGTGGCGAACGCCCTCGCGGATTACGGTGCCGAGAGCGTGAGTGCCGCGCTGGCGAAGGCCGCGGGCTACCTGCGGGACCAGCGGACCACCGTGAACGACGACCCGTACTCCCTCGCCATCGCCGCCGTGACCCTCCTCAAGGTCCAGGGCTTCGAGGAAGTGAGCTCGCAGATCGCCGGCCGCCTCCTCGAGCTGGCCATCGGCGACGGGATCGGGATCCACTGGGAGCCTTACCCGATCGAGACCACAGGCTACGCGGCCATCGCCCTCATCGGCCTGAACATGCCGGAGGGTGCTTCCGCCATCGAAGGGATCTCCACCCAGAGGAACTCCCTGGGAGGATACGGGCAGTCGACCCAGGACACGGTGGTCGCCGTCGGGGCGCTGATCGCGACGGCCATGAAGGTCCGCTCGAACCTCGAGCTCACGGTCCTGGACGGGGATGCCACCCTCGCGGCGCTCCACGTCGATGACTCGAACCGCGACCTCCTGCGGTCGGTGGAGCGCCCGGCGGGGCGGGCCACCGGACTTTCCCTGCGGGCCGAGGGCAAGGGGAACGCGGGCTGCCAGGTGGCCACGAAGTTCCACGTCCCCGGCGATCTTCTACCTGGATGGCCTGAGGAAGGACGCGCTGCTCGAGTTCAAGTTCCAGGTGAAGGCGCTCTACCCCGTGATGGCCCAGAGCACGATCTCGCGGGCCTTCGAGTACTACGATCCGGATGTCCAGGCGCCCCCTCGGTCCGGGTCTCCCCGTGAAGGAGGCGCCGATCGGGCCCGAGAGTTTCATCCGAGGCGACACGAACGGCGACGGGAAGATCGACATCTCCGACGCGATCTACATCCTCCAGTTCCTCTTCCTTGGAGGCCCCGCTCCGGAAGCGTCGTTCCCGGATGCCGGAACCGATCCGAGCGAGGACAAGCTGGGCTGCTGAGAGAGAGCGGGCGGCCGATCGCCGCTTGCTTAAGGATCTTGGTGGGCGCCGGCCAGGTTTTCTGGCATAATTGATCTTCAAGATCAAAGGCCGGTCAAAAGGAGGCGCCCATGCTGTCCTTGCGGTCCTTAAGTCTCTCCTTCTTATTCCCGATCCTCGGCGTAGTGTCCTCCGGCGGCGAAGCAATCGCCCAGGAAGGCTCGAAGGCTCCGCTTTACGATCTCGACAAGGTCAGCGGATGCGAGCACTTTCCCCAGGACCCCGGCCTTCGCGCCCTCCTCGCGAAGAACGGCTTCGCAGTCATTCCGATGTTCCACACCCAGATCTTCAGCCCATACCTCTGCACTGACTTGCTCCCGCCCCTGGTCACGGTGGAGAGCGCCATCCGCACTTACCAGGTCATGCTCGAAGAGGGGCCCATGGCGCTCAGGAGAATTGACCCATCGCCGCTCACGAAAACTGGACCATCGGTTTGCAGCATGTGGCGGTGACGGAGTCGCGATCGGCTGCGCATCGAAGCCGGCGG
>Ga0209096_1003433_pt1 | contig 13803 bp, 10 predicted proteins | sample AD_UKC034_MetaG_FD_184407 | JGI IMG/M metagenome (GOLD analysis project Ga0209096, IMG submission 184407) | Active sludge microbial communities of municipal wastewater-treating anaerobic digesters from USA - AD_UKC034_MetaG (SPAdes) (version 2) | ecosystem: Engineered > Bioreactor > Anaerobic >... | reverse complement strand
ATACCGGAAGAAGAAAAGGATGTCGCTGAAGAGTATGCCCGTTATGATGATGACCGGCATGAGCAGGAACATGACCGATGAGTACGCCAGCTTCTGGAGGGGGTTGAACTTTGCGCCGGGCGTCGGAGTAAAAGGAGCCTTTCCTTTTGTAAAATAGGTGTAGAGATAGTAGAGCGCCTGCCTGGGGATACCTTTGAGGTCAACAATATTGAGTATGTAGTGTTTTCCCAGGCCCTTTGTGAAAAGATAGTAGAAGAACCAGAAGAGGAAAGACAGGGCAAGAAGGTAGCCGAGATATTTGTGAAGCGCCACGGTAGTCCCGTATTGCGGAAAGCTGGTAATATCGGGGATCCTCAAGTGTATTCCGGTAAGCATGAGCATGATGATGAGGAAGGCGTTTGCCCAGTGCCATATGCGGACAGGTAGCGGATGGAGGTATATCTTTTTCATCGTTTCAGAAATATCCTCCCGATTATATGGAGCATAATGAATATAAGAATGACCGCAAAAAGAGCAATGCCAAGGATGTCTATCCACTTGAACCCAAGCTCCTGCACCTGACCGGTCCGGTCTTTACCGCTGAAGCCGAGCAGCATCCTGATATCTTCGAGGTTTACCCTTTCTTCGCCGAGAAGGCTCAGGTCGGTGAAGACAGAGATGGGCGCGGCCCCGAGTATGGTGCCTTTAACGGGAATATAGAGATGATCCTCTGCGTCGGGCAGGATAAGGTACATGGAGTCGTAGAACGGGGCGTTATGCGAGTGGCATGTTGTGCATACCTTGCGCTTTGTGCCTTTTTCAGAGTAGTCGTGGTGGACCTTTGTCACGATGATCGAGCCGCCGACGAAAAGCTCCTCCTGGAATTTTTTCTGCAAAGCGAGGAAGAAGTCCGACAGCTCCCTGGATATTACCGCGTTGTCACCGTCTGCATCAATGATGTTCTTGAGATCTGCGTGGCCGCCGTATGCGTCCCTGATATCCCTGTACGTTAAGGCCTGTTTCTTGCCGCCTGACCGTTTGCCGAGGTAAAAGACGATGCTCTTTTGTGATTCAGGGCTGTGGCAGGTGGAACATTCGAGGTAGTTGAAGTGGAGGCGGGTATGCGGCAGCCAGGCATGTTTATCCACGTAGTCCTTATGGCACCGGGCACAGACATCGATCCTCTGCTTTGCGTTATATTCCCGGTATGCGGTTATGCTGTGGGGATTATGACAATCGGTACACAGCGCGGCGCCCTTTTTTGTATGAACAGAGTTTTTGTAAACCCCGTAAACCTCTTTGTGGCATTTCAGGCAGGTGTTGTCGCTGATCCGCTCCTGGGAGATATGACAATCAAAGCAGGCAATCCCTTTTTTCCCGTGGACCGTTGCCTTATATTCTTTGATGGAAGGCAGTTCAGGGATGAGGATCTTCGGGTCGGCGCGGAACGTGTATGACGAGACCCCTGACAACCTGAGGCGCGCTTCCCTGAAGATGCTTCCGTCGCCATGGCATCCATCGCACTGAAGGGGTTTTTTGGTGACACCGTGGGCATCGCCGGCCGCAGAGTACGACCTGCTTATTGTATATAGATCCTTATAGTTCTGCTCCAGGTATGCGAGGAAGCGGTCCGATTCTGCCTGATCGACAACGCTGTTTTTGTCGGGATCTATCGTCTCCTTCCCGATCGCACCGCCCTTGCGGACGTATACGCGAAGCTGGGCCGTGGCCGACCCTTTTTTTATCTTTCCGTGGCATACGGCGCACCCCATGCTCGCCAGGTGCTTTTCTTTGGACGGTATTGACCCGTGCGCGATCCCCTTATGGCACGAAAGGCAGTTTTTTGTGCCCTTATCGAGAAAATGGACGGCGTGGCATTCCTTGCAGGAGAGGCCTCCGGCGCTGTGGATGCTTTTTGCGTATAGGGCAGAGGTCTCCTTATGGCACTCCGCGCACAATGGTTTTGCAAGCTTTTCCTGGTGCGGGAGAGAAGCGGTATCCTTGTGGCAGTCTGTACAGGCTGCCTTGCCGTGGTTGTATTTTTTGAAGGCATCGTGGCATTCGAAGCAGTCATCCGGCCTTACGGTGGCATGTAGGGGGCCAACAAGAAATATGAACAGTACGGCAATGATGACGTACATAATACTGATGGTAACAGAAGGCGGGGATTTTGTAAACAGGATTGCGTGCCGCTATGGTATCCCGAGCAGCTTGTGCGTCTGCAGGCTAAGCCTCCACCTCGGGTTGGCAAGACAGTATTCCACAGCCTTTTGCGTATTGGCCTTTACGTCGGCCCCGCTCATGGGCTGGAGAAAGAAATATTTGAAATTCAGGTGCTCGAACCGTTCCGGCTCGGCGCCTTCCTGTGGAAAGACAAGCTTCAGCTCATCGCCGGACCTGACGACAAGTTCAGTGCCGGCCTTGGGGCTCACGGCGACCCAGTCTATGCCTCCCGGCAAAGGTAGCGTGCCGTTGGTCTCTATTCCGACCTCGAGGCCGTGGTTATGGAAGGCGGCAACAAGGGCCTCGTCTATCTGGAGCGCCGGCTCGCCTCCCGTGCATACGACAAAAGCGAGGAAGGGATGGGCGCCCGGGCCGGGGAACATATTTGCAACAGCAACCGCCAGCTTTTCGGGGTTTTTGAAGACGCCGCCCCCGGGGCCGTCAGTGCCCTTGAAATCGGTATCGCAGAATTCGCAGGCGAGGTTGCACCCGGAAAACCGGCAGAAGATAGCGGGCCTCCCCGTGTGCAGGCCTTCTCCCTGGAGGGTATAATATATCTCTTTCACCCGGTAGGCCACTATGAATGCTCCCCGCCCTTTTTGTGCAACAGAGGGTCTTCAAGGCCGCTCTCGGCGAAGCCTTTCTGCCGCAGGATGCAGGCATCGCATTGTCCGCACGGCCTGCCGTCCGGCAAGGGGTCGTAGCAGGTGCTGGTCATTGAAAAATCGACCCCCAGCTCCCTGCCCTTCCTGATGATCTCTGCCTTGGTCATGTTGATGAGCGGAGCGTGGATGGCAAAAGGTGCGCCGTTGACGCCGGCCTTCGTGGCGAGGTTCGCCATCTTCCCGAAGGCCTCGATATATTCCGGCCTGCAGTCAGGATAACCGCTGTAGTCGAGGGCATTTACGCCTATAAAGATGTCGCGGGCCCCCAGGGTCTCCGCCCAGGCAAGCGCAAGGGAGAGAAAGATGGTGTTGCGCGCGGGGACGTAGGTAACCGGTATATCATGAGGGATCTCTCCGCCTGCGCGGCCTTTCGGGACAGGGATGTCGCCGGTCAGCGCAGAGCCCCCGAAGAGCCTGAGGTCGATATCTATGGTAATATGCCGCGCAACATTGAGACGGGCGGCCACCCGTTCCGCAGCCGCGACCTCTGCCCCGTGGCGCTGGCCGTAGCGGAAGGTGATGGCGTATGTCTCATATCCCTGCTGCCGGGCGATGGCGAGCGTCGTCGTGGAATCAAGCCCTCCGCTCAGCAAGACGACTGCCTTTGGTTTTTGCGATCTCATAGCGGTTACCGTTATTTCCTGAAGATGGAGAAAAGGATGGTCAGGACTATGCTGATAAGGATGCTTGTAGTGAGGGGGAAATAGAAGCTGAACCGCTCTCTTTTGATATAAATATCTCCTGGCAGCTTTCCGAGAAAAGGGACCTTGTCGCCGAAGGTAAAGGCAAGCCCTATTACAATAAAAAGGACGCCGAGGATGATGAATACCTTACCCATAGCAGGCATTATCCGCCTCCATAACGCTCCTTTTCGCTGAAGATGCAGCCGCAGTACTGCTGCCTGTACATGTTGATCTTCTTTGATTCCTCTATGCCGTATTTCCAGCCTTCACGAAAATCCCTGTAGAGGAAGGGTATGCCGTATGTCCCGGCCAATCCCTCGCCGATGGCCCTTATGTCATCGTGCCGCTGGTATTTGCTGTAAAGAAGGGTTGTGGTGATTGCCTCCGCGCCTGCCTCTACGCCTTTCAGAAAGGTTTTCTCAAGCCTCATCCTGTAGCAGAAGAGGCAACGGTCCTTGCCGTGTTCGAGGGCGCCCATGAGAAATGCCTCGAGGTCGTACGAACTATCGACAGAAAGAGGTATGAGCGCTATCTTTGCATAATGATTAAGCGTCTCCAGCCTCCTCTGGAATTCCGTATAAGGGTGGATGTTGGGATTGTAAAAGAACCCTGACACCTGTGCGCCTTCGTTTCTTAGATGCTTTATCGTATATATGCTGCACGGTGCGCAGCATATGTGCAGCAAAACCTTTTTGCCCTCTATTTCCATGAGAGCATTGTAGCACCTCTCTGTATATTTTTCCATAAAGAGAGCAAAATGCTAAACCTTTTCCTTGATCGAACGATAATACTTTAGAGAAGAGGCGAAAAAGCGTTTTTCATGCGCTTCAATGAAGCAAAAATCATACGGGGGAACGTTATGTCTTTTAAAAATTTCACCATGACAAAAAAGTTTACTTTATTGGGGTCTTTGCTTGTTGTTTCCTGCATCGCCATCACGGCCTTTGCCTGTCTGTGGCAGGTGCGAAGCGACCTTGTAAAGCAGGCGCAGGTTACCCTTGACAACAGGCTTAAGGTCTTCTGGGAGCTTCTCCTGACAAAGGATACAAGCCTCTCGCCGAACGCACGGCTCGAAGATAAGATGAGATCTGCAAACATAAGGATTGAAAGCGATAAGCTGCTGATAAGCTTTTATGCGTTAAACGATGACGTTGTTATTGTCGACCAGGTAAAGAACCTGTTCGGCGGGGTCGCAACGATCTTCATGAAGGATGTTCGCGCATCAACAAGCCTTCTCAATCCCGATGGAAGCCGTGCCCTCGGGTCCAAATTACAGGGCCCCGCTTATGATACGGTTATGAAAAAAGGCCAGGCGTACCGGGACGAAGTCATTTTAAACGGAAGGCCGTTTTTTTCCGCCTATGACCCGATCAAAGACAAGGAAGGCAAGGTCATCGGCGCCATCGGCGTGGCATTGCCAAAGAGTGATTATTTTGCAACCTTTAATCGCATCATCCTCATAATCAGCATCATTGCCGCTTGCCTCATCGTTGCTATCAATTTTTTCCTCTTCGGTTTCATAAGGAAGATAATGGGCCCGCTCAAGCAGCTTATCCCTGTCGCAAGCAGCCTCGCCGAAGGCGACCTGAGCATCCGGATCGAAACACAGCGGAATGATGAGATAGGGCAACTGCTTTCTGCTATGAAGAACATGATAGAAAAGTGGAGAAGTGTCGTGGCGGACGTGCAGCAGGCGTCGGGCAACGTCGCCTCGGCCGGTCAAAAGCTCAACCAAAATGCCGTGCAGATGTCAACGCTTTCGACGGAACAGGAGCAGAGGTCTTCCCAGGTAGCTACCGCCGCGGAAGAAATGTCTCAGACGATAATGGATATCGCGCAGAACGTGAACAGTATCGCCGGCGCGGCGCAGGTAACCCTGGCAGTTGCAAAAGACGGGCAGGGCATTGTGGACAAATCGGTTATGGAGGTTAAAGAGATCGCCGAAACGGTTGATGCGTCTTCAGAGTTCGTACGGTCCCTCGGTGACCGCTCCAGGCAGATCGGGGAGATCGTAGATGTTATCGGCGACATCGCCGACCAGACGAACCTTCTCGCGCTGAATGCGGCGATCGAGGCGGCCCGTGCGGGAGAGCAGGGGCGAGGTTTTGCGGTTGTGGCAGACGAGGTGCGGAAGCTTGCAGAAAGAACTGCCAATGCCACCTCGGAGATCAGCGCCATGATAAAGACGATACAGGAAGAGGTGTTCAAGGCGGTGGATTCTATGGAGAACGCCTCGGGCAAGGTCACTGTCGGCGTGGAGCTTTCAGCCCATGCGGGCGAGGCGCTGAAGAATATCGTTGAAAAGGCAGATGAGCTGCAGCTCATGGTTCAGCAGATCGCATCGGCCACAGAGGAGATGTCGACGACATCCGAGGAAATAACCAAGGATATAGGGCAGATCGCATCGGCTTCGAGGGAAACCTCAGAGAGCTCGAGCCATACAACGCAGGCCGCGGCAGAGCTGTCGAGATTGTCAATAAATCTCCAAACAACGGTCGGCGAATTCAAGCTCGAAGCGTAGGACATCCGGTTGTAAGCTGTTCCAGGTCCTTTTGCAGTTCACTATATACGATATACGAACTGCGATATACTGCTTCTTATATCCGGCCTATTTTTTCGCTCTCCTGTCTTTTACCGCCGCCCTGGCTGCCGCGAGTTTCGCGACTGTCACCCTGTACGGCGAGCAGCTGACGTAATCGAGCCCTATCTTGTGGCAGAACTCGACGGAATTCGGCTCGCCGCCATGCTCCCCGCAGATGCCTATCTTGAGGTTCTTCCTCGTCTTCCTTCCGAGCTCAACGCCTATCTGCATCAGCTTGCCCACGCCGCCTTCATCGATCCTCTGGAACGGGTCATAGGAATATATCTCGTGTTCGACATAGTAGCGGAGGAACTTCCCCGCGTCGTCGCGGCTCATGCCGAGTGCCGTCTGGGTAAGGTCGTTCGTCCCGAAAGAGAAGAACTCGGCCTCTTGCGCTATCTCGTCTGCGGTGATGGCCGCCCTCGGTATCTCTATCATCGTTCCGATCTTGTAGTCGATGGAGGCCTTGTATTTTGCAAGGACCTCTTTTGCTGCCTTTTCCACAACCCTTTTCTGGAGGGCAAGCTCGGCGATGGTGCCGACAAGCGGTATCATGACCTCGGGCTTTACATCGATGCCCTTCTTCTTGACCTCGCAGGCAGCCTCGAAGATGGCCCGCGCCTGCATCTCCGTGATCTCCGGGTAAACGATCCCGAGCCTGCAGCCCCTGTGGCCCAGCATTGGGTTTGCCTCATGGAGGCTCTGCACCTTGGCAAGGACCTTTTCGTAGGGGATGCCCATCTTCTTTGCCAGGTCCTTCATCTCCTTTTCTGTGTGGGGAAGGAACTCATGCAAAGGCGGGTCAAGGGTGCGGATGGTAACCGGAAGCCCGCGCATTACCTTGAAGATGCCGGTGAAGTCCTTTTTCTGCATGGGGAGGAGCTTCTTCAGCGCCTTTACCCTGCCGGCAAGGTCATCGGCAACGATCATCTCGCGGACAGCGTCGATCCTGTTGCCTTCAAAGAACATGTGCTCGGTCCTGCAAAGCCCTATCCCCTCTGCCCCGAAGCCGACGGCAACGGCGGCCTGGTCGGGCTGGTCGGCGTTTGTCCTGATCCCGAGCCTCCTGAACTCGTCTGCCCACTTCATGAGAAGGGCAAAGTCCTTGTAGATCTGCGATTTTTCAGGTTTAAGCGTCTTGTCTATGAGGACCCTCAGGATCTCCGAGGGTATCGTCTTCATCTCCCCTGCGAATACCTCTCCGGTGGTCCCGTCGATGGAGATATACCCGCCTTCCTTGATCGTTTTGCCCTTTACCTTGATCGTCTTCTTCTTGTAGTCGATGTCGAGGTCGCCGCATCCCGCCACGCATACCTTTCCCATCTGCCGGGCCACAAGAGCCGCATGGCTCGTCATGCCGCCCCTTGATGTAAGGATGCCCTGTGCGGCGTTCATCCCGCGGATATCCTCCGGCGATGTCTCTATCCTTACAAGGATCACCTTTTCGCCTCGGCCTGCCCAGCTTTCCGCATCCTCAGCGTTGTAGACTACCTTCCCCGTCGCTGCGCCGGGGCCTGCGTTGAGGCCTTTTGCCACAAGGTTGCCTGCCTTGATCGATTTGTCTTTTTCCTTCGGGTCGAAGATGGGGCGCAGGAGCTGGTTAAGCTGCTCAGGCTCGATCCTCATGAGGGCGTCCTCTTTGCTGATGAGGCCTTCCTTCACCATATCGACGGCGATCTTGAAGGCAGCGAATGCCGTCCTCTTTCCGTTCCTTGTCTGGAGCATCCAGAGCTTCTTATTCTGTATGGTAAATTCTACGTCCTGCATGTCCCTGTAATTCTTTTCCAGGGTCCCCCTGATCCTGATGATCTCGTCGTAGATATCAGGCCAGACCTCTTCGAGGGACCTGACAGATTTGTCTGTTTTCTGTCTTTTATTAATGGGCAGCGGCGTCCTGATCCCTGCCACGACATCCTCGCCCTGGGCGTTGAGGAGGTATTCCCCATAAAATGCATTTTCCCCTGTTGCGGGATTCCTCGTGAAGGCCACTCCCGTTCCGCAGTCCTCGCCCATGTTCCCGAACACCATGCACTGGACGTTGACCGCCGTGCCCCAATCGCCGGGGATATTGTTCAGTTCGCGGTATGCGATGGCCCTGTCGTTGTTCCACGACTGGAACACGGCGCCGATCGAGCCCCACAACTGCTCGTAGGGGTCTTCGGGAAACGTGGCGCCGAGACTCTTTTTGATCGCTGCCTTGAAACGCTTAATGAGGTCTTTAAGGTCATCGACGGTGAGCTCCGTGTCGTATTTTATCTTTCTTTCCTTCTTCTTTGCCTCGATGATCACCTCAAAGGGGTCCTGCTCTTCCTTGCTCACCGGCTTCAGCCCGAGCACGACATCCCCGTACATCTGGACGAAACGGCGGTAGCAGTCGTACGCAAAGCGCTCGTTCTTGGTCAGCTTCGCAAGGCCATCAACGGTCTTTTCGTTGAGGCCGAGGTTGAGGACCGTATCCATCATGCCCGGCATGCTTACCCGCGCGCCGGAGCGTACCGAGAAGAGAAGGGGGTTGGCGGGGTCGCCGAACTTCGCGCCCATGATCGCCTCAACCTTTTTCACGCTCTCTATGACCTCTTCTTTCAGGCCTGCCGGGTACTTCATCCCGTTCTCATAGAAAAGCGTGCATACCTCTGTTGTGATGGTAAAGCCCGGAGGGACCGGGATGCCGAGGTTGACCATATCCGCGAGCCCCGAGCCCTTGCCGCCGAGCAGGTTCTTTAACCCGGCGCTGCCTTCTGCCTTCTTGCCGCCAAAGAAGTACACATATTTTGTTTTTCCCATCTTACCCTCCTCCTTCAATCCGGATTTTGGAAAAATCTGCAAATGTTAAGAACATATCTTTTATCTTTTTAAGGAGCGCCAGCCGGTTATCCCTGACAGACTCGTCCTTGTCCATGACAAAGACCTTGTCGAAAAAATTGTCGATGGTCTCCTTGAAGCTTACCAGCACGGCAAGGGAGCGGTCATACTGCCCGTCGTTCATGAGGGCGAAGAACTCGCCCTTCTTTGTCTCGTAGAGGCCGTGAAGCTCTTCCTCCTCCTTGAGGCTGAAGAGACCCCGGTTGACCTCCATCTCGCCGCTTAGCTGCTTTGTGATATTGTAGACGCGCCTGAAGCCCACCATGAGCCTTTCAAAGTCCTCTATGGATCTCTGGGTCTCGAGGGCGAGGAGCCTGAGGTGGCCGTCGTAGATGTCCTGCGCCACAAAAGGAAGGACGCTCTCCACAAAGTCCTGGTTGTGGTTCTCGTCGATCATTGCGAACTTGAAGCGCGTGGCAACAAAGTCAAGAAGCGATGCCTTCGTCTCTTCGAAGGAGAGCCTCTTGCCGATATCCTTTCCGCTTTCGTAGGCGGTCCTGATGAGGTCTTCGAGGGGAACGTGGAAGCCCTTGTCGATGGCGATCTTGATGACGCCGAGCGACTGTCTTCGCAAGGCGAATGGGTCCAGGTTGCCCGTCGGCGTTATGCCCACAGAGAAGAAGGATACGAGGGAGTCGATCTTGTCGGCGATGCCGACGACCGCGCCGGGTATGGTTGCGGGAAGGCTTCCGTTCCCTCCCGTCGGCAGGTAATGTTCCTCTATTGCCTGCGCCACGTCTTCATCCTCTCCCTCAATGGCTGCGTAGATCCTGCCCATGGTGCCCTGAAGCTCAGGGAATTCCCCGACCATGTGGGTGAGGAGGTCTGCCTTCATGATCCTGGCGGCCTGCTCGATCTTGTCTGCGCTCCCGGCATTCAACGATGCGCTGATATAACGCGCAATAGCCATGACCCTTTCGGTCTTTTCCTTCAGCGTCCCCAGCTTCACATGGAACACGATGGAGGAGAGGCGCTCGTACCGGTCAAAAAGCTTTACCTTCCTGTCTTCCTCGAAGAAGAACTGCGCGTCGGCGAGCCGCGCCCTGAGCACCTTTTCGTTGCCCCTGACGACGTTCGCGTCATCCTTCGGGACCGTATTGGCGAAGAATATGAAATAGGGCATGAGCCTGCCGTCTTCTCCCTCAATGGGGATGTAGCGCTGGTGGCTCTTCATGACGTTTACCAGCACTTCCTTCGGGATGGTGAGGAATGCTTCATCGAAGGCGCCCCGGAGCGGATAAGGGTATTCGGTGATATAGAGGATCTCCTTGATCAGCTCCCCGTCGCGTATCGCCCTGCCGTTCGTCTCTTTTTCGATCCTGTCGATGCCTTCGAGGATCGTCTTCATCCTCTCTGCCTCGTTGACGATGATATATCCGGCCTTCAGCTTCTCAAAATACTCCGACGGGTCTTTGATCTCAATGGGCCCGTTTGACAGGAACCTGTGGCCGTAGGTGATGGTCCCGCTCTTTACGTCAGCAATGGAAAGCTGTAAAGGCCAGTCCCCGAAAAGCGCCAGGAGCCACTGGATGGGCCTGGCAAACTCAAAGCTCTCCGCGCCCCAGCGCATCTTCTTCTGGAAGGGGATCTTCGCGATGATGTCCTGGAGGAGGTCCGGGAGTATCTCGATGGCCTGCCTCCCTGTCTCCAGCTTTTCGACGGTGATGAACTCGACGCCGTCCTTGACGCCCTTTTTCAGATCCTCAACGGAAACGCCCTGCGATCTCGCGAAGCCCGTGGCTGCCTTCGTTGGGCTGCCCGATCCGTCATAGGCCCGATTCAGCGGCGGGCCGAATTTTATCGTGGTGACCTCTTCCTGTTTCTCCGCAACGTCCGCCACGATGGCCGTGATACGCCGCGGTGTCGTCTGGATGTCGATATCGCCGAAGGACAGCCTAACGGACGCAAAGCCGTCCCGGAGAAGCTTAAGGAGCCCCTCCTTCTCCGGCTCTGTAAAACGCGCCGGTATCTCTTCCGTGCCGATCTCCAATAGCAGCGTCTTCATATCGCGCCTCGCGGTGCAAGTGCAGCGTTCGGCGTTGGGCGTTCGGCGTGACTGCCTGCGTGTCGCCGGGGTGCGGGATATTGGCTCTTGAATGTTGTATTGTGTAATGTTGGTTTGTCTAACTTTTCACGTTTCACTTTTCACGTTTCACTTTCTTAAGAGTGGGTATCCAAGCTCCTCACGTTTCTGAATATATAATTCTGCGCTCATCTTCGCGAGGTTCCTCACCCTCGCTATGTAGTTTGCCCGCTCCGTGACGCTGATGGCGCCGCGGGCGTCGAGGAGGTTGAAGATGTGCGAGCATTTCAGGCAGTAATCGTATGACGGGAAGATAAGCCCCCGCCCCTTTAAAAGCCTTTCGCCTTCGCGCTCGAAGGTGTCGAAGAGCCCCCTCAGCATGGCGGGATCGGACTCCTCGAAGTTGTAGATCGAGAATTCCCTCTCAGGGTCGAGGAACACGTCGCCGTAAAGGATGTCCTTGTTCCACTTTACATGGTATACGTTGTCCACGTCCTGGAGGTACATGGCGATCCTCTCGATGCCGTAGGTGATCTCAACGGTGATGGGCGAGAGGTTGATGCCGCCGACCTGCTGGAAATAGGTGAACTGGGTGATCTCCATGCCGTCGAGCCAGACCTCCCATCCGAGGCCCCAGGCGCCGAGCGTGGGGGATTCCCAGTCGTCCTCGACGAACCTGATGTCGTGATAGGACGTGTCGATGCCGAAGCCCTTCAGGCTGTCGATGTAGATGTTCTGTATGTCCTTTGGGGATGGCTTCATGATGACCTGGAACTGGTAGTAGTGCTGGAGCCTGTTAGGGTTCTCGCCGTAGCGGCCGTCCGCAGGCCGCCTTGACGGCTGGACATAGGCGGTGTTCCAGGGCTCAGGGCCGAGGGACCGGAGGAATGTGGCAGGGTGGAACGTCCCGGCGCCTACTTCCATATCGTAGGGCTGCTGGACGATGCATCCCTTCTCAGCCCAGAACTTCTGCAGCGCAAGTATGAGGTCTTGAAAGTACATGATAACGCAACATCTCTATACCATAGATTAAGCCGTTTTTACCAATATTTTCGACATACAGTAGACCGGGGAAAACCAACGGGACGGAAAACCAACGGGGAAAACCAACGGGACGTTCTTAAGAAATTAAATAACTTTGAACAGACAGCCGTCCTCCGGTTGTGATGGGAATCGTAAATCATGAAACTCTTCTCGGTGGGCTGCTGCCATAGATTATCCTTTGCAAAATATATAAAAATGGAGGAAAATGGAAGAAAAGCGGGGTATGGGGAGAACCATAGTGGGAGAGTTTATTTAATTTCTTAAGAACGTCCCCATCGGCGTTATGACCGAATTAAACCGTTATCAAATGCACCATTTGCCCGAGCAAATAGAACGGATAATATACATGTTTGGCATTTTGTGCAAGCGAGAAAGACAAATTTAGAAGCACTTATTAAAGAAAATTATTAACATAAGGGGTATTAGGGACGCCCATTAAATTATTAATTTCTCGGAGCATTGAGGATAAGACCTTGAAATGAAGCAAAATTGCCCAACGTCCAAGCGCACCGGATCGGAGAGGAAAGGCGCTTGCCTCCCGGTGATGCTGGCGTTAGGATTAAGGAGCGAAGCAGGATGATACGCAAATCCTCAGTTTTCATTCTTGTCAGTGTTCTTCTTCTCGTATCAGCATGTGCGACTTTAAAAATCACGCCGGAAATGGTTCAGGCGAATCTTACCGTTGTAACGCCCGAAGGGTCCGGCAAATTTCCTGTCGTCATTTATTATCAAGCAACCGGGAGAGGTATGCAAATAATGATGACATGGGCTCGTTGGTTCAAATCTATAGGGGTTGCGTCGGCAATTGTGGACAACGCAACAATTCGTAATCGGACAGATAATCCTACTGGCTCCATGTACACCGAGGATGCTGCCATTGTCTGGGATCTGCTTAAAGATAATCCCAAAATCGACACGACCCGTTTCGCACTTATGGGATTTTCGCGTGGTGGTCAACAGGCTTTGGAGGCAGGCCCGCATTTTATAGGCAAGCGAGCCCTGCCAAGTTTCGTTTTTGCCCTCTACCCAGGCGGTTGGGGGCCTGATCGTTGTGAAAACAGCCACAAGAAGCCAACCGAGGTTCATATATTTTATGGCGACCTTGATGACATAAACCATTATGATAGGACCAATTCTGCCTGCAAAGGCTTGGCCATGCGGATGAGTAACGTAAAGTTTCACGAGTTGAGAGGCGTCACTCACTGTTATGACGCAAATATCTCCTTCCCATTGTTTTGCTGCGGGGGAAAGCCGGTCCGTGTTGAACCCAATCCAGAGGCCGTTGAAACCACAAGGGCTATCATTAGGAATGCCATAAAGGCAGGTTGGAACCCAGGGGGAAGCGAAGGCGAAGGGGACGACCGTAAATAAGTAAATAATTAGGGAATATGTACAAGGAATTGAGAATAAACCGACGAATCCGCGTGTTCTTGTCGCTGCTCATAGTGGCCTTTCTCTGCCATCCCCCTGGGGCTTCAGCCGCTGATGATCACGTTTCCAATAAGCCGGGAGCCTCTATTGTCTCCAAGAATAAGGTGCATATGAATACCAATAGTTCTATTCGGGATGTCGTAAATCATCCGTCCTTTAAAGGTTTTGGGCAGTTTATTCTGCCTCTGGACAATCGTGCATACGACGGGAATAGGAAAACCAACGGGACGTTCTTAAGAAATTAAATAACTTTGAACAGACAGCCGTCCTCCGGTTGTGATGGGAATCGTAAATCATGAAACTCTTCTCGGT
>Ga0209096_1003421_pt1 | contig 13821 bp, 12 predicted proteins | sample AD_UKC034_MetaG_FD_184407 | JGI IMG/M metagenome (GOLD analysis project Ga0209096, IMG submission 184407) | Active sludge microbial communities of municipal wastewater-treating anaerobic digesters from USA - AD_UKC034_MetaG (SPAdes) (version 2) | ecosystem: Engineered > Bioreactor > Anaerobic >... | reverse complement strand
CTCATGGTTTGAAGCTTGCGCATTCAGTTCGTACCCGGACGAATGCAGCGGATGTCGAGTTGCAGCGCATCGGCAACATCGAGCCACGCGCGGTCGGCGGTATGCACCTGAGCTTTCAGTCGCTGCGCGGCTGCCAGGCAGAGCCGGTCGCCCAGGCTGAGACCGTGCGCCCGCGTGACCGGGTGCATCCAGCCCGCAGCCGCGCCATCGTCGGCGGATGTGTCGATGACCGTGTAGCCGATGCTCGTGATGATGTCGCGCACGGCGTCCGCGGCGACGCCGTGGTCGAGCGCCTTGGTGATGATCTCGGCATGGTTGGCGGCCGACACCAGGCAGGGGGCGCCCGCCTGAAGCAGTGCATCGATTGCTTCTGCGCCGGGCTCGCCGTTCAGCCAGGCCAGCACCGCCGAGGCGTCGAGGATGACAGGCGCGCTCATTCGCGCGCGGCCTCGGCGCGTCGCTCGGCGATCAGTTCGTCGGCGGGTGACGGTGCATCGGCCCGCACATAGCGACGAAATAACGCTCTCGCGCGTTGCAGTTGTGCCTGTCGGCTGGTGATCCTTGCCTCGCCGTCGAGCAGTTCGAACAAGACGGTGTCGCCCTCCTTGAGACCGAGGGAGTGGCGGATCTCGGCTGGAATGACAACACGGCCACCGTCTGACATTTTCATGTAATGCATGATCGAATCTCCAGACTTATTGCGTGATGTCAGTATAGGCAGTGTAGGACGCCAAATCGTTCAAACGAACCGCTCTGGCTCTTGCTGGGCGACACGGTGGTGCGCAAGGTCGCGGGCGGCAAGAGGGCAATCGCCCCGCGACAGCGCTGAAGCTGTGGACGACGAACCAGGTGGTCACGCCGCCTCCCCGGCGAGCATGTTCATGATCAGCCGGATCAGCACGTCCTTTTCCTCGGGCCGCGACTGCGCGACCAGCAGCGACAGCGCGGCGAGGCCGACGTCATTGACGACCGGGGTGCCGTCGTCGGTGAACAGGCGGCCGTTGCGGTGCAGGAAGCCGGCGAACAGGAAGGCGCCGATGCGCTTGTTGCCATCCGAAAATGGATGGTTCTTGACGACGAAATACAGCAGATGCGCGGCGCGGGATTCCAGCGTGGGGTAGGCCGGCTCGCCGAACACGGTCTGGTCGAGGTTGCCGAGCAGGGCGGCGAGGCCGTCCTCGCGTTCGTTGCCGAACAGCGCGCTGGCCTGGCCGTTGTTCATCAGGTCGGCCTTCAGCGCGGCGATGCCGGCGCGCGCTTCGGCCACCGGCGGCAGCTCGCCGCCGGCATGGCCGCGTGGGTCGGTGAGCAGGCCCTCGTCGTAGCGTTGCAGCCACAGGAAGGTCTGCGTGTAGCGGACGACGATCTCGGCTAGACCGCTGCCGGCGTCGTGCGCCAGTTCGGCGTTGGACAGCGTGCGCCGCACCAGCAGCAGCGCGGCTTCCAGTTCGCGAGCGTTGTGCTCGAGGCGCTGGCGGTCGAGGGTGTAGCCGCGGGTGAGGTGGTCCTTGAGGATGCGGCTGGCCCATTGGCGGAAGCGGATGCCCTCGCGGGACTTGACGCGGTAGCCGACGGAGATGATGAGGTCGAGGTTGTAGTGTTCCTGCTGCCGCTCGACCGCGCGTCCGCCTTCATTCTGAACCGTTGCAAAATTTGCAACGGTTGCGGCGCGCTCGAGTTCGGCTTCGGCGAAGACGTTACGGATGTGGCGGGAGATGACCGACTTGTCGCGGCCAAAAAGGGTAGCGAGCTGCGGGAGGCTGAGCCAGACGTTGTCCCTTTCCAGACGTACGTCGATCTGGCCGGAGGGGGCTTCGAAGATGGCGATGTCGGTCGCCGGACCAGGCGCGCGGGCGTGCATGCTGATCAAGCTCCGCGCACGGTTGAGAGAACCTGCTTCATTGCCTTGTCTGCCTTGCCTTCGACCTTGAAATGCCGGCTCAGGCGCCGTTTGATGGCAGTGGCGAGCGCTTCGCGCTCGGCGTTGGCAAGGCCGTCAAGAGTGGGCGCCTGCGCGGCCAGTCTGTCGAGCAAGGCCGGCCATTCCTGGCGGGAAGTCTGCTGCATGATCGGGGTCTTTGTCCGAGGGTCCTGCGGCAGGCGCGCAAGTTCGAGATCCAGCTCTGCAAGCAGCCGTGCGTCGGGTGGCAGTGCGGCGCGCTGGCGGGCGTCTTCTTCCGCCTGGCGCTGGGCTTCGATGCGCGCCCGCTCGGCCGCTCGTGCCGCGGCAGCAGCCGGGTTCTCGTGCATTGCGCCATAGCCGACAGCGGTCTTGGCGCCGAATCCGAGCCAGTCGAAGGCGTGGCGGAAGGCAGCGTCGAGCAGCGTGCGCCAGCGTTCGTCGGCGGCGAGTGCGGGGGCGAGGCGGCGCAGATGTGCGAGGTCGCACTGGACATGGAATACGAAGCGTGCGCCCGGCGGCACGGTGAGAAAGCTGATCGGGTTGGGCTGCCCCGATTCATGTGGCGTGGTGCTGCCCGCCTGCGCTTTCTGCTGGTAATAGTGCGACTGGTGCGGGGTCATGATCTCGACCGCCAGGCTGTCGCCTGGGATCTGCGGAATCACGTCCCAGAACGTCAGCGTGCCGCGAACGTGGTTGCTGTCGCCATCCGGTGTTTCGCGGCCGAACAGTACGTCGAGCGAGGTCAGCATGACCGGGCGCTGGCGTTTGTCCAGCACGGCCTTGCGGTGTTCTGGCCCTCCGGTCATCAGTGGATAGCGGGGCGTATCGTCCCAGCCTGCGGGGTCATCCCAGCCTCCCGCGGCCAGTTCCCGCGCAGCCTGGCGCAGCACGCCCTTGACGCCACTGCCGGGCAGGTAGGGCAGTCCGTAGGGGTTGAGGAAGGCGAAGCCGTTCTCCAGCGGGTGCTCGTTGCCCAGCCCGGTGGTGAAGGGGGCAATGCTGAGTGCGTCCAGGGTGAATACCGGGTTTGAACAAGCGGCAAGTGCCGCGAGCGTGGTCTGGCGAGACGAAAGCCCATCGAGCATCCGGCGGTCGCCGTCGCTGATCCGCGCGGACTCGCGTAGGGCCGAGGTCTTGTTCTCGTCCTTGAATGCACGCTCGACGCGGTCGCGCCCTGCGGTCCGGTAATTGACGTCGTGAGTGGTCCAGAGGCATTCCCGGCTGCGGCTGTCGATGCCCCAAAGGCGCAGATACATTCCGAAGCGCAACGCGGGTGAAGCGGTGGAAAAGTCCTGATTGGCGAGATAGCGGGGCACGGCGGCGATCGGCATGTCAGTCTCCGTTGCGGCAGGCCGGGGCGATCTGGCGCAGCCACTTCAGCCAGGCGAAGGCCTCGGCGGTGATCGCCTGGAAACGGCTGGCGTCGTTCATCTCGACCAGCGTCTTCATGAAGCCATCGAAATCCCGCGGCGTCCGGCATTGCTCGCCAAGCCAGTCGCGCAGGTGCGCGCCAAGCAGATCGTGCCGGCCGCCCTTGCCGTGCAGGAAGGCCATGACCTGCATCAGTCCGCTGTTCATGATGAGGGCGGGCAGACCCTTGGCGTCATTGACGTAGTCGCCGGGGTAACGGGCGACACCTTCGCGGGCCTTGTCCCAGGCATGTTGGGCGCGCCGTTGTTCGGTTGTCATGGGCATGATCAAGCCTCCGCCAGCTTGGCCACGATCAAGCCGCGGCCGGTGGTCACGTCGCCGCCGATCTGCAGCAGCTTGCAGTCGAGCGCTCCGCGGACCTGGGCCATCACCGCTTCGGCGGGCGTTTCCGGGCTCTTACCGGTGCGCGTCCTGCTTGCCAGCATGGGGGCGACCAGCAGGGATTCGGGCGGCAGGTTTTCGGTGTAGAACAGGCCGCCGGGGTCGGCTGCGCCGGTATCTGCGTCGATGCGGACATGCGCTTCGACCAGCATCGCGTGCTCGGCGAAGTAGCCGAAGTCGGTGTCGGAGAGCACGACCAGGTCGGTGGCGAGCTTGCTGCGGAAGAAGTCGTAAGCCGCTTCCGGCGGGAGTGCTCGCCGGGCGAGGTCATCCGCGAGCCCGCCCAGCGCTTCCGATGCCTTGGCGGTGTATTCGAAGGCTTCCAGATGCAGCTTGTCGCCATTGAGCAGTGCGGGGTTGGCGACCAGGCACTGCCCCTCCGCGACCTTGAGCGCGGGCCATTCGGCGCGAATGCCGATCAGTCCGAGCAGGCGGCGGGCACGGGCCAGCGCCTGCGGGCAGGTGGCATGGACGTAGCCGCCGCGCAAACTGCGCACCGGCAGGGCGACGAGCTGGGCGTCGCCGAAGCTGATGGCGCCGGCGTGCAGTTCGCTCGCGCCGGCCTCGGGCCCGAAGAGGCGGTCGATGACCTTCTGCAGCGTGGCTTCGTCGCCCTCCTCGCGGGCGAGCGCGAGGTAGCCATGGCGTACCGCGCCCTTGATGCCGGAGCCGGCGAAACAAGGGTGCTGGGTGTGGCGTTCACGCTGGATGGGGTTGTCGATGACGCCCACGGCCTGGCCAGCACCCATGTGCACCGGGCTGACGGCATACAGAAACAGCGCTGCGTGTTTTTCGAACATGTCTTGTTCCTCGTTCTCTGATCAGTTCCAGACTGCAAGGGTGCAGCGGTTGAAGCCTTCGGCGCGACGTTGCGGATCCTCGCAGGTCTCGCTCCAAAGGCCGTGTTCGGCAAGCTTGCGCAGCGCCTCTTCGCTGGCTTCGAGTTCGTCGAGCCAGTACACGCTGCCGGTAGGCGCTGTGCGTTGCGCCGCCTTCGGGCGCCATTGGGCGAGATCCCAGCCAGACACGGTTTCGTACCGAGGTACGGCGGCACATGCCAGCCGGGCGCGTACCCCATGCAGTTCGAACCGATAGCTGCCGTCGGCGGTCGGGGTGGCACCCAGCGGCAACCAACCCAGCGGGAAGATGCCGGGTGAAGTGAGGACCAATCGGCAGCGCCGGTTCACGCTCAGGGCCGCATGGTCGGGTGCGGGCAGCGTCGCGTTGGCGGTTGAGAGGGCTGCCGCCCGCCCGTCGCCGCCGAGGCGAACGGTGCCTTTGCTCGGTGGGGTCGCGCCGGATACGGCAGTCAGGAAGCCCACCCCGGGCCGCATCGAAATGGCTTGGACGCTGAATAGCCGGCCGTCGGCGGCACGCCGTGTCGCCGCGTCCAGGCCGATGCCGACGCGGGGGTCGATGCGCCAGAGCGCCGAGGAAGGCACGCAGTGTTCCGGCGCGAGCTGGCGTCCGATCAGGTAGCTGCGCCAGCCCTCCGTGGTCAGCCAGTAGCCGGATTCCGCCTTGCCGCGTTGCGCTTGGCCAAGGATGGGAATGTACGGCAACGGGTATGAATGGACGAAGCCTGCCGGCGGTGCGAGGGGTGTGAGCTGGCGGACCTGCGGCTTGGAATACGTGCCGGCCAGCGCTTGTTCGATCACCACGTCTGCGGGCGGGGCAAATAGCGCTTCCACGGTGTCGTCCGATCCACGCCGGGCGAGGTGGAAGGCCGTGATCCTGAAGCTGCCCGGCTGTGTGGGTGTGCCCAGTATGGGGTGCGCGAGCGCGCCGCGTGCGAAGGCTGTAAGGTCGGCGCCTTCATCGGCAAGCATGCGACTGCGCAGGGCACCGGCGGCGACCGAAGGCCATGGCGGCACGAGCGACTCCCCGTGGCTGCCGGGGGCGCCGAAGAGCTTGTTGCCGCGCAGGAAGAGTACATCCAGCGGCTCGAGAAAGCGTAGGGAGTCGGGGGTCATGAGCGGGCTCCGGCGCGGGTTTCCCGGGCGAGGAACTCGCCCACGGTGAGAAGGTTCTGCAGCCAGGGCAGCGGCGTGTCCGACGCGCGAAGCGCCACTTGGACAAGCCGGGCCGCAAGCTGCGGCGCCTTGGTCTTGTCTTCGGAGTTCGATGCCTGGCGGGCAAGCTGGTAGGCGAGGAGCGCCTCGAGCAATTGCGGCTCGGATTCCGGGTCGGGCAGATCGACGAGCCATTCGAGGGTGTTGTAGACCGCACGGCGCGAAACCCCGCTGGCACGCAGGTAGTCGATCAGTGCCTCGAGCACGACGATCGCGTCGCCCCACTTCGCGGTGAGATGAAGCGCTCCGCCAGAGCGCTTGATGACCGTGAGCGAGAAGGCGTCACGGCCACCCTCGTTCTTGGCGCGTTGTTCCGCGGTGCGAAGTTCGCCCAGTACCGCGCCAAGCGGGGCCTGGTGATGCGCGATGACCGCGCCGCAGCTGGCGGTGGCGTGTTCGCCCATCATGCGCATCAGCCGTCCGTCGAGCCAGGCAAAGCCATTGCGACAATGCAGCGTTCCGCGCGTCCGGCGTAGATCGCCCCAGTCTCCGGTCTTGTCTTCGGGTAGGGTGCCGGAGTAGGCGTGTCGGAGCCGCTGTGCGCAGGGCAGCAGGTCGGATACAGGCAACATCGCCAGCACGTCGTCGCCGCCGGCGTAGATGACGCGACCGAGGTGTTCTTCCTCGACCACGTGGCGTACCACGGTCTGCGAAAAATCATTGAGCGCCCCGGAAATCGCCAGATGCCGGTTCGGTGACACCGGACGCTGCTGCGCACCGTACTGGCGGATCAGCGGCTCGCCTTCGGCATGCTGTTCGAATCCCCTGCGCACATCAGGGTGGAAGCTGTCGATATAGCGGATCTGGTTGGCATCGTCCCCGGAGAGGATTGCGCCCATGCGGTCGCCGTCCAACATGATCAGCGCGTAATAGGTCTCGAGGCGGATGCCCTCGCCTTTATCTTTATCCGTACCCATCGCGAGCGTAGAACGAACCAGGCTTTGGACCTGTTCCAGTGCCGTATCGTCGCTCGCATCGCGTGCAGCCTCAAGCAGACCGGGCAGGCGTTTGGCATCGGCAAGCGCGGGGCGCCCGGCGTGCGCCGTGGCGAGCTTGCGCGGCAGCGCAACGCTCTCCGCACCGTGCCTGCTGCAGGCCGCGCCGAGCTCGGCAACCGTCGGGCCGTCCCGTTTCAGCCATTGGTCGAGCTGGTGAGCCAGCGCCATGGTGTGGGTGGATACGACGAAGCGACCTACTGGCAGGCTCGCGCCATCTTCCGTGGCGGCCAGGGCCTTGCCGACCTCTTCTGCGAAGATCGTCGGCCACAGGCGCTTGATCGCCGGCAGTGCTGACAAATGCTCGCCATTTTTTGCCCATGCGGGTTTCCTAGCTGCGACTCGCGCCCAAAGGGTGTCCGTCTGCTGGCGGTAGGAGTGCTGCAGTTGCGCGCGGTCGGTCGTGAGCCACTCTGCCTCGCCAGTCAGGGCGCAGCGCCAACCCTCGTGGATCCGCTGGCCGAACTGCCGTACCGACTTCGCTGCGGCCAGCGCACGTTCGACAAGATCGTAGATCGCCGGATAGAGCACTCCGGGCTTGGGCGCGAAAAAGCACGTGCCGTCGCGCCAGTCGAGTTCCTTTTGCAGGATCTTCCAGGCGGGTGTCGCGAGAAAGCCGCAATCTTCGCCCTCGTTCGCGCCGAAGAAGGGTGCCATTGCGGCCGACAGCGCGCATGTGTCGAGATCCGTCTGTTTGGTCTCGTTGCGCGGGGAAGCGAGCGAGAACGGCACCGCGGCCCAATGCACTTCAGGAAAGCCTTCGAGCTGTTCCCGCATCTGTGCGTAGGGGACGTCGGCGTGCTCGACGTCGTACCCGGCGGTTGCGAGCAACCGGGATACGACATCGTCGCCCAGCCTGCGCAGCCATTGGCGAACGCTCTGCTCCACCGCTTCGGCGATCTGGCGAGCGCGGCCGGCCGGTACCACGGCGACGAAGCGGTTGGGCAGCGCCGCGGAGAACAACGGATTGGCGTCAGTGGCGCCCTTGTTCCAGTTGCAGTCATCGAACAGCGCATCGGGCAGGCCCATGGTGTCGCGCAGCCAAAGGTCGACCTGCGGGATGCCGCGCAGGCGTGGGAACAGGATCGCATCCGGTCCGAGCTGTTCGCACACCGGGCGCATTGCCTCCCAGGCCAGCCGCGACAGCAGGTGTGAGCCCGCCCAAAGGTCGGAGGTGCTGCGTGCGGCGGCGATGAAGGTCTGCACCGGGCCGATCGAGAGCGACAGCAGGGCGACTTCGCCGTCGGGATCGGCGGCAAAGGCGCCGGCAAAGGCCGAGGTCAGGTCGAGGTGGTCCCAGATGGAGTGGTCCGGAATGCGGGTGTCCGCCGGAAGCAGATGCCATAAGGCGCCGAGCTTGCCGTTGTCTTCGCTTTCGCGAAGCTCGGGGCCGAAGCGCCAGAGGGTCAGCAGCGTCTTGCGTTGGTCCTGGGAGATGGATTGGCCGGCACCGAGGACTGCTAGCAGGCCCGCAAAGTGATCGAAGCTGCGTTGCTTGAGATCGGCAAGATCCGTTTCCGCCAGACCGCCCGAGGCACCCAGATCGAACTGCGCACCCGTCAGCGGGTGGATGAGTACGGGGCGTCGGGTCCAGCGTACCTGTGCCCAAGGCGCTACGGCGATGGTCTTCTGTTCCCCTTGCCGCGTCGTCACGGTGATGCTTTGCATCGGCCATTGTGGGCGGTCGGCGCCCGCCGCCCACCAGTCGGCACGTTGCACGTGGCGGTAGATCGAGCGAGGAAGACCGGTGCCGAACAGGGTGCTCGCCAGTGCCTGGTCGTTGTCCGGGTCGATGCTTTCGCCGTCGATCGAGTCCAGGCCCAGCAGGCGGGTGAGCGCCCGGCTGGTGCCGCCTTCATGCCCGGCCGGATCGCGCAGCAGGACCAGTGCCTTTTCCGCCGGATCGTGAAGGCGCGCGGCGAGCTTGGTCTGCCACAGGATGTCTTGCGTCATGGATTACTCCGGGATGCGGGTGAGGTCCTGGCGGTTGTCCAGGAACTGATGAACGCGTTGCCAGACGGACTCGATGGTCTGCCGGTCGGGCCGGAAAGTAGCGGACGGGAGGCAGGGTACGTGGAAGATCACGCCGACACGCGCGGTCTGCGATATGGGCCGCAGCTTGAAGCGCAGGCTGTTCGGCAGACGGAGATTTTCCCTGTCCCAGGCTCGTACCTTGTGCGTCGTGACCGGGTAGCTGAGCCAGTGGCGATCATGGATCTCGCCGTCGGGACGCTCTCGGGGGAACTCGAACGCGGTCCGCAGCCTGATCTTGATGTCGGCCAGCGTGCGCATCAACGACCGCCAGTCGTCGTTTGGCGAGGTCTGCCAGATGAGGGGGGCGCCCTTGGCGTCGCTGCCGAGGGCGTGAGGCCAGTCGAGGCCGAGGCAGTCACGCCAGGGGCGTAAGGGCACGCGACCGGCCAGTGCTGGGCCGCCTTGCGCGGTGCACAGGGAGAACGAGCCCCAGCCGTTGCGGCTGCGGCCGCCAAGGGTGCCGTAGCGATCCATCAGCCACAGGGCGTGTTCGATCAGCGGCGAGTCCTCTTCCGGATAGGCGAGGGAAAGGATGGTGGATTCGTCGGCCTGGATCGCGGCATTCCTCTTGAGTCTCGTTTGATTCTGTTCCACGAGGAGAGGGCCGAAGCCCAGATAGGCATGAGGTCCGACGGCCCGCTTGGCCTCGGGATGGTGGACGGTTCTTTGCTCAACTCCCTCCCACGTCTTCAGCCGACCAAGGTCCCAGCGCGCCAGCCGGATGCGGACAGCGCCGCGGCGGGCATGGACTTTCGCACCGGTTTCGTCGACATCGTCGTCCAGCCAGGCGTGGCCGAAGAGCCGCCCCTCGACGTGGCGCATTTCGTTTTCACGAACGCGGAATCCGTTCTGCATGGCGAACGCCACGCGCCACCATTGTCTGAGCAGCGCCTTGATCGGCGGGGTGCGCCACTGGCCGTTCTGGTCTGCATTGCCCAGGAAAGCGGGGGAGTTGAAGCGGATCTGGAGCGTCGTCGTTCTCATGTCGAGGCCTCGGTGGAATGCCAAGATTCTACGCAAAGGGCGTAAGCATGCCCATTTGGAAAGATTGTGGTCGTGCGCTAGCGCACGATCCGGACCGCCTCGGCCTCCAGCCCCAGCCTATACCGATGCGGCCTTCTGCCGCCGTCGTCGATCAGGTAGGGGCCGGCCGCGGCGCCGAGTTCGCGGGTGAGCGCGCTGCGCAGCTTCGACAGCCGCGACGAGAAGTAGCTGCCGTCCATGCCGCCGCGCAGGGCGTGCTCGGCCGAGCTCATGTCGCGCATGGGGCCGACGATGGCGCGCAGCTCGCGCAGGTAGCGTGCGGCCCAGGCCATGTCCGGGACGTCCTTGGGCGGTGCGGGCAGGGCGGGCTCGCCGGCGAGCGCGCGCCGCGCGAAGACCGCGAGGATGGCCAGTTCGGCCGGTGGCAGGCGGAAGCTGCGGCCGGCGGCGCGGACTTCGCGACGGCCGAGGTCGATCTCCAGGCGCGCGGGGCCGAGGGTGGCGCGCGCGGCGTCGACCGTCGCGTTGAAGCTGGCGCGGCCGTCCAGCAGTGCGCTCGGCAGGCCGTGGCGCAGGCTCACGAAGGGGATCTCGGCCAGGCTGACGCGGGCGTCGCGCGCGTCGGCCAGTTTCTTGTCCGCGGTCTCGATGACGTTCTCGTAGGGGGTGGGGTAGAAGAACGACCAGGTGTTCTCGAAGGGTTCCGAGACCAGCACGTGCGAGAGGCGGTCCTGCGGGCGGCCGAACAGCGACAGAGCGTAGCCGAGGAAAAAGCCCATGGTCTTGCGCCCGCCGGCGATCGAGACGTGGAGGGCAGTGTCGGGATCGGCGGTGAGGGTGCGCACCTGCTCGGTGATGAAGTCGGCGCAGGCGAGGTTGTCCTGCGGGCTGCGGATGTCGCTCATGGGCCGACCGTCGGTGTCGCGTAGTACATGAATGTGCGTGGCGTCGAAGGCGATCGGCGGCAGTGCGTAGTCGAGGCACAGGCGATGGAACCAGCCGAGCTTGTCCGAGAGCAGCGCGAGGCGGGCACGCTCGGCGCCTTCGGCGGTGGTGACGAGATGGATCTCGGTCGGGATGAAGGGCGGATCCGTGGCGATCGCGAGCGCATAGAGCGTTTCGGTGACGATCTGCGGCGACAGGCCGGTGACGGCGAGCAGGATACGGCGGGAGCAGGTGCGGGGGGCTTCGGCTTGCATGGTTGGGCGACCGACCGGATGGACAATGCCGTGGTTATAGTCGAAAACACGGCCAGGCAAGCGCACCGCAAGCTTGCCGAAGCTCAGACCCGGTAGGTCTTCAGGTGGATGCTGGTCTCGCTGCTGTGGATGCCCTTGATCAGGCGGATGCGCTCGAGCACCGTCGACAGCTCGGTGAGGTTGGCTGCGCGCAGGCCGACGAGCAGGTCCCAGCGGCCGTTGGTGTCGTGCAGCTCGGCGACCGCGGGTTCGCCGAGCAGGCTGGCGATCACCATGCGGGTTTCGTTGCCTTCGACGGCGATGCTGGTCCAGGCGCGGATCTCGTTGGGCTGCGCGTCGGGGCGCAGGCGCACGGTGTAGCCGACGATGATGCCCTGGTCCTCGAGGCGCGCGATGCGGTTGGTGACGGTGCCGCGCGAGACCTGGAGCTTGTGCGCGAGCGCGGCCACGCTCAGGCGGGCGTCGTTGCGCAGCAGGCCGATCAACTGGTGATCCAGGGTGTCCATTCGAGCATTCCGGCAATTTGGCCTGGCGATTCTGCCTAAAGGCTGACGTTTTCGATACAGAGTTGCGGATTCTGTTTGGCGGCGCATTCGGTCAAGATGACGCCAGCACAGCGCCACATCCAATAACGAGGACGGAGACCGATCATGAGCGCCCCTGCAGCCAGACGTCTGAACACCCAGTACCTGAGCGCCGAGCGCGTCGCCGAGATCGTGCGCCGCAAGGGGCTCGCCAACTGCATCGCCGGCGTCGCCAGCTACATCCGCCAGGACTTCCTGCGCTGGAACGATTTCGACAAGTGCGCCCGCGTCGCCAGCCACTCCGAGGTCGGCGTGATCGAGCTGATGCCGGTGTCGGACGCCCGCAGCTATGCCTTCAAGTATGTGAATGGGCACCCGTCGAACCATCGCTTCAGGCTGCCGACCGTGATGGCCTTCGGCGTGCTCGCGGACGTCGAGACCGGCACCCCCGAGCTGGTCAGCGAGCTGACCCTGACCACCGCGATCCGCACCGCCGCGATGTCGGCGGTGGCCGCACGGGCGCTGGCGCGCGAGGACGTGCGCAGCATGGCGCTGATCGGCAACGGCGCGCAGAGCGAGTTTCAGGCGCTCGCCTTCCACCACCTGCTGGGCGTCGAGGTCTTCCATCTGTTCGACGTCGACACCGCCGCCACCCGCAAGCTCGCCGCCAACCTCGAGCGCCTGGGCCTGGCCTGGCGCGCCTTCGACAGCGTGGGCGCGGCCGTGCGCGGCTGCGACATCGTGACCACGGCGACCGCCGACAAGACCAACGCCGCCATCCTCACCGCCGACATCATCGAGCCGGGCATGCACCTCAATGCCGTGGGTGGTGACTGCCCGGGCAAGACCGAGCTGCACGCCGACGTGCTGCGCCTCGGCCCGGTGTTCTGCGAGTTCGAGCCGCAGTCGCGCATCGAGGGCGACATGCAGCAGATGCCCGCCGATTTCCCGGTCACCGAGCTCTGGCAGGTGCTCGCCGGTCGTGTCCAGGGGCGCACGAGCGCGGCCCAGGTCACGATCTTCGACTCGGTCGGCTTTGCGCTGGAGGACTATTCGGCGCTGCGCTACATGCGCGACCTCGCGCTGGAGTCGGGCATGGGCGAGCGGCTGGCGCTGATCCCGGAGCTGGACGATCCGAAGGACCTGTTCGGCTTCATCGCCGCGGAGCCGCCCGTTGCGGCTGCATCGGGCGCGGCGACGGTGGCTGCCTGCTGAGCCCGTCGGCGGGCGGCTCGGTTCCGGGCGCAGTCGCCCGCGGGCAGCGTTTCTGGTGGCCTGGACGAGAAAATCGCGCCGAAGTGGCGCCGATTTCGTCCGCGGCTATGTCCATTTCCGCGCCAAAACAATACGATGACGGGTTTCGGTCGGTCTCTAATCAGAACTGGAATACACGTCATGCAAAGCTCGGGAAAACGGATGATCTCGGTTGAAAAGATCGGTGGCACCTCGATGTCGGCCTTCGGGGATGTGCTGCGCCACATCATGCTCTACGACAAGGCGCGCATCCTCGGCCGCATCTACGTGGTGTCGGCCTATTCCGGCGTGACCAACCAGCTGCTGGAGCACAAGAAGACCGGCGAGCGCGGCATCTACGCGCTGTTCGCGGAAGGCTCGGACTACCACGGCGCGCTCGACGCGCTTGCGGCCAGCCTCAAGAAGCTCAACGCCGGCTTCGCCGAGCTCGCCCTGCCGCTGGATGTCGCCGACGCCTTCGTCGACACCCGCATCGGCGAGGTCAAGAAGTATCTCGACGCGATGCAGCACGTGCTCGCCAGCGGCTACATCCGCCGCCAGGACGTGCTGCTCGCCGCGCGCGAGGTGCTGGCCTCGGTGGGCGAGTCGCACAGCGCCTTCAACAGCGTGGAGATGCTCAAGGCCAACGGCGTCAATGCCATCCTGCTCGACCTCGCCGGCTTCCACGACGACAAGGCGTGGACGATCGACGAGCGCATCCACAACAGCTTCAAGGGCCTCGACCTCGACAACAGCGTGATCGTCGCGACCGGCTACACCAAGGGCACCGAGGGCATCATGCGCGAGTTCGACCGCGGCTACTCCGAGGTCACCTTCAGCAAGATCGCGGTCGAGGTGCGCCCCGCCGAGGCGGTGATCCACAAGGAGTTCCACCTCTCCTCGGCCGACCCCAACATCGTCGGCCTGGAGAACGCGGTGATCGTGGGTGCGACCAACTACGACGTCGCCGACCAGCTCGCCGACGTCGGCATGGAGGCCATCCACCCCAAGGCGGCCAAGCCGATGGAGCTCGCCGGCATTCCGATCCGCCTCAAGAACACCTTC
>Ga0209096_1003420_pt1 | contig 13822 bp, 14 predicted proteins | sample AD_UKC034_MetaG_FD_184407 | JGI IMG/M metagenome (GOLD analysis project Ga0209096, IMG submission 184407) | Active sludge microbial communities of municipal wastewater-treating anaerobic digesters from USA - AD_UKC034_MetaG (SPAdes) (version 2) | ecosystem: Engineered > Bioreactor > Anaerobic >... | reverse complement strand
ACAGAAGCAGCTTTTTCGACATCTTTAGGTTCATGAGGTACCCTTTCATAAAGCCTCCCTATAACTATATTGTTAGCTCGAAGAAACGGCTGCGCGACCAAGAGGACCGCGCAGCCGTTTCTATTTTTGTTATTTCTTGTATATGCCGCACCCTATAACCATGTTATCCACTTTCTGGAAATAGGTGGATTTATTGTCGATCTTCTTTGTCGTCGGGTTTGTCCATTTGTAGTCGGCCCATCCGCTCCCTTTTGCCTTGGCTGCATCGGCCATCTCCTTGATGAAGAATTTGCCGTCCGCGTCCTTCAGGCCGCTCATATCCTTTCCGACGAGCTTTGGGTTGCCGCCGTGGGCAAGCGTCATACCGTTGACATCAATGACAAAGATATAAAGGTCATCCTTTTTGAACTGTGTGCCCTCGGTAAATTCCTTGAAAGCCTTGTCCTTGCCCTGTGCCTTAAGGAAAGTCGCCGCTTTCTTCACCATCGCCTCGGCCTCTGCAGCGGTGCCGGCTGCATAAAGGCTGGTTGTAAAAACCATAAAAAACACTCCGATCACCATCACCGTAAAAATTTTCTTCATCCCACTACCTCCTTGTTGTAGTTTATCCTCCGAATAGATCGAAAAATAAGGATAATTGTTTTGCCATATTTCTTCGTAAACCCGTTACAAAATATTTATCGCACGTTATGGTTTTTAGTTAAGCAGAAAGGCAGGTTTGGTCAGATAGGGTGAAAGGTGAAAAGTGAAAAAAACATTTTCTTTTCGCTTGGCAGTCTTGAATGTTTTTGCTGTGAGCTGTGAGCTGTCAGCTATGAGCTGTACTATTATTTATTCGATTCCCGCAGAACAACACCGGCGATGTTGTTGAGGGGTACCACCGTATCGATGGCCCCGAGCTTGATGGCCTCTTTCGGCATGCCGAAGACTACGCAGGACGCTTCGTCCTGTGCGATCGTATAGGCCCCGGCATCCTTCATCTCGAGCATGCCTTTTGCCCCGTCATCCCCCATGCCTGTCATGATGACGCCTACGGCGTTCTTGCCCGCATACCGTGCCGCTGAACGGAAGAGCACGTCGACCGAAGGCCTGTGCCTGCATACGAGCGGGCCGTCCTTCACTTCCACGTAGTACCTGGCGCCGCTTCTTTTTAACAGTGTATGTTTGTTGCCCGGCGCGATGAGCGCCCGTCCGCGGACCACCGTGTCATCGTTCTCGGCCTCTTTCACGGAGATATCGCATATCCCGTCAAGCCTTCTGGCGAAGGCGGCGGTAAAATGCTCGGGCATGTGCTGCACAATGACCATCCCCGGCGTATCAAGGGGCAGCGCCTCGAGGAAATCCTTCAGCGCCTCGGTCCCTCCTGTCGAAGCCCCGACGACGATCACCTTTTCCGTCGTCTGGATCATTGCCTTCGAGCTTGGTTTTTCCAGCACCGCATCGGCGCTTAACTTCGGCGCTACGTTGATCGCCTTCGGGGCGATCCGCTTTATGCGGGCGCCTCCGGCTGCCCTCACGGCGTCGCAGATGATAACCTTCGCCTCTTCCAGGAACTGCTTGACGCCAAGGCGGGGCTTCTGGATAATATCAACGGCGCCGTATTCCATCGCCCTCATCGCCGTCTCCGAACCCTTCTCTGTCAGGCTCGAGCACATGACGACCGGTATGGGGTGCTGCCTCATAACCTTCTGCAGAAATGTAATGCCGTCCATGCGCGGCATCTCGACGTCAAGGGTAATGACATCGGGCACTACCTCCCTCATCCTTTCTGCCGCTGCAAAAGGATCCCGCGCAGACCCCACTACCTCTATGAGCGGGTCCGAAGAGAGTATGTCTTCCATGGTCTGCCGGACCACGGCAGAATCATCAACGATGAGAACTTTGATCTTCTCGTTCACTGAGGGCTCCTTTGAACTTTCCGGGATAATCTTTTTAATAAGATCTCTCCTGTATGCGTAAAGAAGAATATCTTGCGTCCGCTCGTGCCCCCCACGTCTGACATGAGCAGGTTCAGTTTTTCGCTGTTAATGATCTCAAGCGCCTTTGTAACATTCTTCTTCCCAACCGTATGCCTCTCTTTGTCCTCCTCGATATAGTACAGGACGTCAGCGCCGCCGAAGAGCTTTACCTTGATCTCATTCCGCTTGACCCCTTGGGTTTCGAACCTCTTCAACATGTGCGCTACTGAGGAGTCTACATATCGATAGGGGTCATGGCCGTTTGTTCCTCCGTTGAACGGGAGCATCGCGTGGCACATGCCGGCTAAGTTTGTCCGGTCATTGAACATCACCACCGCGACGCAGGAACCGAGCACCGTTGCGATGATCGTGGGTTTCTCGGTAATATGCAATTCACCCGGTTTAAGATAGACGTTGAGGAGGCTCACATCGTAAGGGGTCATGAGGCCTTCCTGTATATCGTAGGCGCAATCTGGACGAGCGGTATGTCCATGCCGAACAATGTTTCGGAATGTCCCATGAAGACATAGCCTCCCGGACTCAGGCACCTGCAGAACTTGTTCAGCAGCACCTCTTGTGTCGGCCTGTCGAAGTAAATAATGACATTCCTGCAAAAGATAATATCTAATGCCTCGCGGAAGCCAAAATCGCCGTCCATGAAATTAAGCCTTCTGAATTTTACCCTCTCGCGCAACGAAGGCACTATCCGAACAAAGTTCTTCATCCTGTCTTTCCCGCGCAGGAGGTACTTCTTTTTCATTTCCGGCGGCACAGGGATGACCCTCTCATTTTCATATATAGCCTTTTTGGCCTTTTCAAGCACGCTGGGCGATATATCGGTCCCTACGACCACATAGGAAAGGTTCGCGCCGGGGTTGCTGTCAATAAATTCGTTGACCACCATGGCAAGCGTATAGGGCTCTTCTCCGCTCGAGCACCCTGCGCTCCATATGGCAATATTTTTACGCCCCGACCTCTGCGCTTCATGTGCCGCCTCGGGCAATACCTTTGCGGTAAGGTACTCAAAATGCTTCGGCTCACGGAAAAAATCCGTCTTGTTCGTCGTCACTTCATCGATCATCCATATAAGTTCGCTGTTCATCCCTTCGTTGCTGAAAAGATAATCACAATATTCGGCAAACGATAAGAGCCCGAGGCGCCTGAGCCTTTTGTTCAGGCGCCCCTCCAGCATGATCTTTTTTGTAGGCGTGATGTTGATGCCGCATTCCTTGTAAATGAACTGGCTCAAGCGGTTGAAGTCATGCATTGACATCGTTACAGGGCCGCTTGCACCTGCCGTTTCTTCTCCTCGCATCTCGTTATTCCGCTCAATCATAGACCTTAAACCCGATAGACCCCGTCAGTCGTCAGCGTCGATTATCGATAATCGATCATCGACTATCGAGCGACCAGACCTTGAACAGATTTTCTCTTATACCGCCATCCTCTCCGGTTCGCCCTTTATGCCCTGCGCGATGGAGAGCTCCTCGCTGGAGAAGACCTTGTCCGCATCGAGAATGATGATGAACTGCTCGTCGCGCTTCCCCATGCCCTTGATGAACTCGGTCTTAAGCTGCGTCCCTATCTTTGGAGCCGGTTCTATCTGGTCCGGTTCCAGCTCAAAGACCTCCTGGACCGAATCGACCAGCGCGCCGATGACCGTCGTATCCCCCTCGAAGGAGACCTCGACGACGATGATGCAGGTATTGACGGTCCGCTCCGTGATGGTCATTCCGAATTTCAGCCTCATATCGAGGACGGGGACGACGCTGCCGCGGAGGTTAATAACCCCTCTCATGAATTCCGGGGTCTGTGGCACCTTCGTAACGGTGGTGAACTCCAGGATCTCCCTCACGTTGGAGACATCGACGGCAAAGATCTCGTTCCCCAGCTGGAAGGTCAGGTACTGCCGTGTATTGGTAATGGATGTAACGCTCATATGGTTCCTCCTTATAAGACCAGCTGACAGCTCATAGCTGATAGCTGACAGCAAAAATATTTTGCCATGAGCCATGAGCTACGAGCCATGAGCCGGTGTTCTCTTAGAAGCGTTCGAACTCCTCATCGGTTGCGTCTTTGCCGCCCAGGTCAAGGGCGATGCCGGCCGGTTTTGTCCCGTTGCCGCCCTTATTGGGCAATGCCTTGACGGGCTTCACCTCTGCCCTGTGGACTGCCTGCTTTGGCGCACGGACAGGCCGCTTGTGCCCGTTCCCCTCATCGACCTTGAAGAACGCTATCGTATCCTGCAATTGTTCGGCCTGGCTTGAGAGCTCTTCCGTGGTCGATGCCACCTCTTCCGCCGCCGAGGCGTTCTGCTGGATCACCTGGTCGAGCTGCTGGATGGCCTTGTTGATCTGCTCCGCCCCCGAGTTCTGCTCGTTCGATGCCGCATTGATCTCGCTGACGAGCTCTGCGGTCTTCTGGATGTCGGGGACGATCTTGGCGAGCATCTCGCCTGCCTTCTCCGCCACCTCCACGCTGCTTGCGGAGAGCTTGCTGATCTCGCCTGCCGCAACCTGGCTTCTCTCGGCGAGCTTCCTTACCTCCGTCGCCACGACAGCAAACCCCTTGCCGTGCTCTCCTGCGCGGGCTGCCTCGATGGCCGCGTTCAGCGCCAGGAGGTTGGTCTGGCGTGCGATCTCTTCGATGATTGATATCTTCGTGGCGATCTCCTTCATCGCGGAGACCGTCTCGGTAACCGCCTTGCCGCCTTCCCGTGCATCCTGGGCCGCCTTCAGGGCGATCTTCTCTGTCTGCTGGGCGTTGTCGGCGTTCTGCTTGATGTTGGAGACCATCTCTTCCATTGAGGAGGAGACCTCTTCCGCCGACGCTGCCTGCTCGGTCGCTCCCTGGGACATCTGCTGTGAGGAAGAGCTCATCTGCTGGCTTCCCGTAGCAACGTTGTCCGCCGCGCCCTTCACCTCGGCGACAATCCCCTGGAGCTTCTCCACCATGTTCTTCATGCCGAGGAGAAGCTGGCCCGTCTCATCGGTGCTCGTCGCTTCAACGCTTATCATAAGGTTCCCGTTGGCAAGTTCGTTCGAGACGCTGACAGCCTGGTTCAAGGTCCTGGTGATGACCCTTGAGACAAAAAATGAGATGAGCAGTATCAGGATCGCTACCGCTATCGTGCCGCCGATGATCTGATAGCGCATCTTCGAAACCTCCGCATTGACGTCGTCGATATAGATGCCGCTGCCGACGATCCAGCCCCACTGCGGAAAGAGCTTCACATAGGAGAGCTTTGGAGAGGGCTTTGTCTCGTTCGGCTTCGGCCAGTAGTAGTCGACGAACCCCTCGCCCTTGTCCTTCGCAACTTTTGCCATTTCAGCAAAAAACAGGTTGCCGTGGGCGTCCTTGTCGCCCGCACAGTCCTTTCCGTCCATCTCCGGCTTGATCGGGTGCATCAGCATCTTCGCGTTCGTATCCTTGATCCAGAAATACTCGTTCCCGTGATAGCGGAGGCTTTTAACTCCCGTCATCGCCCTCTTCATGGCCTCATCCGGCTTGAGCTCGCCGGTCTTCACCTTCGCTTCGCTCGACGCGATCAACGCGTAGGCAACGTCTACAACGTTCTTCGTCATGCTCTTCTTCTCTTCCATGAGCTTCTTCTCGATCATAGGAAGGAAGTAGACCATCATGCCCGTCACGATCAATGCGATCGTGAAGACGGAGATCCCCATGATCTTTGTCGAGATTTTCATGTTTTTAAACCATTTCATACACAACCTCCTTGTCTTTTTTTAACCCGGGGCCGCGCCGTATTCATGCGTTTCCCTCGCACCGGCCAACCTGAGATAGTTTAGATATGTCAAGTATCAGGGCAACCGTTCCATCCCCGAGGATCGTAGCGCCCGATACGCTATCTACGTCTTTATAAACCCTGCTCAATGTCTTGATAACCGTCTGGTGTTCCCCTATTACCTGGTCAACGACAAACCCGATCTTATTGCCCTCGGACCCTGTTACTACTATCTGCTCAACGTCAGGGATATCGCCCTTGACGCCGAACTGCTCCCTCAGGCGGACATAGGGGACAAGATGCCCCCTGAGGTTGACGAAGCGGCCGTCCTGTTGACGCGTCTTTTTCGAATGGTCAAGCTCGATACACTCTTCCACCGAAGAGAGGGGCAGCACATAATAATCCTTATCGACCTCAACGAGAAGGCCGTCGATGATCGCAAGGGTAAGGGGCAGCTTCAGCGTAATCGTGGTGCCCATGCCCTGCTCGCTCTCGACCTCGATATGGCCGCGGAGGGCATCAATGGTGCGCTTCACAACATCCATGCCGACTCCCCTGCCCGAGACGTTCGATACCTTCTCTGCCGTTGAAAACCCAGGGGCAAAGATCAATCCAAAAAGCTCCTTTTCCGTTATTTCGGCATCATGGGAGATAAGGCCTTTTTCTATCGCCTTTTCCCTGATCCGCGCGCTGTCGAGGCCGGCCCCGTCATCGGTGATCTCTATGTGCACCTGCGCGCCGGCATGTCTCGCGGTAAGCTGTATCAGCCCTTTTCTCGTCTTCCCCAGGGACTCCCGCACATCGGGCGGCTCGATGCCGTGGTCGATGCTGTTCCTGATGAGGTGGACGAGAGGGTCGTTCAGCCGTTCGATAACCGTTTTGTCCAGCTCTGTTTCGGCGCCTTCCGTAGCCATCTCGATCTCCTTGCCCAGCTCTTTTGAAAGGTCGCGCACGAGGCGGCTGAACCTGCCGAATGTCGAGCCGATGGGGACCATGCGGATGCTCATCGTATTGTCCCTCAATTCCCCCGTCAATCTCTCCACCTCTTCCGAGATAAGGACAAGCTCCGGGTCGGCCTGGGAGTTTGCCTTCTGGGAAAGGTGTGCCTGCACGGTCACAAGCTCGCCGACGAGGTCGACGAGCTTGTCAAGCTTCGCGGCGGCAACACGGATGCTCGAAGCTGCCTCCTCTTTGGCCTTCTTCTCTCGCACCTCTTTGACCTGCTCCTGTTCGGCGAGCGCCGAGGCTATCTTATCCCTCGTAACTATTCCTTTATCGATAAGTATGTCGCCGATGCGCTTCTGCTCGCCGAGCGCCTCTTTCAGCTCCTCGGCCTTGACGTCGCCGCGCTCAACGAGGATCTCTCCGACCTTTTTGTATCCCTCTTCGGCTGCACCGTCTCCGGGGCTGTCAACCTTTTCTATATGGATAGCAGCGGTATCTTCCACAAATATGAAAACGTCCCTGATCGCCTCTATGCCTTTGTCGGTCGTCAATACGATATCCCACGCGACATAACACAGCTCCGGGTTCATCTCTTCCAATGACGAGAGGGCGTTCGTCTGCGCAACGGCCTTGCATTCTCCCAGCGCCTGGAGCTCATCAAGGAGGAAGAGGGGGTTGGTCCCTGTCAGAAAAATGTCGGATGCCGGGCAGAACCTGATGCGGTACGTCAATAATCCGGCAGGCGTATTTGAAGACGAAGCCCCTTGTGCACTCGTAATAGTGGTGGAAGTATTGGTGGGGGGGTTTTGGGTCATCGTTTCCTTGTGGTCAGAAACAAGCTTATTAAAAGAACCGATAAGTGCTTTTAAATCCTGTTCACAAGGGGCTTCATCTGTGGTGGGCTCTTCAAGCAATAATTTTATGTAATCTTTTGCCTGCAAGGTATGATCGATAAGAGCTTTTGAAACCGGTATTTCCGAGTTCCGGACCAGGTCAAAGGTCGTTTCCACCTCGTGGGTAAAAGCGGCGATCCTGTCAAATCCGAACATCGAGCCTGAGCCTTTGATCGTGTGCAGCGCACGGAAGATCTGGCCTACGAGCTCCTTGTCATCAGGAGACCCTTCGAGCTGCAGCAGAGAGTCCTCGAGAACCGTGAGGAGTTCCCTTGCCTCTTCCTTATAGACCTCACTTTGCGCATCAGCTATGTGGTTCATCCCAGCACCTTCTTTATCACTCCGAGGAGTTGTTCCGGCTTAAAAGGCTTTACTATCCAGCCTGTCGCGCCGGCGCTCTTTCCTTCCTGTTTTTTTGAGTCCTGCGACTCGGTGGTCAGCATAACGATGGGAACGAACTTATAGGCGTCGTTGGACCGGACCGCGCGGATAAGCCCTATGCCGTCAAGGTTTGGCATGTTAAGGTCTGTGATGATCATGTTCACCCCGGAACCGTTCAACTTGCCCAGGGCATCCTGGCCATCGCTCGCCTCCACCACGTCGTAGCCGGCGTTCTTCAGGGTAAAGCTGACCATCTGGCGCACGCTTACCGAATCATCGACCGTCATGATACACTTAGCCATCTGTCCTCCTCATCACCGGGCAGGCATTTTCATTATTGCCGCAGTCCTTAAGGCAATCAAAGCCGGCTTGTTCAATGGCGAGGGCTGCTGCTTCCGGCAGCGCCGCATCGAGGGTCAGCCGCTTATCTGCCTTAAAGGCTGTCTTATGCGCTGCGCAGAAGATCTGAATACAGGAAAGATCAATGCTTTCTATATCTTTGAGGCTTATTTTTATCGTCTGGCATGAGTCGAGCGCTTCGCGGAGGACCCTCCGGACCTGGCCGGCGGATTGGATGGTAAGGTCGCCACGGAATGTGATATCGGTTGCTTCTGCTCCATCCTGTACCTTGTAATCCATCATTTCTCCTTTCTGTTCATCCCATGCCCTCCTTGCTGTGCATATTTGGTCTATCTAAAATAGTTCCACGTTATCACCATAATCGTTATTTGCAATATCTGTGCCGAACGTTCCCTCTGTAAAATTCTCATTTTCCGCCTTCGTGCCCCTCGCCTTTTGCAGGTCGATGACCTTGGAGCCCTCGTAGGACTCATGGATGTCGTGCTCGCTCTGCATGGTATAGTGCCGCTTCAGGCTTGCAAGGGCATCCTTCCTTGTATGAATGTCATCGACGGGAACGTTCCAGCGCGACTCGCCGGTTATGCCTTTCAGGATAGCCATGACCGCGTTTATAGTCTTCTCAAACTGCCCGTGCACGGTAATCCCCGATATGCTGTCCTGTATGTCAAGGGCAAGCGCCTGGCAGGTCTGGTCGATCGTGCGAAGGAGCCCGATGATCCTTTCGTGGACTTGGCGCAGCGTGACCAGCAGCCCCTTCAGTCCCTCAGCCATCTCGTCCACTTCGCGCAGCCGTCCGTTGACGTCGGCGCTTATGCCGCCATGCAGCTCGCCGGTCTTTGCTATAATTCCCCTCAGCATGTCCGATATTGCCGTCTTCTGGGCGCTCGCCTCAATAGACAGCCTCTGGATCGCCTCGGCAATGACCCCCAGCGGGGCGCCCTCATCGCCTGTATGCGCCGCCTTGATGCGGGCATTGACGGCGATCAGCTCGATCTCTCCGCCTATCTCTTCAATGTCATCGACGAACCTTGACATTGTACTGACGGTCGCGAGGAGGCTGTCAACGGCGCCGCTCAGCTCCTGGCTTGCCCTCGCGTTATCCTGCAAAGACGAAATTACCCGGGATATGCCGGACTCTACGTTGGTAAAAAAAGATGAGGTCATGAGGTCGGCAGACCCCGCGGCCTCCTTCGTCTGCTCGGCCATCTCGACAACGCTTACCGCTATGCCGGCGAGGCTATCCCGGATGTTGTTTACGGCGCTCATGAATTTAACCCGCGCATCGTTCACCTGGACAGACTGCAGCTCCGAGAGGTCTCCTGCCTCGATGATCATGTTCCTTATTGCTTCATCCTCCTGCGGCGCCAGGCCATCCTGGCCGGCGCACCCGGAACCGAGGCGATTCGCAAGGCTCTCCAGCGCGGCCGCTACATGCTCAAGCTGCTGGCGCGTGATGTCGTGAAACTGCATGCCCATGACAACCTGCCCGATATTGCGAGAGATCGCCGCGAGCCTCTCCGATATCTCTTCCGCCGCCTTCGCGGAGCGTTCGTGCTTTGCCGTAAGCGTTGAAAGGCTGGAGCGGATACCCTGGAAAATATTTCCTACCTGGTCATGCTGCTTTGCATCCATAGAATGCATACGCGCTGACGTCTGCCCTATGATGCTGTTAAGCGTGGCGGAGCTATCGATTATGTTCTTGCATTTCTCGTGGATAAGCAGCGAAAGCTTCTCCACATCATCGGCAAGGGTGATAAAGCCTCCGTTGTCAGTGTTCAGCTGGGCGCTTTCGATCTTCGTTGATATGCTCAGTATCTTCAGTTTCTTGACGATCTTTTTAAAGCTTTCTAATGGTTCGCCGATAGCGTGAATCGTTGCCTGCACACCTTTCAGCGACGATAAGCTGTCATTGAACGCCGCATCGGTCTGCCCCAGGTATGTGCTCATCCTCACCAATATATCTTCCAGGCTTTTTGTCGTTTCCGTGATCTCCTCTCCCGTCATGCTGCCGAGAAGCGACGACGCCAGCCCGGAAGTTTCTCCCGACCGGTTGTAGAAATCATTGAGGCACGAGCCTATGGACAGGAACTGGTCTTCCGTCTCTTTCGTGAGCAAAGAGAGGGAGGAAATAATTTCCCTCAGGCTGCCCGACCACCTGTCAAAAGGAATGATCTCGGGGTATTGGACACTATTGCCGCCGTTCACGGAACCGAGCTCCTTCATACAATGTCTGCTGTATTCAATTTCATACAATGCTTATCGAATCATCTTGAAAAAACTTAACGATAAATTAACGATAAATATTGTGCGGATCGTTGTAGCTATTATGTATCCATGAGGTCAGGAATGAACTACCCCACGGCAAGCTGCGGGGTATCAAAAGGATAGAAACAGCATGATTATGTCCCCTCACCCTACCCTCTCCCTCGAGTGCAAATGCACATCGTTTCACGCATGTCGCCGTTTGTATTACCAATATCAAGCACGATGCGGGCCATGGCTCACGGCGGAACACCCGTAAGCCGTCAGGCGTGAGGCGTCAGTCGTGAGGCGTAAGTCGTGAGGGGTAAGTCGTGAGGGGACAAAAAATCTGTTCAACGTTTGAAAAAACAGCTACTGGATTCTTGATGCTGGATTCTGGATACTGGATGCTCGTCACTGGCTGCTTGATACTGGTTTGACAAGCATCGAGTATCAAGCATCGAGGAACGAGCGGTTCTCATTCAAAGGAAAAATCGAGGAACATCACCTCGTTCTCGCCGTTGTTCACGGAGAAGTTGAAGGGCAATGAAATGATGGGAATCCTTGTGATAAAGTTCATTTCCACGTTTTTTCCCACAACGACCATAGGTATTGCCGCTTTCAGATTGATGCCTGCCTTCTCGAACTCGCCCCGCGCCGAACCCGATATGATGTTCGTCAGCTCTCCGACAGCGTCTACCACATCGGGCGTAACGGAGTCGCACTCGTCGCCTATCAGCGTCTTGAAGACAAAAAGAGCTCCCTTGTCCCGGAAGCTGATGCAGAGCGTCCCCTTCTGGTCTCCGACAAGGCCCATGATGCCGGTTACGTCGCCGGAGGTCGCTCTCACATCTTTCAGGTACGGTTTGCCCAACATCAGGTCCATGCCAAGCATGGTCTTAAAAACATTCTTAGCGGCCGCTATAAAAGGGTTTATGTATTTGACATCCATTGTCATTGTATCCTCCATGGGTTATCACTGAGCCGCGCGGGCTTTTGCCTTGTCAATTGCATCTTTAAGCTTTTCAGGGGTAAAGGGCTTGACGATATAATTGTCAACGCCTGATTTGATCGCCTCCATGATGTTGTCCTTCTGCGCTTCGGCGGTGACCATTATAAATGGTATCTTCTTTATTGCGTCGTCCGCCTTGCATGCCTTAAGGAACTCTATCCCGGTCATCTCCGGCATGATCCAGTCGCTGATGATAAGATCAACGGCGTCGCCTTTTAAGACGGTAAGGGCGTGTTTGCCGTTCTCCGCTTCCAGGATGCTGTCCACATTGATCTGTTTCAGCACGTTCTTGATGATCTTTCTCATTGTTGCAAAATCGTCAACTACAAGGACTTTCATATAAGGCCTCCGTATCTGTATAAATGGCTGCTCAACACATACTCAACACTATTATCGAGCATGCCCGGAGAAACTTAATAAAAAAAGAAAATAACCAAGCTCCAATACTACAGAGAATCACCAAACACCAATAACCAATGACCTGTCCCCCGAATTTAGTACACCATGAGAATAGAGATTCTGTATACTACAAAAATACAGGATCAAGGAGGACCGAGGCATGAGAGGGAAACGCTTCACCGAGGAACAGATCATAGCCGTGTTAAAGGAAGCAGAAGCAGGCGCAAAGGTTATGGATGTCTGCAGAAAGTACGGCATCAGCGACGCCACCTACTACAACTGGAAGGCGAAGTACTACGGCATGGAGGTCAACGAACTGAGAAGACTTCGGCAGCTGGAGGACGAGAACAAAAAGCTCAAGCATATCGTTGCCGATCAGGCCCTCGATATCCAGGCATTAAAGCACGTGCTCTCAAAAAAGCACTAACGCCCGGGGTGAAAAGAAGTATGGTCATTGATATACGTCAACACTTCGGGCACACAGAAAAGAAAGCATGTACGCTGCTTGCCGTCAGCCGTTCAGTCTGTCGGTATATTCCGCAGAGGCATGACGATACAACCCTTTTGGAGCGCATGAGAATCCTGGCGCGAGAAAAACCGCGATACGGAGTACGGCGGCTCCATCTTCTTCTCAGGAAAGAGGGTCTTGTTATCAACCACAAAAGAACAGAACGTTTGTACCGACAGGAAGCCCTTGCGATCAGGACAAAACCGAGAAAGAAGCTCCCCCTTGCCCTTCGGGTCCCCCTGCCGGTTCCTCAAAGCGTCAATGACCAGTGGGCTCTTGATTTTGTTCATGACAGAACCGCGGGGGGAAGGGCATTCCGGTGCCTCTCGGTCCTTGACATTGCCACACGGGAGTGCCCTGTCATCCATGTGGACACCTCGATCCCCGCAAAGGTCGTCACCGGGGTGCTCGACAGGCTGATAGAGACAAGGGGAAAACCACAGAATATTATTACCGACAATGGTCCGGAGTTTACGGCAAACGCCTTCCTCTCGTGGGCGGAAAAGCACCAGATCCATGTTATCCACATCAATCCGGGGAAACCCATGGAGAATGCCTTTATCGAAAGCTTCCAGGGAAAGCTCAGGGATGAGTGCCTGAACCTCCACTGGTTCACCGCTCTGGCTGATGCACGGGGCAAGATCGAAACATGGAGGCAGGAGTATAATACCGAGCGGCCACATAGGTCCCTTGGTAACTGTACACCCTGTGAATTTATAGAACGGATGGTATTGACAGGATGAATGCAGAACCTCTAAACTGGGGTTGTACTAAAGAAGGGGTACGGTCACTTTCAATGGGAACGAAAAGAGGCATCAAAGAGAACTTCTGCTATTTGTTACGTGTGCGAATTGGAAATATTTTGTGCCCCCCTGAAGATACAACCCTTGAAATTCTATTATCAAAATCAGCGGATTTTTGTCAAGGGTTTTTTTAAATATTTAAAAGTTATCCGAATCATAATCGGTTTATATTTCTTAAGTCCAGCTGCCAATGTATATCGTGTTAATCATATGAAGGTAGAATTAACTCGGTGCATCAACGATGTGCGCAAGCAGTTCTTTCCTCCCCTCCCCTGTCTTTGCAGAAAAGGTGAAAACATCGCCTTCTTTCATATATTCCTTGAACAACCTCTTCTTGTTCGCAGCAAAGCCCCTGCTCTCTTTGTCGGTCTTTGTCAGAACAACTAAAAAAGGCAGCTTCCGGTCAAGGAACCATTCCAGGAGCATATCGTCGAGGCGGTCTGGCTCTCTCCGGACGTCGTAGACCCAGATGATCCTTTGTATCGCATTATTCCCTTCGATATAGCCCTCGATCATCTTCTGCCACCCCTGCTGCATGGCCTTTGACACCTTCGAATAACCGAAACCCGGGAAATCAGAA
>Ga0209096_1003415_pt1 | contig 13833 bp, 9 predicted proteins | sample AD_UKC034_MetaG_FD_184407 | JGI IMG/M metagenome (GOLD analysis project Ga0209096, IMG submission 184407) | Active sludge microbial communities of municipal wastewater-treating anaerobic digesters from USA - AD_UKC034_MetaG (SPAdes) (version 2) | ecosystem: Engineered > Bioreactor > Anaerobic >... | reverse complement strand
GCGTCGATCGCGGGACCGCTCGTTCGCGGCTGCCGCTGCTCCCACAGGGGGCCGGGACGGCGGCGGTTTCCGTAGGAGCGCCGGCAGGCGCGAATTCGGCGGCGAGGGTCGGCACGCGCGTCGGCTGCGGCACCGCCCGTTCGCGGCTGCCGCCGCTCCTACAGGGGGTCCGGGATGCGCGGTGGTTTCTGTAGGAGCGCCGGCAGGCGCGAATTTGGCGGCGACGGTCGGCACGCGCGTCGGCTGCGGGACCGCCCGTTCGCGGCTGCCGCCGCTCCTACAGGGGCATCAGTCGACGACGACGCGGGCGGGCCCCGAGCGCATCTCGCCGATGATCGTCCCGGCCTCGCCCTGTTCGGCGCGCACCGCAGCCTGCACGGCCTCGACGGCCTCCGGCGCGCAGGCGATGAGCAGGCCGCCCGAGGTCTGCGGATCGGTGACGAGCTTGCGCTGCCACTCCGGCCCATCCGCCGCCAGTTCCACGCTCGCCCCATAGCTCGCCCAGTTGCGCGTCGATGCGCCCGTGGCGACGCCGTCCTGAACCAGGGCGCGCGCCTCCTCGATCACCGGCAGTGCATCGAACCGCACCGCTCCGGTCAGCGACGCGCCGCGGCACATCTCGAGCAGGTGGCCGGCGAGGCCGAAGCCGGTGACGTCGGTGACCGCGTGCACGCCCTCGATGTCGGCGAGCCTGGCGCCGACGCGATTGAGCGTGGTGGTCCAGCGGATCATCTGCGCATAGCCATCCTCCGACAGCCGGCCCTTCTTGAGGCCCGCCGAAAGGATGCCGATGCCGAGCGGCTTGGTGAGGATCAGCACGTCGCCCGCCTTGGCATCCGCGTTGGTGCGCACCCGGGCGGGGTCGACCACGCCGAGGCCGACCAGGCCGTAGATCGGCTCGAGCACGTCGATCGAGTGACCGCCTGCGATCGGGATGCCCGCGTCGCGGCAGACCTCGGCGCCGCCCTTGAGGATCTCGCCGATGACCTCCGGCGGCAGCTTGTCGAGCGGCATGCCGACGATCGCCAGCGCCAGGATGGGCTGGGCGCCCATCGCATAGACGTCGGAGAGCGCGTTGGTGGCGGCGATGCGGCCGAAGTCGCGCGGGTTGTCGACGATCGGGGTGAAGAAGTCGGTGGTGGCGACGATGGCCTGGCGATCGTTGAGCTTGTACACCGCGGCGTCGTCGGCGGTGTCGGTTCCTACCAGCAACTCGGGCGGGACAAGGCCGGCCGGCATGGTCGCGAGCAGCTCGGAGAGCACGGCGGGGGCGATTTTGCAGCCGCAGCCGCCGCCGTGGGAGAATTCGGTCAGTCTGATTTCGTTCATGTTTCCGAGGGAGAAAGCGACGCGCGGCGCAAGAAGCGCCGCGCGGCGTATCAACACTATGCAAAAAGGCGTCGCGACCGTAGCACAGCTGTCCGGCTTTGACGAGATCATCGACGCGCGCACGCCCGCCGAGTTCGCCGAGGACCACATCCCCGGCGCGATCAACCTGCCGGTGCTCGACAACGACGAGCGCATCGTCGTCGGCACCCTGTACAAGCAGCAGTCCGCCTTCGACGCCCGCCGTCTCGGCGGCGCGCTGGTCGCCGCCAACATCTCGCGCCACATGCTCGCCATGCTGCAGGACAAGCCCAAGAACTGGCGCCCGCTGATCTACTGCTGGCGTGGCGGCCAGCGCAGCGGCTCGTTCACCACCTGGCTGCGCATGGTGGGCTGGGACGCCTGCCAGCTCGAGGGCGGCTACAAGGCCTTCCGCCACCACGTCATCGCCGAGATCGAGCGCATCGTGCCCACGCTGGCCCTGCGCATCGTCTGCGGTCCCACCGGCAGCGCGAAGACGCGCGTGCTCGAGGCGCTCGCGGCGCAGGGCGCGCAGGTGCTCGACCTGGAGGACCTCGCCGCGCACAAGGGCTCGGTGCTGGGCGCCCTGCCCGACCGCCCGCAGCCGGCGCAGAAGCGCTTCGAGACCTTGCTGTGGGACCGCCTGCGTCGCCTCGATCCTGCACGTCCGGTGTATGTCGAGGCCGAGAGCCGCAAGATCGGCCTCGTCTTCGTGCCCGAGCCGCTGATCCTGGCGATGCGGCGCGCACGCTGCGTCCTCATCGATGCGACACGCGAGGCACGGCTGGCCTTCCTGGTGCGCGACTACGCCTATCTCGGCGACGACGTTGGCGCGCTGCAGGACAAGCTCCACCGCCTGCGCGAACACCAGAGCCGCGAGACGCTCGAGCGCTGGAAGTCGCTCGCCGCCGCCCACGCCCTGCCCGAGCTCTTCGCCGAGCTGATCGACCAGCACTACGACCCGCTCTACCATCGCTCGCAGAATCACAACTATGTGAACTATGGCGACGCACTGCGGGTGGCCAGCGCGGACCTCGGCGAGGCCGGGGTGCGCGAACTCGCAGCGCGCATCCTGGCAGAGGGGGCGGGGTAAGGCTTTGCCGAGGCCGACAACGCCGCCTCCACCAAGTTCACAACCGTGCCTGGCCGGGCAGGAACCCCGCGAGGCGCGAATGCAGCGGTGAAGAGGCGTCAGGCCGAGGCTAGATCAGGCTCGGCAGGCGTCCCGGTACTGCGCTGCGGGACGCGCACAGGCGCTGGATCATGGCCGGACGCCCGACCTCGCCCTGCTCGAAGGCGACGACGCTCCAGCCCTCGGGCAGGCAGGCCAGAAGCTCGCACGGCCGCAGCAGGAAGTCGGGGTTCGAAGGCTTGCCGAAGCGCTCGTTGCCGAGCATGAAGGTCTCGTAGATCAGCAGCCCGCCCGGACGCACCAGCTCGAAAAGCTCGGCGAAGCGCGGCCGGTAAAGATAGTTGGCGACCACCACCGCGTCGAACTGCTGGCCGCCGAGCGGCCAGTCCGGGCCTTCGAGATCGAGCACCCGCGTCTCGACCCCGGCGACTCCCTGCATCGTCGCGAGCGCCGCGGCGTCGCGGTCCACCGCCATCACCTTGCAGCCGCGCCCCGCGAGCCAGCGCGCATGCCGCCCGCCGCCCGCGGCGAGGTCGAGCACGCGCGCACCCTCCGGCAACAACGCGGCAAAGCGCCGCACCCACTCCGAAGGGGCACTGCCGCCGGGATGGGCGGCGGCGCCAAGGCGAGGGTCGGGGGAGTGCTTGAAGGGCATTCGTATTCCTTGGGATGGGTTATGCGGCCGGCCGGATTTCGACACGGTCACGATTTCGCCGCAGATCGACCGCAGCGCCGCGGGAACAGAGCGGCTCCCGGGGCGACTCATGGGCGCGGTCGAACCGGCGGATGCCGAGGCCGTCATTCTAGCGGTGCGGAGGGCTCGACACGGGGCGTCCGCAGAAGCGGCCCCGCCCGCACGAGGGAGTGCGCGTTCGCCGGCAGGCACGCTCCCATGGCGCCTTCATGCCAGTTGCCGGCGATCCGGCGCGTCACCACCTACCCGCGGCGGGTTCTGTGCTATACAAGGCAGGTCCGACAGCCAGGAAAACCGTGCGGCCTGCGCGATCGCCGCCACTGACGAGGTGAGCCCCATCGTCCCGCCCAACCTGCTCCGCCAGCGCCGACTCGAGACATGGCTCGGGGCGGGCTTCGCGCTGGCCGCGCCGGCCGCGCGTGGCGCGGAGGTCGCGCTGGTCGAGCCTCTTTCGGCCGCGGCGCTGCCGATCGGCGCGGCGCTGATCGGCGGCCTGGTGATCGGGGTCGGGCTGGGCCATTTCCTCGGGCGCCGCGCAACCCGCGAACACGGCGACGCCCGGACAGCCGGCACGGCACACGCCTCCTCCACCCGGGGCGCCGCCACCCTGGGGCCCGCAGCCGACGCGCGCACCGTGGCGCCTGCGGGCGAGCTTGCGGATGCGACCCAGCCCGTGACCCGCATGCCGGGCGCCGTGCCCGGGTTTCTCGGCGCCGATGCGCCCACAGGCCTGGCCCGGGCAGCGCCTGCCCGGGCCGAGCATGGGCACGCTGCCGAGGACGCACCCGCGGACGCAACTCCACCACCGGCCGGGTCCTCCGCCCACCCGAATGGCGTGGCCGCCGACTCCTACCGCGAGGTGGTGGATTCGCTCAGCGAGGTGCTCTTCCGCACCGACGAGCTCGGCCGCCTCGTCTTCCTCAACGACGCCTGGAAGGATCTCTCCGGCTTCGAGCTCGACTCCGCACGCCTGCATCCTCTGGGCGACTTCCTTCACCCCGACGACCGCATGCGTGCACGCGATGCGATCCGCGCGCTGCTGGCCGGGGACGCCCAGGAATGGACCGACGAGCTGCGCCTGCGCACGCTCGCCGGCGAGATCCGCTGGGTGGGGATCACCTGCCGCGCGCTGCGCGACGGCAGTGGCCGGGAGAGCGGGATCGCCGGCACCATCGACGACATCTCGGCGCGCAAGATCGCCGAGTTCAGCCTGCGCAACCTGAACCAGGAACTCGAGTCGCGGGTGCGCTCACGCACCGCCGAGCTCGAGACCGCGATGCGCGAACTGGAGGCCTTCTCCTACTCCGTGTCGCACGACCTGCGCGCGCCGCTGCGCGCGATCGACGGGTTCGCACGCATCCTCGCCGAGGAGGCCGGACCGCAGCTCGAAGAGCGGCACCGCGACCAGCTCGTGCGCATCCGCGCCGGTGCCGAGCGCATGGCCATCCTGATCGACGCACTGATCGACCTCGCCAGCGTCTCCCGGCAACCCCTGCGCCGGCAGCCGGTCGACCTGTCACGCATCGCCGAAGGGGTGATCCGCGACCTGCAGGCCGAGTCGCCCGGACGCGCGGTCGCGGTCGAGATCACCCGCGACATGACGGTGATCGCCGACCCGGTGCTGATGCATGTGCTGCTCGACAACCTGCTACGCAACGCATGGAAGTTCACAAGCCACTGCGAACATCCGCGCATCGTCTTCGGCGCGGCGCGCGAGGGCGATCGCGCGGTGTTCCACGTCGAGGACAACGGCGCAGGCTTCGACATGAACTACGCAGGCAAGCTCTTCCAACCCTTCCAGCGCCTGCACGCGCAGCACGAGTTTCCCGGCACCGGGATCGGCCTCGCCACGGTGCAGCGCATCGTCGCCCGCCACGAGGGCCGGGTGTGGGCGAGCGCGGAGCCGGGCAAGGGTGCGCGCTTCTGCTTCATGCTGGGGCATTGAGGACGTGAAAGCCGCGCGCCCGAAAGGACACCCCACCGCCGGCGACACCTGCCGGCCGGGCGGGACACAAATCGAACGCTGCAGAGACAAAGGTCTCAACCGCCCGTTGTGCACTGCAGTACAATGAATCCAATTCCGCGCGGGCCGGACGCCCGCCAAACCATTGCAGCACACCACTCGAACCCCAGGTGGCCAACATGAAAGAAAAGCACTATCTGACCCCGCTCCTCGAACCGCGCTCGGTCGGCATCATCGGCGCCAGCGAACGCGAAGCCTCCCTCGGCAGCGTGCTCATGCGCAACATGCTCGAGGCGGGCTACAAGGGCAAGCTGTTCGCGATCAATCCCAAGCACGAAAAGGTGCACGGGGTTGCCTGCTACAAGTCGGTCGAAGATGTGCCGCAGCGCCTGGACCTGGTGGTGATGGCTGTGCGCGCCGAGAAGACCCCTGCGCTCATGGAGGCCTGTGGCCGCGCCGGCGTCAAGGCGGTGATCCTGCTCTCCGGCGGCTTCTCCGAATCCGGCGCGCGTGGCGCGCTGCTCGAGCGTCAGGTGATCGAGGCGGCCCACCGCCACCGCATCCGCCTGCTCGGCCCCAACTGCCTCGGCATCATGCGCCCGCAGCTCGGCGTCAACGCCACCTTCGCGCACGCCAGCGCGCTCAAGGGCAGCATCGGCCTGATCTCGCAGTCGGGCGCGCTGTGCGCGGCCATCCTCGACTGGGCCAAGCCGAACAACGTCGGCTTCTCGACCGTGGTGTCGCTGGGTTCGTCGTCCGACATCGACTTCGGCGAAGTGCTCGAATACATGATCTCGGACCCGCGCACCGAGAGCATCTTCCTCTACGTCGAGGGCATCCGTGACGCCCGCCGCTTCATGAGCGCGCTGCGCGGCGCCGCGCGCGTCAAGCCGGTGCTGCTGGTCAAGGCCGGCCGCCACCCCGGCGCCTCGCGTGCGATCCTGTCGCACAGCGGCGCGCCGATGGGCGAGGACGCGGTGTTCGACGCCGCGCTGCGCCGCGCCGGGGTGATCCGCCTGTACAACATGGGCCAGCTCTTCGCCGCCGCCAACGCGCTGTTCTCGCACTTCCGCCCGCGCGGCAACCGTCTCGCGATCATCACCAACGGTGGCGGCCCGGGTGTCATGGCGGCCGACCGCGCCGCCGACATCGGCATCCCGCTCGCGGAGTTCTCCGAGGGCACGATCGAGAAGCTCAACGCCTGCCTGCCCACCGGCTGGTCGCACGGCAACCCGGTCGACATCCTCGGTGACGCCGGACCCGAGCGCTACAGGGCCGCGCTCAAGGCCGTGCTCGAAGGCCCCAACGTCGACGGCGTGCTGGTCATGCTGACGCCGCAGGCGGTCACCGACCCGAGCGGCGTCGCCGACGTGGTGGTCGAGCTCGAGAAGACGGCCGACAAGCCGGTGCTGGTGTGCTGGATGGGCGAGGAGCTCGTCGCCGATGCGCGCGCCAAGTTCAGCGCCGCGGGCATCCCGCACTTCCGCACGCCCGAGCCGGCGGTCGAACTCTTCAGCCACATCTCGGCCTACTACCAGAACCAGAAGCTGCTGATGCAGACGCCGTCCTCGCTGTCGCACCTGTCGCCGCCCTCGATCGAGAGCGCGCGCCTGGTGATCGAGATGGCCCTGTCCGAGCGCCGCAAGAAGCTCAACGAGATGGAGTCGAAGGCGTTGCTGGCCGCGTTCCGCATTCCGATCGCGCAGACCGTGGTCGCGCGCACCGCCGCCGAGGCGATGGTGCTGTCGGCCGAGATCGGCCTGCCGGTCGTCATGAAGATCGACTCGCCCAACATCGTGCACAAGTCCGAGGTGGGCGGCGTGCGGCTGAACATCCGCAGCCTCGCTGCGGTGCGCTCGACCTACCAGGAGATCCTCGACGAGGTCAAGCGCGTGCAGCCCGAGGCGGTCATCAACGGCATCGCCATCGAGCCGATGATCCAGAAGCGCAACGGCCGCGAGCTGGTGGTGAGCGTGCGCCGCGACCCGGTGTTCGGCCCCGCGATCACCTTCGGCGAGGGCGGCAACCTGGTCGAGGAGAACCGCGACGTCGCGGTCGCGCTGCCGCCGCTCAACAGCTTCCTCGTCAAGGACATGATCCGCTCGACCCGCATCTCCACCCGCCTCGGCGAGTTCCGCAACATGCCGGCGGTGGACATGAACGCGCTCGAGCTGGTGCTGCTGCGCATCTCCGAAATGGTCTGCGAGCTGCCCTGGATCACCGCGATGGAGATCAACCCGCTGATCGTAGACGAGAACGGCGTGGTGGCGGTCGACGCCAACATCAGCGTGGACAACGTGTCGCCGACGGCGGACCGCTACGACCACATGGCGATCCACCCCTACCCGTCGCACCTCATCAGCACGTGGACGGTGCCCGACGGCACCACGGTGACGATCCGCCCGATCAAGCCCGAAGACGCCGAGCTCGAGGTCGACTTCGTGCGCCGCCTGTCGGCCGAGACCAAGTACTACCGCTTCATGAACACCATGCGCGAGCTGCCGCCCGCGATGGTCGCGCGCCTCACGCAGATCGACTACGACCGCGAGATGGCCTTCGTCGCCACGCTCGAGGTCGATGGCGTCGAGAACGAGATCGGCGTGTGCCGCTATGCGGTGAACCCGGACGGCGAGTCCTGCGAGTTCGCGGTGGTGGTGGCCGACGACTGGCAGCATCGCGGGCTCGCCCGCAAGCTGATGGGCGTGCTGATCGAGACCGCGCGCAGCCGAGGCATCCAGTACATGAACGGGGTCTTCCTGGCCAACAACGAGCGCATGCTCAAGTTCGTGCAGAGGCTCGGTTTCGTGCTCAGCAACGACCCGGAAGACAGCTCGGTCAAGCTGGGCATCCTGTCGCTGCAGGACTGAGCGATGCCGGCGACGATCGAACACATCGATTTCCACGGCCAGCCCGCGCTGCGCCTGGCCACCGCGTCGGGTGCGCGCGCGGTGGTCGCGCTGCAGGGTGCGCAGGTGCTGTCGTGGACTCCACCCGGTGGCGAGGAGCGCCTCTACCTGAGCCCGCAGGCGGTTTTCGATGGCCGCACTGCGGTGCGTGGCGGCATCCCGGTGTGTTTCCCGCAGTTCGCCGATCTCGGCCCCCTGCCCGCCCATGGCTTCGCGCGCAACCGGCGGTGGACGCTGGCGACCGAGCGCAGCGGCAAGGATTTCGCGCTGGTCGGCCTGCAGCTGGCCGACGACGAGGCCAGCCGCGCGCTGTGGCCGCATGCGTTCACGGCGGAGCTGTCGATCCTCATCGAGGACAGCCGGCTCGACCTCGAGCTCGAGATCGCCAACACGGGCGACGAGGCCTTCGAGTTCACCGCCGCGCTGCACACCTACCTCGCGGTGCGCGAGGTCGAGGAGTCGCGCATCGAGGGCCTGCACGGCTTCTCCTACCGCGACAAGACCGACGCCAACCGCATCCGGCGCGACAGCGGCGACGCGCTGGTGATCGAGGCCGAGACCGACCGCGTCTACCATGAGGTCAGCCGGCCGCTGCTGCTGCGCGAGTACGACCGCAGCCTGGGTATCAACGCCGACGGCTTCCCCGACGTCGTGGTGTGGAACCCCTGGGTCGAGCGCAGCGCCGCGATCGCCGACCTGCCCGACGACGGCTTCCGCCGCATGCTCTGCATCGAGGCCGCCGCCGCGCGCCAGCCGGTGCGCGTGCAGGCGGGCGAATCCTGGTGGGGCCGGCAGACCCTGGTCGCGCTCTGAGCGTTTTCTTGCCCGATCACGGCGGAGAGGGCGGACGCGGGACCGCCTTCTCCCCGCGAACGTCCGCGCCTCACATGCGCAGGCGTTCGGCGTAACCCGTCATTTCCAGGTAGCCACGGCCGACCTCCCCGCCGACCTCCGCCTCAGCGCCCTCCCCGGCCTCGTACAGGCGCACCGCGCCCTCCCAGTAGATGGCGCCGGTCGAGGCGCGGCTGTCGAGCTCCTGGTCGTCCATCAGCGGGCTCAGCCGGAAGCGTCGCTCGGCCACCGTGACCGCCCACTCCACCGGGTACTCGATGCCGGTGCGCGGCGAACGCCAGTGGCGCAAAGGCTCGAAGCGCACCTCCGCGGGCGGGTGGATGCGGACGCTGCCGTCGCGCGCGCTCGTGCTCGCCGCAGCCCAGAGCGCGCGCCCGTCGTGGTCGCGCATGCGGAAGGCCATCAGGCCACCGCCGTCGGCGAGGTTGATGCCGATCCAGTCCCAGCCGCGCGCCTCCGCGGGCAGGATCTCGCTCGACCATTCGTGGTCCAGCCAGGCATGGCCGCTCACCGCCACTGGCTCGCCGTCCAGGCGCAGCGTGCCGCGCACCGCGAGCTGCGGCCGGCTGTAGTAATAGCTGGCGTTGAGCGGGTCGGGCGCCTTCTGGCTGTAGCCCTCGCGGCCGTTGATCACCGGCGGACGATCCGGGGTGAAATCGAGCTCGAAGCCGAAGTCCTCCGCTTCGATGCGGCTGCGGTATCCGGCCTGCGTGCTGTCCCCGCCGGCGAGGAACCAGTCGTCCACCCGCACCGCCGTGCGTCCCTCCAGCGCCTCGACCAGGCCGGGATAGGCGCGCCCCGAGCGCTCGGCGTGGCGCAGCCGCCCGCTCGCCGGATCGGCCACCGCTGCGTGCGCGAGCACCAGCTGGCGCGGCGCGAAGCGGCTCGGGTTGTCCTCGCCGATGCGCGTGCGCACGCGGAAGAAGGTGAGCTGGAAGCCGCGCTCCACGCCGGCTGCGTCGCGCAGCCAGCCGGTGATGTACCACCACTCGGTGCGATAGTCGGGATGCGCACCGAAATCCTGCGGAAACACCAGCGCCTTGCCCGGCAGCACCGGCGGATAGGGCGGCCCGGACTCCTGCGCCTGCGCCATCCCGCCCCCGACCAGCAGCAGCCAGGCCATGAGCATCACCCACAGCCGGACAAGCCCCGTGCCGGTGCCCCCCGGCACAATCCACGCCGCGCGCCGCCCAGCCCTCACCGCTCCTGCCTGCTCACGCCTCACGCCTCCCTCCCTACCAATCCGCCTTCACCGCCAGCACCGCCGACTGCCGCATCGCATGCCGCCCGGCGAGCCGGGCCACCAGCGCAGCCAGCATCACCAGGCTGACGGCGAAGATCGTCAACCCGCTCCAGGGCACCGCCAGCTCCATGCTCCAGTGGAAGCTCTGGCGGTTGATGATCTCGATCAGCACCCAGGCGATCGCCGCGCCGCCGGCCAGCCCCGCGACCACGCCCAGGCCCGCGGTGAGCGCGCCCTCGGTGGCGATCAGGCGGCCGATCTCGGCGCGGGTGAAGCCGAGGTGGCGCAGCATGCCGAACTCGCCCTGGCGGGTGGCAGCGAGCGCGGCGAAGGTGGTGGCGATGCCGAACAGGCCGATCACCACCGCCACCGCCTCCATCAGGTAGGTGATGAGGAAGGTGCGGTCGAAGATCTGCAGGCTGATCGCGCGGATCTCGCCCGGCAGCGCGATGGTGATGTGCTCGGCGCCGAAGCGCTCGCGCAGCGCCTGTGCCACCGCCGCCGAAGTGGCGCCGGGCGCGAGCAGCAGCGCAGCGTCGTTCACCCGGTCGTCACCGGTGAGGGCGACGTAGTCACGGCTCTCGATCAGCGCGGCGCCGTGCTGGCGGGCGTAGTCGCGCCACACCCCGGCGACGCGGAAGGCCTGCATGCGGCCGCCCAGCGGCAGCTCGAAGCGGCTGCCGCGTGAAAGATCGTGACGGTCGGCGGCCGCCTCGGACACCCAGGCCGGCGGCAGGCTCTCGGCGTCGCCGACCACCGGCTCCATCGATCCGCTCACCAGCGGCAGGCCCCAGTTGCCCTGCGCCGGTCGCGCCAGCACGCTGAACAGCGGCTCGGCGTCGGACAGGCGCAGGTTGATCAGGCGCGTGGTATCCACCCGCGCCACCCCGGGCGTGGCCGCGATCGCCGCGAGCGCCTGCGGGTCGAGATAGCCGCTGCCGCTCGCCACCGAGGCGCGCACGTAGAGGTCTGCCGGGAGGACCTGGGCGAGCCACTCATCCACCGAGACGCGGAAGGAGTTCACCATGATCGCCATCGACACCGCGAGCGCGACGCTGGCGATCACCCCCGCTCCCGCCACCACCGCCTGCCCCGGCGCCGCCGCCAGGCGGGCGTGCGCCAGCCGCCAGGTCGCACTGCGTCCGCGTGCGAGCAAGGGCAGCACGAAGCGCGCGAGCACCGGCAGCGCCAGGATGGCCGCGGCGAGCACGAACACCACCGCCGCGTAGCCGCCGACCGGGATGAAGCCGAGCGGTGGCACCACGCAGGCCAGCACCGCGAGCACCAGCATCGCCGCCGCCAGCCGCCCGCGCCCGTCGCCGCGGGGCAGGCCGGCGCGCTCGCCCTCCCCCGCGCGCAAGGCGCGCGCCGGCGCCACGGCGGCCGCAGCGCGCGCCGGCAGCCAGGTGCCGGCGATCCCCGCAAGAACGCCGAGCAGCAGGTAGGCCAGGCTGGCCGCGGGGTCGAACGCCAGCTGCGGCGCCACGCCGCGGAAGAAACCGGCGCCGAGGTCGCCCCCCACCAGGCGGAAGGCCCCCGCGGCGAGCGCGTGGCCGAGCGCGACCCCGAGCACCCCGCCGACCACGCCCACCGCGGCGCCCTCGGCGAGCAGGCCGCGCATCAGCTCGGCGCGCACCAGGCCGAGCGCGCGCAACAGCGCGAACTCGCGTCGCCGCCGCGCCACCGACAGCAGCTGCGTGGAGAACACCAGGAAGCCACCGGTCAGCAGCGCGATCGCCGCCAGCATGGTCAGGTTGACCCGGTAGGCGCGCGACAGCGACCCGAGCTCGCCCGCCGCCGCCTCCGGCGCCCGCAGCGCGATCCCCGGCGGCAACAGGGCGGACAGGGCGGCCTGCGCCGCGGACGGCGAGACGCCCTCGGCCAGACGCAGGTCGATCCGGCTCAACACGCCGATGCGCCCGAACGCCTGCTGCGCGGCGCCGAGGTCCATGACGCCGAGCACGCCGCTCGCACCCGGCACCCGCCCGCCCGCCTCCAGCACCAGGCTGCGCACACCCGACTGCACCGCGATGCGGGCGTCGGCGAGCGCCGGGGGCAGCGCCTCGCCCGCCGCGGAGCGCCCCGGCGAAGAGAGGCGCTGGTGGGCATCTTCGCTGAGGAACACCACGCCCGGCCGCAGGGCCGCGAAGCGCAGGTCGTCGCCGTCGCCGTCCGCAAGCGGCATCAGCCCGGGCTGCACGCGCAGTACGCGGAAGAGGTCCACGCCGAGGATGCGCAGGCTCTCCTCACGCCCCGGCAGGCGCGCCTCGATCTCCAGCACCGGGCTCGCCGCGGCCACCTCCGGCCGGCGCGCCAGGGTGACGAAGAGGCCCTCGTCGAAGCCGTCGCGCGCTCCCACCACCTGCAGGTCGGCCTTGCCCGCGACCGCGCGCATGCCGCGGCCGAACTCGTCGAGCGCGGCGCCGTGGATCAGGTGCACCGCCAGCCCGAGCGCGACGCCGAGCGCGATCGCCAGCAGCGACAGCGCGCTGGCCAGGCGGCGGCGCAGCAGGCTGGCGAGGAAGAGTCGGCGCAGCGGCACGCTCACCGGGCGCGCCCCCTGGCGCTGCACGGGCGACCGGCCCGCGCTGCGGGAAACGGCACTGCGGCCCGGCTTGCGGGCGCGATCATGTGCGCTCCGTGATGTCGTGCAGGCCGTCGGCGCGCAGTTCCAGCACGCGGTCGGCGCGCGCCGCCGCGCTGCGCGAGTGGGTGACCATGACCCCGGCGGCGCGGCTGTCGCGGATCTGGCCGAGCAGCAGGTCGAGCACCTCGCTCGCCCGCCCCGGGTCGAGGTTGCCGGTGGGCTCGTCGGCCAGCACCAGGTGGGGCCGATGCACCAGCGCACGCGCGATCGCCACGCGCTGCAGCTCGCCCCCGGACAGCTGCTGCGGCGGATCCGTCGCGCGCGCGCCCAGCCCGACGCGGGCGAGCATCTCGCGTGCCCGGCGTGCGGCGTCCGCCTCGGCGGTGCCGAGCAGCCACAGCGGCAGCGCCACGTTCTGCAGCAGGTCCAGGTGCGGGAGGATGTGGAAGGCCTGGAAGACGAAGCCGAAGTGGCTGCGGCGCAGGCGCGCCATGGCGTCGTCGTCGAGGCGCTCGATCGGCGTGTCGCCGACCCGGATCGTGCCGCCATCGATCGCTTCCAGCCCGGCGATGCAGTTGAGCAGGGTCGACTTGCCCGAGCCCGACTCTCCCACGATCGCCACGCACTCCCCCGCCTCCACCCGCAGCGCCAGACCCTCGAACAGCACGCGCGCGGGCGCGCCGGGCAGGATGCGGGTGACGCGGTCGAGCTGCAGCATCGGAAGACCTCGCGAAACGTTGCAGGTTGGGGGCAGGGAGGGCGCCATTGTGTCACCGCCCGCCGCAAAAAGTTCGCACCCGCAGGCACTCGTGCTCTGCGCAGGAGCACTGCCGCAGACCGGGGCGCGCGTCGATCGCCGACCGCCTGCCTCACGCCCAATCCCGCACCGCCACCATGCAGGAGCGCCGGCAGGCGCGAAGGCTGCGTTGGAGATTATGACGCGCGCCGATCGCTCCACCGCCCGATTCGCGCCTGCCGGCGCTCCTACAGGGCGTGCGGAGGCGCCGGGGCTGAAATCGACGGCGCTAATGGCCGACTGCCCGTTTCCGGCCCGAACTTGCGCCGGTTTCATGTAGGAGCGCCGGCAGGCGCGAATGCGGCGTTGGAGA
>Ga0209096_1003413_pt1 | contig 13839 bp, 9 predicted proteins | sample AD_UKC034_MetaG_FD_184407 | JGI IMG/M metagenome (GOLD analysis project Ga0209096, IMG submission 184407) | Active sludge microbial communities of municipal wastewater-treating anaerobic digesters from USA - AD_UKC034_MetaG (SPAdes) (version 2) | ecosystem: Engineered > Bioreactor > Anaerobic >... | reverse complement strand
ACACAATTGGGCTTCCGAGTAAGCGACTTAGCTATTTCGCATCAGAAGCGCGAATATCTTTTGCCCTGTTAAAAGCTGCCAGGCAGCTATCCAGCGAATTGCCTTTTATATAAATACAATCACAAAATTCTTCGCATGCCGCCGGGTGTTTGCTTCCGAAACATTGACTTCTGCATTCAGCTTCAGAGTTGCCAGGTCCAATCTCCCATAAATAGAAAGTGCCTATTATGATAAAACCCAGTAGTGCGATGGAACTCCCAAAAAATAGGATTCGAAGGCGTGCACCCAGGGTTTTTTTTAATGCTGGTGGTTCAATTTTAGGCTTCGTGAAAGGTAAAAGATATTTTAAACGGTCGTAATTCCAGATTAACAAATACAAACATGCAAATAACAACATGGTAGTTGCCCGGGTGCCAGCAAAGCGGGTAGCATAAGTCAGCACACAGATATTTACAATCACAGGAAAATACATAAGCACTCCCAGGAATGAAGTTCTTGGAATCAGTATGAGTATTGCAATTGTAATTTGGACAATTCCAATAAAGGTATAATAATAGCCGGTTAAATATAATGCGTCAAAGTAGTGTCCTAAAGGATTATTGGCTGGCAATCCTTCGGCAAAACGCTGACCCATAACCTTGACTACACCAGCCGGGAAAAAACTCGCGGCCAATGCAATACGACAAAATGCGGCAAACCCCTGAAACCATTTGTCTGACTTTGCTTCATAATATACTTCCTCAATCCGATTCATTTATTTGATGTTTAACCAAAACTTTAATTGACTTTCGGCTACTATTGAAGATTGCACTTAAACTCCTGTTTTTTTACGCCTGAACAGCAAGCTGAGTAGAAAATGAAGGAATAAAGCAATGGCACTCCAGTACATAGCAAATGCAAATATCAATACGGGGGGTGGAGCATCTGGATCTTTTCCTAAAAAAGACAGCGGCTTAATCAAAATATATTTGACGGGGTATAATATGGTTGCAAGCTTGTTTTTCCAGTTCATTGGTGATTCAGTTCCAGGAAACCATTCTCCATTTGCAGGAAAGAGTCGAACCTCAGGCCCTAAAACTGAATTGGTGATGAATTGAAAAGCAAACGCCAAAATGAGGAAACCCAGGACAAACTTTTTTCTCGAAATCTTCATAGGATTAACTTTAAAAGAAAAAAGAACTTTGAATTACAAAGTAAATTAATTATTTTTATTTTTCAAAGTAGTTAAAGGAAAAATTTTGGCTGTGGAATGGTGCCCTGAAAATGGCATGGTTTCAGGAAGTTCGAACGTACAACATCAGGATTGCCGCAACGCTGGCGGACAATTGGTAGTGGTACGATTAAATGCTATCCCGGGTTTGAGCGATTTTTTTGCTTTTTAGTTGTTAACTGGAACATCAGTTTTTCAAATCGGCATAAGTTGCCGGGCGGATTGTAATAAAATACAAGCCATGCGGAAAGCTTCGGACTGTTGGCGGTCAGTGGACAAATTACTTCTCCTAAACCATCAGCCTTTTCAAAAACTCCCGCACATCCCCCACCGTATCCAGGTGGAATTTTGCTTTGGAAGCGGCATGTCCCACTTTGATTGTGATGGCCTCGTCGGGCATCACTGAAAAAGTGTCCTCGTCGGTCCAGTCGTCGCCGATGGCCAGGTGTAAGTCTTCCGGGTTTTTGCTGATAAAGCGGAAAGCGGCAATGCCTTTGTTCACTTCAATATTCTTGACTTCCACCACCTTGTCCCCTTCCAGGACTTGCAGGCCCCGGGAGGAAGCCAGGTAACGGAGGTGGGACATTAGCTCGCGGGACCTCAGTTCCCCGAGCCCCACTTCCACCCCGCGGTAATGCCAGACCAGGCCGAAGTTTTTTTCTTCGATAAAGGACCCTGGGGTCCGGTCCACATGGGCGTCCATGATCTTTTTGATCTCGACCTTCCAATCCTTGCGCAGGTTTTCCTTGATGGACCATTCCCCGTTTTCCTTTTTGGTCCAGACTCCGTGTTCCGCGATGAGGGTGAATGGAAATTTTCCCATCCAGGCGTCCAGGGTCTGATGGGGACGGCCGCTGATGATGATTACATGGTTCCGGGAGTCTTTGGCCAGTCCTTCAAAGATCGACAGGAGTTCCTCATCAGGCTGGCAGGCGGCCGGATTGACGTTGAACCCCACAAGGGTACCGTCGTAATCGAGAAAAATAAACCTCCGGGGAGCTTTTTCGAACCGGGACAGGATCTCCGGGAGATCGGTCTCATCGATTTGTTTGGTGAGATAAGCCTGCTGTTCCTGCTTGATCTCGGCAAGGCCATCCATAAAAATCCGGACCCAGTGATGGATATTGTATTTTTTGAGGGAAACCTGCATTTTTTCAATCCGGCTTCTTTGTTCAGGCAAGGGCATGGTCAGGGCCTGGTACATGGCCTGGACAAATTCATTCTTGTTGAAAGGATTGATCAGGATGGCGTCCGACAATTCTTTGGCCGCGCCGGCCATCTCGGACAGGATCAATACTCCTTTTTTATCCAGTTTAGAAGCGATGAATTCCTTGGCCACCAGGTTCATTCCGTCCCTGAGCGGGGTGACCAATCCCACATCGGCGATCCGGTAATAAGCGGAAAGTTTTTGCATGGGGATCGAGCGGTAGAAATAATGCACCGGCGTCCATTTCATATTGCCGTGAGTCCCGTTGATCTTTCCTACCAGTTCGTCCACCGTCTCCTTAAGGTCTTTATACATGCCGACCTGGTCCCTCGAAGGCACTACGACCATGACCAGCGAGACCTTTTCCTTGAACTCGGGGTATCGGATCAAAAATTCATTAAAAGCCCTTAGCCGTTGAGGGATCCCCTTGGTATAATCGAGGCGGTCGATGCTCAGGATCAGCCTTTTCCCTCCCAGGGCGGTCCGGTACTCCACTTCCTGGCTGATGGTCTCCGGAGCTGCGGCGGAGTCGGCATAGCGTTCGTAATCGATGCCCATGGGGAAGGATTCCACTTTAATCCTCCGCTCCCCCCTTTGCACAAACTGTTCCTTGACACTGAAAGGCGTAAGACGGCTCACTGAACTTAAAAAATGCCTCATGTCGTCATAGGTGTGGAAGCCGATCAGGTCGGCCCCCAGCAAACCCATCAGCAGGGACTTGCGCCAGGGCAGCATCCGGAACATCTCAAAGGAGGGAAAAGGGATGTGGTTGAAATAACCGATCGCTATCCTGGGCAGTTTTTCTCTCAGCATTTGGGGAAGCAGGAGCAACTGGTAATCGTGGACCCAGATCGTATCCCCTTCTTCGGTATATTGGAGCACCGCATCGCAGAACTTCTGGTTTACCTTTTCATAGGACTCCCAGTAACTGTCCTCGTAGACGACCAATTGCGGGAAATAATGAAAATTGGGCCAGAGAACCTCATTGGAAAAACCCTCATAAAACAACCTGATTTCGTCGGCGGTGAGGAAAACCGGCCTCATGTTTTCTTTCGTCAATTCCCGGATTACATGATCCTGTTCGTCCACACTGTTCAGGAAATGACCGGGCCAGCCTATCCAGATATTATCGCCCTGTTTATACACCGATCCGAGGCCGGTGGCCAGTCCGCCTTCGCTGGCTTTAAACCTGATTTCACCACCCGGTAGGATTTCCATTTTGACAGGCAGCCTGTTGCTGATGATGATGGTTTTAGCCATAGAAAAAGATGCGTTTGAATTTGGATTTATTGGTTCGTGCCGGTCACAACCATTTCTTTCGCCTAAAATACAGCAAAAATAAAATAGCCACGGCCGCCATGACACCCAAGATCAAAAAATAACCCAGGCGCCAGCTCAGTTCTGGCATAAAATGGAAATTCATGCCATAGATGCCGGCGATAAACGTCAGCGGAATGAAGATGGTGGAGATGATGGTCAGGATCTTCATCACGTTGTTGAGGCGGTTGCTGGTCTCCGCCTGGTAAAGGTCATGGAGGGAATTGGCCATATCCTGGTAGGTTTCCGACATTTCCGCGATCTGGATGCTGTGGTCGGCCAGGTCCCGGAGGTAGATGTCGGTCTCCGGGAAAATCAGGGGGTTTTCCGAACGGATAAACCGGTTGATGACCTCCCGCATGGGATAGATGGATTTGCGGATCCGGATGACCTGGATCTTGATGTCGTGCAATTCCTTCTGGGAAATGATGGAATTTTCTTCGTGCAGCAATTCGTCCATGTCGGAAAGTTTTTTCTCGATCCGATCCAGGGCGTCGTAATAGTGGTCGATGGTGAAGTCGAGGATGCTGTAGGCGAGGTAATCGGTTTTCCGCTGCCTCAGCCTCCCCCTTTTCTGATGGATCCGGTCGCGGATGACTTTTAAAAAATCATCGGCATCTTCCTGGAAGGAGATCAGGAAATTTTTTCCAAAATAGAGAGTGATCTGTTCCTTGCTGAGCTCCCCGCTCTGGGCATCCATTTTCAGGGCGATCGCGGTGATGAAAATGGCATTCTGGTATTCATCCATTTTCGGCCTTTGTTCGATTTCCAGGATGTCCTCCAGGGCCAGGGCATGGATTTGAAATTTATGGCCTACCGCCTCGATGTATTTTGAATCGTGGACGCCGCGGATGTCGATCCAGTAATTAAAATCGTCTTCCGCGTCCAGGCGGACGAGGTTAAAATCGTCAAGCTCTTCATAAGACGAATCGTTGTATTTGATGCAGGTGGTGAAGGTCTTCACCGGAAATTTATCCCCCGTAAATACCGGGGTTCCGGGCGGCATACCGGTTTTTCGTTTATGGCGCGGCATGAGCAATGATAAGGAATTAAATCATAGCCCGGTTCACGGTCGTTAAAAAAAACAAAAACCCGTTAAACTCCATTAAAACCGCCCGGGGATCGGGATTGTCCCCTGCCCTGCCTGTACTTTTGAGGGGTAAACCTATTGATGTCCAAAATTGTTCTTTAATCCATGAAACCTACTGTTTTTAGCCAGTTCTTAATAGCCGTTTTGGCTGCGGCACTTGTATTTGGCGCCTTCCAGATGATCAAGGGGCCGTCCAAAAATGTGATCATTGAGCACGTGGACGGCACTCCCGCCAAAAACACCGTGTTTACCCTCAACGAAAACGGTGAGGCCGTTCCGCTCGATTTTACCGGGGTGGCCGAAAAATCACTCGGGGCGGTCGTGCACATTCTTTCGGTCAGCGGTACCTCAGGCAGGCCCAGCCAGGAAGACCTTCTCCGCGAATTCTTTGGCCAAAGGAGATCCCCCAGGGTCGGGAGCGGAAGCGGCGTCATCATCAATCCCGACGGGTATATCGTAACCAATAACCATGTGATCCAGGGAGCGGATGACCTGGAAGTCACCCTGCACGATAAAAGAACTTACAAAGCCACCCTGGTGGGCACGGATCCCCAAACCGATATTGCCGTGATCAAAATCGAAGAAAAGGGTTTACAATCCCTCCATTTCACCAATTCCGACCAGGTGAGGATCGGGCAATGGGTACTGGCCATAGGCAATCCTTTTAACCTGAACTCGACGGTGACGGCCGGTATTGTCAGCGCAAAAGGACGGAGCATCGAGATCTTTGACCGAAGCGTCGGGGGCATCGAATCCTTTATCCAGACAGATGCCGCCATCAATCCGGGAAACAGCGGCGGCGCCCTGATCGATCTCAATGGCAGCCTGATCGGCATCAATACGGCGATCGCCAGCCAAACCGGGACTTATTCCGGTTACGGTTTTGCCGTTCCCGCGAACCTGGCAAGCCGGGTGGTTTCCGACCTGATCCAGTATGGAAGCCCGCAGCGCGGTTATCTCGGGGTGCAGATCCAGAATGTCGATGGCAACCTGGCCAGACAACAAAATCTGAAGATCACGGAAGGCGCTTTCATCGCTTCGGTGATGGAAAACGGCGCGGCCCAGAAAGCAGGCCTCAAAGCCAACGACGTGGTGGTTTCCATCAATGATAAAAAGGTGACCAGCAGTTCCGACCTGATGGAAATCGTGGGCAGCCACCGGATTGGGGATAAACTCAAACTTAAAGTGAACCGGGGCGGGAACCTCAAAGACTTTGAAGTGGAATTAAAAAACCAGGCAGGGACCACCGCGGCCGTGACGGCGCCAAAAGGCAACGGCTCCTTTGAGGAAGAGCTTGGCGCCTCCCTCTCCCCCATCGATGCGGCTACCGCCCAGCGCATGGGCATCCGGGGCGGCGTTCAGGTAAATAATATTGGCGACGGTTTGATTCGGGACAGCAATATCGAAGAAGGTTTTATCATCACCCGGGTCAACCGCCAGCCGGTCAGCCAGCCGGAGGAAGTCATCGCCTTCCTCCAAAACAATACTGACGGGGTCCTGATCGAGGGTTATTATCCCGGCCAGCCCGAAAAACAGTATTATGCCATAAGGCCAAAATGAGTTTTTAGATTTGAGTAAATATTTTTCTGGAATGGGTCGGCGTCCGCTGGCCCATTTTTTTTGGTGGATGGTCAGAGGTGGATGGTCAGAGGTGGATGGTGTTGGGTGGTTGCTCCTGGCGTCCTCGCCTGGAGCTATACAAGTTTCAGGCGGGGACGCCTGAAACAACAATTCCACAATTCCACAATTCCACAATTCTACAATACGCTATCTTGGTACCAAATCCAAAACCATGCAAACCCGATTGTCCCGCTTCTCCATCCTGGCCCTTCTCCTTACCTTGTGGGCCTGTAATCCTAAAACCAGCCAGATGCTGTATACCGTCAGTCCAGAAAGCAAACTCAAAGAATTGGGCATCGAATTGCCGGTGCCGGAGGCTCCTGTCGCCAATTATGTCAATGCCGTACGCACGGGCAACCTGCTGTACACCGCCGGAAAGGGGCCCAACCGGCCGGACGGCAGCCAGGTAAAAGGCAAGGTGGGCAAAGACCTCAGTATTGAAGAAGGATATGAAGCCGCCCGGCTCACTGCCATTCAACTGATCGCGGTGCTGAAACAAGAACTGGGCGACCTGTCGAAGGTAAAACGGGTGGTTAAAGTCCTCGGAATGGTCAATGCCGAAGGGGATTTTACCCAACAACCCGCCGTGATCAACGGCTGTTCCGACCTCCTAGTAAAGGTCTTTGGCGACCGGGGCAAACACGCCCGGAGCGCGGTAGGCATGGGGTCCCTGCCCGGCAATATCGCCGTAGAGATCGAACTCATCGTGGAAGTCCAGGACTAAACCTTTGCCTATATTTAAGGCAGGGAGGCTGACCAAATGCACTCCTTTTACACTTTATGGTATTGATAACCTTTTAAAGTGCTGCCATGAGGCCTTTTCTGATCGATATCCATGTCCACCCGGGTTTGAATCCCTATGGAAAAAGTTTTTCAACACTGCGAGGGTCCAACAGTATGGATCCCACCCAGGAAAACAGCATCTGGCGAAAGGACCACCCCAATGACCTCGAGCGGCTCCTGGAGCGCAGCCTGGGCCTGGTCAAATTTACTCAGAGCGACTTTCAAAGCCTCACCAACGGCCATGTTCATTGCATCTGCGCCTCCCTGTACTCCATCGAACAGGGACTGGTGAGGTTAAAAACCGGTTCGGGGTGGTTGACCGATACCCTCACCAATTTTATCTCGGGACTGGGTAAAGACCGGATCAATTTTCTGCAGTCCAACAAGGATTATTTCAGCGACCTGGAAGGGGAATACCGTTTTTACAATGAGCTCCACAACCGGACGGTGTGGATCAACGGCACCGCGAGGAAATATATCCTCCTTAAAAACTTTACCGAGCTGGAGACGGCCATAGCCTCTGAAGGCCATGCTGATGGTTTGCACACCATTTTCGTCATCCTTACCGTAGAGGGCATGCACAACCTGGATTCCAGGCTGGACCAGGCGGAAGGCGATGAAAATCTCTTCCTTGCCAATGTGGACAAACTCAAATCCTGGACCCATCCTCCCTTTTTTGTGACTTTCGCCCATCATTTTTACAATAAACTTTGCGGGCATGCCGAAAGCCTGGTCGATATGATCCAGGACCAGCTGACCCGGCAGGAATACCAGATGAACACCGGCTTCACACCACTTGGCTGGAAGGTCCTTGATAAACTGCTCGACACTGCCAATGGCCGGCGCATTTATATTGATATCAAACACATGAGCCGCCTGTCCCGCCGGCAATATTTCGAATACCTGCAAAATACCCGCAACGCGGAATGGGCAGCCGGAAAATTGCCGGTCATCGTAAGTCACGGCGCCTGCAATGGATTCAAAAGCGAATCGGAGAAGATACACAGCCCAGGTCTGGAGGACACCGGCCGCCACATGTATGTCAAAGACATCAACTTTTACGATGACGAAATCCTCCTGGTGGCCCGCAGCGGCGGCATTTTCGGACTGCAGCTGGATGAAAGAAGGATTGCCAACCGGAACTACAAACGCGGTTCCCGTCTCCGGAGCCTTTTTGCATCGAAGTTCAAAAGGCAACTGGCCAACAGCCGGATGGTATGGAACAATATCCAGCATATAGGCATGCTTCTTGACCAACACGACCTTCCCGCCTGGGACTGCATGACCATAGGCAGCGATTACGACGGCCTGATCGATTCGGTGAATTTATTCTGGTCCGCGGAAGACCTTCCCGCCCTGGCGAAATGCCTGGAGATCAAAGCGGAGGAATGGCTGTCCGGAGGGGGTTATGCTTTTAGAAATCCCTCCAACCGGATAGGGGCACAGGAGATCGTCGACAAGATTTTTTATTCCAATGCCATGGAATTTTTCAGGAAGTATTTTGATGGGACGGTGGAGATATAGATCAGCAGATATGCCAAATTTTGAAAATTTGGCATATCTGAATAATGCCTAATCCTGCTGGATATTTTGCGGCAGCATTGCCAGTAGCTACTCTACCAACCTATTCACCGTATAACAAATCAATTTATTCTCTAGACCCGTCCCTGCATCAGAAACCAAACCGGGGAGGGTGAGTTCATAAATATAACCGGCCTTGATTTCAGGCAATACTAAAACCAGTTTCTTCCGGTCGGAGGAAATATCGATCCGGTTCACCGGCACCGGTTGCACATCGAACTGGTCTGAACCATATTTCAAATGATATTCATAATAATAATGCCTCAGGCGGAACAGCGCCGAATTCAGAGAAACCGTATCGTGTATGGCTTGGGTAAAAGTTAATTCAAATCCATCCTTTTGCAAGCGCATCGCGTGGACTTCCATTGGAGCCCTCCCCGTGTACACCATGCGCTGGATCCCCAGGTCGCCCGCAAAACCATGCTGGGCATGGCCTACCCAAAGGCTGCCGTCCGGTGCAAAGGCCATGCGGTTGCTGCCCTTGATCAGCCCTTGTCCGTCCAGGAAAGGAATACAGGCACCCTGCAACTGGCCATCTATTTCTTCAAGCATCACCCTTAAAATGCGTTCCTGGTTCATCTCCCCTATAAAAAACTGGCCGGCGAAGGGGCCGAATTTCCCGGAGGTCCGGTCTATCACCGGCTGAGTGGGCGAAGCGGCCATGATCCCATGCGGAAACAGCACCGAACCCGGGGTCTTCATGGCCTCCAGTTCTCTGACAGGCAATTTGGAAGGGTCTCCCCGGCCCCACCCTTCTTTCCATAAAAGGCTGGCGGGATGACCGTAAAAATGCCCCTCTTTGACCTCGTATAAGACGCTGGTGCCCACCCAGTCCCCCTGGTTGTCCGTGGCAAACAAACGGTTGAGATCATCGATCACCAGGCCATTCGGCGAACGGAAGCCGCTGGCAAAAGGATGTATGGAGCCATCCGGTTTCAATTGCATGATCCATCCCCGGTATGGCACGGCGGCAAATTTCTGAAGCGGTTTTCCGGGCACCAAGGTCGTATCCAGCGTCCCCCTCACTTCAGGCATGACAATGCCATACTCGGAGGCCGTGTTCAGCCCGATGTATAGATTTCCGGCCGTATCGCGAACCGGCCCGTAATTCCATTCGTGGTAATTGCCCGTCATGCCAAAGTCATCGGTCACGGTTTCGAAGAGGTCCGCCTTTCCATCCCTATCCGTATCCACCAACCGGGTGAGTTCCGGACGTTGCATGACGAGCATCTCGCTTTCACTGAGGGCCAGGAGCCCCAGGGGCTCGTGCAATCCGGATGCAAAAACCTTCCAGTCTTCTTTTTTGGGATCGTAGATCATCACTTCTCCCCTTAGAAAACAAGCCACCAAACGGCCGTCCGGCAAAAATTCAATGGCCCCCGTCTCACCGGTAAGGCCCTCAGGCAGGCGGATCGTTTCGACCCGGTAGGAAACATCGGTTGGCTCGGATTCAGGCGCCCTGCGACAGGAGCAAAAGGAAAGTAGCAGTATAAATAACCCAAACCTCATTGTCCGGTTTTTATCATGGTGAGGGTAAATTGGGCAGCCTCTTTTGGATCGAGCTTTAATTGGTTTTCGGCCCATTGTCCTTTATCGCTCTGGTAAACCACTCCATCCCCGGATCCGTGGACAAACCAAACCGGCCGCCCTGCTTCCCTGATACGAAATTGCCGGACCAGGCCTACCCCCTTTTCCACTGGGGTGATCCATTCATAAATTTCGGTCCCATTAAGCAGATAATTAAATTCGGGATAACCCCTTATGAGGCGATAACCCTTAAATTTTACGGCCGGGATGGAATCGGGATGTCCCAGCCGCAAAGGAAAGGGGCTTTGGTCCCTGTAAAATACCGTGCCGAGAATTTTTGCATGCAGTTCACCTTTGATGGTCCAGTAGTCCGTGAGGTCCAGAAACTCACCCTCCCAGGCATATCGCAGCCTGCAAGCGCCGGCATCCCAACAATAGGCCAGGTCCTTCGATAAACAAACAGCAATGGCAGCGGGGCCCGCATCCGGCATCAGCACCCGGTAATGATAAGGGGGGACCAGGGTATAGGGATGCCCGGAAGGCCTTTGTTTTAGATGGTGGTACTCTTCGCTTTTTCTCCGGTGCTCCGGCACATGAAGATCCGCCGCCAAACGCGGCATCACTCCATTGGTCACATGCATGGCCCCGTACATGATGTTTCCATGGCCGGGGAAAGTGCATACATAAGGATAAACGCCCGTGGACCGGGGCGCCCGGAAAACCATGGAATCGGCCTCGCCCGGTTTTAGGACCTGAATGGAATGGAGCACTTCCTCCACTATTGGGATATAGGCCGCTGCCGGACCGTCTTTGCCCAAAGCGAGGGCGGCAGCTACAATCTTTTCACGGCTGCCTTTCCGTCCGATCACGAGATTGTGCTCCATATCGTCGGTATTGGCCAGCACCAGTTTGACCCAGCTTCCCGGGTTAACTGCAAAACGCACCAGGTCGTATTGCATCCCGGATACGGCATGGATCTGGATGCGCAGGGTATCCGCCGGGACCTGACCGGATAGGGGTATGAAACGAATGATAAGGAAGGCAGGCAATAAAACCGCCGAAAAGTAACCCCCTTTGAAATAATTATTCATCTACCGGACTTCCGTATTCGCTGAATCAATCATCCCCTGGATGTAACCGAAAGCCTGGGAAAAGGCCTGGTATCCTCCCGGGTCATCCGGATGGCTGGGTACATGGTCCGGGCAGATCGACCAGGTATAGCCGGAATCCCGGAGGATCCGGATCACTTCAATAAAATCCGCCTCGCCTTCATCGATATACACTTCCTGAAAATCGTGCAAACCGCCTTTGATATTGCGCATGTGGATCTGGCAGATCTTTCCCTTATCGGCGAAATATTTGACGATGGGCAGAAGTTCCTCTTTGGGATTCTTCAGTCCTTCCATGATCGTTCCCAGGCAAAGTTGAAAACCGTTGTAGGGACTGTCGACAATGGATTCGTATTTTTTAAGGGAATCGAAGACCGTGCCTGGACCTGCATTCCAATTGTCCACGCCCTGGTATCCCCTGGGCAGGCCGGGCGGATCGTAGGGGTGAACCCCAAGACGGAGCTGATGTTCCGCGCAGACCGGAATGATGTTTTGGAGAAAATAAGTGATCCTTTCCCAGTACTCCTCGTAACCGATGATCCCCCGGCTGCCGGCAGGGAGTTCACGCCAGTTGTCCTCAAGTTTAAACGAATGATAGCTCGAGCCTCCCCTGCCGTCGACATGCCCGTTTCGGCGAATGGGGATCATGGTCCAGTGCATGGTAACTACTTGGACGCCGACCAGGGAGGCTTTCCTGATATTTTCCGTTACTTCCTGCAATTTTTTCTCCCGGTCCCCTCCGGGTTTGGCATAGATGAACCCGGAGTCCATGCGAATGGCTTCCCAAACCATATTTCCCCGGTCACAATCGTCTTTCCATTTTTTCATCTGGTCCAGGTCCCAGGCTCCTTCCATGATATTGGTCAGGTGGCGAACCCCATGTCTCTGGTGATACTGGAAATTGCGGGGATTGGTCCAGTTCTTTTGTTTATCATTCCAATTCCAGCCGGGCTCCCCCATCACCGCATGGTAATCACCCCCAACATGATGGAAATGATTGATCTTACTTTCTGCCTTTGCCGGTTTATCCGTCAGAGCAGTCAATGGACCCAATAGTCCCGGACCTATCAGTCCCGGACTTATCAGTCCCGGACCTAGCAGTCCTGCGGCAATGGATTTATGGAAGGAACGACGGTTGAGTTTTTGTGTGGTGGACTTATCTTTCATGGACCGCTTCATTTGATTGTTTAAAGCAAAATAGGCAGAAAATGGCCAAGCTACGAATCGATATTTTGCGCAGGGCGTCTCGAATTACACGGAATATTTTTTAGTTCAAAAAAAATCCTACCTCTCCGTGCTCCCCGTGCTCTCCGTGCGCAAAAGCCCGTGAGCATATTCACCGATCAGGCCGGTGGCCAGATGTTTATGGAAGGAGCGGCGGGTTTAGTTTTTGAGTGTTGGCCTTTTCTTTCATGGACCCGTTTCAATTGATTGCATTGAACAAAATAGGGAGAAAACAGCTCAAGCTAATATGGATACTTTGCTCAGAGGGTATAACCATCCCGCGCCAAGTCGGAGGGTATCGAATGACACGGAATCTTTATGATATTAAAAAGTATCCCAAATCTCCGTGCTCTCCGCGCCCTCCGTGTGCAAAACCCCCGTGTGCAAAATCCCGCGCACCATCACCACAATCCTTTCAATTTATCATACATCGCCCTGATCGACCGGTGATTCGACACCGTATTCCCTCCCCGTACCGGATGCTTGCTGAGGTCAATCTCTTTCACGAGGTCCTCCTTTGACTTGCCTGTTTCAATCCCTTTACGCACCTGGGCGAGCATATCCGCGAGGTAATCCCTCTGCTGTTTCAGGATCCCAGAACCACCAGGGTCTCCATGCCCGGGAATGACCGTCGAGGCTCCCCAGGAGGCCAGGCTATCCAAAACCCGGAGCCAGCGATCATAATCCGCGTTTTTATCCGCTACATTATTGCCCCATGGATTTCCGTTTACACAAAGATCCCCCGTGGCCAGGATCTTTTCTTTGGGCAGCCAGGCCACCGCGTCCCCCGCGGTATGCGCCGGTCCCATAAGGATCAATTCCACCCGGTGCGTACCATCATCAAAAACCATTCGCCTGTCAAAGGTCAGAGAAGGAAACTCCCTCCGGTAGGGACCCATATCCCCACCGCTGTATGCGGATCGCCGGTCCCATTCCACTTGCCCAAGGGTCCTCATCTCCCCGTCGGTCACCCTGGAAGCAACCACCACCGCCCCGGAATCTACAAACACGCTGTTGCCCCAGGTATGGTCGTGATGGTAGTGGGTGTTGAACACAAAACGGACCGGTTTATCCGTGGTTTTCCGGATCTCCCGGAGGATTTCTTCCGCTCCCCAGGGGTAATTGGCATCCACGGCCAGGACATAATCTTTAAAGACCACCCAAAGGGAGC
>Ga0209096_1003406_pt1 | contig 13858 bp, 10 predicted proteins | sample AD_UKC034_MetaG_FD_184407 | JGI IMG/M metagenome (GOLD analysis project Ga0209096, IMG submission 184407) | Active sludge microbial communities of municipal wastewater-treating anaerobic digesters from USA - AD_UKC034_MetaG (SPAdes) (version 2) | ecosystem: Engineered > Bioreactor > Anaerobic >... | reverse complement strand
TTCGTCGTGGCCCACATCTACCTGACCACCACCGGCGACACGCCCACCGCGGATATCAAGGCGATGGTGACCGGGTGGGAGAGCGTGCCGGTGCAGGAGGGAGGGTGAATGGTGAACGGTGAACGGTGAACGGTGAACGGTGAACGGTAAACGGTAGACGGTGAATGGAATTCACCGTCTGAATGCACGAAGGCCCCTCAGGGCCTGCCGAACCAGTTTCCCAGCGGCTGAGGCCGCTTCGTTTGGTCAGCCCGGGAATTCCATTCCCGGGCAGGAGTGACGCATGACAACCATCGACCCGCCGCGCCCACGCTGGCGCTCCCGCCTGCTCAACCGCCCCACGCGGGACTATATCCACCCCTACCTGGGCGGCCTGCTGTTGGGGCTGGTGCTTTTCGCGGCCTTCTTTTTGACCGGCAACGGCCTGGGCGCGTCGGGCGGGCTGAACCGCCTGATAGTCGCCGGGCAGGACCTGGTCGCGCCGGAGCATGTGGACCGCACCCCCTATCTGCTCAGAATGGCGGGGGGCGACCTCAACCCGTTGGACGACTGGATCGTGCCCATGCTCGTTGGCGCGCTGCTGGGGGGCCTGGTCTCCGGCTGGCGCAACGGCCGGCTGAAGGTGGAGACCAACAAAGGCCCCCACATCACCGTGCGCACCCGCTGGCTGATGGCCTTCCTCGGCGGCGCGATCATGGGCTACGGCGCGCGCATGGCACGCGGCTGCACCTCGGGGCTGGCGCTCTCCGGCGGCGCGGTGTTGTCGCTGGGCGCGTGGGTCTTCATGTTCGCGGTCTTCGCCGGCGCCTACGCCCTGGCCTATTTCGTGCGCAAGCTATGGCTCTGAGGCGCTGAGAGTTGACGCCAGGGTTGCCAACGTCTCGGAGACGTGGCCAGCCTTGACGACGACCTTCAGGCCAGGAGGTTCTTATGCCCTTTCCCCTGCAACTGGAAACGCTGCTCGGCAAGCCGTGGATGTACCTGGTCTTCGCCGTGATCGGCTTCGGCTTTGGCTTTGTGCTGGAGAGCGCCGGCTTCGGCAACTCCAAGAAGCTGGCCGCGCAGTTCTACTTCCGTGAGCTGACCGTGCTCAAGGTCATGTTCGGCGCCATCGTCACCGCCATGGTGCTGATCTTCATCACCGTCGGCCTGGGCATCCTGGATTTCAGCCTGCTCTGGGTCAACCCCACCTACCTGGCCTCGGGCATCGTGGGCGGGCTGATCATGGGCGTCGGCTTCATCATCGGCGGCTTCTGCCCCGGCACCTCGCTGGTGGCCATGGTGACCGGCAAACTGGATGGCCTTTTCTTCGTGCTGGGCGTGCTCTTTGGCATCTTTGTCTTCGGCGAGACGGTGGAGTACTACTGGGATTGGTGGAACAACGCCGGCTATATGGGCAGAATCACCATCCCCGAGTGGCTGGGACTGCCCTACGGCGTGGTGGTCACCGCCGTCGTGCTGATGGCGCTCTTCATGTTCTGGGGCGCCGAGCAGTTGGAGCAGCGATTCGGCGGCCGCGATCTGACCAAAGAGCCGCGCTGGCGGCGCTATCTGGCCGTGGGGCTGGTGACGCTGGCCGCCAGCATCATCGTCATCGGCACGCCGACCCCCGAACAGAAATATGCCCGCATCGCCTCCACCAAGGACGCCGCGCTGGCCAGCCGTGAGGTGCAGATCCACCCCGGCGAGCTTTTGCAGACCATGGCCGACGACACCCTCAAGGCCGTGGTGCTGGATGTGCGCCCAGAGGCGGAGTACAACCAGTTCCACATCGCCGGCGCCAGGAACGTGCCGCTGGCCGAGCTTCCCGCCATCATCCCTGACCTGCACGCGCAGCAGGCGCTGAACACCGTCTTCGTGCTGGCCAGCAACGACGAGGCGGCCGCCACCGCAGCCTGGAAAACCCTCAGCGCCGAAAGCATCCCCAACGTCTACATTCTGGAAGGGGGAATCAACCAGTGGATCGCCACCTTTGGCCAGGGCGACGACGTCATCGTCCAGATGGCCAGCCCCAGCGGCGACGACACCCTCTGCTGGGCCTTTCCGGCCGCGCTGGGCGACCGCTTCGAGGCGGCCGACCCTGATCCGCACGCATGGCAGTTGGACTTCACCCCCAAGATCCAGCTTCAGATCAAACGCGACAAGAGCGGCGGCGGGTGCGGATGACCAAAGAAGATGCCAACCTTGCGCAAGGTTGGCATCTTTGATGGTCTTCCCGGGGCCGTGGCGGCTCACTGATGGTTTTCGACCCAGAGCGCGGCGGCCAGCTCGCGGCCGATGATGTGCTCCTGGCCGTGGCACGCGAGGCGCAGCGGCCCGCCAAACGGCGCCTGCGCCACGAACTGCAGCTCGACGCCCGGCAAAAAGCCCAATGCGGCGATGTACTGCAGCATCTCCGCGTCACGGGTGCGCACGCGGCTGATACGCAGCCTGGCGCCTGGCTGTTTGTTCACCAGGGGCTCATCGTCGACGCGCGGCATGACCCCCTCTTTCGAGGGGATCGGCTCGCCGTGGGGGCAGCGGGTGGGGTACCCCGCCAACGCATCCATTCGATCCTCCAGCGTGCTGTTCACCCCCAGCTCGAGCTGATCGGTGAGCTCGTGCGCCTCATCCCAGCCAAAGCCCATGACCCGCACCAAAAACACCTCGATCAACCGGTGGCGGCGGATGGCGGGCATCGCCTGGCGCTCCCCTTCAGCCGTCAACGACACCCCCTGATACAGCTCGTGCTCCACCAGGCCGTACTCCTTCAGGCGGCGCACCATGCGCGAAACCGCCTGGATCGACGCGTCCAGCGTTTCGGCCAGCGTCGAGAGCGACACAAAGCTGGCGCTGTCTTGCTGCAAACGATAGAGTTCGGCCAGGTAGTGTTGTTGCGCCTTGCTAACCATTTTTCAACCAGGGTGTAAATCAGATTGCATCAGCGGCGAATGCCGGATTCACCGCGGGCGCTTGACAGCCAGCGGCAATGCGCGGTAGTATAGGCCAATTGCGAATGATTTGCAACTACAACAAGCGCCTTGCGCCCGGATGGTCGTCATGGTCACACGAAAGTTGCTGGAAAACAGCCGTCAACAGCTCCAGGTCAGCGGCCTGCGCGCCACCGCACAGCGCACGCTGGTGTTGCGCGTTCTGGAAGACGCAGATGAACACCTGGACGCCGAGTCTATCTGGCTGCGGGCCCGGGAGACTGCCCCCGAGATCAGTCTGGCCACCGTCTACCGCACGCTGGCCAAACTCAAGGAAGCGGACCTGGTCTCAGCGCGCTACTTCGATCGGGACCACAAGCGCGAGGTCTACGCAGCGGTCAACCAGGAAGAACGCTTCTTCTTTACCTGCCGCAACTGCAAGACCGTGATCCAATTGCGCACGGCGCTGATCGCCCAGGCGCGCCGCCAATGGGAGCAAGAACTGGGCCTCGTGTTTTCCCAGGGCTGCATGTGCTTCGACGGCTACTGCGCCAACTGCGCGGCCGCGATGGGCGGCGGCAACGGCCACAACGGCCACAACGGCCACGCATCCGGCGGCCTGTAGCCGCCTTTGATCGATCGACGACGCGATGGGAGGGCACAGGCTGCCACCCGTGCCCTCCCGGCTGGACAATTGGGCTGCTGACGGTACCCAGGACGCTCACCGCGCGCGGCGGCTGCGCGCCCTGCACCTTCCCGCTTGTCCGTTGTCAGTCTAGCATGAACAGGTGGCATAGTCAATTTCATTCTTGCGAGGTTTAGAACAAACGATGCGAGTTCGCACACCGCTGATAGCGATTATCCTTCTGACGCTGCTGGCAGCTTGCTCAGCACCCGCCGCCCCCCAGCCCACCGCCACGCCGCCAACGCCCGCCGCCGATCTGAGCGGCATCAAGGACTTTCTGCTCGATCAGGCTGCCAGCCTCACGGCCAGCACAGGCGCGCTCAAGGCCGAAACTGACCGCTATTACGCGCTGGCCGAAGCCGCCGGCTTCGACTATCCCCGCCTCTGGCAAGAGCAACGCAGCGAGCTGATCCCCGTCATCGAAGCAGCGCGCGAGCTGTGGGTTCAGGCCAGCCCGCAATACGAGAAGATGGAGGGCATTGTCGCAGGCACACCCTCCCTGGCTGAGTTCGATGTCATTCTGGATGCCGGCCCCAGCGGCGAGGAGGATCCGGAAAACGCGGCCCCCGTCGATCTGAACCTGCCCGACGGCCGCGTGCTGGAGCGACCAGGCAATCTCTTTGGCGTAGTCGAGAGCACGCTGTGGGGCACCTTCCCGGCCTACAGCGCCGACGTGGCGGCCGACTGGAACCAAGACGGCGCCGTGGAGTTCGGCGAGACCCTGCCCGATGCAGCCGTGCTCAAAGCTGGCGCCGACGCCCTGGACAGCTACGCCAGCCAGCTTCAGACCGCGGCGCAGGAGTGGTCGCCCAGCACGTCCGATGCCTTCACCGCGCTGGTGGTCATGGTGCCCACCATGAGCGAGTATTTCGCCTCGTGGCGCGACTCGCGCTTCATCGCCGGCGAAGACTCGACCCAGCGCGATTTCGTGGCCATCTCCCGGCTGGCCGACATCCAGGATATCCTCGGCGGCCTGCAGATCGTCTACGGCCAGGTCCGCCCGCTGATCGACGGCGTGGACGCAGCGCAGGCTGCCCAGATCGAAAGCGGCCTTAGCAGTCTGAAAGCCTTTGTGGCGGATGTCCATCAGCAGGAGCAAGGCGGCCGGCGCTACACGGCCGAGGAAGCCGACCTGTTGGGCGCCGAGGCGCAGAACCGCGCAACGGCTGTCACCGGCCAGATCGCCCAGGTCGCGGCCCAGCTTGGCGTCGTGATCGAGGAGTAACCATGCTCAATCTCGTGGGCGCGATGCGCCGTTTCAGTGCAGCGAACGCCTGGACTGTGCTCTCCCTGATGGTGATCGGATGCCTGGCGCTGGGCTGGGCGGCGCCGGCGCAGGCGCAAGATGCGCCGGGCCAGGCCGCCGAAACGCTGCGCTCGCTGCTGGTCCAGGCTCAGCTTGCCATGAGCGACGATCCGGCCGCGGCCGGCGAGATGGTGCAGACGGCCGCCGTCCTCTACCAGGACGCACTGGCGCCCACGCTGAGCGCAGCCGCCCCGCAGGCCGCCCAACGGGCGGCCGCGGGGCTGGCCGAGGCCGCCGAGGCCGCCGCGGCCAGCGATCCGATACACCTGGCCGCCGCGCGCGCCCAGGTCTGGACCGCCCTGCTGGACGGCGCCATGTCCGTGGTGCAGGAAGCCATCGCGACCGGCCGCGGCGACCAGGCGCAGAGCTGGCTGTTGGTGCGCGAGTTCCGCCAGGCCACCCGCTTCTCGCGGCCCAGCGCCGATGCGGCCGTAGTCGTGGCCGGCTTTGCCGGCGGCCAGATCGAAGCCGGCGCGGCCATGCAGGCGGTGCAGGCCGATCTGCTCGACACCTACCAGACCCGCCTGAACCAGGCGCTGGACACGGCGGCCGTGGCCCAGGGGCAGGGTTTTGGCGCGCGCAGCGCCGAAGCGGCTACCCTGGCCGAGGGCTACTTCGCGCTCCTGATCCCCGCGCTGGTGGAGCAACGCGGCCCTGAGCAGGCTGAGGCGGCCACACGATCCTTTGCCGAGCTGCGCGCGGCGGCCGTGGCGGGCCAGCCGCTGGACGCTCCGCTGGCTCAGGTGCGCGCGGCGCTGCAAGGCTTTCGCGCCGCGCCGCTCAGCCCGACCGAACAAACGCGCCGCGCTGGCCAGATGCTGCGTTTCCTCAGCCTGGTGCCGGTGGAGTATGGCCGGGGGGTGCGCAATGGCCAGGTGGCCATCGATCTCGAGATTCGCGAGGCCATCACCTTTGCCGACGGCGCCGCGGCCGCATTCGCCGATCTCGAGCCGCAACTGGCCAGCGCCCAGCCGGCCCAGGCCGCTGATGCGGCCGCCCGCTTTGCCGCCCTGCAGCGCGACCTGGCCGCGGCCGGCGCTGGCGGGGCCGTCGCCGACCCGGCCGCGGTGCGCCGCCAGGCCAACGAGCTGACTGCCATCTTGCGCGAGGTCATGCCGGACAGTTGGCAGCGGCCGGACAGCAACGCCGACTTCGATGTCATCGGCGCGGCGCTGGATCAGATGGAGCGCGCGGTGGCCGCTGGCGAATACACCCTCGCCGAGTCGGCCCGTCTGGAAGCCTATGCGATCCTGGAGAGCGGGCCAGAAGCGAAGCTGGTGGCCTTTGCGCCGCAGCATGTGACGCCCATCGAAGAGCTGTTCTGGTACGGCCAGGGTGAGCAGCCTGGGCTGGCCTTTCTCATCAAGCACGGCGCCAGCCGGTCAGAGATCGCCGCTACCCGCCAGGCGCTGGATGCCCGCCTGGCCGCCGCCAGCGAGGCCATCGGCGGCGACAGCGCGCCGGCAGTTGTGGCGACCAACGCCGCCATCATCGTCTTCCGCGAAGGGCTGGAGGCGGTGGTGATCCTGGCGGCCCTGATGGCCAGCATGGTCGGCGCCAAGCGCATCTATCGCCGGCCCATGGCCGCAGGGGTGCTGCTGGCCCTGCTGGCCACAGCAGTCACCTTCTGGCTGGCCCAGCAGGTGCTGACCAGCTTCAGCCGCTACGGCGAAAAGCTGGAGGCTGTGGTCTCGCTGGTAGCCATCGGCGTTCTGCTGCTGATCACCAACTGGTTCTTCCACCAGGTGTACTGGAAGGATCACCTGGCCAACTTCCATGCCCAGAAAAAGGCGCTGCTGGGCAGCGTCGGCGCCGGCCAGCTTCTGGGCTTCGTCTTGCTCGGCTTCTCCAGCGTCTACCGCGAGGGCTTCGAGACCGTGCTCTTCTTGCAGGCGCTGGTGCTGGAAAGCAGCCTGTGGACGGTGGTCGAGGGCGTGGCGATCGGCATTCTGGCGGTGCTGGCGGTCGGCGTGATCACCTTCAAGTTCCAGTCGCGGCTGCCGTACAAGAAGATGCTGGTTTGGACGGGCGTTCTGATCGGCGCGGTGCTGCTGATGATGGTGGGCAACACCGTCCACGCCATGCAGGTGGTCGGCTGGCTGCCGACGCACCCCATCCGCTGGCTGACGCTGCCCTATTGGACCGGCATGTGGTTCGGCCTCTATCCGACGTGGGAAGGCATCACGGCCCAACTGGCGGCGCTGGTGTTTGTCCTGGGCAGCTATTTCCTGGCCGAGCGCCAGCGCGGCGGGCGGCGCAAGAAAGACGCCCGCCCCAGCCGCGAAAAGGCGCCGGCGGCGCAGGCGCCGCCGACGCCGCACGCGCTGCCCGCCGAGTCCCCTGCGACCGCCGAGCTCGCGGTTCAACGCGCGTTGGATTGACAACCCGAGACTTCAGACTGCGGATCGAGCAGTTAGCGCAGCCGCCAGACCTGCGCCTCATAGGGCCGCAGGCTGGCCGCCTCCGCCCCCTCGGCCGGGTAGTTGCCGATCAGCAGCTCGCTGCCGGCAAGGCTGACGCCGGCCGGCAGCTCAAGGGCCAGCGGCTCGGCTGAGAAGTTCAGCAGCACCAGCAGGCGGTCGTCGCCCAGGGTGCGTGTGAAGGCGTAGAGCTGCGGGTGCTCCGGCAGCAGAAGCTCATAGCGGCCATAGACGATCACCGGGTTCGCCTTGCGCAGGTCGATCAGCCGGCGATAGTAGTAGAAGATCGAATCGGGGTCGGCCAGCGCCTGCGCGGCGTTGATGGTCAGATAGTTGGGGTTGACCTGGATCCAGGGCTGCCCGCTGGTGAAGCCGGCATTGGGGCTGGCGTCCCACTGCATGGGGGTGCGCGCGTTGTCCCGGCTCTTGGCATGGATGCTGGCCAGAGCCGTCGCCGGGGCGACGCCGCGCTCGGTCACCATCTCGCGATAGGCGTTGAGGGTCTCGATGTCGCGGTAGTCGTCGATGGAGGGGAAGCTGACGTTGGTCATGCCCAGCTCCTCCCCCTGGTAGATGTAGGGCGTGCCCTGCAACAAATGCGTCAAGGTGGCCAGCAGCTTGGCCGACTGCACGCGGTAGACGCCGTCGTCGCCGAAGCGGGAGAGCGCGCGCGGCTGGTCGTGGTTGCTGAGGTAGACGCTGTTCCAGCCGCGGTCGGCCAGCCCCTGCTGCCAGCGGGTCATCACCTCTTTCAGCGCCAGCAGCGACCAAGGCCTGAGCTCCCACTTGCTGGCGCCGCCGTCCAGCCCCATGTGCTCGAACTGGAAGACCATGCTCAGCACGCCGTCCTCCTCATCGGTCAGCTCGCCGGCCTGCTGGGGGCCGATGCCAGGGGTCTCGCCCACGGTGAGCACGTCGTAGCCGGCCAGCGCCTCCCGCTTCATCTCATGCAAAAACTCCAGCAGCCGCGGGCCATAGAGGAAATGCTGCCCGCCATAGGCATAGCGCTGCCCAGGCGCAGCCGGCGCATCAGGCAACCCCGGCGCCTTGGAGATCATGTTGATCACATCCATGCGGAAGCCGTCGATCCCCTTGTCCAGCCACCAGCGCATCATCTGAAAGACCTCGGCGCGCACCTGCGGGTTCTCCCAGTTCAGGTCGGGCTGCTTGCGCGAAAAGAGGTGCAGGTAGTACTCGCCGGTGGCCTCGTCGAGCTGCCAGGCGGAGCCGCTGAAGTGCGACTCCCAGTTGTTGGGCTCGCGCCCTTCCTTGCCCGGCCGCCAAATGTAGTAGTCGCGGCAGGGATTGTCTCTGGACTGGCGCGCCTCGACGAACCAACGATGTTCGTCCGAGGTATGGTTGACCACCAGGTCCATCACCAGCTTGATGCCGCGGGCGTGCAGGCCGGCCAGCAGCTCATCCCAGTCGGCCAGCGTGCCGAACTCGTCCATGATGGCCTGGTAATCGCTGATGTCATAGCCGTTGTCGTCGTTGGGCGATTGATAGACCGGCGAGAGCCAGACCACGTCGACGCCCAGCGCCTGGAGATAGTCCAGCTTGCCGATGATCCCGCGCAGATCCCCCACGCCATCGCCGTTGCTGTCGCAAAAGCTGCGCGGATAGATCTGATAGACGACGCTTTCCTTCCACCAAATGCGTTGCATGACCGTTGTGCTCCTTGTGGTTGTGTTCAAAACATAGCCGAGCGGGCGCTTTTGGGCTGGCTGCGGCCGGCGGGTTGAGGCGCCGGTCGCTCAGCCGCTCCCGACTGCGCCCTCGATCTGGTCCGCCGCGGTCTGCACGCCGCCCAGCGCGGCCAGCTCCGCCTGCCAGTCGGCCGCGACCTGGCGCAGGCCAGCGCTTTCCAGCAGTTGCCGCGCAAACCAGCGGGCGGACGACGGGGTGAAGTTGGCCGGCTGCACGCCATAGCCGACCCCGGCCTGGGTGATGCGGCCGGCCTGGGGCTGCTGATCGCCGGCGTGGGGCACGGCCACCTGGGGCAGGCCGTGGCGCAGGGCCGCGTGGGTGGTGCCGACGCCGCCGTGGTGGATGATCCCGGCCAGCCGCGGCAGGGTCTGGCTGAAATTCACCCAGGAGCGCACCTCGACGCCGGCGGGCAGGCCGGGGGGCGCCGCGCCGGCCGCGCCCGTCACCACCAGCGGCTGTCCCCCCTCCAGCAGCACCGCCTCGGCCGCGCTGCGGAAAAAGATCGGGTCGTGGTTGAACAAGCTGCCCAGGGTGATCAGCACCGTGGGCGGATCCAGCGGCGCGGGGAAGGCGGGGGCCGCGCCGACGAAACAGGTCTGGGGGGCGATCTGCGGCAGGTCGGCGTACCAGCGACGGCTGAAAAAGTCGATGTGCAGTCGTGGGGAGCGCACCTGGCCGGTGTGCAGGTCCCAGTAGACGCCGGACACGCCGGCCTGATGGCACAGATCGCTGGCCCGCCGGCCGGCCAGGTTGGCCCGTGCGCCGCCGTCGGGCAGGGCGGGCCGGCCGCAGACCACCAGGGGCAACCCAGCTCGCTCGGCCGCCAGCGCGCCGGCCACCGCGTAGGGTTCGATCACCAGCGCATCAGGGCGCCAGTGGTCGAGGACGCGGCCGATGGCTGCGCTGGCCGGCAGCACCGCGGCCGGGCTGAGCCAGGCATCCAGGGCGCGTTGCTGGCGCAGCGCGGCCCGCTGCCGGGCCGGCAGCTCCTCTGGCAGCGGCAGCGGCGTCTGCCAGCCGGTGGCCTCCAGTTCGACGAAGTCCAGGCCGGCCGCGGCGACGACCGGCTTGATCTCCGCGCCGCTGGCCCAGGCCACCGCGTGCCCCCGTCCAGCCAGGGCCGCGGCTGTGTCCAACATGCCGCCCCAGTCCAGATGGCCGCGCAGGGGGAGGGAGATGAAGAGAAACCGGGACATCCGCCGCTACCTCGCCGGATCACTGTTCGCGGCGTCGTAGGGTGCTATGGCCTCGCGGAAAAGATCCACCACCTGGCCGGCGATGGTGGGCCAGCCGAAGCTCTGGGCCACTTTGCGGCTGTTGGCGCTGAGCTGCCAGCGCAGCGGGTCGTTCTTGAACAGCTTGAGGATGGCCGCGGCCAGCGCGTCGGGATCTCTCACCGGCACGTGCAGCCCGGTGTAGCCATGCACCACGCTGAACTTCAGCCCGCCGACGCGGCTGGCGATCACCGGCGTGCCACAGGCCATGGCCTCCAGCGCCACCATGCCGAAGCTCTCGTAGTGGCTGGGCATCACCACCACCTCGGCCGCCGAATAGTAGTAGGGCAGCAGGTCCTGATCGCGCTTGCCCAAGAAGGTGACCAGCTCTTCGATGCCCAGCTCGGCGCGCAGGCGGTGCAGCCGGGCCATCTCTGCGCTCATCTGCTCCAGCGGCACGGCCGGGTCGCCGCCGACGATGGCCACGGTCAGCCCTTCGCAGCCGCCGCACTCCTCGGCCACCCGCTTCATGGCCCGCAACAGGGTGTCGATCCCCTTGAGCGGCTCGATGCGGCCCACGAAGAGCACCATGCGCTTCTCCGGCGGCACGTCGATGAAGGATTTGGCCTCCAGCGGGCCGATGGGGCGGAAGCGGGTCAGGTCGACGCCAGGGGGAATGACGGCGATCTTGTGCGGGTCGGCGCCGTAGTGCCAGACGGTCTGCGCCTTGTCCAGCGGGCTGCCGGCCACGATGCGATCGGCGAAGCGCAGGATGGCGCTCTCGGCGTCCAGGCGCTGCTGGGTGGCGAACTCGTGCGGGGCCTGGGCCACCTGGTTCTTCATGTGACCCAGGGTGTGAAACATCTGAACGATGGGAATGCCGCCCCAGGCCTCCTGCAGCCGCTCGGCCACCAGACCGGAGATCCAGTAGTGGCTGTGGATCACATCGTACTGGCGATAATGCTGGGCGGCGAACTGCTGCACCCAGGCCGCGAAGTCGGGCACATGCTCGACCATGGTCTCCTTGCTGACCATCTCCTCAGGGCCGGCCGGCACGTGGATCACGCGCGCGCTGGCGCCCAGGCTATGGCTGACGCGCGGGGTGCAGGGGTCCTGCGAACGGGTGTAGACGTCCACCGTGTGGCCCTGGCGCACCAGCTCGCGGCTCAGGTCGCGCACGTAGACGTTCATCCCGCCCGTCTCCTTGCCCCCCAGCGTGGCCAGTGGGCAGGTGTGGACGCTCAGGAGGCAGATGTTGAGCGGGTTGTGGGCGGGGGGCATGGGGGGCGTAACTCGTAACTCGTAACCGGAGTGGGTGGGAGGTGGGTGAAACGTAACGAGTAACGAGTAACTCGTACCCGGAGTTGTTGGGAGGTGGGTGAAACGTAACGAGTAACGAGTAACTCGTAACCGGAGTTGTTGGGAGGTGGGTGTTGGGATGTGTGAAACGCAATGCGTAACGAGTAACGAGTAACTGGAGTGGCGGGAGGTGGGTGTTGGGATGCGTGTGTCGCTTGGGCCGGTCTCCGACCGTGCCCGCCGCTTTCGTTCACCGTCGCTCGGGCCGGTCTCTGACCGTGCCCGGTGGTATCCATTCACCGCCGCTCGGGCCGGTCTCTAACCGTGCCCGCTGGTTTCCATTCACCGCCGCTCGGGCCGGTCTCCGACCGTGCCCGGTGGTATCCATTCACCGTCGCATGGGCCGGTCTCTGACCGTGCCCGGTGTTGTCGCTTCACCGTCGCTGGGGCCGGTCTCTGATCGTGCCCACTGGTATCCATTCACCGTTGCGTTGCTCGGGCTGGCTCGGTCAGGAGACCGGCCAGAGCAGGATGAGCCCGGTGGTTTCTATTCACCGTCGCTCGGGCCGGTCTCTGACCGTGCCCGGTGGTTTCCATTCACCGTCGCTCGGGCTGGCTCGGTCAGGAGACCGGCCAGAGCAGTAAGACAAGTGTGTCTGCGCAAGGCTTTCCGGGTTACGCATTACGCATTACGCATTACGAGTTACGAGTCACGCACATCCTCCACCACACGACGCACCACCGTCGAATACACCACCGTGTCCTGCGCGCCGAAGCGGTATTTGTAGACCTCGTTGCCTTGCAGGAAGTCAAAGAAGCGCAGGCCGCGCTGGATGGCATCCTCGATCGCCCGTGTGGTCAGCACGATGCCGGGGCTGAGCTCGGCGTAGCTTTCCGGGTCATAGCCGGAGTTGTAGACCAGCAGCCGGCCGTGGTAGATGAAGCTCAACAGCGCGGCGGCCCGGGCGCCGTTGACCTCGATGAAGGCCAGGTGCAGCCGCCCCGTGTCGTGCATGGCCAACATGACAGCGCGGAAGAAAGCCTCCATCTCCTCGGTCATAAAGCCCAGCTTCTCTTGCTTGCTCAGCCGGTGCAGCCGGATAAAGGCGTCGATCTCCTGATCCAGATCCGACCGGCCATCGACCACATACCAGCGCACCGTGGCCTCCTCCTCGATGCGCCGCAGCTTGCGCCGCACCTCATGGCGCTGCTTCTTGCTCAGCACATCCTGCATGTAGGTCTCAAAGTCCCCCGGCAGTTGGATCACCGGGCAGACATCCTCCACCATGCTGACAGCCTCCCAGCCGCGGCCGGCCGCCAGTTCAGGCAGCCGGCGATGGGTGGCGGACCCCGCAGGCAGATTGCACAGGCCGATCACATCCCACGCTGGGCAGGCGTCGCTGGCCAGCCAGTCCAACAGCGCGTCGTAGACCGCATCCTCGCGGCCAGGCTCGATGATCAGGTCCAGATAGTCGGAGACCTCCACACAGCCCACCAGATCAAAGCGACGCTGGCCGGCATCGTCGGTGTGCAGATAGAGGGGCGCGATGGCCGTCAGTTGCCCGGCGTCGAACCAGGCCAGCAGGTAAAGGTCGCCCTGACCCAGCCAACGCCACCAGATGGTCTGCCATTCCCAGGTCAGAAAAAAGGCGTCGGCGGAGCTGCGCGCCAGCAGCTCATTCCAGTGGCCGTGCAGCGCGTCGAAACCGCCCTCGTCGGTGTAAAGCTTCAGATCCACAGCATATCCTTTGGAGAATCGAGGTTGCCATCTGCTCGGCAGCCATGGCAACCTTCATTGAATTGCGGCTGTTACGGCGGCGGCTTCTCCCCGCGGTCGCCCCGGAAGAAGATCAACGCCGCCACCACGCACAGCAGGATCAGCCCACTGATGACGAAGATGATCACCCAGGGGCTCTTGAGTAGGTCCAGGTTGAGCTGGGAACCCCGCTCGCTGCGGGTGGACGGCGTGTCCGTGGGCGTGACCATCGGGCCGGGCGTGACCTCAGCCAGCGGCGTGGGGTTGTCGCCCACCGAAATGACGGTGGTCTGGTTGGCGGGCATAGGCACAGCCGCTGGCAGCGGGGCCGCGGCCGCGGCCGCGGCTGCGGCGACCTGCGGCGCGCTGGCGGCCGCTTCATCGAACGGTGTGATAGTCAGGGGGTCGCAGATCAGCATCTGCACCTGGTCCAGATACATGCCGGTGCGCGTGCCATCCCCGGCGTTGCGCGCGTTGAAGTAGATGGTCAGGGTGCGGCCCAGATAGCGGGTCAGGTCGCGCTCCACCAACTGCCATTGATTGCCGTTCTCCGTCACGCGCC
>Ga0209096_1003394_pt1 | contig 13895 bp, 15 predicted proteins | sample AD_UKC034_MetaG_FD_184407 | JGI IMG/M metagenome (GOLD analysis project Ga0209096, IMG submission 184407) | Active sludge microbial communities of municipal wastewater-treating anaerobic digesters from USA - AD_UKC034_MetaG (SPAdes) (version 2) | ecosystem: Engineered > Bioreactor > Anaerobic >... | reverse complement strand
ACAACAGGAATATGATAACGGTTGCAAATTTCCAGAATACGATCAATTTTACAAGGATGACCAAAAGTATGCATAGGAACGCAGGCAGATATGCGTTTTTTAGTAATTTTGTGATAGGGTTTATAAGGTTGAGAGGGTTGAGGGTCTAAACCTTCTAAACCTTTCTCAACCTTCTCAACCTCTAACTCAACATTTTCTTGTAGCCAAAGTTCTAATGAATCAGGAAACAATCCTAAGGTCTCAGGATCAATGTCTACAAAGGCAGGTTCTGCACCACAATAAGTTATAGCATTACAAGTTGCTATAAAAGTAAGCGGTTGAGTTATAACTAAGTCCCCCTGTTGCACACCCGCTAGTTTTAAAGCAATATGTAAAGCGGCAGTTCCATTCACTGTAGCAATCGCATATTTTGCTCCCGTAAATTCTTTAATCATTTCTTCAAATCTATCTACATACTTGCCTACAGAAGACACAAAAGTGCTTTCTATGCAATCCAGAACATATTTTTTCTCGTTTCCAGCAAAATAGGGTTCATGTAAAGGCACTATTTCTCTATTTGGATAGAGGGAACGGATGAAGTCAATTAATTGTTGATAGTCCACAAATTAGTCCACGAATTAGTCCACAAATTTACACAAATTAACACGAATTAGTCCACAAATTTACACAAATTAACACGAATTAGTCCACGAATTTACACAAATTGACACGAATTTATAAGATTAGGCGTTTATATGTTAAACTGGGGGAACCGAAGTTTACTAATAGACCGACTCGTAGTTTGGTAGCTTTTAAATAGTTTAATAATTGAGAAATATGGTCATTGGAGAGTTCTGAAAGGGCTTTTAGTTCCACAATGATTTTATCAAAACATAAGAAGTCCGCTTTGTAGCATTTATCTAATATTTTATCTTTATAAAAGATGCGAATCTCTTTCTCTTTTTCAAAAGGTACTCCTTGATCTAAAAACTCAATAGCTAAGGATTCTTGATATACAGCTTCCAGAAAACCAGGTCCCAATTCCTTATGAACATTCATACACGCCCCAATTATCTTATAGCATTCTTCCTTATACAAAATATTCTTATTCATCATTCGTGTTAATTCGTGAAAATTCGTGGACTAATTCGTGGACTCATTCATAAACTTCTTTTAAATAGCATACATATTTTACAAATGTATTATTTGGAATTAAACTCTAATTGCATAGAGATAAATTCTATATGGTGATTCATTATTCTCAAAACTCTTTTCAAAAAATAAGCTAAAATTTTCTGAATTATTTATTGGCACTGTTGAAAATAAATACTGACAATTCATTTGAACAAGAATATTAGGATCTATTCTTAAATCATTTATTTCAACATTACTATCTTTTCTGATAAGAGGAGGCATATAACCTCCTCTATATCCTACTTTTTTATCTATATCATCAGAATACAATAAACAAGAACTACCCCAATCATAAAAAGAACTCGCAATAACTGCATTCTTTTTTAATTCCTCTTCCTGCATTTTTCCGAAGATTTTTTTATGCTCCAGAGGATATCCTCCTGAATAATAGCCATCTACAGTATAGAAACCATTAAAAAGAGGAACTGCGGGGTGCAACCCAACAGATACAACCCGATAGCTATTTTGTGGCTTATTTATATAGTTTCTTATCTCCTCAAATAGTTTAGGACTGTAGTATTGATTATAGCTTATATTCATATTTTCCATTCCTATTACTTTTTTAACTACCTGCTTTGTATTATGATTAATGTGATAATATAATATTCCCATTTGCAAAATAATAATGATAGTTATCAATTTACGCATATTCAAGCTGTTCAAACAAGATAATGTAACATAGAATATCAAATATTGAATCGGTAACAACAACCAATAAAATCGTTGAAGTTGCAACATTTTTAAAACAGGTATATGCTGTTGAATAGATACCCATATCTTATTATTTAAGAGAAATGAAACCAAAATAATCGCTACATATAAAAATAATAACTTTTTCGCCATCTGGGGAATAGGTTTCTTTTTATACAATAACACTATAATTACTGCAATAAAGGAGATAATGATTAGCGTAGGATAACCACTATTATGCCCAACATTAAATAAAAACATCTTAGCTGCCAGAACAGCTGATTCTTTTATAGTACTGTACATATTAACTAAATTAAATTCTGACCTATGAGATACGAAAAGAGGGTCTAATACAGATAGAATCATAGATGTATTGAATAATATATAAAATACGGCTAATAAAGCTATAAACAGTATCTTTTGGTATCTAATACCATATTTAATTATTTTCACTAATTCAGAAACAGCTAGCACGATCAATAAAAACATTCCTACTAATGCAAGATCTGAATACCATGCATAAAAAGCAGCAATTAGTATTGATCTCAACATCTTTTCCTCTGAAGTTATATAAGCATAAAAAATTAATGGTAATCCAGCAACACTAATTCCCGCATAAGGCCAAAAATAACATAAACCATAAGCAAGAGCTACTCCGTTGACCCAGAAGAAATCAAACTTAGTTTTTTTTGCTTCCGGATTTAAATGTAAAAGCAGTATTAACATTCCGAAATAAGCAATTAAGGATATAAGCAACTTATTAATGATTTCCGCTGTAAACGGAGGAAACAATATGAACAGAAGTAATATTGGAGAAGTAACTAAATCTTTATGCTGTTTAATACCTCCTACTGGTTGAGAAAAATATCCTGGCTGTTTATTATTTTTAATATTTTGGGCATGAAGTTTTAAATAAATATGATTACCATCCAAACCATCTCCGATAGGAAGATATGAATCTTGTCCAAGAATCAGATAAGAGACGAAAGGAATAAAAATAATTACAATAGCTATAATAATATTAAGAGTAATGTAATTAACATTATTGAACATAATTAACCTCTTTTTTCTTAATTATTCTTCATCCTAAATTATTAAACTTTTTAAAATATTTTAATTGATTTTCAAGGCAAAGAGCAATGATACAAAAAATAATCTCTAAATATGTAAAAAAGTATTCAAATTTATTCATATCTCATTCACTAAAATATTTTTTAATATCCATTCAGCTATATTTTTGTATCTATCCCTACAAATATAGGCAATCTTAATAGGTTTTGAGGGTAATAATCAGATTGGGGGCATTTTCTTTCCATTGATTGAGATGAATAAAATTTGGAGTTATGCAGACCTTGGTGATGAATAACTGCCTGCACCCTTATCTTCAAATTCAATATGCTATAATAACTGTTTATTTTAATACTTTATGATTTGTATTTATTATTTTTCCCATCGCATAAGCTTGATTTAATAGCTCATCTTCTTGTAATTCCGAATGATACTTACAAAAATACTCAAGTTCTTTTATAAAGTGATTGCAGGGTTTCAACTGGTATTCTCTTACTAAACCTTGATTCACTATTCTACAGATTGGTATTTCATATTCCGGTATAGAGAAAGCTTTTAAAAGAGTAATTTCCCCTTTAGTGCCCCATATTGAATAACAATTTTTATAAGAATTATTCATCCCAAAACTGAGCTGAGCAATTTTATTATGTCCAAAATCCAACAATGCAGAACCAAATATATCAAGATCTTTATCATAAGAGATAATGCTATTAATATTTACTGGTTCATAGCCAAAAAATGTTCTGGCAGAATGAATTACATAGGCACCTGCATCAAGAATTGCACCTCCTCCCATATCTTTATTCATCCGAAAATTCGGTTCAGAAAAAGGAGGAAAACCAAACCACGCCTGAAATAATATCGGATCTCCTATTTCCCCTTGGTTAATCATCTCTCTTACAAAATTATGCTGATCGTGAAACTGATACATAAATCCTTCAAAGATAGACACTCCATAATTACGGCAAGCAGTGATAATATTATTAACCTGCTCAGAATTCATCGCCAAGGATTTTTCACATAGAATATGTTTTCCGGCTTCTGCTGCTTTAATACATAATTCAAAATGAGTTGCTATAGGTGTAGCAATATAGACAGCTTCAACAGTTCTATCAGCCAATAAATCATCTAATTTGGTATATGCTTTTGCTTTATATATAGATGCAAGTTCATCTGCTTTGGATTTATTTAGGTCGTAAAAACCGATAATTTCTGTATTCTCACATTTTTGCATAGCTGGAGCCATATTTTTTTGGGTCTGATAACCGCAACCTATTATTCCAAAATTTACTTTGTCCATAAAATATCCTAAAAATAAGCTAACAAACTGCGTAGCTCTACATTTATTAGTTGCTGAAATTGGACTAAATGTTTAAGCTGTTTGATATCTATATATATAAATCTATCATTTACAGGGGGTTGACTACCATTTACATAACATATTGAATTCTGACTGCACTCTTGAAAAAATCTTCCTCCTTCTTCTGATTGATAGACGGAGTATTCCGGTTTACAATTATTAATCTGCTCTAAATATAAAGGTTTATGTGTTGAGTCATAATTTTGTTCAATACATTGTAAAGTGGGTGCTAATTCTATCATATCATAGAGACCCGGTTCCATTTTCATTTGAATTAAAAATTGAGTAAATCCATAAGTATCTCTATAAAATAAAGCAATCTTACCATTATACCGTTGTTTAATTATGGGCTGATCCCAGCTATCCACTTCCCGATTATTAGCTTTTATTCTTACTGCTATTACTTTAAAGTATTTATGATCTTTATGCACAATTTCCTGATCTCCAAGTTCCCAGTCCCTAATCTCATTTAGAGGCATAATCCTACTCTCTGAGTTATTATAGTATCTCTTCCAAGTTAATCTGTTTCTTATTTCAGTTAAATCACTGTGGCTTTCACAAATATAATTGCAGATTGTTTTTAGCCAAAAATTACTCCTGCTGATTATATCTCTATAATCATTAAGCAGAGACATGATATTATTTCTATTAGGTGTGAAACCAGGAATAGTATAATCTATCATTGCAATTATAGATCTACTATCCATATTAACTGTATTATCAGTTTCCATCAAGGTCTTAAGCTGTCCTAATGTCATCCAGCGATGGTTTTCACTTAATTCAATCTCTTCCACATCTTTACACAAAACCATAATATTTCTATTTCTCTTACCTAAAAACCTCGCTCCTTGTTCTGACTGATATTGATCTAAAATAACTTGAACCTCTTTTTCTCCATTAAAATATTCCAGATATTTTGTTCTCTTTCCACCATGAACTTTTAAATAATTACTGCGTGTTGCCTGAACAGTAGGAGATAACTGATATGTATTGATATTTCCAGGTTCTGCTTTTGCCTGCATTAGTAAATAGAGAATACTGTCTATTTCTTTACACAAAATTCCTAATATACCGATTTCTGACTGATCTATAATTGGTTGATCCCATATTTTTTCCCCATTTTGATAATTATATACTTCCAACCCTTTAATATTGAAAAACTTCCCGCTAATATGGTTTAAATTACCAGTTAAGGGATCAAATGACCATTGTTTCAATTCAGAAAAAGGAATTTCTTCAACTTGGAAAAATTGTTTGCTGTTAAGTTCTTGAAGCCAAGAACGCAGTTCATCAGTACTATTTAAAGGATTATAGTCAGTTAAAGCTGAAAGTAACAATTTCAGTTGGTTACAATCTGCATAATTGCCATAAATTAAATTAAGATCATTTTTTAAAGCTATAAGGCGCTGTTTGTTATTCATTATTACTATAAATTGAATTCATTATATCATATATCTGTTCCAGACAATAATCCAAACCTTCTTCAGCTAACCCTGCATATAATGGCAATCTAACAATGCGTTTACTTATACTTGTGGTAAGGGGAAGATCATTTTCTTCATAACCAAGTTTTTTACCCATCGGAGATGAGTGCAATGGTATATAACCAATATAAGCATAAATCTCTTTATCTTTAAGGCGTAGAATAAATTCATTTTTATTATTTTCACTATCAAAAACAATCCAAAAAGCGTGGTTGTTTACTACATCATATTTATCATAAGGAGTAATAGTTATCATTCCTTTATCTTGATATGGCTTTAGTAGCTTAAAATAGGCATCAGTTATCTTCTTCCTTAAGGAAAAAATGTAATCTTCCTGTTCCATTTGAGAAAGTAACACAGCAGATAAAATATCGGATAATAAATAACTTGATCCAATATCTACCCAATGGTATTTTGATTTTTGACCATATAATACTAATCTTCTATCTGTGCCTTTTTCCTGCATAAAATGAGCTCTTTCAACCCATTCTTTTTTATTAACCACTAATGCACCACCCTCACCACAGCTAATATTTTTTGATTCATGAAAACTAAAGGTAGAAAGATCACCAAAACTACCACATGCTTTTCCCTTATAATAGCTTCCATAAGATTGAGCAGCATCAATCATTAATAAAAGATTGTTTTTATCCGCAAGGTTAATAAGGGACTCAATTTCACAAGGAATACCTGCATAATCTATCGGTAAAAGCATTTTTGTTCTATCAGTAATTAAACTTTCTATATGCTTAATATTTACATTTAAAGTAAGGGGATCAATTTCACAGAATATAGGTTTTGCACCAGTTAATAAAACAGCATTTGCCGTAGAACTAAAGGTATAGGATGGTAGAATAACTTCATCTCCCGGCTTCAAACCTGAAAGCCAAGCACCCATTTCTAAAGCAGCAGTTCCAGATGGCACAAGAAATACACTTTCCAGATTATGCCTATCCTTTATATATTTCTGAACTTTTCTGGCAAATTCATTGTTCCCAGATAGTTTTCCTGACCTTAATGCAGAATAAACATAATTCTGTTCGTTTTCTGTAGCATACGGTTTATTAAAAGGTATGGAAAAATTATTTAACATTAAAAACGAGAATTCCTATTATTATCAAAAGTGCTGCTATATACTGTCTTCTTGTAATAATTTCTTTAAAGACAATTCTACTAATCGCTAAAATGAATAGATAACCGGATGTTTCAATGATTGCCCCTCTTTTTAATTCAATATTTCTTATTGCTACAAAGCTTAAAAGAGAAGCAACAATCATTAAGCCATACCCCAAAATAGTTTTTTTATTGAGAAAGTAAGATATTGTTTGAGGTTCTTTTTCTAAAGCTGAACTCTTTAAAGGGATTTGTGCTATACTCCCCAGAAAAACCCCAAAAAGCATTACTAAATAGAACAAGTATTCCCCTTTGGATTAAACATAAGTAGTATTCCACAAATTACTAGTAGAGCACCTATAATATTATTTATTTTTATCACTTCGTTAAAAAAGAGATTAGACCATAGCAGTGTTAATATGAGAGATATACTCTTACCCATATAAGCCATATATAAGGGAATTTTCTTGATACTTATCTGCCATATTATTGCATACAATCCTAATAACATAAGAACAATTCCATAATACAATAATGTCTTTATACTTCTTAGAGAATTTCCTATTGAACTTTTTGAAACCACACCTATTAAGCTATATAGAATATATCCAAATAGTAAGAAAAGTAGGTCTTTAAGTTTCATTTATATTTACCATATAATCAATAATATAATGAGGTCTCTGTTTTGTTTCTTCAAAAATTTTACCTATATATAAACCCACTATTCCTAAAATAATAATATTAAGGCCCCCAATCAACCAAATAGACAAAACAATACTTGTCCAGCCAACTATAGCTACTTCACCTAATAACCATCTTATAATGAAAATAATAGAAACTACCATAGCAATAAATGTAATTCCAAATCCCATTAATACTGTAAATTTTAGAGGTCTTTGAGAAAAAGCAATCATTGCATTAAATGCATGTATTATCCCTTTATGAAAATTATAGGATGATTTGCCGGTGTATCGTTTCCCATGTTCTACATCTATATATGCACAATTAAACCCCATCCATTTTACTAACAAACCAAAACCTCTAAATTGCTCATTCATATTGTTAAATTCATTAACTACTTTACGATTATATATACCATAATTTCCAATTGTTGCATCAGTGTTCATCCCAGTTAACAAATTAAAACACAAATGATAAACTCGGGACTCTAATATTTTAATAAAGGAATGTTTTCGGTTTATTCTTTTTGCAAAGACAATATCATAACCTTCTTGTACCTTACTATATAATTGAGGTATATATATTGGATCATCTTCCATATCCGCATCCATAACAACAACCCAATCACCTTTGCTAAATTTTAATCCCGCTGAAATAGCAGTTTGCTGACCAAAGTTCCTAACAAATTTAATTAATTTTACTGAAGAATCTATTTCTGATAGATGCTTAACAACTTCGTAATCTTTTTGAGGACTACAATCGTCTATATAAATAATTTCATAAGAATTAAAATTATCCTGAAGTAACTTATGTAAAAGTGAATTAAGATTTTCTAAAGAATATCTCGTATTATAGCAAGGAATAATTATGGAAATATCCATTATAAAACCAATTTTGTAAACACATATCTTACTGACGAGATTTTACATCCGAATTCTTGATAAATTCTAAAAATTTCAGGATTATTTGAAGAAATGTCAGTTTTTAATTTTTTAAATCCATTATTAGAATAATGAACCAATATGTTGTGTAAAATTTCGGGAAAATAACCCTCTCTCTCATAGGAATTAAAAACACCGCCAAGAAGTCCATAAATAACGCTATCTTTTCTTTTGAGCAAAGAAAAACCTACAGGCTGTGAACTATTTTGTGCAATAAGTAAATCACAATGTGAGTCGTGAAAAGATTCATAAATCCAGTTTGCATATCTTTTATTACTTATCTCAATCCCAAAATTAGATTCTAAAGCTATTCTATCTGTTTGAAAAATCCCTTTTTTTACTTCTTGGACAATATAATTGAGCATACATTCATCTTGAACTTTATATAATTCTATTTGGCTAAATACTGGAATTAATCTTGATTTATTTTGCTGATATTCACTCAATCTAATATTAATTGAGAATTGAGTTTCAATAAAACAAAATTTATTTTCCATAAGATAACTATATATGCTAGTGCGTTTAATTGGAACTTTTACAATAATATAATATCTTTGATATTTATTTAGAATAGATTTTATTGATATGTCCAGTTCCCTTATATTATCTTCCTCACTTATTATTTCAAAAGTTGGTATTTTTAATATTGGCTCATCCCAAAATGCTCTAATTGTTTTAATACTCATTTAATTGAATACCCGCCATCAATTATTATATTTTGTCCTGTAATCCACTTTGATTCATCAGATAGCAGAAATAGGCACAAAGCAGTTATATCATTCGTTGAGCCCAAACCTAATGGATATCCTTTTTTTAAATTGTCCAGTTCCTGATTACTAAGAATTTCATCAAGCTCTGTCATCATTTTTGTATCTTCCAGATAACCTGGTGAAACACAATTTACTTTTATCTTATTATTAGCTAATTCAAGAGCTAATGCTTTTGCCCCACCAACTAAGGCTGCTTTAGATGCACAATAAGCAGTAAGGGCAGGATTTGCAATAATACTCATAACCGAAGCAATTAACACTATACTCATACACGATAGGTTGCCATAATTTTTTTTAGATAATAAGCGAATGAATTCAAAAGCAGAAATGGTATTTACTGAAAAGATATCAAGATACATTTGATAGTTCATAGCAGATATTGGTAAAGTTATTTGATACCCTGCAGAATGAATAAAACCATCAATTTTCCCATGTGTTGTTACAATGTTCTCAATTATATTCTGGTATCTTTCAAAATCTTGAAGATCGAGAACACTAATAGAATTATTATTATCATTAAGCTGAGCATATATTTCTTTTAACGACCTTTCATTTCTACCCAGCAAATGAACTTTTGCGCCTTCTTCATAACAGCGAAAAGCACATTCTTTTCCTATTCCGGAAGAGGCACCAGTTATTAAAATATTTTTGTTTTGTAATCTATTCATAATTCCTATCATATTTCATAGATATTTAGTAAAAGTGTATTTTTTAAATTAAGCATCACAGAACCCCAAGAATATCCAACTCCAAAACCGCTTAACAAAGTTTTATTGGAATTCTCAGATTGTTTTAATTCCGAACAAAGGGTAAGAGGAATAGAAGCAGAGCTGGTATTACCATATTTTCCTAATGAATAAAGAAACCTATCCTTAGGGATTTTTAAATTCTTTCTCATAAATTCAAGCATATAACGATTCGCTTGATGAAATACAACTCTATCAGGAAAACCGCATTTATCAATTATATCCTGAATGTGGGGAACTACTGTAGTTATTGTAAAATTGAATATTTCCATTCCATCCATATATAAATTTTCGGCAGTTCTTTTATTTCCATCCCGATCTATTGTAATTTTATTATTTTCCTTGTTTCCCTTTTGTCTGGAACCCCCTGCAGGAATAATCAGATTTTGCCATCCCGAACCATCAGTTCCCAATGAAAAAAACATCGTATTAGTGCTCTCATCTTTTTCAAGTAAAGTAGCAGAACCTGCATCTCCAAAAATAAATTTTGTGGAGGCATCTTCATTGCCAGCATATTTGGAAATTGTGTCACCAGCAAGCAGAAGAGCATAAGGTTTATCGGAAGTTTTTAACAAAGTAGAAGCAACATATAGTCCATAAATATATCCGCTACAACCAAGATTCATATCAAAAACAATCGTATCTTCACATAATTTTAGCCGATTATGAATAATACAGCTTGTTGCCGGAAGAATGTAATCAGGTGTCTGAGTTACTAATATCATAACTCCAATTTGAGCTAGTTCTATCCCCATCTGTTGAATTAGATTGACTGCAGCTTGATAAACTAAATCAGATGTACATTGTATGTTATCAACTACAGGCCGACTAACAACTCCAGTGCTTTCAATAATTTTTTGTTTTCTCTCTTCAGCAAAATCTGGTAAATCCTTATTGAATTCATACCTATTGGGTACGCAACAGGAAATGCAGGATAATTTTATTCCTTCTATTTTAATCATAAGTCACTAAAGAGTTATAATAGTTGATCCCCATGAATAACCTACTCCGAAACCAGCTAAAAGAACTTTATTCCCTTCTTTTATTCTTCCTTGTTCAAGAGAATCCTTCAGGGCAATAGGAATAGTATTGGAGACAGTATTTCCATAATTAAGCATATCAATATGGCATTTACTTATATCAAGACACATTTCGCTAATCAAGAATTCCAAGATATACTTATTGGCTTGATGCAATATAAAATAATCTATATCAGTAACTTGAAGTTTATTTTTGGCAATTACTTTTTGTAACAAGGGTGGAATAGTTTCTATAGTAAAATTAAAAATCTCAGGACCATTCATATATAAGGTTGGTCTCTCATTGTTTTGGAGAATATATGAATTACGAGCAGTAAGTTCTTTAACAATTAAATTTTCTGCTCCCTTACCATCAGTACCAAAAACAAATTCCCCCAGCATATCTTCTTCTGAATATGTTACAATAGTGGCAGTTCCTGCATCTCCAAAAATACTTCGATTGGATATATCGTCTTCGGCAATAAACTTGCTATATGTTTCACCCGTAACCAAAAGCACATTTTTACACAGTCCGGAATTAATCATACCTTTAGCTATAGCTAATCCATAGACATAACCTGAACAGCCCAAATTAAAATCTAAAGCTCCAATTTCAGTTCTTAGCCCTAATTTTGCTTGAAGAAGGCAAGCTGAAGTAGGTAAAAGATACTCAGGGCTTTGCGTGCAAAATAAAACAAAGTCAATCAAGTTCTTATCTTCTGTTTCCAATATTTTTGTAGCAGCATTTATAGCTAAATCTAAGGATGTTTCATTCGGACCTGCTATATGTCTTTGTTTAATACCAACTTTTTTCTCTAATTTGGCAGCACTCCATTCCGGATATGCTTTTTCCAATTCTTCATTGGTAAGAATTCTTTCCGGAAGATAATACTCAACTTGTTTTATTTTTGCACCCATTATTTTACCTATGTGCCTGGATATATTCAAATAGATCAGATACGGTATTTAATTCATCAAAATCTTTACGAGGAATAGTGATATTATAGTTTTGCTTAATCATCGCAATCAAAGATAGGACAGCTAATGAATCCCATTCCTCATAATTCCTAAATTCATCATTTATTGCTACAGCAGATTTTTCTTTTTCTAAAGCATCAGCGAATAATGCTATAAAATTATCAATCATATTTATTCTCCCTTGCATATTTTAGAAAGAGCATTTCTTTTTTTAACATATAACTCTTTGGGTTCTGCTGGATTCCCAATAACATCTGAACTGGGTGGTATGTTTTTAATAATAACAGAACCCATACTAATGAAAGATTTAGATCCAATTTTTAAACCATTATTTATGGTGACTGAAGGTCCAATCCATACATCGTCCCCAATAATACAACTTCCTGCAATACTTACATTGCCTGTAATAATACAATTCTTACCTATCTGAACATTATGCGCTATTTCCACTAAATTATCTATTTTAGTACCATAGCCAATAACTGTTGTACTTAGAGCACCTCTATCAATGCAAGTATTAGCTCCAATTTCTACATTATCTTGAATTATAACCTTCCCAATTTGAGGAAATTTCTCCCATTCTCTAATTTCATTTTTTACAAAGCCAAAACCTGTTTGACCTATTCTGGCTCCATTTTTGATATAAACATTCTCCCCAATTGTTACTCCATCTTCAATGGTTACATTGTTAAGAATAATTGTATCTGCACCAATTGAACACTTGCCTATATAACAAAAAGCGCCAATATGAACATTTTCTCCAATTATTGCTTCTGGATGAATATAGGCAGTAGGATGAATTCCAGGTTCAGGCATTTTTACAAATAAATCTCTGGCTATTCTGGAAAAAAGTAACATTGGATCATTAGCTAAAATTATAGTTTTTTCTGGTGGAAATGAGTAAATATAGCTTTGTAACTTTTTTGGAACAATAATAATTGCTGCCTTTGAATTATCCAAATATTTTTTAGGTTCCCGATTGCTGGAATGAATCCAGTCAATTGTATCCTCCTTAACATTATCTTTATCGGCTACATTAGTAAAGGATCTGTCCAAATCACCATAGATTAGTTCATCGGGCTGTAAATATTTTTGTATGTCACGGACCTTATATTGCATTATATTATCTCTAACAAGGATTGAAATGCCTCTGCATATTGAACACCAATTCTGGAACCTCTATAAGCAGCCAATGCTCTAATTGCATATTTACTACGGGGTAAGGGATCAGGCATAATTTCCGTGTCATAGAGTTCCATTATCTTTAATTTATCTTCCAAATAATCAGCAATATCTACAAAAACATTCGGAATAAATGCATTTTCTGCTAAGGCAGGGGCAAATTCAGATTCAGAAAGGGTTTCATACATTAGAACTCTTTTGATAAAAGGATAGCGAAATTGCTTGGTGCAGGAATATATTGCTTGAAAAGTTATCTTATGATCAGAATGAACATCACTTCTATTAGGAATATACAAGGTATCTGGTTGTATTTCATTTATTGCTTTACTTATCTGTTTTATTAAAGAAGATAAACCTACCGTATCCAATAGCATTGTATAGAATTTCAAGTTTAGGCACTTGTTAAAGCTATAAGATTCTTTTACTTTTTCTATGGTAACTTGTCTTTTCACAACTATTTCTGGAGCAAAATTAAAAGGATGGTCATTAGCTATATCAGTAACATTCAACCAGTTGATTGCATCACCTAATGCTTTATGTTTTAAAATTGTTCCTCCACATCCCAATGTTTCATCATCAGGGTGTACAGAAACAAACAATACATTTCTTTTCATATCTTTTTCCATTAAATTTATTTATGCCTCAGATAGATTAATGAGATTCAAATAATGTTCACTAATTTATTATAGT
>Ga0209096_1003391_pt1 | contig 13912 bp, 10 predicted proteins | sample AD_UKC034_MetaG_FD_184407 | JGI IMG/M metagenome (GOLD analysis project Ga0209096, IMG submission 184407) | Active sludge microbial communities of municipal wastewater-treating anaerobic digesters from USA - AD_UKC034_MetaG (SPAdes) (version 2) | ecosystem: Engineered > Bioreactor > Anaerobic >... | reverse complement strand
TCGTGCCGGTGGATCGCAAGATCATCCGCTACGGCCTGGGCGCGGTGAAGGGCGTGGGCGAGCCTGCGGTGCGCGCGATCCTCGCCGCGCACGAGAAGGGCGGAGACTTCCGCGACCTGTTCGATTTCTGCGAGCGCGTCGATCGCCGCATGGTAAACCGCCGCGTCATCGAGGCGCTGATCCGCGCCGGCGCGATGGACACCCTGCCGGGCCACAAGGGCCTGGACCGCGCGCAGCTGATGGCGACCGTCGCGCTGGCGATGGAGGCGGCCGAACAGGCGGCGGCCAACGCGATGCAGGGTGGGCTCTTCGACCTGATGCCGGAGGCCGCGGGCGCGGCGCCCGAGTTCGCCAAGGTGCGTGCGTGGACCGAGCGCGAGCGCCTCAAGGAAGAGAAGCTCGCGATCGGCTTCTTCCTCTCCGGCCATCCCTTCAACGCCTTCAAGCCCGAGGTGCGCCGCTTCGTGCGCCGCACGCTGGCGCAGCTCGAGCCCTCGCGCGACATCACCATGCTGGCCGGCGTGGTGATGGAGCAGCGCACCAAGGTCGGCAACCGCGGCAAGATGGCCTTCGTGCTGCTCGACGACGGTACCGAGCCGCGCGAGGTCACGGTGTATTCCGAGGTGCTGGAGGCGAGCCGCGGCAAGATCGTCACCGACGAGGTGCTGGTGGTGGAGGCCAAGGTGAGCAACGACGATTTCTCCGGTGGCCTGCGCATCAACGCCGACCGCCTGCTCACCCTCGGCGAGGCGCGCAGCCGTTTCGCACGCGCGCTGTCGCTACGCATCGACGGCGAGCTTGCCGCCAGCGGCGGTGCGGCGGGCGCGGCCGGCAAGCTGCAGACCCTGCTCGAGCCCTTCCGCGAGGGCGGCTGCCCGATCCGCGTCCGCTATCGCAACGCCGCCGCCGAAGCCGAGCTCCCGCTCGGCGACGGCTGGCGCGTGCGCCTGGACGACGCGCTGCTGGAGAGCCTGCGCGAATGGCTGCCGGGCGAGGCGGTCGAGGTGGTGTACCCCTGAGGCGCCGCCCGGTGCGGTGACGACTGCGGCGTGGAATGGAGGCGCTGCAATCGCGACTTGCGTCGCTCCCACGGGAATCGAACATGCGCTGGGGGTCTGCGGGTTTTCGTAGGAGCGACGCAAGTCGCGATCACAGCGCATGAACTCCCACGGCGCGCAACGGGCGCGCCGCGTCGCCGTCGCGGAAGTCGAGGGCGCTTCGTTCGGGTCGGGCTGTGCTCAAACCGTCGGACGCTGCTCGAAGCCGGTGAGGCGCTCGAGTTCGGCCTCGAACACCTCCACCCGCGACACGCGCGCATTCTCCGGGCCCCGGTGGGCCCAGGCGACGAAGGTTTCGACCTTGACGAGCGGGCCGATCGCGAGCGCCTCGACCGTTCCGTCGCTGCGGTTGCGCACCCAGCCCGAGAGGCCGAGGCGCGCCGCCTCGGCGGTCGCGCTGCCGCGATACCAGACGCCCTGCACCCTGCCGTGGATGCGCAGGCGGCGGGCGATGGCGTCCGCCGCCGGCGCGCTTGCAGCGGGCAGCGGTGATTTCCCGTCGGGCATGCTCGAGTGCTGTTCAGGCGTGGGCGATTTCCGCTCAGGCATAGGCGATCTCCGGCTCGCGCCCGCTCAGGCGCTGGGCGCGGATCAGCGCCTCGGTGAGGTTGGCGGCGATGTTGTCGTCGCCGAGCTTGTCGCTGAAGCCCGAGCGGAACACGATCGAGCCGGGTTGCGAGTTGAGTCCGCACAGCACGAGGTGGGCGCCGCGCTTCTGCAGGTTGCGGTGCAGGGTCTGCAGGATGTCCAGGCCGGTGGTGTCGATGTTGATCACCTTGTCGAGGTCCAGCACGACCACCTCGGGGTGGCCGGGCAGCCCGAGCAGCAGGTTCTCGAGCTTGTTGGCGGCGCCGAAGAAGAGGCTGCCCTTGAGCTTGTAGGCGACGATGCGCGGCGTGCCGTCGGGGTGGGACAAGGCTTCGACGCCATAGAAGTCTTCCAGTGGCACGCGGTCGATGCGGGTGAGGTCGGACATGCGGTAGATGAAGAATAGGCTCGCGAGCGCCATCCCGATCTCGACCGCCAGGGTGAGGTCGAACACCACGGTGATGAAGAAGGTGCCGAGCAGGATGGTGCGGTAGTTGAGCGAGTAGCGCGCGAGCTCCTTCGGCGCGAAGGCGTGCCACTCTCCCATGTTGATCGACACGATGACCACGATCGCCGACAGCGTGGCGAGCGGGATGTGGCTGGCGAGCGGGGCGAGCGCGAGCACGATCGCGAGCAGCACGCCGGCGTGGATCATGCCGGCGATCGGGGTGCGTCCGCCGGTGCGGATGTTGGTCGCGGTGCGCGCGATCGCGCCGGTGGCGGCGAAGCCGCCGAAGAGCGGCGCGGCGACGTTGGCGATGCCCTGCGCCATCAGCTCCTGGTTGGGGTCGTGGCGGTCGTCGATCTGGCTGTCGGCGACGCGCGCCGAGAGGAGCGACTCGATCGCGCCGAGCAGCGCGATCGTGATCGCCGGCGCGATCAGCTTGCCGAGCGTGGACAGGCTCAGTTCCGGCAGGCCGAAGGGCGGAATTTCCTGCGGGATGCCGCCGAAGCGGCTGCCGATGGTGTCGACCGGGAGCGCGATCAGGGCGTTGATCGCGGTCAGGATGATCAGTACCGCGAGCGGGCCGGGCAGGCGGCGCATCCACGCGGTCTTCACGGCCTGGCGGTTCCACGCCACCAGGATTGCGAGCGACACGAGCGCCACCGCCACCGTGGGCAGGTGCAGCGTGGGCAGCGCCGCGGCGAGCGCCCCCATCTTGGCGAAGAACTCGCCCGGCAGGTCGGCGATCTGCAGGCCGAGGAAGTCCTTGATCTGCGAGATGAAGATCACCACCGCGATGCCGTTGGTGAAGCCGATCACGACCGACAGCGGGATGAAGCGGATCATGTTGCCCAGGCGCAGCGCGCCCATGGCGAACAGCAGCACGCCCGACATCATGGTGGCGATGAGCAGGTTCTGCACGCCGAGGTCGGCGACGATGGCGTAGATGATCGGGATGAAGGCGCCGGTGGGCCCGCCGATCTGCACCTTGGAGCCACCAAGGAAGGCGATCAGGAAGCCGGCGACGATCGCGGTCCAGATGCCCGCGGTAGGCGACATGCCACTGGCGATCGCGAACGCCATCGCGAGCGGCAGCGCGAGCACGCCCACGGTGATGCCCGAGGAGAGGTCGCCGACGAAGGTCGCACGGCTGTAGCCGGGCAGGGTGTCGAAGAGCTTGGGACGGAAGTCGAGTTTCATGTTGTCTCCGCTGCGTACTGGTTCAGGACGGGGCGCGAGGCCCGGGCGGCGCCGCCGCCATCGAGGGCAGGCAGGCGGCGCGGAGCACGGAGACGGTCACCCTCGGCCGGCGTGATGCAGGACGATCCAGCGTTTCGAGGGTGTGAGCGGCATGACGGCGACTCGGTGCGGCTTACTTCACCTTCATGCCGGGGTGCGCGCCGGCGTCGGGCGAGAGCAGGAAGATCCCTGGCGTGCTGCCGGCAGCGTCGGAGGCGGCGAGCACCATGCCCTCGCTCATGCCGAACTTCATCTTGCGCGGTGCGAGGTTGGCGACCATCACCGTCAGGCGCCCGATGAGCGTCGCCGGGTCGTAGGCCGACTTGATGCCCGCGAAGACCTGGCGCGGTTTCGGGTTGCCGGACTCGTCGGCCTCGCCGATGTCGAGCGCAAGCCGGATCAGTTTGTCGGCGCCTTCGACGTGCTGGGCATCGACGATCCTCGCGATGCGCAGCTCGACCTTGGTGAAATCGTCGATCGTGATATGCGGCGAGGCGGTCTCCGCAGCCTGGGCCGAATGCTGCTGTTTCTCGGCGTGGCGCTGCTGCGAGGACGCCGCCTCGGTGTCCTTGGCAGGCTCGTCTGTCTTCGCGGGCACCGCCGTCGCCGGGGCGAGCGACTCGCGGTTGGCCTCGAGCAGGGCGTCGATCTGCTTGCGCTCGACGCGGGTCATCAGGTGGCTGTAGGCCTGGATGGCATGGCCGGCAGGCAGCGCCGCCCAGTCGCCCTGCCAGTCCATGGCCGGGATGGCGAGGAAGGTTTCGACCTGCGCGGCGAGCGCCGGCAGCACCGGCTTCAGGTAGCGGGTGAGGTCGCGGAACATGGTCAGCGCGGTGCTGCACACCGTGTGCAGGCGGGCTTCCTGGCCTTCCTGCCTGGCGAGTTCCCAGGGCTTGTGGTCGTTCACGTACTGGTTGGCGAGGTCGGCCAAGCGCATGACCTCGCGCAGCGCGCGGCTGTAGTCGCGCTCCTCGAACGCGGTGGCGACTCGGCCCTCGCTCCAGGCGGCGGCGAACTCGGCACAGGCGGCGGCGTCGGCCTCACCCAGGCGGCCGTCGAAGCGCTTGCCGATGAAGCCGGCGCAGCGGCTGGCGATGTTCACGAACTTGCCCACGAGCTCGGAATTGACCTTGGCGATCATGTCGTCGAGGTTGAGGTCGACGTCCTCCATGGTGCCGTTCGACTTGCCGGCGAAGTAGTAGCGCAGCCACTCGGGGTCGAGCTTCTGCGCGATGTAGGAGTGCGCGGTGATGAAGGTGCCGCGGCTCTTGCTCATCTTGGCGCCGTCGACGGTGAGGAAGCCGTTCACGCACAGCCGGCTGGGCGTGGCGTAGCCGGCGAACTTCAGCATCGCGGGCCAGAACAGGGCGTGGAAGTAGAGGATGTCCTTGCCGATGAAGTGCACCATCTCGGTGCCGGCCGCGGCGGCGCGGGCGGCGTCGGTGTAGTCCTCGACGGCGATCGTCTCGCCCGCGGCGGCGCGCTTGGCAGCGAGGTTGCGGAAGCTGGCGAGGTAGCCGATCGGTGCGTCCAGCCACACATAGAAGTACTTGCCCGGCGCACCCGGAATCTCGAAGCCGAAGTAGGGTGCGTCGCGCGAGATGTCCCAGTCGGAGAGCGTGTTCTCGCCTTCCTCAGTTGCGTTTTCTCCGAGCCACTCCTTCATCTTGTTGGCGGCTTCCATCTGCAGGCGGCGCTCGCCGGCGGCGTTGGTTCCGCGCGTCCATTCGCGCAGGAAGGCGACCGCGCGTTCGTCCGACAGACGGAAGAAGTAGTGCTCCGAGGTCTTCAGCACCGGCTTGGCGCCGGACACCGCGGAATAGGGGTTCTTGAGCTCGGTGGGGGCGTAGGCCGCGCCGCAGGCCTCGCAGTTGTCGCCGTACTGGTCGGGGGCGCCGCACTTCGGGCACTCGCCCTTGATGAAGCGGTCGGGGAGGAACATCTCCTTGACCGGGTCGTAGTACTGCTCGATCGAGCGTGTGTCGATCAGGCCGCCCGCCTTCAGTCTGGCGTAGATGTCCTCGGCATAGAAACGGTTCTCGGCGCTGTGCGTCGAGTGGTAATTGTCGAATGCGACGCCGAAGGCGGTGAAGTCGCGCAGGTGCTCGCCGTGCACGCGCTCGATGAGCTGCTCGGGCGTGAGCCCTTCCTTTTCGGCGCGCAGCATGACCGGCGTGCCGTGGGTGTCGTCCGCGCACACGTAGTGCACCGAGTGGCCGCGCATGCGCTGGTAGCGCACCCAGATGTCGGCCTGGATGTAGCCCACGAGGTGGCCGAGGTGGATGTCGCCGTTGGCGTAGGGCAGGGCGTTGGTGACGAGGAGCTTGCGGGACATGATGGGTGCGGGAACCGGTGCCGGATAAAGTCGAGAGTTTAGCAAAGCGGCACGCGATGCCGCGCCGTGGCGCGCGCTCAGGGCATGCGCGAGAGGATCAGCTCGATGCGGCGGTTGCGCACGCGGCCTTCCTCGGTGGCGTTGGACGTGAGCGGATCGGCCTCGCCGCGACCGTCGGCGGCGAGGCGGTCGAGGGCGATGCCGCGCTCGCGCAGCCACGCCACCACTGCCTCCGCGCGCGCGATCGACAGGCGCAGGTTGACCATCTCGCTGCCTTGGCTGTCGGTGTGGCCGACCACCCGCACCGCCACTCCGGCCTCGGCCGCGAGCGCGGGCGCGAGCGCGTCGAGCGCGCGTCCGAGCGTCGGACGGATTGCCGGACTGCCGCTGGCGAAGCCGTCGGCGACCGGGATCTGCACGCGGAAGCCCGTGTCGCCGGCGCTGCCGATCTCGACTCCCGCGAGGCCGGTGGTGGCCTTGGCGAGCTGCTCGCGAAGTGCGGCCCAGGACGGTTCGGGCGGTGCGGTCCGCACCAGCGCATGGCGGTGGATCGCGTCGGTGGCCGTGCCATTGCCGCCAGGGCTGGCGCAGGCGGCGAGGAGGCCGGCGAGCAGGGTGGCGGACACGAGGGCCGTCGGGAAGCCGGGTCTGTGGCGGGAATTGCGCAAAGTCATGTGCATGTGGCGCCTGCATGCGGCGCGCGGGAAATTCGTCGAACGGGGTCGGGTGCGGGGGCGGGCGAGAAACCCTGCGCAGAACGCGGATGAGTCCGGCGCTGCGCTCCGGTATGATTCTGCCGCTTCCACCCGGCGGCGGGTGCACCGATTTTCGAGGAAAACGCGATGAGTCTTGATCAGCAAACCGTAACCGAAGCGCTCAAGCAGGTGATCGATCCCAACACCGGCAAGGATTTCGTGGCGGGGCGCAGCATCCGCAACCTGTCGGTGCAGGGTGGCGAGGTCCGCTTCGACGTCGAGCTCGGCTACCCGGCGAAGAGCCAGCACGATCCGATCCGCGCGCTGCTGAGCGAGGCCGTGGCCAAGCTGCCGGGCGTGGAGCGCGTCGCCGTGACGGTGTCTAGCAAGGTGGTCGCGCACGCGGTGCAGCAGGGCGTCAAGCTGCTGCCGGGCGTGCGCAACATCATCGCGGTGGCCTCGGGCAAGGGCGGCGTGGGCAAGAGCACGACCGCGGTGAACCTCGCGCTCGCGTTGTCGGCCGAAGGTGCCCGCGTCGGCCTGCTCGACGCCGACATCTACGGTCCCTCGCAGCCACAGATGCTGGGCATCGGCGACCAGCGCCCGGTGTCGGAGGACGGCAAGACCATGACCCCGCTGCAGGCCTTCGGGCTGCAGGCGATGTCGATCGGCTTCCTGATCGACCCCGATACGCCGATGGTGTGGCGCGGCCCGATGGCCACGCAGGCGCTCAACCAGATGCTCAAGGACACCGCCTGGGACGACCTCGACTACCTCGTCATCGACATGCCCCCGGGCACCGGCGACATCCAGCTCACCCTGTCGCAGAGCGTGCCGGTGACCGGTGCCGTGATCGTCACCACGCCGCAGGACATCGCGCTGCTCGACGCGCGCAAGGGCGTGAAGATGTTCGAGAAGGTGGGCGTGCCCATCCTCGGCGTGGTCGAGAACATGAGCATCCACATCTGTTCGAAGTGCGGCCACGAGGAGCACATCTTCGGCCAGGGTGGCGGCGAGAAGATGTGCGCGGACTTCAAGGTGCCCTTCCTCGGCGCGCTGCCGCTCGACATCCAGATCCGCACCGAGGCCGACAGCGGCGCGCCCACCGTGGTCGCCGATCCTGACGGTCGCATCGCCTCGATCTACAAGCAGATCGCGCGCAAGGTGGCGGTGCGCATCGCCGAGCGCTCGAAGGACATGACGCACAAGTTCCCCAACATCGTGTTCAAGTCCGCCTGATCGCGCGCGTCGCGCCCGTTCGCTGCGGCGGGCGGGCGCGGCAGCCGCCGGCCTCGCCGGCTCGTTCGTTCTCCGTTCGAGCTGCGCCTTTCGCCCGCAGCCCGCCTGCCTTACACTACGCGGCTTTTCACGGACGGCTCCCGCCGCCCGCACCGCAACCCGCCGGAAGACGCGCCCATGTCCATCAAGTCCGACAAGTGGATCCGCCGCATGGCCGAACAGGCCCGCATGATCGAGCCCTTCGCGCCGGAGCTGGTGCGCAGCAACGAGAGCGGGCGAATCGTGTCCTACGGCACCTCGAGCTACGGCTACGACGTGCGCGTGGCGAACGAGTTCAAGATCTTCACCAACATCAACTCGACCATCGTCGACCCCAAGGACTTCGACGCGCGCAACTTCGTCGACTTCACCGGCGACGTGTGCATCATCCCGCCGAACTCCTTCGCGCTCGCGCGCACGGTCGAGTACTTCCGCATCCCGCGCAGCGTGCTGACCGTGTGCCTGGGCAAGAGCACCTACGCGCGCTGCGGCATCATCGTGAACGTCACCCCGCTCGAGCCCGAGTGGGAGGGCCACGTGACCCTCGAGTTCTCCAACACCACGCCGCTGCCGGCGAAGATCTACGCCAACGAGGGCGTGGCGCAGATGCTGTTCTTCGAGTCGGACGAGGTGTGCGAGACCTCGTACAAGGATCGCGGCGGCAAGTACCTCGGCCAGACCGGCGTCACCCTGCCCAAGATCTGAGCGCCTTCGCTTCGCACGACTTCTTCCACGGGGCCGCCTGACGGCCCCTTGTGCTTTCTTGAACCACTTTCGGTAACGCGCGGGCAATCTTCGCCGGAGTACACTGCCGGTTTTACCCGTCCCGCCCGGACCCGCTGGAGACGACCAGGATGAGATTCCACTTCCCCATCATCATCATCGACGAGGACTTCCGCTCGGAGAACACCTCGGGACTGGGGATCCGCGCGCTCGCCAAGGCGATCGAGGAAGAGGGCATGGAAGTGCTCGGCGTCACCAGCTACGGCGACCTGACCTCCTTCGCGCAGCAGCAGAGCCGCGGCTCGACCTTCATCCTGTCGATCGACGACGAGGAGTTCTCCTCGCCCGAGGCCGCGGCCAAGGCGATCGCCGACCTGCGCGCCTTCGTCGAGGAGATCCGCTTCCGCAACGCCGACATCCCGATCTTCCTGCACGGCGAGACCCGCACCACGCGTCACATCCCCAACGACGTGCTGCGCGAGATGCACGGCTTCATCCACATGTTCGAGGACACGCCGGAGTTCATCGCGCGCTACGTGGTGCGCGAGGCGAAGAACTACCTCGAGTCGCTGGCGCCGCCCTTCTTCCGCGCGCTGACGCACTACGCGGCCGACAGTTCGTATTCCTGGCACTGCCCGGGCCATTCGGGCGGGGTCGCCTTCCTGAAGAGCCCGGTGGGGCAGATGTTCCATCAGTTCTTCGGCGAGAACATGTTGCGCGCGGACGTGTGCAACGCGGTCGACGAGCTCGGCCAGCTGCTCGACCACACCGGTCCGGTGGCGGCCTCCGAGCGCAACGCGGCGCGCATCTTCAACTGTGACCACCTGTACTTCGTCACCAACGGCACCTCGACCTCGAACAAGATGGTGTGGCACACCACGGTGGCCCCCGGCGACATCGTCGTCGTCGACCGCAACTGCCACAAGTCCATCCTGCACTCGATCATCATGACCGGCGCGGTGCCGGTGTTCCTGACCCCGACGCGCAACCACTACGGCATCATCGGCCCGATCCCGCTGGAGGAGTTCTCGATCGAGAACATCCAGAAGAAGATCGAGGCCAACCCCTTCGCGCGCGAGGCGAAGAACAAGAAGCCGCGCATCCTCACCATCACCCAGTCGACCTACGACGGCGTGGTGTACAACGTCGAGGCCATCAAGGATCTGCTCGACGGCGAGATCGACACCCTGCACTTCGACGAGGCCTGGCTGCCGCACGCCGCCTTCCACGATTTCTACGGCGACTACCACGCGATCGGCGCCGACCGCCCGCGCTGCCGCGAATCCATGGTGTTCGCCACCCAGTCCACCCACAAGCTGCTCGCCGGCCTCAGCCAGGCCTCGCAGATCCTCGTGCAGGACTCGCAGACCCGCAAGCTCGACCGCGACATCTTCAACGAGGCCTACCTGATGCACACCTCGACCTCGCCGCAGTACGCGATCATCGCGTCGTGCGACGTGGCGGCGGCGATGATGGAGGCGCCGGGGGGCACGGCGCTGGTGAACGAGTCGTTGTCGGAAGCCGTGGAGTTCCGCCGCGCGATGCGCAAGGTCGATGCGGAGTTCGGCGAAGACGAATGGTGGTTCCAGGTGTGGGGGCCGGAATACCTCGCCGAGGAGGGCATCGGCCACCGCGCCGACTGGACACTGAAGGCGGGCGAGCGCTGGCACGGCTTCGGCAACCTGGCCGAGGGCTTCAACATCCTCGACCCGATCAAGGCCACGATCATCACCCCGGGCCTCAACATGGATGGCGACTTCGCCGAACACACCGGCATCCCGGCGGCGATCGTCACCAAGTACCTCGCCGAGCACGGCATCATCGTCGAGAAGACCGGCCTGTACTCCTTCTTCATCATGTTCACCATCGGCATCACCAAGGGGCGCTGGAACACGATGGTGACCGAGCTGCAGCAGTTCAAGGACGACTACGACCGCAACCAGCCGCTGTGGCGGGTGATGCCCGAGTTCATCGCCAAGCACCCGCGCTACGAGCGCGTCGGCCTCAAGGACCTGTGCGACCAGATCCACAGCTTCTACAAGGCCAATGACGTGGCCCGCCTGACCACCGAGATGTACCTCTCGGACATGGTGCCGGCGATGAAGCCCGCCGACGCCTTCGCCAAGATGGCGCACCGCGAGATCGAGCGCGTGGTGCTCGACGAGCTCGAGGGCCGCGTCACCGCGATGCTGGTCACGCCCTATCCGCCGGGCATCCCGCTGCTGATCCCGGGCGAGCGCTTCAACGCGACGATCGTGCGCTACCTGAAGTTCGCGCGTGACTTCAATGCGCGCTTCCCGGGCTTCGAGACCGACATCCACGGCCTGGTCAAGGGCGAGGACGGGCGCTATCACGTGGATTGCGTGAAGGGCTGAGACTCGCGCGGCGCGGGGGGCGTCGAACGAAGAGGGCCGCGTGATGCGGCCCTCTTCGTTCGTTGCGGTGGCAGTGCCGGCGCTCCTGACGGCTTCAGCGCCGGCGGTAGCGTACGAAGTCGAAGTCGAAGGCGTTGTCTGCGTCGGCGTGGTGTGCCTCGCGGCACTCCTCGACGAACTGCGCCGGATCGAAGGCGGGGAAGTGCGCATCGCCGTCGATGTCGGCGTGCACCTCGGTGAGCTCGAGGCGATCGGCGTGGGGAAGCAGCTGGGCGTAGAGCTGGGCCCCGCCGATCACGAACAGCGTCGGCGCCCCGCCGACGGCGGCGATCGCGGTCGCGGGGTCGGCGAAGCATTCGGCGCCTTCGGCGCGGAACTCCGGGTCGCGGCTTACGACGAGGTTGCGTCTTCCGGGCAGCGGACGGCCGAGCGACTCCCAGGTCTTGCGTCCCATCAGGATGGGGTGGCCGAGCGTGAGCGCACGGAAATGCTGCAGGTCGGCCCTGAGCCGCCACGGCAGCTCGTTGTCGCGTCCGATGGTGCCGTTGCGCGCGACCGCGGCGATGAGGACGATCTCGGGTCGATTCATACCGCCACCGGAGCCTTGATGTGCGGATGCGGATCATAGCCCTCGAGCGCGATGTCCTCGAAGCGGAAGCCGAAGAGGTCGCGCACCGCGGGATTCAGGCGCAGCGTGGGCAGGGCGCGCGGCTCGCGCCCGAGTTGCTCGCGTGCCTGCTCCAGATGGTTGCTGTACAGGTGGCAGTCGCCGCCCGTCCAGATGAAATCGCCCGGCTCGAGTTCGCACACCTGCGCCACCATGTGGGTTAGCAGCGCATAGGAGGCAATGTTGAAGGGAACGCCAAGGAAGATGTCCGCGCTGCGCTGGTAGAGCTGGCACGACAGCCGCCCGCCGGCGACGTAGAACTGGAACAGCGCGTGGCAGGGCGGCAGGGCCATGTCGTCGACCTCGCCCGGATTCCACGCCGAGACGAGGTGGCGGCGCGAGTCCGGGTTGTGCCGGATGCTGTCGACGACGCGAGCGAGCTGATCGACCGTGCGCCCGTCCGCGGTTTCCCAGCTCCGCCACTGCTTGCCATACACCGGGCCGAGTTCGCCGTCGGCGTCGGCCCATTCGTCCCAGATCGATACGCCGTTTTCCTTCAGGTAGCGGATGTTGGTGTCTCCCTGCAGAAACCACAGCAGCTCGTGGATGATCGAGCGCGTGTGCAGTTTCTTGGTGGTCAGCAGCGGAAAGCCGTCCTGGAGGCGAAAGCGCATCTGCCAGCCGAACACGGATAGCGTGCCGGTCCCGGTCCGGTCGGTCTTGGGGTCGCCGTGCTCGAGCACATGGCGCATCAGGTCGAGGTACTGTCGCATGCTCGCTCCCGGTAAAAAGGCGTGATTCTACTGTGCGGAGGCAACGGGCTGGGCTGCGGTGACGCGGACGCCTCCCGATCTCGCGTTCGTCATGGTGGCTGTGCGGTGGACACCGCCTTCCGCGCTGGTTCAGAATGTGGCGAAACGTCGCGTGCTCGAGCGCTTTTCCCATCCGGGGAAGCGCTGGCGCGTCTTGTGCGGAGAATGGCCTTTGGATCAGCCCAGAACGCTCGATTACACTCCCGCCGGCGTGCTTGCCGGCGGCGGGAATCCGGTTGTGGGGCTCGAGGCTGCGACGGCAACCTTGCGGGCGTTGTACAAGCCGGGTAGTCCGAAGACCGAAGTCGCCGGGCTGCACGTCGTGTCCAGCTTCGACGATGCCTTGCGCGAGGCAGTCGAGCGCTCCGCGCCGATCGGGGTGCGCGCATCGGGCGATCCCGCTTCGGGGCATGACCACGCATGGTGGGTGCGTTGGCTTGCCGGTGTGCGTGACGCCTGGATGGCGGTGTGCGACGGCTACTGGTGTCTTTCCCCATCGAATTCGGTGGCCGGATCGGAGGCGACCCGCCTGCGGCTGGCAAGCGCCGTGGTCGAGGCCTTGAAATGGTCCGCTTGTGACCGCTTCGGTCCCGACGAGGTGCTGTGGGCGCGGATCGGCCAGCTCTTTGCCGCGTCTCCCGAGGCCCGCGACAGCGTCGTCGGTGGGGACGTCCACAATATCGGTCGGGAGTATCTTCGCGCGGTCGCCCACTACAGCATCAATCTCGACCAGGTCGAACTCGAGATGGGCATCGCGCTCGGCCACGTCGTGGATGTCTGCCTGCCCTTCCTGTCGCTCGATCGCCGTGCTGCCGATGTGCCCCAGTATGTCGTGATTCCGGAGGAGGGCACCATCCCGGCCCGGCAGATGGGAAAGCACCGGGAAGGGGAGTGGCGTTTCGCGCCCTGGGCGGCGGGCGAGTTGCTGGCCGAGTTCTCCAGGCAACTCGCGCGCTCCATCGTACCTGCACCCTTCGGCCGTCTCCCGCTCGAGCATGCACGTGCCGCCGTCGAATACCTGCGCATGCAGTGGTCGAAGGCACCGCCGGTGCGGACTCGGCGCCGATACCTTCAGGACGCGAGCGCGGACATCGCGCGTGGGCTCCATGCATGCACTGCCGTCATTGGCGGGCAGCCTCTTCCGGTGCCGCGGAACTGGAGGGTGGTCGACTTCAGTCGCAGCGGGCTGCAGATCGTGGCCAACAGCGATCCAACGCGGGCCTGGCCAGATATCGGAGAACTGCTCGGCATCCATTTCGTCGATGGTGACGGTTGGCAGCTTGGCATCGTGCGGCGACTGCGCATGTGGGCGACGCATGCCGGCCTGGGCATCGAACTGCTCGCACGATCGCCTTCGCTCGGGGTCGTCGATGATGGTCGCAACAGTGTCGACGGGATCCTGTGCGACGTTCCAAGCAAGGGGGAGGCTTTGCGCGTCCTCCTGCCTGCAAACGCCCCTGCCCTCGCCGAGCCGGTCTTCGTAAAGACTTCAGGGTCGGTCTGCAAGTTGCGCTCACTGGGCGTCCTGCGTCGCGAAGCGGGCTATCAACTGCAGGTCTTCCAGGTCCTTTGAGTCCCTCGGTGGTCGCCACCGGGCTCCGTGCCCGCAGACCGCCAGCGTTTGAGCGGATCGCCGCCTGCGCGCCGCATTCTCGCCCGTCTGCACTGCGGACTTCAATGCAGCGGTTCCTGCAGGAGGGCCGGCAGGCGCGAACGGCGGCTGCAGCGTTCTGGATGGGTGCATCAGTATTTTTGCT
>Ga0209096_1003384_pt1 | contig 13937 bp, 14 predicted proteins | sample AD_UKC034_MetaG_FD_184407 | JGI IMG/M metagenome (GOLD analysis project Ga0209096, IMG submission 184407) | Active sludge microbial communities of municipal wastewater-treating anaerobic digesters from USA - AD_UKC034_MetaG (SPAdes) (version 2) | ecosystem: Engineered > Bioreactor > Anaerobic >... | reverse complement strand
TTCCGTTTCAACGTGTAAGGCATTACTGCTTCCACGGAAGCAGATGGTGATATTCTTCCAGAATTTTAAAACGGTAAATCATCAGCAGATATACGGCAGTAACAATTGCCGAACGGTAAATCATATCTACAATTTTATTTTCGAGAGAAGGAAGTAAAAACCCAATGACAAAACTTATGGCAATGGTCAGCAACACAAGCATCATTTTTTTCTGAAAAGGATGCAGTCCGTAAAACTTCCACACTACGGCAGTCATATACACATTGTACATCACATAACCTGTTACTGTGGCAAGAGCAGCACCGTTAAGCCCGAACACAGGTATGAGCAGCATCTGCAGCAATACCGAAACTGCTGCAAGCAGAATTAAAAAGTACGCACCCCATTTATATTTTTCGGAGTTGAACAGAACAGGAGCATTGGCACCCGTAGCCATATTCACCAATGTGCCCACACTGATGATGAACACCACCGTAGCTCCCTGCTGATAACCTTCAGGCAAAAACGAAAGCAGGTTCACTATGTTGATGTTGATACCTGTAAACAACAATCCGCCCAGGGCCATCATGTACAATGACGACTTGCGGTATATTTCAAGAATTTCTTTTCTGTTATTATCAGCCCATGCAAAAGCAATGCGCGAAGCGGCTATTTTTTCGAGTGCTGTCAGCGGTGCTTCTATCACCGTAGGTATAAAAGCCGCAATGGTATAAACACCCACAAATGCCAGCGGAAGATATTTGCCCAGCATAATGCTGTCTAAATATTTCAGTCCGATGGAAGCAACACCTGCAAACCACAGCAGCAAACCGTAGTTAATCAGCTTCAGAAAATTTTTCTCTCTGAAATATTGCCAATCTATGCGCCACACCGGTTTGTCAAACTGCAGAATGTAAGCAGCCAGCATCAGCAATTGCAAACCATACATGGCCACATAACACATGATAAACTGCTGCAGCGTAATCCATTTGAGATAATACACCGTAATTACGCCAATCACCAGCAGCCGCGCCACCACATCATTCAGAAAAGCAGGTATGGTTGACTTGTAATTGGCATAACAGTAAACATTCAGGCAGGTGATGAGTGCCAGAATAAACGTAAGCGGAAAAACGTAGTAAAAAAAATCGGTGAACAGTGGCGACTCCTTAATGTACTGCGCAATGATAAAATTTTTGAGCAGCAGCAATACCACTGCCGAAAGTATAAAACCTGCCAACGGAAACAGCATCATAAATGCCAGATAGCCGTGATGTTTTTTTTCGGCATCTTTAAACTGCGGAAAATATTTGGTGGTGGCATTGCCTATGCCCAAAGGCACAAACATGGCAATGAGAATGGAAAAAGAATACAGAATACGCGTAAGCCCCAGTTCTTCCTTGGTGAGAAACAGTGGCTGAATAACAATCAGGCTCACAAAACCAATGGCTATACCAAGATAGGTGGTGATGGTGTTTTTAATGCCCTGCCGCTGAATGACGCCCATTGGATGAAATACTATTCTGTTTTAACCGGAATAAGTTTATATTTGTATGCAAGTGTAAATATTTATAACTTATCGGCATGAGAATAATTCTAATTTGTTTCAACTTACTTTTGAGTACAATAAATGTTATAGCTCAGAACGAAAATAATATTTGGTATTTCGGAAACTATGCAGGTCTGGATTTTAATTCAGGTACTCCTGTCTCCCTAAATAATGGCGTACTTGACAGTTATGATAATTCGAGCACTATATCTGATACAGCAGGGAATCTTTTGTTTTATACAAACGGGGAAAATGTTTGGAATGCAAATAGCCTGTTTATGACAAATGGTCAAGGTATTGGAGGGAGTAATACCGGTGGACAGGCAGCATTAATCATCAGGCAACCATTTCAGGATTCAATTTATTACATATTTACCGCTGATGCTTTTGGTGCATCAGGTGGTTTGAAATATTCAATAGTCAACATGCATGGTTCAGGTGGATTAGGTACAGTTACACAAAAAGGAATTGTACTTCAGGATACATCAACCGAGAAACTGGCAGGTATTCATTATTGTGTAGGAAAGTTTACATGGCTGATTACACATAAAGGCAATTCCAATGAATTTTACTGTTACAAAATAAAAGCGAATGGATTGGACACAGTTCCTGTTATCAGTGCAGTTGGGCAGATTCATCCTGCCGGCCCCTGGGGTACGGTTAACAATACTGCAGGGCAAATGAGTATATCCAAAACCGGAAGTAAGATAGGATGTGTACAGTTTCAGTCAGGTAAAATAGAAGTTTTCGATTTTGATTTGAATACAGGAATAGTTTCTAATCCGATTTTACTAAACTCAACATATCAGGGTGCATGGGGTCTTGAATTTTCGCCCGATGGAACAAAAATGTATTTATCTGTTTATACTTCTCCGAATATACGTCAGTTTGATGTTACATTAGGAAATGCAAATGCAATTTCAGCGTCAGCAATTAGTGTTGGTTCAACCTCTACAACTGCTTGCCCGGGTTTTTCAGGTGCTGTAGGTTATTTGCAGAGAGGACCTGACGATAAGATTTACATTGCACATTGTGGTCTTAATTATCTGAGCGTTATTAATGAACCAAATAAGGCAGGACTACTTTGTGATTTTGTAGATAATGGAGTTCAATTGGGCAACAGAGTTTCAACTTTTGGTTTATCGCGTGCAATTGCCAATGAATGTATGAATACAGGAGTTGATGATATTGCTTTAATAAATATAAATACTTTATTCCCGAATCCAAACAATGGAACATTTAGTATTGATATATCAAATGCAACGGAAATAAAATAATTAGACCTTAAAATATTTGATGCATTAGGGAAATTGGTTTTTGCGAAAAAGTCTGTATTGTCAGATTTTAAAAATATTCAATCCAATCTTGATCCCGGATATTATACAGTGTTGTTAGATAGAAATAATGAGAAAGTTATTAAAAAGATGATTGTGTATTAATTCTTGTAATTCTTAATCCAGTTACCCAAAACCTTACTTCTTATTGAAAAAGCACAGTCAATATAAAGTTTGTCCCATGATTCAGTAAAGAGCAGTTTCTTTTTAAATTCTCCATAAGAATATTTTTTATCTCTTAAATTAATTGGTGGATTAGGTTGGTAGCTCGGACTCACTTCCAGAATATAAGGTTCGGTATTCAGGTCATCATTCTGCCATGCTACATCAAAAGCTCCTGTTGTAAGATTTAATTTTTTAAAAGCAGTAATAATGTATTCGCGCCATTGCTCAGGAAAGCTGATAAAGTCAACACCACTTCCATGGCTCGTACTAGTAGGTTTCCATTCAGAGCCAAGGTTGATGCGCCAGTAATGAAGCAATATCTCATCTCCACTGAGAATAACTCTCAGATCTCTTCTGATATTTAATAGTTCCTGTAGGATTATTTTAGGATTCTTTTTTCTGAAATTCTCATCTGATAACAACGATTGAAGTTGTGTTGCAGATTCGCACTTATGCACACCTAATGAGGCATGAGAATGTAATTCCTTTACCAGAAGCGGAAAATGCAGCTCTTTAATCTGTGGTTGTAAAGTTGTGTCATAAAGCATTGTCTTGGGTGTACGGATGTTCAACTCCTCAAATTTCGAATGCATCAAATCTTTATTTTCCCAAAATTGTATTTCATAAGACGAATAAAAAATTTTATTCCCTTGTGTTTCTGCCTTACGTACTGCCTCAGCAAGAAACTCAGCATTGCTTTTCGCAGGGTTCAGATTAAGCAACTGAGACGGATTGTAACATATTTTTCTTCCGGAAAATTTTGTAAAATCTTTTCCAATGAAAATTTTCACCTTTTGATTATTTTTAAGTAAGGCAGCTATATTCAGGATGTCAAGTTCCAGACTATTGATGAAATAATTTTTGATAATACCGGGGATGACTATCACAATACCTTCCCGCGAAGAATAGTTTTTGATGAATTTTATCCAATTGACCTTGGTTATGCTAAACCAAAAGCGGATAATTCTTTTTAAATTTCTGATAATAAAATTCATGGTTTGGTACGGTTTATTTTTAAAATGGCAGAATAACCAATGTGTTTAATTTTCAATTTTTGAAGCTGGTCTATTTCTTGTTGATAATATTTCACAATGCCATGCTCATGGTTGTAGGTTAGGTCATCAATCACAATTGTTTTTCCTTTCACATAGTATTTTTGAATAAGAGAAATTTTTAGTTGTGGAGTTTTTACAATAATTGTATTCAGCAAATCTGCAGGTAAACCTTGTTTTTTAAGCCACTCCACGGTGGTGAAATATTGCTTATAGCTGCGTGCAGATATAAAAATGTATTTCCTTTTTGTATTGAAAGAGTTTTTTAAAAGACGAATCATATTGCTGTGTGGTGGCAGATTCAGAAGCCTTTCGCGTTCTGAAGGATGCTGTTTCAGCAGGGAAGGGTAGGTGTGTGCAAGGGTGTTATCAATATCAATGAAGTATAAATACTTTTTGCCAATGAAGACGGTGTTAATATACATCAGCCATGTAAACCAGACAGAGAGTATGTTTTCAATGAATGTTTTCAAATGATGACTTAAGAATTAAAGAAATCATTCAACGACTTTATGATGTAAGCGTTCTCGTCCTTGGTTCGTGAAGCGAGTCGTACATATTCGCCTACTAATCCAATCTTATCGCTGCATGTTCTGACATATATTCCGTATTTAATCAAAAGGGTGGTCACAAAATCATCAGCGGTCATTCCGTTATTTAACTCTAACAAAACAAAGTTTGCCATTGACGGGTAAACTTTAATGCCTTTAATTTTGTGAAGTTCATTAATAAATTCAATGGTTTCCTGAATGTATTTTACTCTTACTTTGTTGTAATCTTTTGCAAAATCAGGTCGTGCATAAAGCCTGAAAAAATATTCACTCAAACCATTGCTGTTCCATAAAAATCCGTTTTTCAACAATGAATTTATTTTTTCAGGAGCCATGATGGCATAACCGGCTCTTATACCGGCTATACCAAAATCCTTCGACATACTTTTGATAATAATTAGATTGTTGTATTGTTTGAGTAAGTCAGAAGTGTTTATCGGATTAAACGAATTATCCTCGTAAGCAAAGTGAATGAAACTTTCATCAATAATAACATTTTCAACCTCTTTAACCTGGTCGAGTATAACTTTTACTTCATGGTGTTCGATATAACCACCATCAGGATTGTTCGGATTGATGATGACAATAGTATCAGGTTGATGTTTCTTGATAAAATCAATATAATGCTTTGTGTTTAACCTGTACTGTTCACTTTTTTCAAGTTTATTGTAAACTACTTCAACTCCTTCTTGAGCAAATTCATAGTAAGATGAAAAAGTAGGAATGTTAATGACTATTTTTTTCTTTACGAAATTGTGGATTACAGCCTGAATAATTTCAATTGCACCGTTTCCAATGAAAACAGAGGCAGGGTTAATTTTCAGAAAGTTTGCAATAATTTCAGCGATAACCTGATTTTGTGATGGGTAAAACTCAAGTAGTTCCCTGATTCGGCCTGTATTTATTATTTCATTTGTAAAATAGTCAAGAAACAAATCGGTAGCATAAGGATTGGATAAAAAACAGGCATCTATTTTGATAGGTAATTCAGGTAGTTTTTGCTTTAAGGTGAAGATGCTTGGAGAATGTGAACCTGCATCCGTTTTTAACTTTAAAAACTTTTGTATTAATAACTCTTCCGTATCAGTGAAGACCTTAGTTTTTTCAATCATTTAATATATCTTTACATGGCAAAATTAACTTTTATCAGGGAAGTAATGAAAATAAAAATAACAGTTATCATATTACTCTTATCAACACCTGCACTTTCATCTTATGTGTGGACACAAAGGGCATCTTTCCCCGGTGCGGCAAGGTTTGAGGCAGCCTCATTTGCAATAGGTACAAATGGTTACATATCTTGTGGAATCGGGTTTTCCAATACAAAATACAACGATTGCTGGGAGTGGAATTCCGTAGCTAATATTTGGACTCAAAAAGCATCATTGCCGTCATCAGTTCGTTATGGATGTGGTGGTTTCTCCCTCAATGGGAAAGGTTATGTGGTTTGTGGTTGGATTAGTAATCAGAGTCAGCTGAACCAACTCTGGGAGTTTGATCCAATTATCAATGTTTGGATACAAAAAGCAGATTACCCGGGTATTGGTCGCTATACTACTACTATTTTTACAATAAATAATCTTGCGTATGTTGGATTAGGATTTAGTCCATATAATTCTAAATTTTACAAATATGATGGTGTTTCAGATATATGGACTCAGATTGCAAATTTTCCCGGTATCCCCAGACAAAATGCAAGTGGATTAAGCTTAAACGGAAAAGGATATGTTATAGGTGGTCATGTGGACCCCAATACAGATTATTATGACTGTTATGAGTATGATCCGGTAACTGATACATGGACTCAAAAAGCTGATTTTACCTCCTTTGCCAGGTTCGGTGCTACCGAATTTGTATTTAACAATACAGCATTTTTTGGAATGGGTGGTACATACCAGACTAACTATAATGACTTTTACTCTTACGACCCTGTAAATGATATCTGGACTTCCATTACATCATTGCCTTCAACATCACGCAAAAGCACCTGCAGTTTCAGTATTGGAAATGCAGGATATGTTTATGGAGGAAATTTAATGAATAACATGCTGTCCAACGATCTTTGGGAATTATCGGAGGTATCTTCCACCACTGAATTATCAGAAAAAATTTCAATAAAACCTTTTCCCAATCCATGTTCAACGGAATTTGCTTTCAACACTTCGGGCTATTATCAACACGGAGCGCAGCTTTTTATTTATACCAGCGATGGCAAACTGATTCAGAAAGCGGATTTGACAAACGGAGTTAATGTGATAAAACTTAAACCTGAAATCAGCACGGGAACCTATCACGCCACATACATTCAGCAAGACTTTAAAACCACTTTCAAATTGGTGGTGATGAGGTAACTGACACCCGGCATTCTGCAGCACCTGACACCCGGCATCCCGCAGTACTGCGGGACTGCTGGGAGTAGGATGTTAACAACCTACGTAAACAACCCAACAAGAGCTTGCCTCTTGTCGGGTTGCAGAAGAAGATTCCTGCCGGTTGTGAAACGTAAAGTTGTTACTTTGTATTATGGCAGAATATAATATTCCGTTACTTCCCGGAGGTATTTATCATATCTACAATCACGCAATTTCCAGTGAAAATTTGTTTGATACAGATAAAGACTACAATTATTTTCTTGGTAAGATGCATCATTACATTCTACCTGTTGGTGATGTCTTAGCATATTGTTTAATGCCGATTCATTATCATCTGCTGATAAATTTTAAAACGGAAAACGAGATTAAATCATTTTTGAAGAATAAAATCAAACATGCTAAATCTATTGAAGAACTATCGGCAGAAAATGCTGACTATTTAAGTAATCAGATTAGTCAGGTATTTTCAAATTTGTTCAACACTTATTCAAAACACTATAACTTTATTAACAGGAGAACAGGTTCATTATTTAAACGTAACTTCAGAAGAAGAGCAGTTGATACCAAGGATTATTTACAGCAGGTAATCTGTTACATTCACCAAAACCCTGTTGCTGCCGGGATGGTAAGCGATTTAAAACAATGGAAGTACTCGTCTTATGAATCAGTTATTTCAAATAATAATTCTATTGTTGATTCCAAAGCTACAGTTGATGTCTTCGACAATTTAGACAACTTTATTTTTTGCCATCGGAAAATGACGGAGCTTGATTTGGATGCATAAAGGATTTTCAACTGACTCCCGGCAGGTTATCGAAGATTCCTGCTGGGTGTAGGATGTAAAAATCCTAAAAAGAGTTTGCCTCATGGCGGTTTCGTAAACGACCCAACAAGAGCTTGCCTCTTGTCGGTTTGCAGAAAGATCACCTGACTCCCGGCAGGTTATCGAAGATTCCTGCTGGGTGTAGAACGTAAACAACCCAGCAGGAGCTACGCGACCTGCCGGGTTGCTGATTAAAACGTAAACGACCCAACAAGAGCTTGCCTCTTGTCGGGTTGCAGACGCGAGCGCTCTTCCGTTGGCTGTATGACCTTTTTAATTTACTTTCGCACACATGAATTTGAAGAGTGAATTGGAAAATACAGTCATTTAAAACAAAAGTTCGATGGAAAAAAGTTACAAAGAAGTAGCAGAATATTACGATAAAACCTGGGCTAAGCTTAAGAAAAAAGAAGGTGCAGGAATTAATAGCCGACATCGCTATATATTATACAAACTGAAAAAGGCAGGGTTGAATTCAGGTTCTACGCTTCTGGAAATTGGTTGTGGTATCGGTACACTATCAAGTTTTTTAGCAAAACACATGCGGTCGGGTAGAGTAGATGCTGTTGATATTAGTCCTGCATCAATTGAAACAGCTTCAAAAAGATATGCCGACATGAAAAATCTTCACTTTCATGTTTCCGACATGACTGATTTTAAGATTGACCGTAAGTTTGATATCATTTTGTTCCCTGATGTATTGGAGCATATTCCTGTGGAAGCACATGATAATATTTTTAAAACAATTAGTACGCTGGTTCACCCACATTCAATAATTGCAGTCAATTTGCCTGACCCACGTTCTATAAGATGGCTGAAAAAAAATAATCCGGAAGTATTGCAGATAATTGATCAGGATATTGAAGCAAATACACTTATAGAAAAATTAAGTAATTACGGATTTTACCTGCATACTTTTGAAACTTATGCACTATATAATTATGAACCTGATTATGGTTGGTTTGTTTTTAAGACGAAGCAGGAACTTGAAAAATTGAATAGAAAACCACAGTCAGTTGTTTTACTTAATAATTTAAGAATTCGTTTGCTGAATATGTTTTCATAAGCAGCAAAATCTTGAAATGGAAGTGGATGAATGTAGGAGAGGACGAGTATAAGTATTGACAAAAAGTGTATATAGGATACTCAGTTAAATGAATTCAAAAAGTATAAATGAAAAACTTCTTTTTTTCTTTCCCAACCGTTCATCCTTTGTCGAGCGTGATATAACACTGCTGCAATCCCGTTACCGTGTTATTCCGTTTGAGTTCAATCCGTCCCGCAAAATATTAATTCCGTTTCGTTTTATCAGTCAGTTGCTGTTTCTGTGTCGGCATATTTTCACATCACAGTTGCTGGTATGTCAGTTGGCTGCATGGCATTCGGTGCTGCCTGTTATTTTTTCAAAATTGTTTCGCAAACCTTCCATCATTTTTTTGGCAGGCACCGACTGTGCTTTTTTCCCTTCTATCCGTTATGGTAATTTCTGCAAACCTGCTCTTGCCCGTGCCACAGCCTTCAGCGCACGCAATGCCACCCATCTGGCACCCAAGCATATTTCGCTCATACGCGCTCCTTACACTTATCATCCTTCAGGATTTCCTGAGCAGGGCATTGCCTGTTTTGTTTCAGACTTCGCAACTCCCCACACCGTTATTCCCAATGGTTTTGATGCTTCTGAATATATTTCTGCAAATGAGCACAGGCAGCCACATTCATTCCTCACCGTTGCAGCCGGAATTGGCACATCCAATATCAATCAGCTGAAAGGTATTGACCTGATAGTGCAGGCAGCAGCACGTTTTGCGCAATGCACTTTTACCCTTGCAGGCGTGGCAAAGGGAGTTCATTTGGCTGCATTGCCCGGCAATGTCATTTGTTTGCCTGCTCAGTCGCAGCAGCAACTCAAAACACTTTATGCATCGCATCAGTATTACTTGCAACTTTCGCTGAGCGAAGGATTTCCCAATGCCGTTTGCGAAGCCATGCTCAGCGGCTGTGTGCCTGTGGTGTCTGACGTAAATGCATTGCCTGACATAGCAGGAAGTGGTGGTTTTGTTCTCAGAAAATATGGAGCGGAAGAACTGGAAGTCCTCATCAATCGGGCACTGGCAGCAGATGTGGAAGCATTGTCTGCTCAGGCAGTGCAGCATATCAGCAAACATTATTCTGCAAAGCAGCGCCAAACTAAGTTGTTTGAACTGTTTGATAAACTGACAAGTGTTCAATAAACCACATAAAAAGTAATTGGTCTGCTATTCTGTATTGACAAAGTATTTTATACATTCGCATAAAGTAACAAGCTATTTACAACGATGAAAAAATTACTGTTTTTTTTGTTTGCAACAACAATGGCTCATGCACAGCAATATGTGTGGACACACAGAAAGCTAATCTGCCAGGCAACTCTCGCCATTCTTCTATTGGATTCTCTATTGGTCAATACGGTTATATTGGTACTGGATATAGCAATGGAATCTGTTTAAATGATTTATGGCGTTATGATCCTGCAAACAATTCCTGGAGCCAGATGGCAACTTTACCCGGAGTTGGCAGATATGGAGCCAGCAGTTTTGTAATTAATAACAAAGGTTATGTTGGAGTTGGTAAAACAAATTCAAATACACTTGTAGACTTTTATGAGTATAATCCTGTGACCAATCAATGGATAACCATACCTAATTTTATAGGGCAGCCAATTTATACTGCTGTTTCATTTGCACTCAATGGGCTTGGATATGTTGCAACAGGATATGGTCCCGTCTCAAATTTTGTTTATCAATATAACCCTGTCGGCTTTGTATGGCAGCAAAGAGCAAACTTTTCAGGTTTAGCAAGACAGAGTGCCGCATCTTTTGTCGTGCATGATACGGCTTATATCGTCACAGGCTATGATGGTAGTTCAGGCTTAAACGATTTTTGGCGGTTTAATCAGTTGTCTGACAGCTGGACTCAATTACAATCTATCCCCGGTAATCCGAGATATGGTGCAATTGGTTTGAATGTAAATAATTGCGGAATTATTACCAATGGAGGTGATGTTGCAGGAAATTATTATACTGATTGTTATCAATACAAACCTGATATAAACCAGTGGATAACTATAGCTCAGTTTCCGGGTGTAGGGAGAAGACATTCATCATCCTTCGAAATTGGAACTGATGCTTATATTTCATGCGGTGTAAGTGCTTCAGGGGTTCTTAATGACCTCTGGCAACTATCTCAGGTAACATCAGTAAACAATCCATTACCTCAGTTGCAAATAACATCTCAATATTTTTCTGCTTCCAAAACATTATTAGTAAAAAATCAGTCTGCTTCAGCAGCAGAGGTTACACTCTACAGTTTGTCGGGGAGCAAGGTTGCAAAGCATAGCATACCTGCCGGTGATGATTATTCTTTTCAGATGGATGCTGTGGCAAAAGGAATTTATCTGTGCAGCGCTTCTGCAGATAATTCACAACCTTTCGTTACTAAATTTTCTGTCAACTAAGCATAAGCCGTCTTTTGGTTTAGCAGCTAAAGTGTAGCTTTGGGAAAAAAACAACATGAACAGATTGCTGCTGGCAGCGTTGCTGAGTGTGGCTGCCTGTGCCGGTGATAAAAATAATCAACCACAGAAAGAAAACACTCCTCAAACACTCAACAACATTACGTATAAAACATTTGCCAACGATTCTTCGCCCGGAGGTTTTGGCTACGATATTTTTGTGGATGGCAAAATGATGGTTCATCAACCCAATATTCCTGCCGTGATGGGCAACCGCGGTTTCAGCACAGAGGAAGATGCAGCAAAAACAGCAGATCTGGTGATGTATAAATTAAAAAACAATATCATGCCGCCCTCTGTTTCTGTAAGCGAACTGGATAGTATTGGCATTAAATAATCAGCAAAAAATAAAGTATTTATGGACGAACTTGGAATAGGCTCACGCATCCGTCACCCCGAATTTGGTGTGGGTGTCATCATCAACGTAAAACCTAAAACCTATATCACCGTTTTCACCGAACGCGGAAAAATTGAAGTGGCCAAAAGTTATCAGAACATAGAGGTAATAGATGCACAACCCGCTGCAGACGATGTGGTAAGTTTTTCAGAAGTGCAGAAAATGTTTACCGACATTATCAAAAAATATTCCGACATGCAGGAAACAGTTCCGCTGCATGGCCGCTGGACAGGAGGGAAGGTGGTGCTCTATCCCGGCAATCCTTCCATGAAACCCAAGGAAATTCCTATGGAAGTTTTCTTCAACAAAATCATTATGACACGCGACCGCCTGCGTGTGATGGAGCAGCGCATCAACGCACACGACAAACTTTCGGAAGAAGATAAAATAAACCTGCAGCAGTATCTTACACGCATTTACGGAAGCCTTACCACTTTCAACGTATTGTTCAAAGAAGATGAGCATCACTTTGTGGGCGAGAAAGGAGCAAAGGAGTCATGAAAAAACAACTGATGGTATTTTCTGCCGTATCCGGCATTTGCGCAGTTGCGTTGGGTGCATTGGGTGCGCATCAGCTCAAAGGAATGCTCAGCCCCGAAATGATGGAAGCCTTCAAAACAGGAGTGTATTATCAGTTTTTTCACACCCTGGCTGTGATGGTGATTGCAGTAATCAAGGATGAAAACAAATCGCTGAAACGGAGTGCATCATTTTTTATCGCAGGCACGGTGTTGTTCAGCGGCTCCATCTATGGACTTGCACTGTCATCACTCAGTGGCAACATCTGGAAGTGGCTTGGACCACTCACACCTCTCGGTGGATTATGTTTTATGGCAGGTTGGTTGTTTTTACTATTTTATGCATTAAAGAATAAATCATGACGGAATTGTACGGGCAGTATGTGGAGTATTTGCAAAAAATTGCTGACGTAAATTACAGCAGTGCCATATTGCAGTGGGATCAGGAAGTGAATATGCCACCCAAAGGGGCACACTTCCGCTCGAGGCAACTGGCCACGCTGGCAGGTTATGCGCACGAACTGATAACCGATAAAAAGTATGGAAAGTTGCTCGAAGAGCTGAGGAGTAAAACAGATGGACTCGGGCCTAAGGAATGTGCCAATGTGCTGGAGTCGTATCGTATTTATTCGCAACAAAAAAAATACACCACTGCTTTTGTTACCGAGCTGAACTTATGCATCTCAGCTGCATTCAATGCTTGGCAGGAGGCAAAAAAGAAAAATGATTATGCATTGTTCAGGCCGCATCTGCAAAAACTGATTGACCTGAAAAGAAAAGAAGCAGATGTGTTGGGATATGAAGCGCATCCTTATGATGCACACCTCAATCTTTACGAAACCGGACTGAAGACAGCTTTTGTAGATAAACTTTTTGACGGAGTAAGAAAAAAACTTGTGCCCTACATAAAGCAGCTGATAAATAAGCAGCAACCGGAAGACGGTTTTTTATTCCTGCAATACGACAAAGACAAACAATGGAATTTCGGATTGTATGTGCTCAGGCAACTGAATTACGATTTTGAAGCAGGAAGACAGGATATTTCCACCCATCCGTTTACTACCAATTTTTCTGCTGATGATGTGCGCATCACCACACGCATCAGCGAACATGATTTGTTTGAAATGATTGGCAGCTGCATCCATGAGTGCGGACATGCACTGTATGAGCAGGGACTACCTTCTGACGATTATGGTCTTCCTTCGGGCGAATACCTCAGCCTGAGCATTCACGAGTCGCAGTCGAGGTTGTGGGAAAACCATGTAGGCAAATCGCGTGCATTCTGGAAACTGAATTTTCCGCATCTGCAGCAGCAGTTTACAGAGCAGTTGGGAAATATTTCCGGTGAACAGTTTTATAAAGCCATCAACAGAATAAAACCTTCGCTCATACGTACCAATGCCGATGAGCTTACCTATCATTTGCATGTGCTTATACGTTTTGAAATTGAAAAGGAAATTTTAGCAGGAAAACTCGATGCCGCAACCTTGCCCGAAGTGTGGAACGCCAAATACAAAGAGTATTTGGGCATTGACGTGCCTTCGGCAGATAAAGGAGTGTTGCAGGACGTGCACTGGAGTCATGGCAGTTTTGGTTATTTCCCTACCTATTCGATGGGAAGTTTTTATGCCTCACAGTTTTTTCATG